>Ga0335075_10007537_pt1 | contig 16745 bp, 13 predicted proteins | sample Lox_Sample_24_FD_206723 | JGI IMG/M metagenome (GOLD analysis project Ga0335075, IMG submission 206723) | Soil microbial communities from Loxahatchee National Wildlife Refuge, Florida, United States - Lox_Sample_2.4 | ecosystem: Environmental > Terrestrial > Soil > Wetlands | place: USA...
GGGTGGGCGCCCGACGTCGACGCGCTGCTCAATGAGCGTGTCCGCGCCGCGCGGCCGCCGGCGCAAACACTGCCCGGCCAACTGTCGGTCAGCAGCCTGGTGGACTTGGCCCGCGAACCGGAGCTCGCCGTACAGCGGCTGATGCGTCGGCTGCCGGCACGCCCGGACCCGCATGCTTTGCTGGGCAGTGCATTTCATGACTGGGTGCAGCGGTTCTACGGTGCCGAGCGGCTGTTCGACCTCGGCGACCTGCCCGGTGCGGCGGACACCGACACCGCGCAGCGCGACGCCGAGGAACTGGCCACGTTGCAGGCGGCCTTCCTGGCGTCACCGTGGGCTGGCCGTACGCCGGTGGACGTCGAGGTGCCCTTCGAGATGGCCATCGGCGGCACCGTGGTACGTGGCCGCATCGACGCGGTGTTCGCCGACCCCGACGGTGGCGCCACCGTGGTGGACTGGAAGACCGGCGAGCCGCCGCGTGGGCCGGAGGCCGCCCGGCAGGCGGCCATCCAGCTCGGTGTCTACCGGCTGGCTTGGGCTGCACTGCGCAGGTGTCCGGAATCGTTGGTGCGCACAGCTTTTCATTACGTGCGCACCGGAGTCACGGTCGTCCCCGAGGTGCTGCCGAACCCGGACGAGCTGGCCGTGCTATTGGCCGAGGCTAGCGAGTGTTAGGCGTTGCGCCTGACCTTGAGCGCCTCGGTGATCATCGGAATCTGCAGCGGTAGCCGGGCCAGCGCGGCGACGCGCATCGGCCATGGCTTGTCCCACCACAGCCGCACCATGTTGAGGTTCGCCGGGAACACACCGACGAACAGCGCGGCCGCCGCCAGTGCCGCGTTCCGCCGAGTGCGTCGCGCCAGCAGCAGCGCACCGATTGTCACCTCGGCGGCGCCGGACACATAGGTGTAGAGCCGCGGATCTCCGGGCAGCTCGGCGGGAATGATCTCGTCGAACGGTTTCGGCGCCAAGAAGTGGGTGACGCCGACGCCGAGCAGCAGCGCCGCGATTCGGTATGCGGCGGCCTGGCCGGCTTCCTGCTGAGCGATTGGTGTGGTGGCGGTCATGGTTACATTGTGTCGTGCGCCGGGTCGAGCCGATGAACTGTGGTCAAAGCTAATCGGCGGCGAAGCGATCTCGACGAGACGCTGACCGCGCTGCCAGGCTATGCACTGGTCGGCGTGATGCGGGTCCCGGAGCCCGCCATCGGCCCGGTTCGCGCGATCTGGAAGCGAGTCACGGTCGCACTGCTGGCGTTATTGGTCGCGGTGATCACCGTCTACCTCGGCCGCGACGGCTACACCGACGTGCGCGGCATGCGACTGTCGTTTCTCGACTGCGTGTACTTCGCGACGATCTCATTGACGACCGTCGGCTACGGCGACCTCACCCCGTATACCGAATTCGCCCGCCTGACCAACATCTTGATAATCACGCCGCTGAGGATCCTGTTCCTCGTGGTGTTGGTTGGCACCACGCTGCAGGTGCTCACCGAACAATCCCGGCAAGCGTGGAAGATTCAGCGTTGGAGGGGCAGAGTGCGCAACCATACCGTCGTGGTCGGCTACGGCACCAAGGGAAAAACTGCCGTCGTCGCGCTCCTCGATGACGAGACTCCCGCCAAAGACATCATTGTCGTCGACACCGATAAAGCCGCCCTGGACCACGCGTCCAACGCCGGTCTGGTCACCGTGCACGGCGACGCCACCAGGTCCGACGTGCTGCGGCTGGCCGCCGCCCAGGTCGCGTCGTCGATCATCGTCGCCACCGGACGCGACGACACCGCGGTGCTGGTCACCCTGACCGCCCGCGAAATCGCGCCCGAAGCCAAGATCGTCGCGTCGATTCGTGAGGCGGAGAACCAGCACCTGTTACAGCAATCCGGCGCCAACTCGGTGGTCGTCTCCTCGGAGACGGCAGGACGGCTGCTTGGCATTGCCACCACAACGCCCAGCATTGTGGAGATGATCGACGACCTGCTCACGCCGGCCGAGGGATTCGCCATCGCCGAGCGCGATGTCGAGCAGACCGAGGTCGGCGGCTCCCCACGCCATCTGTCCGACATCGTGCTCGGTGTGGTTCGCGACGGCCACTTGCTGCGGGTCGACGCACCCGAGGTCGACGCCATCGAGGCCGGCGATCGGCTGCTCTACGTCCGCAGCGCAGGGAAGTAAGGCTTGGTATGGATTTCCAGTTACAAAGCGTGCCGCTGCTGTCCCGCATCGGTGCCGACCGCGCCGACCAGGTGCGAACCGACGTCGAGGCGGCCGCCGCGGGCTGGGCCGAAGCGGCCCTGCTGCGACTGGACTCCCGCAATCAGGTTTTGGTCGCCAACGGCCGGGTGGTGCTGGGCCACGCAAAAGCCTTGGCCGACAAGCCGCCACCGGATGCGGTGTTCCTGGGCCGCATCGAGGATGGTCGACATGTCTGGGCAGTCCGGGGTGCGCTGCAAGCGCCCGACGATCCCGACATGCAAACCGAGGTGGCCGACCTTCGCCGGGCGGGCCAGCTCTTCGACGACGTCGGCGCGCAGCTGGTGTCAGCGGCGGCAGCACTGCTCAACTGGCATGCGAGCGCCCGGTTCAGCTCGGTGGACGGCTCGCCCACCAAATCGATCAGGGCGGGCTGGGCCCGGGTCAACCCGGTCACCGGGCACGAGGAATTCCCGCGCATCGACCCCGCGGTTATCTGCCTGGTGCACGACGGCGGCGACCGCGCGGTACTGGCTCGTCAAACGGTATGGCCGGAGCGGATGTTCTCGCTGCTGGCCGGATTCGTCGAAGCCGGCGAGTCGTTCGAAACCTGTGTGATGCGCGAGATCCGCGAGGAAATCGGGCTGACCGTGCACGATGTGCGCTACCTCGGCAGCCAGCCATGGCCGTTCCCGCGCTCCCTGATGGTCGGCTTCCACGCGATCGGCGATCCGGCTCAGGAATTCTCCTTCAACGACGGGGAAATCGCCGAGGCCGCGTGGTTCACCCGCGACGAGGTGCGCGACGCGCTCGCCCTCGGTGACTGGAGCAGCGCGGCGGAAGCCAAACTGCTGCTACCAGGCTCGGTGTCGATCGCGCGGGTGATCATCGAATCCTGGGCCGCGCTGGGCTGAGGTCTAGCCGGCCAGTTCGGCGAGCCTGGCCTTGATCTCGTTGGCGGCCGGGTTGGTCAGCGTCGACCCGTCGGCGAACTTCACCGTCGGAACGGTGTGGTTGCCGCCGTTGACCGAGCCGACGAACTCCGCGGCCCCGGCATCCTGTTCGATGTCGACCTCGTCGTAGGTGATTCCGGAGGCCTTCAACATGGTCTTGAGCCGATGGCAGTAGCCACACCAGGGCGTGGTGTACATGGTCAGCGAAGCGTTGCTCATAGTCGGTCAAACATAACGTGCGTTCTTGTTATGCCGCGCCGTGGCGCTGCCCGGCAGTTGTCGGCGGCCACTGCCAAGATGGACGCCATGCCGGTGATCGCGGATCCATTGATTGCCGACCTCGACGACGAGCAGCGCGAGGCCGTGCTGGCTCCGCGCGGACCGGTCTGCGTGTTGGCCGGGGCCGGAACCGGTAAGACCCGCACCATCACCCACCGCATCGCCCAGCTGGTCGCCACCGGACACGTGGCCGCGGGTCAGGTGTTAGCGGTGACATTCACCCAGCGGGCGGCCGGCGAGATGCGGGCCCGGCTGCGGGCGTTGGGGGCCGCCGCGCAGGGCGGTTCCGGCGTCGGCGGCGTGCAGGCGTTGACGTTTCACGCGGCGGCGCACCGGCAGCTGCGATATTTCTGGCCGCGGGTCGTCGGCGACACCGGCTGGCAGTTGTTGGAGAGCAAGTTCGCCGTCGTCGCCCGCGCCGCAAGCAGCGCCCGGTTGCAGCTGAGCACCGACGACGTCCGCGACGTGGCCGGTGAGATCGAGTGGGCCAAGGCGTCGCTGATCTCCCCGGAGCAGTATCCGGATGCGGTGGCTGCCGCCGGCCGCGACATTCCGCTGGACGCCGCGCAGATCGCTGCCATGTATGCGGCCTACGAGTCGCTCAAATCCCGCGGCAACGGTGTCCAGGGTGTTGCGTTGCTCGACTTCGACGACCTGTTGCTGCACACCGCGGCCGCGATCGAGGACGACGCCGCGGTCGCCGAGGAATTCCGCGACCGCTACCGCTGCTTCGTCGTCGACGAATACCAGGACGTGACACCGCTGCAGCAGCGTGTGCTGTCGGCCTGGCTGGGGGACCGCGACGACCTGACCGTCGTCGGCGACGCCAACCAAACCATCTACTCGTTCACCGGAGCCTCACCGCGTCACCTGCTGGACTTCTCGCGGCGCTTCCCGGACGCCACCGTGGTGCGCCTCGAACGGGACTACCGGTCGACACCGCAGGTGGTTTCGCTGGCCAACCGGGTGATCGCCGTCGCCCGCGGGCGAGTGGCGGGCAGCAAGCTGCACCTGGTCGGGCAGCGTGACCCGGGACCGGTTCCGTCGTATCGTGAACATCCCGACGAAGTGGCCGAAGCCGCCGCGGTGGCAGCGTCGATCTCGCGGCTCGTCGAGTCGGGCACCCCGCCGGCCGAGATCGCGGTGCTGTACCGGATCAACGCGCAGTCCGAGGTCTACGAAGAGGCGTTGACGGAGGCCGGCATTGCGTATCAGGTCCGCGGCGGCGAGGGCTTTTTCAGTCGCCAGGAAATCCGCCAGGCGCTGCTGGTCTTGCAGCGCGCGGCCACTCGCGGTGCCGAGGCCGACGACGTGCTGCCCGACGTCGTGCGAGGGCTGCTCGAACCGCTGGGTTTGACGGCCGAAGCGCCGACGGGAACCCGGGCCCGGGAGCGCTGGGAGGCGCTTTCCGCGTTGGCCGAACTGGTCGACGAGGAGGTGGCGCACCGACCGCAGTTGGACCTGGCGGGTCTGCTGTCCGAGCTGCGGACCCGCGCCGACGCGCGCCACCCGCCGGTAGTGCAGGGTGTCACGTTGGCCTCGCTGCACGCCGCAAAAGGGCTGGAGTGGGATGCGGTGTTCCTGGTCGGATTGACCGATGGCACGCTGCCGATCTCGCATGCGTTGGCCCACGGTGCCGAAAGCGAAGCCGTCGAAGAGGAGCGCCGCCTGCTCTACGTCGGAATCACCAGGGCCCGAGTCCATTTGGCGCTCAGCTGGTCGCTGTCACGAAACCCGGGCGGACGGCAGAGCCGAAAACCGTCCCGGTTTCTCAACGGCCTTGCCCCGCAGACTCAACCCGACTCCGGGCCGAGCCGGCCACGCCGGAATCGCGGTGCCGCCGGTCCCTCACAGCGCTGCCGGATTTGCAACAACCGGCTGACCACACCGGCGGCGATCATGCTGCGCCGCTGTGAGACTTGCGCCGCCGATATCGACGACGAGCTGTTGCTACGGCTCAAGGATTGGCGGCTGCGCACCTCCCGGGATCTGAAAGTGCCCGCATATGTGGTATTCACCGACAACACCCTGATCGCGATCGCCGAGCTGCTGCCCACCGACGACGCCGCGTTGGTCGCTATCCCGGGTATCGGCGCCCGCAAGCTGGAGCAGTTCGGGCCGGACGTGCTGCAGCTGGTCCGCAGCCGCAGCGAGACGTAAAACCGCAGGTCAGAAAATCGGTTGCCACGTCGAGCTGCTAGGATCTAGCCTCGTACCGCGATCTTCGCGTTCATCGGCAGTTTCTAGACAAAAGCAGGGAGCCACGTGATCACCATTGACGCGTTCGGTGTGTACCCGGCCGGCCACACCGGCTCCCGCCATGCTGCCCATGCCGGCGCTGCGGCCGTGTTGGCGGCGTCGCACAAGCGCCGCAACGCCGCCGCCGCGACCGACGCGTCCGTGGATCGGGGCTGTACCTAGGTAACAGCCCAGCATTTCGCCACATGGCCACGGACCCGAAGTCAAAAGGATCCGTGGCCACAGTTTTTGGGTCGGCAGCCCATTACCTGGTCCGGATCTCCGCAAGACCGCCGCCAGACCAGGAAGCAGGTGAATGGACATGTCGACACCGACAGTCCCCGACGAGCAGCAGCCGGAGTTGCCTTGTCACGTCGGCGATCCCGATCTTTGGTTCGCCGACAGCCCGTCCGACCTGGAGCGCGCCAAGGCGTTGTGCGCCGACTGCCCGATTCGCAGCGAGTGCCTGGCCGCGGCATTGGAACGCGCAGAGCCGTGGGGAGTATGGGGAGGTGAGATCCTCGACCGCGGCTGCATTGTGAGCCGCAAGCGCCCGCGTGGACGTCCGCGGAAGAACGCCATCGCGGCTTAGACGACGGCGGTGTCGGGTTCGGCGAAACCGGGGACCAGCTCCTCCGACAGCGCCCTGGTCGGCACGTGGGCATCCAGCTGGCACATGATCGCCATCGCGGAGGCCAGCACTCGCATCGGTATGGCCAGCTTGGGCGGCAGATCCATCTGCCGAGCCGTCTTGATCTGAGACACTGATCGGTCGAGCTGACGGTAAGTCATCCGCTGCAACCATTTACGTGTGTAGTGAAACATCTCGACCTTGACCGGCTCGACGTACTGGCGCAGCATCTCGTCGATGTCGGGCACCGACACCTGCTGGCCCTTCTGGATGAAACCGGCCTTTTCCATCGTCGGCAATACCAGGTCGTAGTTCTTGTCGCGGGCCAGCCGGATCGTCATTCCGAGTTCGACCGGAAACCCGCCAGGCAGCGGCGCCACCGCGCCGAAGTCGATGACGCCCATCCGCCCGTCGGGCAGCAGCATGAAGTTGCCGGGGTGGGCATCACCGTGGATCATCTCCAAGCGCCGTGGCGCGTCGAAAATGAACTCGGCCAGCCTGGTGCCCATCAGGTCGCGTTGTTCGACGGTGCCACTGCGGATGATGTCTGACATCGCCACGCCGTCAATCCACTCCTGAATCACGACTTTTGGCGCGCTTGCGACGATGTGCGGCACCAGGAAGTGCGGGTGGCCCTGGTAGGCCTTGGCGAAGGCGCGCTGGTTGTCGGCCTCGAGCCGGTAGTCAAGTTCCATCTCAGTGCGTTCGATCAGCTCGTCGACTATTCCCTGGACATCCACGCCGGGTGCCAGCTGTTTGACGACGCCGACCAAGCGTCGCAATGTCTTCAGGTCGGCGCGCAATGCTTCGTCGGCGCCCGGATACTGGATCTTGACGGCCACCTCGCGACCGTCCGACCACAACGCCTTGTGCACCTGCCCGATGCTGGCCGAGGCCACCGGCGTGTCGTTGAAGTCCGAGAAGCGTTGGCGCCACTTAGTACCGAGCTGGGCGTCGAGCACCCGGTGCACCTTGGGCGCGGGCAGCGGCGGCGCGTCCTTCTGGAGTTTGGTGAGCGCCTCCCGGTACGGCTCGCCGAACTCCTCGGGGATGGCGGCCTCCATCACCGACAACGCTTGGCCGACCTTCATCGCGCCGCCCTTGAGTTCGCCCAGCACGGTGAAAAGCTGGTGAGCGGCCTTCTCCATCAGTTCGGCGTTGACTTCGTCCTGCGACTTGCCGGCCAGCCGTTTGCCGAACCCGAGCGCGGTCCGGCCGGCGATGCCGACCGACAAGCCGGCCAGCTTCGCGTTGCGCGCAGCGCTCTTACGTTTGATCTCCGACACGTAACCATCATCCATGACGGTTCTGTGCTTGCTCTGTGCTTGGCCGCATCGATCTGGGAAGAAGCGCTGTCAGCATGAACACAGCGGATGTTTGGGCCAGTGTCGCGCCACGATCGAACCGGCATGGACGTCGAACTCCAGCGTGGCGTTCAGGGCCGGCGGCGGCCCGGGATCAGACCCGGGATCGCGCCCGGCGGCTGACTCGCGGATCGCACCGATCACCCGGTTGACCTGGCTCAGCGCCAGCGCCGCCGTCGCCAGCAGGGTCGCGCGATCGGCCACACCGACGGTGTCCCGCAGCTGCGCGGCCACCGCAGGCCATGCCGCGTCGCGGTCCCTGCGGTGCAGATCGGCGCACGCCAAACAGCTGGTCACACCGGGGATGACCAGCGGGCCGACCAGGCCGGTCCCGTCGCGGACCCGGACCGCGAGGTGCGCGACCCGCTGGCTATGCAGGTCGCGCAGCATCCGCGGATCGGCGACCAGGTTGTCGGATAACACCACCAAGTCGGCTTCGGCAGGGGTCACCGCGGCATGGGGTTGGCTGCTCTGCTTGACCCGGGCACCCGAACAGCGCAGCGACTCGACGAGCAGCTCGGACAACGGGCCGCGACCGTGCACGCGGATCGACGCCGACCGGACCGGCCGCTGTCGGCGATCGCGCCTGGCGACCCCGGCCGCCACCAGCTGCGCGACCAGGTCGCCCACCTCGCCGGCGGGCACGCCGCCCTGCCGGTCAGCCTGACGTTGCAGCTCGCTCATCGGTACCGGTGAATGCATCGTCCGCAGCAGCGCGGCCAAGCCGACGGGAGTCAGGCCGCGCGGCGGATGGATCAGCACGGCTCGGCGCGGACTCCAACCCACCTGAACTGCGCCGTCGGGCCGCAGCAGCACCGGCAGGGTCGGGTCCAGCGCATACAGTGCCGATACCGGCGGCTTAGGCTGCGCCATTGTGGCACTGTGCCACGGCCGGGCGTAGCGACCGGCTCAGCTATCCACAGCGCCAGGGCCCTCGTCGGGGTCGGTGTGGCCAGCATCTGTGCCCCGCTCGAACTCGGCGATCGCCTCATCGATTCCACTGGTGTCGCCGCCGATGACCCGATCGATGAACGCCGCGGGGTCGTCGAGATCCTCCGACGCGGGCAGCAGATCAGGGTGCTGCCAAACCGCATCGCGGGCGTCGACACCGGCGGCCTGGGTCAGCCGCTCCCAGAGCACGGCGGCCTCCCGTAGCTTGCGTGGGCGCAGCTCCAGGCCGACCAGCGTGGCGAAGGTCTGCTCGGCCGGGCCGCCGGTGGCCCGACGGCGGCGCAGCGTCTCGCCCAGGGCGGCCGCGCCAGGAATACGGTCGCCGAGTGCGGCGGTCACCACCGTCTGCACCCAGCCCTCGATCAGCGCCAGCAGTGTCTCGAGTCGTTCCAGCGCCTGGGTCTGCTCCGGCGTGGCCTTGGGCTCGAACACCCCCTGGGTCAACAGCTGCTCGACGGCGGCCGGATCGTTCAGCGAGGCCGGGTTGAAATCGCGCGCCAACTCCTCGATTCCGTGCATGTCGATCTTCATGCCCATGGCGTAGGCCTCGACGGCGCCGAGCAGCTGACTGGCCAGCCACGGCACGTGACCGAACAACCGATGATGGGCGGCCTCACGAGCAGCCAGGAAGGTGACGACCTCGCTGCGGGGCTGTTCGAGCCCGGCGGCGAAGGACTCGATGGCGTCCGGCAGCAAGGCGGCTAATCCCTTGGGCCCCAGCGGTAAACCGATATCGGTTGACGTCAAAACCTCGCGGGCCAACCGGGCCAGCGCCTGGCCCAGCTGCGAGCCGAATGCCATGCCGCCCATCTGCGACATCATCGACAGCAGTGGACCGGCCATGCTTTTGGCCTCGTCCGGGAGTGCGGCCGCCCACACCGTCGCGATCTGCTGGGCCATCGGATCGCACAGTCGCTTCCAAGTCTCCAAGGTGTTGTCCACCCAGTCGTTGGGGGTCCAGGCGACCGTCTTGCTGGTACCCGCAGGCAACGCGGTCACCCCGTCGAGCCAAGTCTCGGCGAGGTGGACGGCATCGCGGATCGCGTCATTAGTGGCCGCCGGGATTGGCGCCACGAATCCGATCGAACTCGACGCCAGCTGGCGGGCCAGCTCGTAGTTCACCGGGCCGGAGGCGGTGCCGCCGGCCGTCGCGGAGCCGGCGCCGCTGAACATCTGCCCCAGACGGGTGAAGATCTGGCCCAGGTCGGCCATGTCGAACTCACCACCGAGGCCGCCGAGGCCGAACGGGTCTGCAGACCCCGAGCCGGAATCGGGGTCATTGGACGGGGTGTCCCGGCGCTTGTCGCGGTCGGGGTCGTCTTCGGCGGAGAACCCGAAAGGCAGGTCAGCCATGTCCCCAACGGTACTCACCGGCGGGGCGCGGCGCGCGATCCACCGTCACGCTCTGAGTGAACCGGCCCACGATCGGGCCTGACCAGTCCGTCTAGTGTTAGCGACGTGAACAGGCGGATTCTGACGCTGATCGTGGCGCTGGTGCCGATCGTGGTCTTCGGTGTGCTGCTTGCGGCGGTGACGGTGCCTTTTGTGTCGCTTGGCCCCGGCCCCGCGTTCGACACGCTCGGCGAGGTCGACGGCAGGCAGGTGGTCGACATCAAAGGCACTCAGACGCATCCAACGTCGGGTCACCTGGACATGACGACGGTGTCGCAGCGTGACGATCTCAGCCTGGCGGAGGCACTGACGCTGTGGCTTTCCGGGCAGGAGCAGCTGATGCCGCGCGACCTGGTCTACCCGCCGGGCAAGTCCCGGGACGAAATCGACAAGGCCAACGACGCTGACTTCAAGGAGTCCGAGCACAACGCCGAGTTCGCGGCCCTGGGATACCTCAAGTACCCGCGGGCCGTCACCGTCGTGAAGGTTAGCGATCCCGGGCCCTCGGTGGGCAAGCTGCAGGCAGGTGACGCCGTGCAGGCCGTGAACGGCAAGCCGGTCGCCGACGTTGATCAGTTCACCTCTTTACTCAAGACCACCAAACCCGGCCAGTCGGTCGCGGTCGATTTCCGCCGTAAGAACGCGCCGCCCGGCATCGCTCAGATCACGTTGGGCCGCCATCAGGATCGCAATTACGGGTTTGTCGGCGTGTCGGTGACGGACGCGCCCTGGGCGCCGTTCGTCGTCGATTTCAACCTCGCGAACGTGGGCGGGCCCTCTGCGGGTTTGATGTTCAGCTTGGCGGTCGTCGACAAACTCACCACTGGCAATCTTGTCGGCTCGAAATTCGTGGCGGGGACCGGCACGATCAACGCTGACGGCTCAGTGGGTCGAATCGGCGGTATCGCGCACAAGATGACTGCGGCCAGCGCCGCCGGGGCGACGGTGTTTCTGGTACCCGCCGAGAACTGCTATGAGGCAACCTCCAATAGGTTGCCGGGGCTGCAATTGGTGAAGGTCTCCGACCTCGGTGGCGCGGTGGATGCGCTGCATGCCGTGACCTCAGGCGGCCAGCCGCCGAGCTGCTAGCCAAGGCAATCAAGACCCGGATGATGCGTACAGTTGTGATACGTCCAGGACGACGGCCTGAAAGAAGGACAGTCCACTGTCGACAATGAGCAGGGAGCGTAGCTAGTGGGGATGCGGCCGCCCGCCAGAATGCCCAAGCTGACTAGGCGCAGCCGGATTCTCATCACGATCGCGCTGGCGGTGATCTTGCTGCTGCTGGTCGGTCCACGATTGATCGACGGCTACGTCGACTGGCTGTGGTTCGGCGAACTGGGCTACCGATCGGTATTCACCACCGTGCTGCTGACCCGGCTGGTGGTGTTCCTGGTGGTCGGGCTACTGGTCGGCGGCATCGTATTCGCCGGCTTGGCCTTGGCCTACCGCACCCGGCCGGTGTTCGTCCCGAGCAACGGCAACGATCCGGTCGCCCGGTATCGCACCGTGGTGATGTCGAGGCTGCGCGTGATCGGAACCGGGATCCCGACGGCGATCGGCCTGCTCGCCGGGGTTATCGCGCAGACCTACTGGGTCCGGGTTCAGCTGTTCCTGCACGGCGGCGACTTCGGCATCCACGATCCGCAATTCGCTAAGGACCTGGGCTTTTATGCTTTCGAACTGCCCTTCTACCGGCTCGTCCTCAGCTTCTTGTTCGTGGCGGTGTTTCTGGCGTTCGTGGCGAATCTGCTGGCGCACTATGTGTTCGGCGGTATCCGGCTGTCCGGTCGCACCGGCGCGCTGAGCCGTTCGGCGCGCATCCAGTTGATCAGCCTGGTCGGTGCGCTGGTGCTGCTCAAGGCAGTGGCCTACTGGCTGGACCGCTATGAGCTGCTTTCCCACACCCGCGCCGGCAAGCCATTCACCGGAGCCGGGTACACCGATATCAACGCGGTGTTGCCCGCCAAGCTGATTCTGTTGGCGATCGCGTTGATCTGCGCGGTCGCGGTGTTCTCGGCGATCATTCTGCGGGACTTACGGATTCCGGGAATCGGCCTGGTGCTACTGCTGCTGTCGTCGTTGATCGTCGGTGCCGGCTGGCCGCTGATCGTCGAGCAGATCAGCGTCAAACCCAATGCCGCACAGAAGGAACGCGAGTACATCAGCCGAAGCATCACCGCGACCCGGCAAGCCTACGGCCTGACGAGCGACGTTGTGAGCTACCGCGATTACAGCGGCGACGGGCAGGCGACCGCCGAGCAGGTCGCCTCCGACCGTGCCACCACCTCCAACATCCGGCTGCTTGACCCCACGATCGTCAGCCCCGCGTTTACGCAATTTCAGCAGGGCAAGAACTTCTACTACTTCCCCGACCAGCTGTCCATCGACCGCTATGTCGACCACGACGGTCGCCTGCGCGACTACGTCGTTGCCGCCCGCGAGCTCAACCCCGACCACCTGATCGACAACCAGCGCGACTGGATCAACCGGCACACCGTCTACACGCACGGCAACGGCTTCATCGCCTCGCCGGCCAACACCGTGCGCGGTATCGCCAACGACCCCAACCAAAACGGTGGATACCCGGAGTTTCTGGCCAACGTCGTTGGCGCCAACGGTGGAGTGCTCTCCGACGGTCCGGCGCGGCTGGACCAGCCGCGGATCTACTTCGGACCGGTCATCGCCAACGCGCCCGCCGACTACGCGATTGTAGGAAAGAACGGCGCCGACCGGGAATACGACTACGAAACGAACACCGAAACCAAGAACTACACCTACACCGGAAGTGGTGGAGTGCCGATCGGCAGCTGGGTGTCGCGCAGCGTCTTCGCCGCGAAGTTCGCTGAGCGAAACTTCTTATTCTCCAGCGTGATTGGATCAAACAGCAGAATCTTGTTCAACCGCGATCCGGCACAGCGGGTTGAGGCGGTGGCGCCGTGGCTGACAACCGACAGCAACGTATACCCGGCGATCGTCAATAAACGGCTGGTGTGGATCATCGACGCCTACACCACGCTGGACAATTACCCGTATTCCGAGCTCACCTCGCTGTCGTCGGCCACCGCCGACTCCACCGAAGTCGAATTCAATCGCTTGGTCCCCGACAAGCAGGTGTCCTACATCCGTAATTCGGTGAAGGCCACCGTCGATGCCTACGACGGGACCGTCACGCTTTACCAGCAGGACGAGCGCGACCCGGTGCTCAAAGCCTGGATGCGAGTCTTCCCGGGCACCGTCAAACCGAAGAGCGATATCACCCCCGAATTGGCCGCCCACCTGCGCTATCCCGAGGACCTGTTCAAGGTGCAACGGATGCTGCTGGCGAAATACCACGTCAACGACCCGGTGACGTTCTTCTCGACGTCGGATTTCTGGGACGTGCCGCTGGACCCGAACCCAACCGCCAGCAGCTACCAGCCGCCGTACTACATCGTCGCGAAAAACATTGCTAAAGGCGACAATTCGGCTTCATATCAACTGATCAGCGCAATGAATAGATTCAAGCGTGACTACCTGGCCGCCTACATCAGCGCCAGCTCCGATCCGGCAACCTACGGCAAGATCACCGTGCTGACCATTCCCGGCCAAGTCAACGGGCCGAAACTGGCCAACAACGCGATCACTACCGACCCGGCGGTGTCGCAGGACCTTGGCGTGATCGGGCGCGACAACCAGAACCGGATCAAATGGGGCAATCTGCTCACGCTGCCGGTCGCCCAGGGCGGGCTGCTTTATGTGGAGCCGGTTTACGCGTCGCCCGGCTCCAGCGATGCGGCCTCGTCGTATCCCCGCCTGATTCGGGTGGCGATGATGTACAACGACAAGATCGGGTACGGCCCCACCGTCGGCGACGCGTTGACCGGGCTGTTCGGGCCAGGCGCCGGCGCGACCGCGGCCGGGATCGCGCCGGCCGAGCCGGGCGCACCCGCCAACCCGCCGCGAGGCGCTCCGCCGCCGGCCGATGGTGCGCTGCCGCCCGCGGTTGCGGCCGTCCCGCCCTCGCCGAACGGGGCCGTCACCCTGTCGCCGGCCAAGGCCGCCGCACTCAAAGAGGTTGAGGCGGCGATAGGCGCGGCGCGCGACGCGCAGAAGAGCGGGGACTTCGCCGCCTACGGAGCGGCGCTACAGCGGCTCGACGACGCGATCACCAAATACGACAACGCCAAGTAATAGATGGCCGAGATGAATCAGATTCCGGTGACGGTTGTGCAGCCCGGCGAAGGGGAGTACGTCGCGCTCCCGGGTTTTGGCGCTGTGTTCAAGCTATCCAGTCGCACGAATGGGGGTGAAGTGTCCATCGTCGAGCATCCGTTCGAGGTCGGCTTGCTCACCGCGGCGCACCGCCACACCCGCGAGGACGAGCATTCGATCGTGCTGGCGGGCGAGATCGGCTTCCGCTCCGATGACAGCGAAGTCGTCCTCGGTCCCGGCGGCTACATCACCAAGCCGCGCGGGCAAATGCACGCGATGTGGAACGCCGGCAGCGAGCCCGGCCGCATCATCGAGATCATCACTCCGGGCGGGTTCGAGAATTACTTCCGGGAGCTCGGGGAGCTGCTTGTCGAGCACGCGAGCGATCCGTTCGGCAAGGTGCTGCACGAGCTTCCCGAGTTCGGCCAGCTGGCTGACAAATACGGGCTGACCTACGGCGCTCCGGACTGGATGGATGACGTCAGGCAGCGCTACGGGCTGAACCCGCCATCGCACTGACTCAGGCCCGTCAAGCCAGGTGAGCGGGCGATTTGGTGGCCTCGCCGACAGTTCGGTAACCTGGTATTTACCCGTCGCGGGGTGGAGCAGCTCGGTAGCTCGCTGGGCTCATAACCCAGAGGTCGCAGGTTCGAATCCTGTCCCCGCTACCAGTAGAAACGGCCCCCGGTGATCTCTCCGGGGGCCGTTTTCATGCCAGTTGGACACGTGGTTGGACACATTAGGCAACCTAATCACTCGGCTTGCCAATACGGTGGCAATTGCCAGGCCTTGACCGCTGGCATGCTTGACCTCATGGAGACGCCAGCGCACGAACGGCGGTGGATCGAGGACTACCTTCGCTCCCAATCAGTGGACGACTTCGAGATTGAGCACGTTGAAAAGCTAACGAGCGAATACGTCCTCGGTCAGAAATATGACGTCTGGGACGCCCATGCCAGCGACGGTCGCTGGTGGGTTATCACAAACCCTCTACACCTGTACCGCCAGGACCAAATAAAGAGCATGGATATCGCTCTGTCCTTCCATATCGGCTTGATGAGCCGGATGCTGGCGAGCAGCCCGCCGCCGTCCTCTCGCGAGCGTGCTTGGGTGGCGGAAGTAGCCCGGCGATTGGACGTAGCTAGCGAGAGCTTGGACCGGGCCAAGGAAGTGGAGGACTTTCAAGCCGTCGGGATGCGGCTGCGCGAGACACTGCTAAGCCTGGCAGCCAAGCTCGCTGGTCTTGGATACCAAACAGATACCGGCGCCGCCGACCTGCAGCAAGGCAACTTCAAGGCGTGGGCCAGCGTGTGCGCCGAGGCGGTGGCTGCGGGCAGCAGTGCCCAACACCTGCGAGCGCTCCTGAAAGCCCTCAGCGAGAAGACCTGGAACTACGTCGCGTGGCTGACTCACGCACGATCGGCGGGTCGGCCTGACGCCCAGATCGCGTTCGCTGCAGTCACTGAGACCGTCGAGGCCTTTATCGTCGCGGTGAACCGCCACCAGCTGGGCTCCCCGCAGCGGTGCTCCGCTTGTGCCTCCTACCGGATCCGAGCTGAACGCAGTGGCGGCGGGTGGATACAGGTATGTGAAACCTGCGGGCGCGAGGCGCCTGCCGTCGAGACAACCGCATCGGCAGATAATCACGATCTAGTTGGCGAAGATCAAGACCCTGAACAAGCAGGGGAACCGCCAGCCATCGAAGGGGAATGCGTCGAACCTCAAGATTTCGGAATCTATTTATCCCCGGATCAGACACGCGAGATACTCAACAAGGCGAGCATCCGGGCAGCGGCTGCCGAGGACAGTCAAGAGGACTGGGCCAACCCGTTTGCATTCTTCTTTTCCGAGGACGCAAGCCTGGCCGACGCGCACAGGATTGCCTATACCGCGTTCATCCACGCCCCGTCCGAGGGTGCGGAATTGGCCTACACCTGTGACGAGGCAGCCTGCGTCAATCCCGGTCATGCACGCGAGATTGCGCTGCCCAGCGGGACCGGATGGATGTGCGGCGTCGTCGAGAAGATCACTTGCCGCCCAGAGCATCTCGAAATGCACATCAGCACGAACGGCAACGGGTCTTGGCGCGTATTCGTGGATCACATGCTGCTCGACCGCTACGGGTTTGGGGACGCAAGCAGCCTCGTTGAACGCGTAGTTTTTTTCACCGAACCGGACGATCAGGGCTGGGTCCGCCTGTTGCCGGTGCAGCGCCGTGCCGACTACACGGACGGCTCCGCCGCCGCCGGATTTATATACCCAGCCGGCGTCATCGCCAACGATTAGAACTGACTGCGGTTCGGCGCAGCCGTATTCCCCGGCTGCAGACCGTAATTTCGAAACCCTAGAGACGACGACACCTTCGTGAGGGCAGCGCCGAAGCATTAAAATTTCATGATGCGTCCTACTTCTCCGCATCTGACTGCTCCCCGGCTTGATCCCATGACGTGCCGATCAGGTATGCGGCTGCTCGGTCTGCGGCGTCTCGATCGTCGTTGCCCAGGACGTGCGCGTATGTCTGGAGAAAGAATCCGACGTTGGCGTGTCCGAT
>Ga0335075_10007538_pt1 | contig 16744 bp, 18 predicted proteins | sample Lox_Sample_24_FD_206723 | JGI IMG/M metagenome (GOLD analysis project Ga0335075, IMG submission 206723) | Soil microbial communities from Loxahatchee National Wildlife Refuge, Florida, United States - Lox_Sample_2.4 | ecosystem: Environmental > Terrestrial > Soil > Wetlands | place: USA...
GCGCAAGCCCTCCTCGCCGATCAGTTCCCGGCACCGCCCGATGAGCGCATCGATGTGCAGCTCCTTGTCCCCCGCGGGCGCATCCGCCGGCAGTCCCGCCATGACGACGGCGGCCGCGGCGCGCAGCTGCTCTCCCTCCCGGTCCCTGAGCGCCCGGGCGAGCGGACGCACGTAGTCGCCACGGTAACCGTTGCTCGGGAAGGGCAGGCTCTCACCCCACAGCTCCAGGTAGCGGATCCAGGTGCTGACCCCCAGGATCTCCATCTGCCGCCCGGCGTCGTTGATGTAGTACTCGCGCGCGACTTCGCAGCCGGTGGCGGCGAGGATGTTCGCGAGCGTTGCGCCGTAGGCCGCCTGGCGGCCGTGCCCGACGTGCAGCGGGCCGGTCGGGTTGGCGGAGACGAATTCCACGAGCACGCGCTCACCGCCGCCGGCGCGGCTGCGACCGTATGCGGCGCCGAGTTCGTGGATCCGTGCCAGCTCGCCGGTGCTCGCGGCGGCCCTGAGATGGAAGTTGATGAACCCGGCGCCCGCGATCTCGGTGCGCTCGACCAGCTCGTTCGCCGGCAGGGCCGCGATGATCGCCGCGGCGAGTTCGCGCGGATTGCGGCCGGCCGGCTTCGCCAGCCGCATGGCGACATTGGTCGCGAAATCACCATGGCGGGCATCGCGGGTGCGCTCAACGGTGATCTGGGAGGCCTCGGGGGCCGTCGGTAGCACTGCGCCGACGAGACCGCTGACGGCCTCGCGCAGGAGCTGCTCGAGCTGTGGCTTCAATTGGGGGGAACATCCGGAACTGGTGGTAGCCGGCAATGTTACCGCAGAACCCAACCCTTTCCCCGGCCGCTCTAGAAAAGGTCGAGCGGATCGACATCGAGTGCCCAGCGCACCGGGCGGGCCGTCGGCAGGTCCGCGACGCGCGCCAGCCACTGCCCGAGCAGCCGATGCAGCGCCACGCGGTCGGAGCTCTCCAGCAGTAGCTGCGAGTGGTAGCGCCCCGCGCGACGGGCCATCGCCGCGGGCACTGGCCCCAGCAGTCTGACGGCGCGTGGTGATCCTGCGAGGCGGCGGGCGTCCGTCAGGAACTGCAGCGCCGCCGGCGCGCTCAGCGCCGAGGCGCGCAGTACCGCGAGACGGCTGAAGGGCGGCCACGCCGCCGCCTGGCGCTCGGCGAGCGCGGTGCGCGCGAAACCATCGTAGCCCTCGGTCATGAGGGTCTGCAGCAGCGGATGCTCGGGATAGGCCGTCTGGATCAGCACCTCGCCGGGGCGCGCGCCGCGCCCGGCGCGGCCGGCCACCTGCACGATGGTCTGCGCGAGCCGCTCGGCGGCCCGGAAGTCGGTGCTGAACAGGCCCTGGTCGGCGTTGAGCACCACGACCAGCGTCATGTTCTGGAAGTCGTGGCCCTTGGTGACCATCTGGGTTCCGACCAGGATGCGGGCGGCGCCGCTGTTGATGCTGTCCATGGCCGCGTCCATGTCGCCGCGACCGCGCACCACGTCGCGATCGACGCGCACCAGGGGAGCCTGCGGGAACAGTTCCCGCAGGCGCTCCTCGACGCGTTCGGTGCCCTGGCCGACGGGGCGCACCGCGAAGCCGCACTGGGGACAGGTTTGCGGCAGGGGCGCGTCGGCGCCGCAGTGATGGCAGCGTAGCCGCGCCGAGCGCTGGTGCACGGTCAGCCGCGCATCGCACTCGGCGCAGCCGGCGACCCAGCCGCAGGCCGTGCACAGCAGCGTCGGCGCGTAGCCGCGGCGATTCAGGAATGCGAGAACCTGGCCGTCGGCGGCGAGATGCCGCCCGATGGCCTGCACCACCGGGGTCGCAAGACCCGAGGTGACGGCGTGCGCGCGCAGGTCGACCAGCGCGAGTCGCGGCGCAAGTGCCTGTCCGGCACGCCGCGGCAAGGACAGCCGCCGGTAGCGTCCGCTGACGACATGCTGCAGCGTCTCGAGGGACGGGGTGGCCGAGCCCAGCACCACCGGCACCTGCGCGCGCTGCGCCCGCACCAGCGCCAGATCGCGGGCCGAGTAATGAAAGCCGCCCTCGTGCTGCTTGAAGGAAGCGTCGTGTTCCTCATCGACGATGATCACACCGAGATCCGGGACCGGCGCGAACACCGCCGAACGCGTGCCGACGATGATCTGCGCCGCGCCGCTTGCGGCCGAGCGCCAGGCCGCGAGCCGTTCCACATCCGTCAGTCCCGAATGCAGCACCGCGGGCGCGGTGCCGAGACGCCGCGCGAAGCGCTGGACCAGCTGCGGCGTGAGTCCGATCTCCGGCACCAGGACCAGTGCGCGCTGGCTGCGGGCCAGCGCCGCCTCGATCACCTGCAGGTAGACCTCGGTCTTGCCGCTGCCCGTGAGTCCGTGCAGGACGAAGGTCGAAAAGGCGCCGAGGGCCGCGGTGATGGCGGCCACGGCCGCCGCCTGTTCGGGCGTGGGTACCGGCGCAGTCACCGCCGCGGCGGCGGGAGCGGCGGGCAGCGGCGGCACGGACACGCACTGCCGTAGCAGCCAGCCGCGCCCGCGCAGCGCCAGCGCCGCGGGCCGCCAGCGCGGCGCACGCCCAGCCAGTCGTCCGTTCAGGGCCGCCTCGCGCAGTGGGCCGTGCGCGCCGATGAGTTCCAGCAGCTCGCGCTGCGCCGGCGCGCGCGTGAGCCTGCCCGTCTCGAGTGCCTCGCGACCCGCATCCGTGACGGACCACTCCTCCTCCAGGGCGAACAGGCCCGCGCCGCCGCGCACGGCTTTGGGCAGGGCGGTGGCGATGACTTCGCCCAGCGGGTGGTGGTAGTAGTCGCTGGCCCAGCGCGCCAGCTCCAGCACCGCGGCGCCCATGACCGGTGCGCCGTCCAGTACGGCGGCGATCGGTTTGAGACGATCCGCGGGCAAGTCCGAGCCCGCGGCGAGCTCGATCACCAGGCCGATCAGGCGCTGACGGCCGAAGGGCACCCTCACCCGGGCGCCGGGTGCAGGTGCAGCAACGCCCTCGGGCAACCGGTAATCGAACAGGCGGTTCAGGGGCACGTCGAGGGCGACGCGCGCGATGTTGCCGGCGGGCGCGGTCGCGCTCATGCGCAATGGAAGATCGTGCTATTCAAATCAATGACTTGTACACTGTCGGCAAATCGCGCCAGGTGGGTCAACCAGTGCCCGACTCCCCGCGTTATACCTCGCATGAGCGCCTTTGCTAGTGTCGCGCCGCCTTATAACATGCCCGCCACATCGCGCGGCGACACCCTATTGAATGACACTGCCGAGGCCCGATCGCGAGCGCTCAACCAGTTTCTGGCGAGCGTCGAGCTGAAGGCCTACAAGATCGCGCAGGCGGGCCTGCGGCACCAGGACGATGCGCTGGACGCGGTGCAGGACGCCATGCTGCAGCTCGCGCGGGCGTACGCGGACCGGCCGCCGGAGGAGTGGAAGCCGCTCTTCTACCGGATTCTGGAAAATCGCGTCCGCGACATGCAGCGCCGGCGCACGGTGCGTGGCCGGGTGATGGCCTGGCTGCCGTTCCGGCGCGACGAGGACGACGAGGACGCCGACCCGATCGCGCAGGCGCCCAGCCAGGAGCTGCCGCCGGTCGCGCGCCTGGAACTGGATGAGGCGATGACGGCGCTGGATGGCGCGCTGGAACAGTTGCCGGACCGGCAGCGGCAGGCCTTCCTGCTGCGCAACCTCGAGGGCCTGGACGTCGCGCAGACGGCGCAGGCCATGGGTTGCTCGGAAGGCAGCGTCAAGACACACTATTTTCGGGCGCTGCAGGCGCTGCGACTGAAACTCGGAGATTTCGAAGTATGAACGCCAGCGACGGCGAACCCTCACAGAGCACGCTCTTGCAGAGCGGGCTGGAGGTGCGTTCGCGCCTGGTGCTCGAGGAAGGACTGTCGCGCATCGATGCGCGCACCCGCTCGCGCCTGAACCAGGCGCGCCAGGCCGCGGTGGCCGCGGCGGCCAGGCCTTCCGCGCTGACGTGGCTGTACCGGTTGTTGACGCGCAATGCGCTGATGCCGGCGGGCGCCGCGGCGGCGGCGGCGCTGATCGCGGTGCTGATGCTCAGCAGTGGACAGCGTCCGGCGCAGCCGGTGGCCGAGAATCCCGCCGCGACGCTGGATGTGTTGGACCTGGTCACGGACGACGATGCCATGAAGCTCATGGAGGACAATGACAGCTCCTTCTATGAGTGGGCGGCAGCGCAGGCCGACGCTCCGGCTGGCGGGGCGACGACCTGATGCGATCTTCCGGCGGGCCACGGCCCGTCCGTGCGGGGTTTTGCCTGGGGCTGCTGCTCGGGCTGCCGCTGCTGCTGCGTGCGGCGGAACCCGCGCCGAAGACGGTCGAGCCGGCGGATGACGATCTGATCGAGTTCCTGGGGTCGGTGGACTCCGACGACGAGGGTTGGAAACAGTATTTGAGGCGCGCGGGATTGCAGCAGCCGGGCCGGAAGAAGCCGCCTCCGGCGCCGCCGCCCCCCAGCAGCGCGCCGCCCGGAAAAGACGATGCGAAAGATGTGCACTAAGCCCGGTCTGCTCGGGGCGCTCGTGCTGACAGGACTGCTGTCGGCCGGCGTGTGCCTGCCGGTGAGTGCGCAGGGCGTCAATCCGCCGATGGCCGCACCGGCCGCTGGCGGCGTGCCGTGGAGTTCGCTGTCGCCGGACCAGCAGCGTCTGCTGTCGCGGCTTTCGGGCCAGTGGGACCAGCTGCCGGCCCAGCGCCAGCAGTCGCTTGCGAGCGGCAGTCAGCGCTGGCTCGGGATGTCGCCGGAGCAGCGCACCCAGGCGCGCCAGCGCTTCAGGCAATGGCAGCAGCTGCCGCCGCAGCGTCGTGACCAGCTGCGCAAGCGCTGGGAGGAATTCCGCTCCCTGCCGCCGGCGCGCCAGCAGGCCGACCGCGACAACTACCGCAGGTTCCAGCAGCTGCCCCAGCAGCGCCGCCAGCAGCTGCGCCAGCGCTGGAAGAACGCCACTCCGGCGCAGCGCCAGGACATGGTCGACCGCGCCCGCGCGCGTCGCGGCCAGCGTTCGCCGAAGCTGCGCTAGGCATCCTGGCCGGAAACCGCCGCCGCCCGATCCGGTGGCGCGAGCTTCCAGCGCCGGTGCAGCCACATCCAGTCGGCGGGCGCCGCCCGCACTTCGCGCTCGACCGCGCGGGCATAGCGCTCGGTGATGTCGCCGCTCGCCAGGCGCGCGCCCTCGGGCGCCAGCAGTTCGCAGACCACTTCGTAGTGTCCGCGCGCGCGCCGGCGCATGCCGGCGAACACCACCGCGAAGCGCGTGGCCTGGGCGATCTTCTCCGGCCCCATGTAGAACGCGGTGGGTTGCCCGAGGAAGCCGGTCCAGTATTTGAAGTCGCTGCTGACCGGCGCCTGGTCGGCGACCATCGCGATCGCGCGCGCGTCCCGCCGCCGCAGCAGGCTCCCCAGCAGCTCCTTCGCCGGCACCAGCTCCGCGCCGAACCGCGAGCGCAGCGCGCGCATCAGCCGCTCGCCGAGCGCCCCGCGCAGCGGCTTGTACGCGGCCTGCACGGGAACCCCCAGCTGCGACGACAGCGCCAGCAGCTGCCATTCCCAGTTGCACTGGTGGGCGCACACCACGAGCACGCTGCGCCCGCCGGCAACGATGTCGCGCACCAGCTGCGGATTGGTGAAGTGCACGCGCCGCTGCAGTTCCTCCCGGTCGAGCGCCCCCATCTTCAGGACCTCCGCCAGCACCTCGGCGAGGTTGGCGTAGTAGCGCGCTTCGATCCGGCGCCGTTCGCGCGGCGGCAGCTGCGGGAAACTGCGCCCGATGTTGGTGCGCACGACCGCGATCCGATGGCGCACGAGATGACGCATCACCCACGTGGCGGTCGAGGCTACGGCATACAGAATGGGCAGTGGCAGGCGGGACAGCAGCCTCAGCCACCGGGGCAGGGGCAGTGCTCCGGTGCGGGACGGCCCCGCGTACAACGGTGCTGACATGTGCCCGGGATTGTAGGACATCTGCGCGTGACCGGCCGCTCCCGGGCGTCGTATCATCTGCAGTTCACCCACGTGCAACCCCACCCAATGCCGCGGAGGCGCCCATGACCAAGTACGTACTGCCTGATCTGGCCTATGACTACAGCGCACTGGAACCGCATGTCTCGGCGCGCATCATGGAGCTGCATCACAGCAAGCATCACAAGGCCTACGTGGATGGCGCCAACAAGACGCTGGAGCAGCTGGCCGAGGCGCGGCAGAAAGGCGCGCTCGACGGCGCCGGCACGCTGGAGCGGACGCTGGCATTCCACATCTCGGGCCACGTCATGCACAGCATCTTCTGGCAGAACCTGAGCCCCAAGGGCGGCGGCAAGCCCACGGGCGAACTGGCCAGCGCCATCGACCGGGATTTCGGCGGCTTCGATTCGTTCAAGACGCAGCTGAACAAGACCGCCGCGACCATCCAGGGCTCCGGCTGGGCCGCGCTGTACCTGGAACCGCTGACCCAGCAGCTGATCATCGGCTCGGTGCACGACCACCAGCAGTTCTCGTTCCAGGGTTCACTGCCGCTGATGGTGGTGGATGCCTGGGAGCACGCCTTCTACCTGCAGTACGTCAACGAGAAGGCCAAGTTCTTCGATGCCCTGTGGAACATCTGGAACTGGGCCGACATCGGCGAGCGGTACGCCGCGGCGAAGGGCGCGAAGCTCAGCCTCAAGGGCGTGACCGGCTGAAGGTCGGTCGGGCGGATCTGGCCGCTACCTACAGGATGTAGCGGCTCAGGTCCTCGTCCTTGACCAGATCGCCGAGGTGGCCGTCGACGTAGGCCGCATCCACGGCGAGTTCGCGATGCGCGGCGCCCGCCGCATCGTAGGAAACGCTCTCCAGCAGCCGTTCCATGACGGTATGCAGGCGCCGCGCGCCGATGTTCTCGGTGCGCTCGTTGACGTGATGGGCGATCTCGGCGAGGCGGCGCACGCCGTCGGCTGCAAAACTCACGGTCATCCCTTCGGTGGCCAGCAGCGCCTTGTACTGCGTCGTCAGCGAGGCATCCGGTTCGGTCAGGATGCGCATGAAGTCATCCACGGTGAGCGAGTCGAGTTCCACGCGGATCGGCAGCCGGCCCTGCAGCTCCGGAATCAGGTCCGAGGGCTTGGACAGGTGGAACGCGCCCGAAGCGATGAACAGCACGTGATCGGTCTTCAGCGGACCGTACTTGGTGGACACGGTCGAACCTTCGACCAGCGGCAGCAGGTCCCGCTGCACGCCTTCGCGTGAAACGTCCGCGCCGATGGTCTCGCCACGGCGCGAGACCTTGTCGATCTCGTCGATGAACACGATGCCGTTCTGCTCGGCATTGTGCAGGGCGCGCACCTTGAGCTCCTCCTCGTTGACCATGTGGCTGGCCTCATCCTCGACCAGCAGCTTCAGTGCTTCGCTGACCTTGAGCTTGCGCGGCCGGCTGCGCTGTCCGCCCAGGTTCTGGAACATGGACTGCAGCTGCTGCTGCATCTCCTCCATGCCGGGAGGTGCCATGATCTCCACGCCGGCGGGCAGGGCCCGCAGCTCGATCTCGATCTCCCGATCGTTGAGTTCGCCCTCGCGCAGCCGCTTGCGCAGCTTCTGGCGGGTCTCGGCATCACGGGGCTGCGCCGGCTCGTCGGTGGAGAAGCCCATCATGCGCGGCTTGGGAAGGAGCGCATCCAGGACCCGCTCCTCGGCGGCCTCGGCCGCGCGTTCGCGCACCTTGCCCAGCTCCTGCTCGCGGGTCATCTTCACGGCCACGTCGGCCAGGTCCTTGACGATGGATTCGACGTCGCGCCCGACGTAACCGACCTCGGTGAACTTGGTCGCCTCGACCTTGACGAATGGCGCGTTGACGAGCTTCGCCAGCCGGCGCGCGATCTCGGTCTTGCCGACGCCGGTCGGCCCGATCATCAGGATGTTCTTCGGCGTGATCTCATGGCGCAGCGGTTCCGGAATCTGCATCCGGCGCCAGCGGTTGCGCAGGGCGATCGCCACCGCCCGCTTCGCGGCCTTCTGGCCGACGATGTGCTTGTCCAGTTCGTGCACGATCTCCTGCGGAGTCATCGACTGCGCCGCGGCGTGCGCGGCGGCCTGCGCCGTGCTGTCATTCATTGGGTTCACCATTTACTTGATCTCGTCGATGAGCAGGTTGCGGTTGGTGTAGATGCAGATGTCGGCGGCGATGTTGAGCGAGCGCTCGACGATGCCGCGGGCATCAAGATCGGAGGACTCCACCAGCGCACGGGCCGCGGCCAGGGCGTAGGATCCGCCCGAGCCGATGGCCGCCACGTCGTATTCAGGTTCGATCACATCGCCGTTGCCGGAGATGACGAAGAGCTTCTCCTTGTCGCCGACCAGCAGCAACGCTTCCAGGCGGCGCAGGTAACGGTCGGAACGCCAGTCCTTGGCGAGCTCGATGGCCGCGCGGGTGAGGTTGCCGTGCTTCTCGAGCTTGCCCTCGAAACGTTCGAACAGCGTGAACGCATCGGCGGTGCCGCCGGCGAATCCTGCGAGCACCTTGTCGTTGTAGAGCCGGCGCACCTTGCGCGCGTTGCCCTTCATGACGGTCTGGCCCAGGGTCACCTGGCCGTCGCCGCCGATGGCCACGCTGCCGTTGCGGCGGACCGCGAGAATGGTCGTTCCGTGGGGATCGAATGTGGTGCTCATGCTAGGGGGTGCTCTACGCCTTCTTACGCGCTCGGGGGTGGGTAGCGTCGTAGATGCGGGCCAGGTGCTGGAAATCAAGGTGGGTGTAGACCTGGGTGGTGGCGATGTCCGCGTGGCCGAGCAGTTCCTGCACCGCGCGCAATTGTCCGCTGGATTCAAGGAGATGCGAGGCGAACGAGTGCCTGAAGAGGTGCGGATGGACGTGCATCGGCAGGCCCTGGCGCACCGCCCAGTATCCGACTCGCTTCTGGATGGCGCGGGCCCCCAGCCGCCGGCCGCCCGTGCCGACGAAGACCGCGCCGTTGCCCTCCCGGACCAGGTCGCGCCGCGCCTCGAGCCAGGCGGTCAGCGCGGCGAGTGCCTTGCCGCCGACCGGCACCACCCGGGCCTTGTTGCCCTTGCCCAGGACCTGCACCGTGCGGTCCGCGAACCGCAGGTCCGGTAGGTCGAGGCCGACGAGCTCCGCCAGGCGCAGCCCCGAGGAATACAGCAGCTCCATGATGGCGCGGTCGCGGATCGCGAGCACGTCCTCGGTGGGGATCTCCAGCAGCCGGCCCATGGTGTCCGCATCGAGCGTCACCGGCAGGCGCCGCTGCCCCTTCGGCGCCCGCACCTCGACGGCGCAGTTGTGCCTGAGGACGCCCTCGCGGATCAGGAAATTGAGGAAGCTGCGCACGGCCGACAGGCGCCGCTGGATGCTGCGCGGCCCCAGACCGGCCGCGTGCGAGCGGGCGGCGAACAGGCGCACGTGGTCGTGCCCGAGCTGCGGCCAGTCCTCGATCCCCTGCTGGCGGCAGAACTGCGTCAGTGCCGCAAGGTCACGGGCATAGTTGCTGTCGGTGTGGACCGAGAGCCGGCGTTCCCGGGCGAGGTAACGGCGAAACGCGGCGATCCGCTCGGCGGCCTCGGGGTTCACGGCCGGCCGCCGGCGCCAGGCGCGGGGTCAGGGTCGGGCCAGCACATCCGAAATGAGGTCGGCGAGACGGCCCAGGAAATCGGTGCTCATGCCCGGGTGGAAGCGGTCGCGGTCGGTGCTGCCCAGCGCCAGCACGCCAAGGCTTCCATGGTCGCCCAGCGGCACCAGCGCCACCGAGCCGATGTCCGGCGAATCGGCGCCGAACAGGAAGTCGCGCTGCGAATCACGGGCCTGCCCGCAGCGCGGCTTGCCGCTCGCGAACAGCGATTCGAAGGACTTGAGGTTGGCGTCGTCGGCGCCGATCAGGCGCACGAAGCGCTGTGGTACGACCCCCTGCGGTTCGCCGATCAGGACCAGCACCGAATGGAAGGCGTCGAAATCCTCGCGCAGGCTCGCCTCGAGCTGCTCGATGGCGCTCTGGCGCGACTGCGCGCGCAGCAGCCGGCGGGTGAAGCGGTGCAGTTTCTCGGCGACGGCATCGTTGGCCCGCGCCACGGTGACGAAGTCGGCGAGTTTCTGTTCCAGCGCCGCGTGCCGCTCGCGCAGGACCTCCACCTGCCGTTCCACCAGGGAGACCGTCGAACTGCCGCGGGCGTGCGGCAGCCGCAGCCGCGCCAGCAGTTGCAGGTGGTTCTCGAAGAACTCCGGATGCTGCGCAAGGTAGCGGGCCACCGTCTCTTCGTCGTCCTGCTGTGCCGGGATCCCCCGGGCCTCTCTGGTGCTCATGTCACTGCGACCCTCAGGCGTTGGATGTGATGTCAGTCTTCAAGTTCGAAATGACCTTCGAACGCGATTTCGGCCGGCCCGGTCAGCCATACCGGCTGGTCCGGACCCGCCCAGTCTACGCGCAACTCGCCGCCGCGTACCTGCACCCGCACCCGCGGGTCCAGCAGTCCGCGCTGCCGGCCCACGATCACGGCTGCGCAGGCACCGGTGCCGCAGGCCAGGGTTTCGCCGGCGCCCCGTTCGTAGACCCGCAGGCGGATGTCGCAGCGGTCGACGACTTCCATGAAGCCGACGTTGACCCGCCGCGGAAAGCGCCGGTGGCCCTCGATGGCGGGTCCGAGGCTTGCGACCGGCGCCGTGTCCACGGCCGCCACCTGCAGCACGGCGTGCGGGTTCCCCAGGGAGACGGCGCCGATTTCGACCGTGCCGGTGCCGGCATCGAGTGCGTAGCGCTCCTGGCGCCGTTCGGCCTGGAAGGGCAGGGCCGAAGGTTCGAACGAGGGCACGCCCATCTCCACGGAGACCAGGTCCGCGCTGTTGACGCGGGCCCGCACCTGACCGCCCCGGCTGTCCATCACGAACTCCGGGGCGGACACCCGGCCCTGCCGGTACAGGAGCGAGGCGATGCAGCGCGCGCCATTGCCGCACTGCTCGACTTCGTCGCCATCGCTGTTGAAGATCTGGTAATAGACGGCCGTGCCGGCGCGCCGGGCCGGATGCAGCACCAGGGCCTGATCGAAACCGATGCCGGTGTGGCGATCGGCGAGACTGCGGAACCGGTCGGAACTCGGCAACGGCACGTCGCGGGGCGCGTCGAAGATGATGAAGTCGTTGCCCACGCCGTGCATCTTCGTGAAGTTGATGCGCATCGGCACAAGAATACCGCAATCCAGCGCGGCCGGCCGGCCCGCAGCGTGCATAATCGAGCGGTGCAAATGGCCGCGAAGCACACCGTCCGCATCATTCCCCACGAGCGCAGCATCAGCGTGCCGGAGGATCTGCCCGTGCTCGCCGCCGCGCAGCTCGCGGGGCTGCCGCTGCCCCACAGTTGCCGTTCGGGCCGCTGCGGGTCGTGCCGCGCGCGGTTGCTGCGCGGACGCGTGGAATATGCCGCGGGACCGCCGCCGGGGCTCACGGCGCAGGAGTGCGATGCGGGCTACGTACTGCTGTGCCAGGCGCTGGCGCGCAGCGATCTGCTGATCGAGGCCCACGCCGTCCAGAGCGTGGCGGAAGCGCAGATCAAGACCCTGCCGGCGCGCATCGTGCGGCGGGTACCGCTCGCGGCGGATGTCATGCAGCTCATCGTGCGCGTGCCCGCGGTCGAGGCCCTGGAGTTCCAGGCAGGCCAGTACCTGGACGTGCTGCTTGCGGGCGGCCAGCGCCGCAGCTACTCGGTGGCCAATGCGCCCCAGGCCGGCAGCCAGTTCGAGCTGCACGTGCAGCGGGTTCCCGGTGGTCTCTTCAGCGAGGCCCTGTTCGGGGGCCTGCGGGAAGGCTCACTGCTGAAGGTCGAAGGGCCGCTCGGGCGATTCATCTACCGGGAGGGACCCGAACCGGTGATCTTCGTCGCCGGCGGCACCGGCTTCGCGCCCATCAAGGCCATGCTCGGACAGGCCCTCGCCGCGGCCCCGGGACGCGCCCTGCGTCTGTACTGGGGCGCACGCCGCCGCGAGGGCCTCTATGAGGAGGCGCTGGTACGGGAGTGGGCCGGCCGGCACGCCCGGCTGAGCGTGCACCTGGTGCTCTCGGAGGAGACGGCCGCGGTGGCGCACCGGCACGGGCAGGTCCACGAGGCGGTGCTGGCCGATCATCCCGACCTTTCGCCCTTCGTGATCTACGCCGCGGGCCCGCCGGCGATGATTGCGGCCATCGCGCGGGACTTCCCGGGCCGGGGCGCGCAGGCCCAATGCCTGTTTCTGGACTCATTCGACTACGCCGCGGCGCCATGAGTCGTACCATGCCGGCATGAGAATCCTGGTCGTCGAGGACAATGACCTGGTGGCCGATGCCCTCACCCTGGGACTGCAGGCGGCGGGCTTCGCCGTCGACCGCAGCGCCAGCGCCGAGGCCGCCCAGCACGCCCTCGCCGCCGAACATTTCGATCTGCTGGTGGTCGATGTCGGGCTGCCGGGCGAGGACGGGCTGTCGCTGGTGCGGCGCCTGCGTGGCCAGGGTTCGACCCAGCCGGTACTCATCCTCACCGCCCGGGACACCCTCGCCATCAAGGTCGAGGCCCTCAACCTCGGTGCCGATGATTTCCTGTTGAAGCCGTTCGAGCAGGACGAGCTGACCGCCCGCTGCCGGGCGCTCATCCGCCGCGCCCATCTGTATGCCGGTGAGCAGGTGAACCTGGGAAGGCTGCGCCTGGATGTGGCGGGCCGCACCTTGCGCATCGACGGTGAGCCGGTGGAACTCACCGGCCGGGAATGGCTGGTGCTCGAATGCCTGGTCATGAGTTCGAACCGGGTGGTGTCCAAGGAGCGCCTGCAGCAGGCCATTGCGGGCTTCGATCAGGCGCTGACGCCCAACGCCGTGGAGGTCTACGTCTCGCGCGTGCGCGCCAAGGTCGGCGACGCCGCAGTCATCCGTACCGTGCGGGGTCTGGGGTACCGGCTGGATGAGCCGCCTACCTGACCCGGCCTCCTCGATCCAGCGGCGCCTGCTGTGGTTCCTGCTGCCACCGCTGGCGGCGCTGATGCTCGCCGGGGTCTACGCCAACTACCGGGCGGCGACGGCGTTCGTCGAGTCCGCCTACGACGAGCGGCTGGGGGATGCGGCCATCGCGCTCGCCGGCAGCGTCCTGAAGGTCGGCCCGCAGCTGCAGGTGGACAGCGGCGCCACGCCGGCGGGGGCCCATCGTGCCGATCATCTGGTGACCGTGCGTTATGCCATCGTCGGCTCGGCCGGTCAGCTGCTCGCGGGCAGCCGCGATATTCCCGCCGCGCCCGCCTCGGTCAGTGCCAATCCGACCTTTGCGGATGTCGTGGTGGGCGGCGAACGGCTGCGGGTCGCGAGCTACCGGTTCGGCATCGAGAATGCCCGCGCGGTCACCAGCGTGGCGGAGCCTGCCGCGCAGCGCGCCGTCCCCGGCCGCTTCATCGCCACCGCCACCTGGCTCATGGACTTCATCCAGCTCGACGTGACGCTGCTGATCGTGTGGCTGGGCGTGCATTTCGGCCTGAAGCCGCTGCTGGCACTGCGCCGTCAGATCGAGGGCAGCTCACCGCGCGAACTCAAGCAGCTCGATGCGACCGCCGTGCCGGCGGAAGTGAGGCCACTGGTGGATGCGCTGAACGCGCTGTTCGACGTGCTGGCCGAAGCCGCGCGCTCGCAGCGGCGGTTCGTGGCCGACACCGCGCACCAGCTGCGCACCCCGATCGCGGGCCTGCTCGGCAATCTCGAACTGCTGATGAAAGAGGCGGCGGCACTGCCCCTGGCGCCGCGCCTGCAGGCCCTGCACAGCGGCATGGAAAACCTCGCCCGCTCGGCAAACCAGCTGCTGGCGCTGGCGCGGGCCGATCCCTCCACCAGTTTCACCGAGCAGTTCGAGCCGGTCGACCTGCAGGCCCTCGCCGGGCGGATCGTCGAGGGCAACCTGACTCGCGCGCTGGCGGCGGGCCTGGACCTTGGAGCCGAGACTGTGCCCGTCGTCGTGCGGGGCAACCTGCGGCTGCTGGAGGATCTGCTGGGGAACCTGGTCGACAATGCCATCCATTACACCCCCCGCGACGGACATGTGACGGTGAGCGTCAGCCTGCGTGGGGGCCGGCCGTGCCTGGCGGTCGAGGATGACGGGCCGGGCATACCGGAGGAGGAGCGGCCCCGGGTGCGGGAGCGGTTCTACCGGCTGCCCGGGTCCGCGGGCAACGGCTGCGGCCTGGGGCTGGCGATCGTGACGGAGATTGCCGAGGCCCACGGCGCGCAGTTCATCCTCGAGGCCGGCGCCGGGGGCCGGGGTACCCGGGCCCGGGTGCTGTTCCGGTCCGCGGTAAGTGTGACGCGGTTATCAGTTTGAGCATCCGGCCCCCCGGCCGGGGCCCCTGAGCCGGATCGTCAGATTCAAGCAAGCTTGGCTGCCTAGTGTCCGCAGCATGCCAAAAGCCCCCCTCCATCGCATGCGCGGCGTGTCCCTGCTGGAACTGCTGGCCGTGATCGCCATCGTGGGCATCCTGATGTCCATCGGCGTCACTTCCTACCGCAACATCACGATCTCCTACCGGATTTCCGGGGAGATCAACGGGTTGCTGGGCGACATGCAGTACGCGCGCGCCGAGGCGATCAAGGAGGGGCAGAACGTCGTGATCTGCGTCTCCAGCAGCGGCACGGACTGCACCGCGAACGACACCAACTGGAACCAGGGCTGGATCGTGTTCGTGGACAGTGCCGGCACCGGGTCGACGGGCGGCAATGCCGCCCTGGTGCTGCGGCACCAGGTCGCCTTCTCGAGCAACAGCGCCGGCGGCACCAGCGACACCATGAGCGACGGGGTCACGAGCCGCGTGTCGTTCGATCGCGAGGGCCTTGCCCTGGGGTTGCTCACGACCATGAGCGGCGCCGGCGGCGCGCTCATCCCGCTGCATGATCCGACCAGCAATGCCACGCGCACCCGCTGCCTGCAGATCACCAATGTCGGCAACGTCTCCGTGCAGCAACCTTCCTCGACTTGCACCTGAAAGCCATGAAACCCACCGTCCATACCATGCGCGGCTTCAGCCTCATCGAGGTCATGGTCGCACTCATCATCATCGCCGTGGGCATGCTCGGCATCGCGAAGATGCAGGCGCTTGGCCTGTCGACCACCACGTCGTCGGGCTCCCGCTCGCTGGTGGCGATCGAGGCCGCAAGTCTTGCCGCCTCGATGCACACCAACCGCGACTACTGGGTGAGCGGGCCGCCGCCGGCGGTGACCCACATTACCGTCACGCCCACCGGCCCGCAGGCCAACAACGTCAACATCGACGTCTCGGCACTGTCCGCGACGCAGAATTGCGCGACGACCTCGGTCTGCACGGCAGCGCAGGTCGCGGCCTACGACGTGCAGGCCTGGGCCAGCGCGCTCGGGCAAGTGGTGCCGGCCTCGCAGACCACCATCACCTGCACTCAGGGCGTCACGCCCGTGGCCTGCACCATTCAGATCAGCTGGCAGGAAAACGTGACCAGCACCAACAACACCACGGCTGCGGCGAGCTCCACATCCGGGGCCCTGAACCAGCCGCAGTACACCCTGTACGTGGAGCCGTAGCGATGCCGCGCAACTTCATCTCCCGATGCCATCCGCGCCGGCAGCGCGGCTTCAGCCTGATCGAGCTGACGATCGCCGTCCTGATCGCGCTGTTCCTGCTCGGCGGCCTCGTGACCCTGGTGATGGGCACCCGCCGCAATACCAGCACCCAAAGCGGCCTGGAACAGCTTCAGGACAACGAGCGCATCGCCATGACGCTGATCACCAACATGGTGCAGAAGGCCGGCTATTTTCCGTACCCCATAACGCAGCAGTTGAGCATGTTCAGCTCCGAGACCTTGAGCGGCGTCACCCTGGCGCTGTCGCAGGTGGTGGGCGGTACCTACAGCGGCTCGGCGCCCGGGGATACCTTCGCGGTGCGCTTCCTGACCCCCGCGCCCGACACCACGGCATCCGTCATCAACTGTGCCGGGCAGAGCAACAGCGCGGGCGTGGCCAATCTCTGGTACACGAACCTGTTCCAGGTGGCGAACGTGGGGGGCACCTACTGGCTGCAGTGCCAGGCCCGCAGTGACACCAACGGCGCGCCGAGCGGCACGGTCTATACGCTCAACCTGGTGCCCAACGTCACCAACATGTCCGTGCTGTACGGAGTCGGGACGAACGCCGGCGCGGCGCTGAATGATTTCAGCGTGGTCCAGTATCTGAACGCTGCCCAGGTGACGGCAGCCGGGGCCTGGCAGAACGTCACCGCCGTCAAGGTGACCTTGACCTTCCTGTTGCCGCAGCCCGGCGCCACGGGCGGCCAGATGATGTCCGCCAGCGCGCCGAACAGTACGACGACGTTCACACGAGTCATACCCATCATGAGTCGCGGAGGGTTTGACGTCACATGAGCATTCGAGTGTCCCGCGGCCGCCAGCACGGCATCGTGCTGATCTCCAGCCTGCTGCTGCTGCTGGTAATCACCATTCTGGCACTGGCCATGTTCCGCAGCATGGGCCTGGCGGAGAAGATCGCCGGCAACGTGCGCGAGAAACAGCGTGCCCTGCATGCCGCCACGGTCGCCGAACAGTACGCGGAGTGGCTGATCGCCTCGAATAACATCTCGATGACGGCGGTGACCTGCAGCGCGACCGGCAATGCCAACAACACCACCTACAACACGGTCTCCGTCTGCAGCAATGCCCTCAACAATCATACGGACCCGACTACGCCCTATCCGGCCACGCTGCCCTGGACGGACGGCAACGGCAACGCGCTCGGCT
>Ga0335075_10007539_pt1 | contig 16741 bp, 15 predicted proteins | sample Lox_Sample_24_FD_206723 | JGI IMG/M metagenome (GOLD analysis project Ga0335075, IMG submission 206723) | Soil microbial communities from Loxahatchee National Wildlife Refuge, Florida, United States - Lox_Sample_2.4 | ecosystem: Environmental > Terrestrial > Soil > Wetlands | place: USA...
GTTGCGTTTTGTTGCGCGCTCACAGCCTCGTCCAGCACATCTCGCGGACCAAGGTTTGACGTAATCTTGTTCGTCAACTGAAGAAGCAGTTGAAGCCGCTCGTTCTGCCGCACGAGTTCGGGCTGTGCACTCATGCCTCTTCTCGAACAGTGCCGGCGTTATCCAACCACAACTCAATGAGGCTCTGGAGGGCCAACGCCGAATAATATCGCGTCTCAAAAGTCTACGACAGGCCTGTTGCTTGTCAGGGATTCAGCGCCATACATGCACCCCGGTCCACTCCAGGCGTCGGAGCTGCGGTCTCATATGGCGGTAGCTCGCGTTATGAGAGCTGCAGGGATTGCTCTCTTCCATATGCCAGTTAGTACACTAAATCCGCGTCGGCGCCTCGGAACGAAGCGCTCATCGCCCATACTTTGGTCCCGGTCGATGCGACGCCGGCAAGGGTGCGGCATCACAGCAGAGGTAGAGACGTCGCATCGCCGCACGGGGATCCAATGAACGACAGGGCTAAGGAACTCGGGAACGTCGCCGGCCGGCATTTCGATTTATGCGTCATTGGCGGGGGAGCCACAGGTGCTGCCTGTGCTCTGGATGCGCAGCTGCGCGGGATAGAGACAGTACTGGTGGAGGCGGGCGACTATGCCGGCGCCACCTCCAGCGCCGCGACCAAAATCGCCCACGGCGGAGTCCGGTATCTCGAGGAGGCGATCAAGGGCGCCGATCTTCAGGAGTATCACGTGCTGGTGCGGGCGCTTCATGAGCGCGTTCGGATGCTCGAAAATGCCCCGCATCTCACCCGGACCCTTGAGTTTCTTGTGCCCAGCTACCGTTGGCTGGACGCAGCCTATCTGGATATCGGATTGAAGATTTACGACTGGCTTGCGGGACCGGGGCGCATTTCGCCAAGCAGGTTCTTCTCTGCGGCAGAGACGCTGAAGCGAATGCCGCAGCTCAATGAGAGTGGCCTGGTCGGTGCGGTTGGCTACGCTGACGGACAGTTCGACGACGCCCGGTACAACCTCGCATTGGTGCAGACTTTCACGATGTCCGGAGGACATGCACTGAACTACGCGCGTGTCACCGATTTCATGCGTGGGGATGACGGAAATCTCTCCGGCGTGATCGTCAGAGACCAGATGAAGGGCGTGCCGCTGGAACTGCGGGCCCGGGCAATCGTCAATGCTACAGGCCCGCTGTCGGATTCCATCCGTCAACTGGCAACCCCTGGAGCGCAAAGGCGGATGCGGCCGAGCAAGGGAGCACACATCCTGCTTCCGCTCGATGTATTTCTGACCGAGGACGCTCTGTTGATTCCGAAGACGGAAGACGGGCGAGTCCTGTTTGCTCTTCCATGGGGCGGCAGACTGTTGGTTGGGACGACCGACGAAGAAGTTGAGCCGGACGCCGAACTGGTGGTGACGAAGGCTGATGTCGATTACCTGCTCCGTCATCTCAATCAGTACCTCGCAAAGCCTGTCACGGCGGATGATATCGTGAGCGGCTTTGCTGGCGCGCGTCCGCTGGTTGGCTCCCAGAGAGCTGGCGATACCAAAACACTGGCACGCGACGATGTCATCGAAATCGACTCTTCCAGCGGACTGATCAGCATCATGGGCGGAAAATGGACGACCCACCGGGCTATGGCGGAAGACACAATCGACCGCGTACAGGATGCCCTCCATCTTCCCCGTTCTGAGCCGCGAACTCGCTGCCATGTTCTCTACGGCGGCGCCGGGTTCACTGGCGATTATTGGGAGAAGCTCTGTCGCGATTTCGGGATTACCTGTCCGACAGCACAGCACCTCGCAGGCAAGTTCGGTACGGCAGCTGACACAGTCCTCGACCTCTGTAAGGAGGATGCGGAGCTCGGATGGCCCATCGTGCCCGGATATCCCGCCATCCGCGCCGAGGTCGTCTATGCGGTGCGCCACGAAATGGCGGTCACGATTGAGGACGTGCTCGCGCGCCGCATCGGTCTGCAACTGCATTCCTGGCGCGATGCGATCACGGCTGCACCGGTCGTTGCTGCCCTGATGGGCACGGAACTGCACTGGGATGCCGATGCTGAGAGCCTGGCAGAGGCGCAGTATGTGGAGAGGATCAATTACCTGCTCGACTCAGCAGGCCTGTCCCGGGAGCACCGACGGAAGCCTGCTCGGGTTCTAACCGCGGCGGAATGAGGTTTGGATACGGCCCCGGAACAGTCGGTGCCTATAGGACCGGCTGCGTCTTCGGCCCCGGTCACGGATGAGGAGGTGGAAGTTGGCGCACTACATTGGAGCAATCGATCAGGGAACAACGAGCACACGCTTCATCGTCTTTGATCGCACAGGACGTGCTATTTCAATCGCGCAAAAGGAACACGAACAAATCTATCCCCAGCCGGGTTGGGTGGAGCACAACCCCGAGGAAATCTGGCGGCACACACGTGAGGTGATTGCCGAGGCCATGGAGAAGGGCCGGCTGCGGCCTTCCGATCTGGCCGCGATCGGCATTACGAACCAGCGTGAGACCACGATCGTGTGGAACCGCAGGACCGGTAAGCCCGTTGGCAACGCACTTGTCTGGCAGGATACGCGGGTAGCGGATTATGTCGTCGAAATGGCTCGGCAGGGCGGCCAGGATCGATTCCGCCAGCAAACTGGCCTTCCGCTCACGACCTACTTCAGTGGCCTCAAGGTACGATGGATTCTCGATCACGTTTCCGGGGCGCGCGAGCTCGCCGAGGCGGGCGACGCTCTCTTCGGCAACATCGACTCCTTCCTGGTGTGGAATCTGACCGGAGGACCTCGCGGCGGAGTTCACATTACCGACGTGACCAATGCCAGCCGCACTCAGTTGATGAACCTCGAGACACTATCCTGGGACAAAAGCCTTCTCGACACTTTCGGGATTCCCTCGACCATGCTGCCGAAGATTTGCACCAGCAGCGAAACGTACGGACTGGCTCGCGAAGCCGCCGTAGTCGACGTGGCGATCTCGGGAATCCTCGGCGATCAGCAGGCAGCGCTGGTCGGGCAAACATGCTTCGATGCGGGCGAGGCCAAGAACACCTATGGCACCGGCTGCTTTCTGCTGATGAATACAGGAACGCGCCGAGTGGATTCGACCTCCGGGTTGCTCACGACGGTGGGCTACAAATTTGGCAACCGGCCCGCGCACTATGCTCTGGAGGGAAGCATCGCCATTACCGGAGCGCTGGTGCAGTGGGTGCGCGACAACCTCGGCATGATCGAGAAAAGTGCGGATATCGAAGCCCTCGCGCGAACGGTGAGCGACAACGGCGGCGTCTATTTCGTTCCTGCTTTTTCCGGACTGTATGCCCCGTACTGGAAGGACAATGCCCGTGGCGTCATCGTGGGCCTGACCCGTTATGCCAACAAGGGCCATCTCGCGCGCGCAACTCTCGAATCCACGGCGTTCCAGACGCGTGACGTTCTCGAGGCGATGGAGAAGGATTCGGGGATCGACCTGGACGTTCTGCGGACGGATGGCGGCATGGTGGCGGACGAGTTGCTCATGCAGTTTCAGGCGGACATCCTGAACCGTCCCGTCGTGCGCCCGGTGACGAGAGACGCAACCACAGCCCTCGGTGCAGCCTATGCGGCAGGTCTGGCAGTCGGCTATTTCTCCGATCTCAAGGATCTCCGTTCCAACTGGGCCGTCGACCGCACCTGGAATCCCACTCTGGGCGGTGACCGGAGAGACGCGATGTACGAGCGCTGGAAGCGGGCAGTCACACGGTCCTTCGACTGGGAGAACTAGCTCCGCAGCCGGCTGGGGATTTCGGTCAGAAAGGGAAAGTCCATCATGGAAGGCAGGTGCCTCGGTGAATTCATGGGAACGCTGGTTTTGATCCTTCTTGGAGACGGCGTTGTAGCCAATGTCCTCCTGAAGCGTTCGAAGGCAGAGGGCGCGGGCTGGATGGTGATCACGAGCGGATGGGCGTTTGCTGTACTGGCAGGAATCTTTGTCGCCGTGGCATGCGGTAGTCCCGACGCTCATATCAATCCCGCTGTTACTGTGGGATTCGCGGTGTCGACCGGAAACTTTACAAAAGTAGTGCCCTTTGTCATTGCACAGACCCTGGGGGGAATCACTGGCGCCACTCTGGTGTGGCTTCACTTTCTACCACACTGGAAAGCAACCGAGGATCCCGGACTGAAGCTGGCCTGCTTCTGTACGGCGCCCGCAATTCGCAATTTTGCGGCCAACCTCCTCAGTGAGATCATCGGAACCCTGATACTCGTTTTCGTGGTGGGGGCGATCTTCTCGAAAGCGGTCGCAGGCACGGGCCTGGTGTCGGGCCTCGGCGCCTACCTGGTGGCCGCCCTTGTTTGGGGCATCGGTCTCTCTCTGGGGGGAACAACCGGATACGCCATTAATCCCGCGAGGGATTTCGGCCCTCGCCTCGCTCACGCGCTCCTCCCGATTGCAGGCAAGGGCAAGTCGGATTGGGGCTACGCCATCGTACCGGTGCTGGGACCCCTCATCGGGGGATCGCTGGCGGGCCTGCTGCTCCGCGCAATGCATATCTAAGAGTTCACGACGCTCGGTTGGGAGGAGCCACTCATAACCGGGCCTTTACGCGCGCTTATTCCATCCATGGAACGAAGACAAGTCGCCAGAATTCCAGGCATCGCGCAGCCCCGGTGCGTTCAGATCCCAGTCGGGACGGATCTGTCTTGTAACCGCGCGAAGATCGTGCCACAAATCGGCAATTGAGGGCCGGCCCCAAAACCAATAGCCGTTGTAGATGCTGTGAACGATCAGCCCCGGCTTGAGCACAAGCGTGTAGGGAATCATCGGGTTGTGGTCGGGATCCGTGTACTCCTGGATATCGAGATCTTTCTGCACTATTCGTTCGGGATCGGACAGGAACGGCCACTGGGCGCCGACGGATGCACGGAATTCCTGCAGGGTGTGATGGTCGTCGGTCGAGATCGTCGCAACCTGCGTGTATGCCACGGCGATCTTTGGATAGCAACCTGCCAGTTCGAGGTGCTGCTGGTGCTCCTTGGGACAGTAATTACCGCGCGCCAGGGTAAGAACCAACGGATCATCGCCTTGAATTTCGCTGAGTTTGCGCAGCGTCCCGGTATGGTCGGGCAGCTGATAGTCGGGGAAAGTTGCGCCGGAAACGATGTCAGACCGCATGGTCGGCCCTTTCTCCACCGGAAGCCGGAAAAACACCGCTTCGAAGCTGCACCGGTGGCGACCTCGCGAAACAAGGAAGTCGGAAGCATTCTTCCCAAGCTTTCATCTGAGTCGCCCTCGCGCGCATTCTTTTCAGCCTGGAGATAGCCCTCGCGTCCCATGTCCGCGCGTTGCCACCGGCACACAATGATTAAGCCACAGGAGCCGGAGCCTATCTATTAGACGAAGGTATCGACTGATGCTTGGGCATAGATATTCTTCCGGAATTATCAGATCTCGATAACTTTGTCACCACATACGACGGCCATCGGAATCAAACATGAAAGGAGGCTCCCTCATGGGCAGTCAAAGCGCCAGCGCAGTCGCCGTGAGTTCGTGGAAGATCGATCCGGTGCATTCCGTAGCGGAGTTCTGCGTTCGCCATATGATGATTTCGAACACCCGCGGCCAGTTCAACGGGGTCAGCGGCTCCCTGACTTATGATGAGAATGATCCGGCACAGTCGCAGGTGGAGGCGACCATCGACGCAGCCATCATCGATACTCGCAATCCGGAGCGTGACACCCACCTGAAAGGACCCGATTTCCTCGATGTCGATCGGTTCCCTGCCCTCAGCTTCCGTTCCTCCGGCGCCCACCGGCGCGCCGACGGCACTTTGACAGTCTCCGGACCTCTCACCCTGCACGGAGTCACCCAGGAAGTGGAATTCTCGGTCGGGGCACCCACCCCACCGGTAAGAGATCCGTAGGGCAAAGAGCGTATCGGCGTTTCCGCCACCACAAAGATCGATCGCCGGCACTTCGGTCTGACTTTCAACGCCGCACTCGAAACCGGCGGCGTGCTGGCAGGTGAAGAGATGACGATCACGATCGAACTGGAATTCGTGAAGGGATAAAACCTGTTCCCTCATCCGTGTCGGTTGGCTCTGTTCTCAGATTCTGCTGAGCAGTGCCAGAAGAAAGAGGGTGGGCAGGTAAAGGATCGACGCCAGCAGCAACTGACGTGCAATCGCATTCGACCGATAAATGGCCAGCCGCGCAGCATAATAGAGGAAAGCCAGGCCGAGGAGTGCGGCTCCGACGAGATAGGTGTGTCCTTCATCGCCGAGAAAAGCTGGGATCAGACTGACCGGGACCAGGAGCAACGCTGGCAGAAAGCTCTGCACGGCAACGAATCGATGCCTGCCCTCGCCCCCGGGAAGGACCTTGTAGCCCGCACGGTCATAGTCTTCCCGATACATCCAGGCGATCGCCATAAAATGCGGGAACTGCCAGAGGAAAAGCGTCGAGTAGAGGGTCCACGCTTCGAGACTCAGGTGCCCTGATGCGGCAGCCCATCCAATCAGTGGGGGAGATGCTCCTGGCAAAGCGCCGATGAGCGTGCACAGCGGTGTTTTCCTCTTCAGGGGAGTATAGATCGCCAGGTAACTGACGAGAGTGAGTCCGGCGATCAGGCTCGACAGCGGGTTGACGACATAGGCCAGATACGCGGCGCCCCCGGCCGACACAAGAACCCCAAGCCACAGAGCGCGAACGGGCGAAATGCCTCCGGTAACCAGAGGCCTTCGCGAGGTCCGGCGCATCTGAGAGTCGAAACGCAGTTCGAGAACCTGGTTGAGCGCTCCCGCACCACCGGCAAGCAGCAATGACCCGAGCACAGCATGAGCGAGCAGGGCAAGCGGAAAGCCTGGCAGCGTGGCAGGCCGCGCCAGACAGAAGCTTGCCAACACAGTAATCGCGATCAGGAAATTGACATCGGGTTTCGTAAGCGCCCAGTAATCGGCCAGCAAATGAGCATGGCGCTGCCCGTGTGCCTCTGCGCTTCCCGTCAGGGCGATTTTCGCGACGGCCGCGTCGGTTCCCATCGTTACCCACCCTCCCCGTTGAGATCGGACACTCGGGCCGTCGCTGCAGAGGCTCCTGCCAGCCGCCTGTGTACGTCGCTTAAGGGTTGCTACTCGCGCCTGGCGCCACAGGCGCCGGCGCGCCTTCGGCCGCCCGCTGGGACGCATCGAAGGCTGGCGGTTCGTTCTTCGGATGCAGGCTTTCGAGGAAGGCTACGAGCGCCTCGATCTCGGGGGGAGAGAGATTCTTCCCATATGCGGGCATGTTACCGCCGCCGGTCACGACTTTAAAGCGCATCTGGTCGAGCGTCATGCGGGTGGCAACATCGTCGAGAGCTGGGCCGCGCTGGCCGCCATGGTCTCCGATGGAGTGACAGTTGCGGCACTGCTTCGCCTGAAAGACGACCGCGCCCTCGCGCACAACAGGCGTGGCGTCCCGAAGATCCTGGCGAGGGAGCGGATCGCCGCTCCAGGCATTCATGTGCGGGCTCCAGGGAGTGTAGGTTCCCAGATGCGTCAGGCATCCCCAGGCGACAGCGATGCTGGCGACAGCCAGAATGGCGACCGGGCGGCGGTGCCAGCTCTTCTCGCCTTCCGAAGCCACAAAGGGCACTGCGAGCAGGCCGGAGATCATGAGGATGGGCGCGACCAGGATGAACGGCGTTTCGAGCGCAGGCGGCAGGAAAGAGAGGACCGAGTAGATCCAGAGGAACGAGAAGTCCGGCTTGGGGACGGTCTGAATAATGGAGGGGTCAGCCTGGCCACCGGGTCCATAAGGTCCTAAGACCGCCGCGCAGACGGCAACGGCCGCCACGACGGCGGCGGAGAAAACCAGATCTTTCCAGAAGGCGCCGGGGACGAACGGGATGCCGTCCTCGTGAGCGACCTTGTTGTACTCCGCGATATAGGTAGAGCGGCGGACGACGCGGCCAGGCATGGGCCACTCGTTGATGCCGAGCTTGACGACCATCCACACATGAGCAAGCACTAAGGTCAGCAGCAGGCCGGGGATGACGAAGACATGCAGCGTGAAAAAGCGGGAGAGCGTCGCACCGCCAATGACGGGGCCCCCCAGGAGCAGATGGACCAGGCCACCACCTATCCACGGAACCCGGGCCATGATGAAAACGCCGATGCCGAGGCCCCAGTAGGCATCCTGATCGAAACGCAGCACCTGGCCGGTGAAGGCCATGCCCAGCGTCATCAGAAGCAGGAAGACGCCAACCGTCCAGGTGAGCTCTCGCGGATACTTATATGCTCCAAAGAGGAACACCTGGGTCATGTGGATGAAGACGATGGCGACCATGAAGTTCGATCCCCATCCGTGGAGGGCGCGGATAAACCAGCCAAGCGGTATCTGATGGTTGAGAACATTCAGGCTGTTCCAGGCTTGGCCCGCGGTAGGCGAGTACACGAGCGCGAGCAGAATCCCGGTGACCACCTGAAGCAGGAGCAACGTGAAAGCGGCGCTGCCAAAGACATACCACCAGCTGGCGGCCTTGCGTGGAACTCTGTGGAGGACGGCGTCTTTGACCGGTCCCTCGATCTGCAGGCGGCTTTCCAGCCAGTTGTAGACCATCTTGGCGTCTCGCATCATCCGCGGCATTGGCAGTCTCCCTCCGGATTGGGCGCGACAATGTTCACGAGCTTCGCGGAACTCGGCGCCGCCGGCACATTTGCCAGCGTCGGCATTTGTCCTGCGTAGATCTGCAGATTCCCCGCAACGATCTTGTGCGGATAGACGAAGAGTCCGCGGGTCGGCGGACCGGAGGCGCGGGAACCATCGGCGTAGTAAACCCCGCCGTGACACGGACACATGAACAGCTGCGACTGCGGGAACCAGCGCACCGGACAGCCGAGATGCGCGCAGTTGATGGCGAAAACCTGAAATTGTCGGTTGCCGGTGCGGCGCACGTAGCAGGGAATGTCGTCGGTCTGGCCGTCCCATGGGCGGCGCCAGGGATTGGTAAAGGAGGCGAGGCGCGTCTCCGAGATGGGGAATCTGTCCAGAGGGCCGAGCGAAACCCACGAGTCGTAATCGGCGTCTTTCCTCACTGGCCACAGCAAATAGCGCGCGATCGGGATCGCCAGCCCCAGGCCGATGATGCCGTTGAGGGCGATAGCTGCCTTCATCAGGAGCCAGCGTCGAGAGACGATGGCAGGGCCTTCGCGGTCACCGGCCTGTTCGGCGACCGGTTCACTCTGGACCTCGGTGCTCGGCTTTTCGGGACTGACGATGATTTCGGCCACGGGATTACCTCCTCGGCGCAATGGGAGCGGCAGAAGCGGCCGCCTGATCCCTGAGAAAGTGGAGATAGGTCACGATGTCTGTCACGTCCTGGTCGGCAAGCGGCGGGGCGGCCCCGCCGGGATCGTCATGCCGCCAGTCCGGCTGACCGATGTCGGGACGGCCGGCGATAATGATTGTGCGCAGCGCCTGATCGCTAACCAGAGAAAGGTAGACCGGACTGGTGATCTGCTGGCGTGCCGCGGTCTGATGGCAGGCAGCACAGCGCGCCTGATACAACTGCCGGCCTCGCTGGATATCTCCGGATCGATTCTGCGTATAGGGCGGTGGGATTGCGCCGGAGAATGAGGGCTTCCCCCAATCCCTGCGCATGCCGGCGACGAGGGCGTTGATCTGGACGTCGGTCAGCATCCCGCCGGCGGACTGCGCCCAGGCAGGCATCTGCGTCCCGGGCATGCCGTTCGAAATGACATTGCGCAGGGTCTGGTCATCCACCAGGACCTGGTATTCCGGGTTGGCGAGGTCTATTGCAGGACCATTCCGGCCGTTGACGCCATGGCACGCCTGACAATTCGCAGAGTAAAGCGTATGAAAGTCGGTGATCTGATCAGGCGGAGCCGGAGGCCCCTCTCTGGGATACCCTGGTGCCTCGGTGCAGCCCCCCAGGGCGAGCAACAGGAGCAGTACGGTGGTGATGGGCGTGAAGCGCGAAGGCATCAATATTCCTCCCCTTCGCGAGGCGGGCCGGCTTCCGGATGCGATTCCATGAGTCCCGGGGCCTCAAGTCCCATGCGTGCGATCAGAGGTATGCCGCGGTCGGTGCGGATGCGGCCTTCCCGCGCAACGACAAGTCCAGCGACGATGCCGAAGGTGACCTGGGAGACGACGAACCATCCCCACTGAATGCGCGCTTCGAGTGCAGGATTGATAAAGCCGATCGCGGAGTGGAGAAGGCCGGTCCAGAGCAGCGGCGCGGCGATGCCGCCGAGCAGGACCGGGCGGCGCGGGGCCATGGGGAGCATGGCGGCGTAAAGCAGACCGACCAGCAGGCAGGTGACGGTGTGGATCGCAATGGCGAAGATCATCCACCGCCAGTGGAACATCGCGATTTCAGCGGTTGTGATGTTCTGCCAGTGGCCGACACCCGCGCCGCCGAGCAGATTCACCGGATACCAGATGCTGTGCTGCGCAAGGTAGCCGTAGAGCAGCGCCGGGATAATCATGGCAATACCGCCGGCAATGCCGCCTTTAAGACCGCTGGTGATGGGATAGGTTTCAATCGGCAGGTGGGCTCGATGCTCCGACCCGATGTGCAGGTGGTGCACCAGGCGCCGCGTGGTGGCGATGGTAACGGGTCGCATCACGACAGCAACCTGCTCGTGCGCCTCAGACGGCAGGACCTTCCGAAACCAGCCGGCGCACCCTGCCACCATGAGGACCACGCCAAAAACGCTGACCCAGATCGTTGTCACCAGGCCGGCAGCGACCATGGTGCACCCGAAGGCGAGAATGATCGGCCACGAGGTCGGGGCCGGCAGATGGATCGTTTCTGCGTGCGCCGGTTCCGCTTTGTGCGCTGCTTCGCTCATTGCCTGCCGCCTATCGCCCGATGATGTAAACGACTGTGAAGACCACTACCCATACCGCATCGACAAAATGCCAATAGAGCGCAAACACCTGGATGCGCTCTGCATGCCGCTCATTCACGTGCCCGGTCAGGGTGAAGAGCAGGATGAGAGACAGCCCAATAAGGCCAACGATCACGTGGGTCGCGTGCAGTCCTACGAGGGAATAGAAAGTGGTGCCAAAGAGATTGGTCCGGATGGTCAGTTCGTCGACGACGATCAACTTATGCCACTCGATAGCTGTGCCCCCGATGAAGATCAGGCCGAGGGCGATGGTGAAAGCCCACCATACGGCGAAGGTTTTGATCTTCCCGCGTTCGATCTGGCGCTCGGCAAGCCAGATGGTGACGCTGCTGGACAGAAGACAGATCGTGTTGAGAACCGGAACATCGAGGACTTGCGCGGGAGCCGGAGGACTGAGGCTCCTGCCAATGTAATAGATATAGGCAACAACAAAGATCGTGAAGATCGCGCTCTCGCCAATGATAAGCGAGAGCATGGCAACGCGGCCGCGGGACGGCAGCACCCACGGTTCGGCGAAGCGAGAGATCGGCATCGCGCTCATGCTTCGTACTTCCAGTCCGGGTCGTCGGGATGTTTTATATCCCACAGGGGGCGGCGACTATAGACCACCGGATCGGTGGCGAAGTTATACGGAGGAGGCGGCGAAGGAACGGACCACTCCAGAGTCCACGCATCCCAGGGATCGTTGCCTGCCTCTTTGCCGCGAAACCAGGAATAGATCAGATTCCATGCAAAGATCAGAACGGCAATGCCCTGGACGAAGCCGCCGAGGGAGATGATGAGGTTGAGCGTGTTCCATCCACGGTCGGGCATGTATGTGTAAATGGAGCGCGGCATACCCAGGAAGCCGACGAAGTGCATGGTGTCGAACGTGACGTGGAAGCCGATGAGGAAGAGCCAGAAGTGCCACTTACCGAGTGTCTCGCTCAACATGCGGCCAGTTACCTTGGGGTACCAGTAATAGACAGCCGCGAAGATATTGAAGACGATGGCGCCGACCAGAACATAATGAAAGTGGGCGATAACGAAGTAGGAATTATGCAGTTGCCAATCCCACGGAGCGACCGCCAGCATGATGCCGGTGAGCCCGGCGATGAGGAACTGGAAAAGAAACGCGATGCAAAAGAGCATGGGAGTGGCAAAGCGGATTTTCCCGCCCCAGAGCGTGGCCAGCCAGTTAAAGATCTTGATGCCGGTGGGGATGCCCACCAACATGGTGGAGAGAGCGAAGAAGGCATTGCCCACCGAAGTCATGCCGATGGTGAACATGTGGTGCGCCCACACGCCCAGGCTCACGAAGGCGATGCCCACCGAAGCTGCGACCATGGCTGGATAGCCGAAGATGGCTTTGCGCGAGAACACAGGAATGATCTCGCTGGCGAAGCCGAAAGCGGGCAACACCAGCACGTAAACCTCAGGATGGCCAAAAATCCAGAAGAAGTGCATCCAGATGGTAGCGGAACCGCCAGCCTGTGTATCGAAGAAGTGGCCTCCCAGATAGCGGTCGATCAACAACATGATTTGGGCCGCGGTGAGCGGCGTGATTACGATGAGAATGAGCCCGCTGGTGACGAACATGAGCCAGACAAAAAGCGGCATATGCAGGAGCGTCATACCGCGGCAACGCAGGCAGAGCGTGGTAGCGATGATGTTGATAGCGGAACCCAAAGTGCCGAATCCCATGACAATGAGCGCCAGCGCCCAGTAGTCGGTGGCATGGCCTGGAGAGAAGGCCTTCGCGGTGAGCGGAGCATAAGCCCACCAGGTCACATCCGGCGCGCCACCCATGCCGTAGAGCCCGAAGCCTCCTATGAAGCTGTAATAAAGGAGCAGGCCGCCGAATGCCGACATCCAGAAACTGAAGGCGTTGAGGCGCGGGAATGCCATATCGCGCGCGCCGATCATCAGCGGCACCAGATAATTCCCGAATGCGAAGATATACATCATCCCCACGAGGAACACCATGGTGGTGCCATGCATGGTGAACATCTCGTTGTAGACTTCCGGCGAGAGAAAGAGGTTGTTGGGGAATGCGAGCTGGATGCGGATGGCAATGGCTTCGGCGCCACCTACGAGCAGAAAAACAATGGCGTAGAGCATATACATGAGGCCGAGCTGCTTGTGGTCAACGGTCACCACCCAGCCGTGCAGCCATTCCAGCAACTGCGACGGAGATCGCCGCGGCGTGGTTACGTCGAGAGCCGCATCTATTGGTAAAGTCTGGACTCCCATCGATTCGTCCTCTGGTCGGTTAGTGAAGCGTATCCAGATAAGCTACGAGCTCATCGATCTGACTCTCGTTAAGCTGCATGGCGGGCATCAGCACGCCGGGCTTTAGACTGTTCGGATCCTGAATCCAGTCGTGCAGGTTCTGCGGAGTATTTGCGAGAACACCGGACGCGATGGTGGCGCGGCTGGCGAGATGGGTGAGATCAGGGCCGAAGCTGCCCGTCGCCGCAGTTCCGGCGATCCTGTGGCAGTTGGCGCAGGCCTCCGTATCAAATACATGCCTTCCGGCGGCCACCGTGGAATCCTGCACCCCGGACTGCTGCTCGTTCTTTACCCACGCGGCAAACTGTTGCGGGCTGTCTACGTAGACGCGCAGGAGCATTTTTGCGTGCTCCACGCCGCAGAACTGCGCGCACTGACCGAGATAGAGGCCGGTATGCAGCGGCTGTATCCAGGTTTCGTTTGGGTGGTCGGGAATCAGATCGGTTTTGCCGGCCAGCTGGGGAACCCAGAAACTGTGATCGACGTCGGCGGAAAGCAGACGCAGATAGGTCGCACGATCCACCGGCACATGAAGTTCATTGGCGGTAACGATGCCGAGTTTGGGATAGCGGAACTCCCACCAGAATTGATGGCCAATGACGATGACATCGAGCGCGTCGGCCGGCTCCGGCGCATCCTGTATGGCAAAGATGATTCGCGCCGTGGTGAGGAAAAGGACAACGACGATGAGGATCGGGATAACACTCCATGCGAGTTCGACCTGGGTGCTGCCATAGATCTGCGGCGGCTCGTGCTCGGCGTCGTCATCGCGCGCGTGGAATTTGATGATGACGAAGACAAGGAGACCGCCGACCGCGGCAAAGATGCCGCCCGTGATCATCAGAACGAACTGCGAAAGGGCGTAGATCTGATGTGCGGACGTCGATGCAGGCGCAAGAATCGAGGGCGTCGCCTGGGGGCCCTGGGCGACGCAGGTCATCGCGCTCATGCAGGCCAGCGCCGGACACAGCACCCGGGTGAAAATCAGGGACGGACTGCGCCGCGGCTTCATGGTTCTGAATGCCCCCGGAGTGATGGCCTACAACGCTGAGTAGGCCAGAACCGCGAAGACGAGTCCATTGGACGATGGTATTGATTGACGCTTTGGTGTCACGCGCGAAGATGCCGAACACAGGAACACTCGACCTCGAACCCACTGTCGCGCATAGCTCGATCGACGGATTAGCCCACCGGGACAACATTGGACGGCACTAATGCCCGGCGGCTTTCATCAGATACTGGCATGGGCATCACGGGACACCGGTCGGCGTGGCAGGCTGAGCACTCCGGGTAAGCTCTTCCGAAAAACAGCTGCCCTGGCTACGGATGCTCAGAATCACGTCGCAGCAGATTGAGAACGTCGGAATCGGGAGGCGGTATGGCGGCTATCTCGGAGATTGCACCTGACATCTATCGCATCTCGGGATTTGCTCAGCGTGGGAACCTGCAGTTCAACCATTTTCTGGTGAAGGACGAGGAGCCCTTGCTTTACCACACGGGGCTGCGCGGGATGCACACAGAGATCCGCGAAGCCGTCGCCACGCTGATCGAGCTTTCCGAGTTGCGCCACATTGGCTTCAGCCATTTCGAGTCGGACGAGTGCGGCTCGCTCAATGAGTGGCTGGCCGCCGCGCCGAACACCGATGTAATCTGCGGCCAGCTTGGCGCCCGCGTGAATGTGAACGACTTCATCGGCCGGGAGTCACGGGCCCTCGCTGATGGCGAGGCCTTTACGACCGGGAAATTCCGCTTCCGCTATTGCCAGACTCCGCATCTGCCCCACGGCTAGGACGCCGGAGTGCTCTTCGAGGAAACGCAGGGAACGTTGCTCTGTTCGGATCTGTTTCATCAGGCCGGCGACGTCGAACCACTCACCTCTGCGGACATTGTTGGCCGCTCGTATCGGGCGCTGAAGGAATATCAGGCCGGCATTCTGGCCGCCTATATGCCGTACACTCCGTTGACCGCACAGAATCTGAAGAAACTCGCCGATCTGAAGCCGACGACGCTCGCCATCATGCACGGCTCCAGCTTTTCGGGTGACTGTGTCCGGGCACTTGCGGATCTCGATCTCGCTCTGCACGATATCTTCGGTCCGCAAGCATAGAGACAGAATCTCCGGCGATACCATAACTGGTCGCTGCTCCTGCTGGAGAGTCTTGGAACGTTCACTTACTATAGGTCCGAGACTTTCGCACATAAGCGTGAACATACCCCTCGAACCCTTTGTGCTGTCCTCCATTGACTCCTGTCCGCCGTTTATCTCAAGGCGATCCTCCTTGCTCGCGCCGCGACATTCTCCGGCGTGAAGCCGAGATTAGTCATCACGACCTTGCCCGGCGCAGACGCTCCAAACCGATCGATGCCTACAACGTCGCCACCCTCGCCGACATACTTCCACCAGCTCTGGGTGGCGCCTGCTTCCACCGCCACCTTAGGCACATTCGCCGGCAGTACGTTTGCCCTGTACTCTGCCGATTGCTCTTCGAAGAGCCTCCAGCTTGGCATGCTGACCACACGCGCGCTGGTCCCGCCTGCGCCAAGCAGTTCGCGCGTGCCCAGAGCCACGGCAACCTCTGACCCGGTCGCGATCAGGATCACCTGCGGATGCGCCGCGTCCTCCAGAACATAGGCTCCCCTGCTCACGCCGGCATAGACGTCACGCTTCGACGCATCGATCACGGGTAATTCCTGCCGCGTCAGCGCAAAGAATGTCGGGCCGCCTCGTTCCAGCGCCAGCCGCCAGGCCGCGGCCGTCTCATTTGCGTCGGCCGGACGGAAATCAGTCATGTGCGGCACCTGGCGCAGCGCCATCAGGTGTTCAACTGGCTCATGCGTCGGCCCGTCTTCGCCCAGGCCGATCGAATCATGCGTGAAGATGAACAAGGAGTTCGCCTTCATCAGTGCTGCAATCCTGAGTGCCGGCTTGGCGTAGTCAGAGAATACAAAGAACGTCGACCCGAACGGCCGCAGCCCTCCGTGCACCGCCATACCGTTCACGGCCGCGCACATGCCCAGTTCGCGCACCCCAAAAAATACATTGCGCCCGGATGCATCGTCGGCAAAATGTGGCGAGTTTTTGAAGATCGTTTTGGTTGAGGCCGTGAGATCCGCGGCTCCCCCAAAGAGTTCGGGAACGTCGCTGAAGATCGCGTTCATCACCTGCTGACCTGCGTTGCGCGTCGCCACCATCTTCTCAGTGGAGAAGCTCGGAATCGATTTCTCCCACCCCGCTCTCAGCTGATTCGCCTGCCTTCGCTCGAACTCGGCGGCGAGTTCGGGGAACGCCCGTGCGTAGCCCGCAAAGAGCTCGTTCCACGCTGCTTCCTGTGCCGCGCCGCGATCTCCCGCCTGGCGCCAGTTGGCCAGTGCGTCGTCGGGCACGTAAAAACTCTGGTTTTCCGGGAATCCGAAAAACTTCTTCGTCGCGGCGGCATCGGCCGGACCCATCGCCTCACCATGCACCTTATTCGTGCCGGCTCTCGGGCTGCCATAGCCAATCACCGTGCGCACTGCGATGAAGGAAGGCTTATCTTCGACGGCCTTCGCCGCCTGAATCGCGGCCTCAAT
>Ga0335075_10007540_pt1 | contig 16740 bp, 8 predicted proteins | sample Lox_Sample_24_FD_206723 | JGI IMG/M metagenome (GOLD analysis project Ga0335075, IMG submission 206723) | Soil microbial communities from Loxahatchee National Wildlife Refuge, Florida, United States - Lox_Sample_2.4 | ecosystem: Environmental > Terrestrial > Soil > Wetlands | place: USA: Florida...
TTGGCGCTCGGAAGACGGCGGTGCGACCTGGCACGTCATGCCGCACAGTTCCTACGTCGGCGATCGGCCGTTCTACTTCAGCCGCATCTTCGCCGATCCCGCCAATCCGAACCGCGTGATCGACGTCGGTCTCATTCTGTCGTTGAGCAAGGACGGCGGCGCGACGTTCCATCCAATCGCCACCAACGCGGGTTGGGACTATCACGTCGCGTGGTGGTCGCGCGACGGACGGCGCGTCGTCGTCGGCAGCGACGAAGGCGTCGTCGTCTCGGGTGACGGTACCGCGAACTTTTGGCAGCCGTACGATCTGCCGTTCGCGCAGCCGTACCACGTCGGTTTGGGCACGACGCTGCCCGCGTACCGGGTCTGCGTCGGCTTGCAGGACGACAACTCGTGGTGCTCGTGGTCTTCGGTCTTCAATACCGCCGGCGTGCTCAACCGCGACTGGGAGCAGATCGGTCCCGGAGACGGAATGTGGGCGCTGCCCGACCCGGCCGATCCGGATTTGATTTGGAGTACGTCGACGAACTCCGACACCGGACAGGTCTATCTCTTCGATCCGAGGACTCAGCAGGCGTCCGAGGTCTCTCCGGTCGCGCGCAGCAATGCCGAGGCGCCGTCGACCCTCAAGTACCGGTTCAACTGGGACACGCCGATTGCGTTTACCAACGACGCGCACCCGCAAGCGCTCGTGGGCGGCAACGTCGTTTTCGAAAGTTCCGATCGCGGAGAGCACTGGACGGTCGTGAGTCCGGACCTCACTCGCAACGACCCGTCGCATCAGCAGGCGTCCGGCGGACCGATCGGCCTCGACATTTCGGGGGCCGAGACCTCGGATACGATTCTCGATATCGAAGTTTCGAAAAATCAACCCGGAACGTGGTGGGTCGGGACCGACGACGGGCTCGTGCAGCTCACGCGCGACGCCGGTCAGCACTGGACCGACGTCACGCCGCCGGGTGCTCCGGCCTGGGGACGGGTCGCGATCGACGCGAGCGGCCTGGCGGCGGGAACGGCTTACGCGGCCTTTGACGATCATATGAACGGCGACGATCGTCCGTATCTCTTCGCGACCGACGACTACGGAAAGACTTGGCATTCGATCGCCGGGAATTTTCCGCGCGAGGATTTCGTGCGTACGATTCGCGAGGACGACAAGGATCGCAACCTGCTGTATGCCGGCTCGCAGCGCGGAATTTTCGTTTCTTACGACCGGGGTGCGTCGTGGACGTCGCTGCGCTTGAACATGCCGGCGACTGCGATCTACGATCTAGAGATCCAGCCGCAGGCCGACGATTTGGTGGTCGCTTCGCACGGACGAGGCGTTTGGATTCTCGATGCGTTGACCTCGCTGCGCGAGCTGCCGCAGGCGAGGTCGAGCGCGGCCACGCTGTTCGCGCCGCGCGACGCCTACGAAATGGCTCAATACGCGCCGGTCAACGTTTTTTCGGGCGGCTTGCCCGACAACGAGTTCGTCGGCGAAAACGCGCCGTACGCGGCCATCGTCGACTACTACCTCGCGCGCAAGCCCGCGCGCGCACCCCGGATCGAAATCGCCGACGCTTCCGGGCGCGTCGTTCGGCACCTCGACGGCAACGACGTCACCGGCGTAGCCGGCGTCAATCGCGTCGCCTGGGATCTCAGCGAAGACGGTCCCGTGCAATGGAAGGGGACGTTCGAAGAAAACCAGGGCCCCAAGGAGGGACCGCTGGTCGTCCCCGGACGCTATACCGTGCGGCTGTCGGTCGACGGGCGCTCGTACGAGCAGCCGCTCACCGTCGAGGCGGATCCTCGCGATCCCGACCGGGCCCGCTACGTCGCGCGTCACGACTTCCTGACCGGGATCTACGCGGAACTCGGAACCGTCGACACGTGGTTGAACGCGCTCGACGACCGCTTGAAGCGGGCGACGCCGGCTCAGGCGGCGCCGCTGCGAGCGTTCCAGCGCCGGCTCACTTACGGGCCACGCAACGTGGAGGACCTCGAGGCGCCGCAGGGGCTGCGCGAACGTTTGCTCGACGTTCTCGCCCGGATCGGCGGTTCGAACCAGACGCCGACGGCGGCCCAATCCGAGGAGGCCGCCGCCATCAAGGCTCTCTACGACCAGCTCGCCGCGCAGTACGCGGCGTTGCCATCCCAATCCACCCGCTAGAGGTGAGACCTGCAACCAATTCAGGCAGCCGCCGTATCATGAAGCGTAAATGAACGTAGATAAGATGACGGAGCGTGTTGGCGAGGCTCTCAACGCCGCCTATACGCGTGCCCTGCACGAGCATAATACGCAAACGACGCCCGAGCACATGCTCGCGGCGCTTTTGGAGCAGGAGCGCGGCATCGCTCCCGACATCGTCGCCAAGGCCGGCGCCGATCCGAAGGCGCTGGCGCGCGCGGCCGACACCGCGATCGGGCGCCTTCCGCGACTGAGCGGCGCGAATGCCGACAGCGCGCAGGTCACGCTCTCGCCGGAGCTCAGCCGGATCATGAGCGCCGCCGAGAACGAGGCCAAGGCGCTGCAAGACGACTACACGTCGGTCGAGCACGTGCTCCTTGCGATGGCGCAATCGAGCGGCGAGGTCGGGCGTCTCTTCCGCGATGCCGGCCTGACGCGCGACAAGCTGCTGCAAGCGCTGCGCGACGTGCGCGGCAACCAGCGCGTGACGACCAAGGATCCCGAAGGTACGTACAAATCGCTGGAACGCTACGGGCGCGATCTGACGCTCGAGGCCGAACGGGGTAAACTCGATCCGGTCATCGGCCGGGACGAGGAGATCCGGCGCGTCATTCAAGTGCTCTCGCGGCGCACCAAGAACAACCCCGTCCTGATCGGCGAACCCGGCGTCGGCAAGACCGCCATCGTCGAAGGACTGGCACAGCGCATCGTTCGCGGCGACGTCCCCGAAGGTTTGAAGAACAAACGCATCGTCGCGCTCGACATGGGCGCGCTGATCGCCGGCGCCAAGTACCGCGGCGAGTTCGAAGAGCGTCTCAAAGCGGTTCTCAAGGACGTCGCCAACTCCGAAGGACAGATTTTGCTCTTCGTCGACGAGCTGCACACGGTCGTGGGCGCTGGGAAGGCCGAAGGCGCGATGGACGCGGGCAATTTGCTCAAACCTATGCTGGCGCGCGGCGAGCTCCACATGATCGGCGCCACGACGCTCGACGAATACCGCAAGTATATCGAGAAGGACGCCGCGCTCGAACGCCGTTTCCAACCGGTCTTCGTGGACCAGCCCAACGTCGAGGACACCATCTCGATCCTTCGCGGGCTTCGCGAGAAGTACGAAACGCATCACGGCGTGCGCATCAAGGACGCCGCGCTGGTTGCGGCCGCGGTGCTCAGCAACCGGTACATCGCCGATCGCTTCCTGCCGGACAAAGCGATCGATCTCGTCGACGAGGCGGCTGCCAAGCTGCGGACCGAGATCGACTCGATGCCGCAAGAGCTCGACGAGGTCTCGCGCCGCGTGATGCAGCTCGAGATCGAGCGCGAAGCGCTCAAGAAGGAGAGCGACAGCGCGAGTCACCGCCGTTTGGAGACGCTCGACAAAGAGCTGGCCGAGCTCAAGGATCGCCAAACGAAGCTGCGGCTGCAGTGGGACGCCGAGAAGAATGCGGCGACCAAGCTGCAAGCGCTGCGCGAACAGATCGAGCAGACGAAAGTACAGATCGAGCAAGCCGAACGGCAATACGACCTCAATCGCGTTGCGGAGCTGCGCTACGGCAAGCTCGCGCAGCTGCAGAAGGATCTCGCGGCCGAGGAGGGACGGCTTTCCGGCAAAGACGGCCGGCTGTCGAAGGAAGAAGTCGACGAGGATGACATTGCCGAGGTGATCGCGCGCTGGACCGGGATCCCGGTCTCCAAGCTGCTGGAGGGCGAGATCCAAAAGCTGCTGCACCTCGAAGACGAGCTGCACAAACGCGTCATCGGCCAGGACGAAGCCGTCGATGCCGTGGCCGAAGCGGTGTTGCGCTCGCGTTCCGGATTGGCCGATCCGAATCGCCCGATCGGCTCGTTCATTTTCCTCGGACCGACCGGCGTCGGAAAGACCGAGCTGGCTCGCGCGCTGGCGGAGTATCTGTTCGACGACGAGCATGCGATGATCCGCATCGACATGTCGGAGTATCAGGAGAAACACACGGTCGCGCGCTTATTGGGCGCGCCTCCGGGATACGTCGGTTACGACGAGGGCGGTCAGCTGACCGAAGCCGTGCGGCGCCGGCCGTACTCGGTGATTCTTTTCGACGAGGTCGAGAAGGCGCACCCCGACGTCTTCAACGTCTTCCTGCAGATCTTGGACGACGGCCGCTTGACCGACGGTCAGGGCCGTACGGTCGACTTCAAGAACACCATCGTCATCATGACGTCCAACGTCGGAAGCCATCGGATCCTCGACTACAAGGGTTCGTTCAGCGGCGCCGATTATGCGATCATGCGCGCGACCGTGCTCGACGAGCTCCGTCAGCATTTCCGTCCCGAGTTCCTCAATCGCGTCGACGAGATCATCGTCTTCCACGCGCTGAGCGAGAAGCAGCTCGAAGAGATCGTCGAGATCCAGCTGCAGCGTCTGCGTAAACGGCTGGGCGACCGCCGGATCGCACTCGTGCTCGACGAGGCGGCGAAGCGGCACATCGTCAAAGTCGGATACGATCCGAACTATGGAGCGCGTCCGCTCAAGCGCACGATCCAGAAGGAGCTCGAGACGCCGCTGGGACGCAAGATTCTCGCGGGCGAGATCCGCGACGGCGATACGGTCGAAGTAGGATTCGACGAAAACCGGGGCGAGCTGACGTTTGCGTCGCGCGCCCCGGAACCCGTTCCGGCCTGAGGTTACCTGAAGCGATCGGCGATGTAGTCGATCCAGTAGTGGTAGATGTCGGCGATTCGGACCGGATCGGACGGGAAGTGGCCGGCGATCGGCCAGACCCTCAACGTCGCGTCCTTATGGTTGTCGCGGAGCGCCCGCCAGTACATCGACGACGTCGCGAACGGATCGCGGTTGTCGCCGACGTCGGAGAGAATCAAGACCGGCGTGGTGACGTCGGCGACGTACGAGATCGCCGACACCGCACGCCACTCGGCAGCGTTGTCGCCCACGAACGGCGAGCCGTGCAACAACGCCAGATCCTCCGAGCTGTCGTCGGCGGTGCCGTAGTCGGTGATCCAATCGTTGACCGACGCGCCCGAAACGGCGGCACGCCAAAAATGATACTTCGAGATGAGCCAGGCCGTCATGATTCCGCCGTACGACCATCCGGATACGGCGATCCGTGCTTCGTCGACGATCCCGCGAGCGCGTACCGCGTCGAGCGCCGCGACGATGTCTTTACCGGGACCGTCCTCGGGATCGTAAAGGATGGCGTGCTGGTACGCGTACCCGAGATTCGGACTCCCGCGATAGTTGGGCCGTAGGACGAGCCAGCCGCGTGCGGCCATGACCTGCGCCCAGAAGTCGAACGTCATCGCCGTGGGATCGCCCGGGCCGCCGTGAATGAAGACGACGACCGGGTATTTCCGGTCCGGCGTAAAGCCGGGAGGAAGGTAGAGCAGGCCGTCGCCGGTCACGCCCGTCGTGGTCGGGAAGGAGATCGGCTCCGCCTCGCTCCATGCGACCTGCGACAGTGCGGCGTTGAAATCGGAGATCTTGGTCGCGGGCGCGCCGGGCGCGAGCGCGAACAGCTCGGGCGGCTGCGCGGTCCACGTTCCGACGAATGCGAGCGTACCGTCGCTCGCAAGCGCGTGGCGCAGTTCGGGCGTCTCGGCGCCGCCCGTCGTCGACAGCGGAATGCCGGGCGTCACGTCGCCCGGCCGAAGCCGTGCGAACGTGCCGTCGAGCGAGATCCGGTAGAGCCCGTTGGTGAGACCGTCCGGGGCGGTCGCGATCAGCGTCTTGGAATCGTGCGACCAGACCGCATCGCCGATCGGGCGATCGATCTTGCCCGAGATTTCGGTTCCGGCGCCGCCCGCCGGCGTCGTGACGTACAGCTGCGAGAGCGCGACCTGTGAGTCGCCGTCGGTATAAAGATAGGCGATGTGCTTTCCGTCCGGCGCAAAGATCGGGTCGACTTCCCACATCGTGCGTCCGGTCAACGCGCGCGCCGCTTTGGTCGCGACGTCGACCAGCTCGGCGTGCGATTCGTTCTGATCGTTCAGAATCGCGTCGACGTATTGCGTGTACGCGATCGTCTTGCCGTCGGGCGACCACGACGGCGAAGCGTCGCTATGCGTGCCGAAGGTCAGCTGCGTCGCAGTTCCGCCGGCAAGAGCGATCGTATAGAGATGGTCCGGTTGCGGCGCCGAGTGCGCGACGATCGGCTCGGTCGTGAAGATGAAGCTGTCTTCAAAGCGCGCGGCTCCCGTTTTCTTCGGCTCGGGATCGGTCGCGGCGAACGCGAAGGCACGTCCGTCGGGTCGCCAGGCGAACTCGTCGACGTCCGCTCCCGCGTGCGTGATCTGCCGCGCGACGCCGCCGTCGCGCACAATCACGAACAGCTGCGCGTGCGCGTCGTCGCCGCTGCCCGCGTCGGCCAAGAATGCGATCGACGTTCCGTCGGGCGAGAATTGCGGGGCGTCCAGCCCCTTACGGTTACGCACTAGGACGTGAACCCGATGCGAAACGAGATCGACGGTGACCAGATCGCTGTCGCTTCGGTCGTCGTTCCACACGGTTCTCGAAACGACGGTTGCGACCAGCTTCCCGCCGGGACCCATCGCCGGCGTGCCGACGTTGACGACGTCCTTGAAGTCGCCGGCGGTAACGCTCGCTCCCGCCGCCGCGGCGTCCGGAACGGAGCAGGAAAAGCAGAACAGCAGTATGGCCGCGAGTCGAGTGCGCATGGGGTCGCGGTTCGACGCGGCGAGCGCTACACCCGGCGAGCGAAGAGGCGCGCCGCGTGCGGCCCGAGCAAACGCGTCAACACGTCGACGCGGCGCGCCTCGCGTCCGATCAAGAGCCGGTCGCGCTTGCGCTCCAGCCCGTCTAAAATCGCGGAAGCTGCGTCGGCCGGCGCGATCGTGAGAAAGCGTTCCTCGAACGCCTTGGTTCGTGCGGCTGCGACCGCCGGGTCGACGGCGGCGGCGACCCGCGCCGAGCGCGCGATCGCGGTGGCAATTCCGGCCGGGTGAACGGTCATCACGTGAACGTTGGTGTCGAGCAGCTCCCCGCGCAGGGATTCGCCGAACCCGCGCACCGCGAACTTGCTGGCCGCGTAGGCGGACTGGCCGGGCGGCGCCCACAAACCGAAGAGACTCGAGACGTTCACGATTGCCGCCTCGGGCCGCTGCAGCAACGCCGGCAAAAACGCCTTTACGCCGTAGACGACGCCCCAGAAGTTAACGTTCATCAGCCACGCAAACTCGTCGCTGGCGATCTCGAGGACCGATCCGTACAGTGCGACGCCGGCATTGTTGACCAAAACGTCGACGCCGCCGTGCGCGGAAACGGCGGCAGCGGCGAACGTTCGCACGGCCGCCTCGTCGGCGACGTCGACGACGTGCGTGGAGACGCGGCCGGGACTGCCGCTCACACGCTCGCGCGTCTCCGCCAGGCCCTTCGGATCGACGTCGGCGAGTGCGAGGTGCGCGCCGCGACGCGCGGCCAGCTCGGCCAGCGCTCGCCCGATGCCGGACCCGGCGCCGGTGATCGCCACGACGCGGCCGCCGACTCTCACCTGGTGCTTACAGCCCTTCGTCGAGAAGCGCGTTGAACCGTAACGGATCGACGGCGTCGGGACGATCGAAATCCATACCGCGTGTCTGCGCGATCCACCACGCAGCTCCTCGTCGCGGCAGCAAAACCGCGGTTCGCGGCGCTTTCTGCGCGCACTCCGGCTCCAATCCGGCGCGCACGGGCGGCCGGCAGAGATCGCCCGGGAGCACCGCCGCGTACCGGTCGCGGGTGTCGGGCGCCGTCGTGAAGGCTTGCGACATGTCGGGTGCATTGGCGTCGAAAATGCTCAAGTGCCCGATGCCCAAAAGGTCCTCGATCGTGCGCAGCATCGCGACCGTGTCGTAACGCGCGTGGACGACGGTCCGACGCCGCGTGTATGCGGAAATTGCGTAGGCAATCGAGCGGTGAGAGTCGACGTGATCGGGACCATCCTGGGCATCGTCCTCGAGAACGAAGATGGCGGTATCCTTCCAATAGCGCGAATGCGATACGGTCTGCACGAGCAGTCCGAGCGCGTAGTCGTCGTCGGACATCTGCAGGTACGGCGTGTTCAACCCGCCCACGTTGGTCGCAAAGTTGCCGAAGTGATCCATCATCAGGCAGACCGCTTCAAAATCGGGCAGATCGCCGCGGCGCACGTATCCGTCGAACTCGCGTTTCCACTCCTCGTAACGATACCGGTCGGGAACGTTGAGATCCCAGCCGCGATAGTACCGGTCGGTGATGCCCCGGAGCGAGGGCTGTACCGGCGGCGACTGGAGCGCGCGCTTCGCGTACGCAGCGCGCACGATCGGAATGTAAAAGGGCACGCCGATGGTGTAGTAGGTCTGGTCCGTATACAGGCCGTAGTGGCGGACGCTCTTGCCGGCGCGCCGGGCGGCGTCCCAGACGTATCCGGTTGCGGCGACGTCGCGGGTGCCGGGAAGAATGGCCGACGATCCGCTCGGATCCAGCAGCGTCGTCAGCCGCGCGCCAAACGGCGTCGTTCCGCCTTTCTCCGGCAGAGCCACGTTCAGCAGCCGATTCGTACCGTTGGTGTCGAGCGAAAAGCCATCGCTTGCGTACTCGATCGGCGTAACGCGCGTCGTGTACTCGTTGGCGCGTGCTTGCGTGCTCCAATTCCAGCCGTCCCCGCTCACGTCGCCGCTGGTGTAGAAATTGTCGAACGTCACGAACTGGCGTGCCAGCTCGTGATGGTTCGGCGCGATGGCGTAAGGAAACGAGGTCAGGCGCGGATCGCCGTCGGCGTTCGGCAGGTCGCCGAGCACCTGGTCGTACGTGCGGTTCTCCTTCATGATGAAGATCACGTGGCGAATCTTGCCGCGCAGCGCTTGGACGATCGCGTCGGGACGGCGCCGTACGAATCCGTTGTTCGCATCGACCGTCGCGCTCAGCGACTGCAGCTCCGTATCGGAAGGAACCGGAATCTCGAGCACGTCGGCCTTTTCGAGGTCGAGCACGTACTGATCGCGATGCGACGGGTCCGGACGCCGGCTGCCGACGATCGCGACGAACGCACCGAGCCCCGGATTCGGCCCCGACGGACTCTTTGCGTCGGCGACGAGCAGCCGGTCTCCGGCGAGCGTGAGGGCGGTCGGATACCAGCCGGTCGGGATGCGTCCGGCGATCGTCCCGGTGTCGAGATCGACGACCGCGACGGCGTTTTCGCCCCCGAGCGAGACGTAGAGCCGGTGAGACGTCTCATCCAGTGCGAGGCCGTTCGGATTGGCTCCGCGATACGGCTGCCCGGGCCGGTCGACCGAAATGCGCCGGGTCAGCCGCAGCGTTGCGGTGTCGATCTCGTCGACTTCGTCCAAGTCGCCGTTGGCTGCGTACAGCCGCGAGCCGTCGTGCGAAAGCAGCAGCGCGTTGGGTGCGCCGCCGACCTCAACGAACGCCGGGCGTCCGCCCGCGATCGCCGCGACATCGCCGTCGCGTAGCGAGCTTGCGTACACGGCTTCCAATCCGCCGTTCGCATTCGAGCGAACCGCGATGCCGTAGGGGTACTCGCCTACGGCGCGCGTCGATCCCGGCTCGAAGAGCGGAATCTCGGCCGCCGGCCGCCGCGTCGCGGTGTCCACGATCGTCACCGAGTCGTTTTGCATGTTGGCGACCGCCAGCGTGCGTCCGTCGGCGGTCAGGCCGATGCCGGCGGCCAGCGCGCCGAAGCGGAGCGGAAAGGCTCCGCCGCGCCGGCCGGCGAGCGTGTGCGACAGAATGCTTCCGTCGTACGACGGGATCGGCGAACGTTGCCGGCGGTCGTGGCCGAGCAGCACTTCGGGTGCTTCGAAAACAAAGGTTTCGCCGCGGCGCGCGTAGACCGCAATCCGGTCGTCGATTCCGCCGGAGACGTAGAAGCGCGTTCCGTCCGGCGCCCACGCGATTCCGCAGAACGCGTCGGGAATCGCGAGATGCTGGAGCGGATGAAGTCCCTGCGGCGTGACGCCGTAGAGGAAGATCCACTGCGTCAGCTCCGTCGTCGCTCTGACCACCCGGCCGGTGACGGGATCGCGCAGCGGAAAACGGATCTCGGCTCCGTCTGGGCGGTAATATTGATAGTTGTAGCCGCTCGTCAGCACGGCCAGGGTTCGTCCGTCGGGGCTGAGCGCGGTCGCCATGGCGCCGCTCGCGTCGGCGTTGCCGTCGGCGCGCAATCCCGTCGCCAGCCGAAGCATGGTCGAACCCGCCGCGGCCAGCGGCGTGATGCTCTGCCCCGTTGGAAGCACGACGCCGGCGGCAAGAACGAGCGCGAGCAGCACGCTTAGATGCCCGCCTCATTCGCGACGGTGCCGATTCCGAATGCCCGTTGATGCGAATACTGCAACTGCGTAAACTTTCTCGTAACCGCCGGTGCCGTTGCGGAGCTTCGACCTTGGATGCTCGTAGACCGCCGAGATGCGAGGAACTTCGTGCCGCGAACAGAATGCCGCGAGCCTTGATCAACGCGTCCACGGCCTTGACGAATCGCCACGGCGAACGAGTCGAGGTCGCACCGGTCGGGGCCGGTATCACGGCCGTTTGCGTTCGCGATCGCCTGGGGCGGATCGCGGACGTCAGCGTCGCCGAAGGCGGGAGCGCCGGCAAGATCGTGGGACGGTTTGCGAACAGGATCGCTAACGGCCGCTTCGCACTCGACGGTCGCGTCTACCACCTCGCCACCAACGAAGGCCAGAATACGCTCCACGGCGGCCCGGAAGGCTTCGCCAAGCGCAAATGGGAGATGGTGCCGCGGAGCAACTCCGACCGGCGGACGAATGCGGTCGAATGCACGCTGCGCAGTGCCGACGGCGATCAGGGATTTCCGGGTAACTTACATTGCGTCGTCGTCTACTCGTTCGACGACGAAAGCGCGCTTCGCATCGACTATACGGCGACTACCGACGCACCGACCGTCGTCAATTTGACGAATCACGTCTACTTCAATCTTGCTGCCGACGGCTCGCCGGTTGCGGCGCAGCAGTTACGCATCGCCGCATCCGCCTACACGCCGGTCGACCGCGCGTCGATCCCGACCGGCGAGATCGCCGGCGTCGCCGGCACGGCGCGCGATTTTCGCCGCATGCGTCCGATCGGTCGCGAGCCGTTCGACGCCAACTTCGTGCTCGACGGCTGGAACGGCGAGCTGCGCCGGGTTGCAGAGGCGTTCGACGAGCGTTCCGGCCGCCGGCTCGTCGTGGAAACTACCGAGCCGGGCTTACAACTCTATACCGGTAAGACCGACGGATTTGCGCTGGAGGCGCAGCACTTTCCCGACTCGCCCAATCATTCGAACTTCCCGTCGACCGCACTGCGGCCCGGGCAAACGTTTCGAGCGACGACGATCTATCGGTTTTCGGCGTAAGCCGCGCGGACGGCGCTAGCGTGCCGCGGAGGCTTCGCGCTTGCGCAGCTTCAGGCGTTCGCCCTCGTCGAGGATCCGTTTGCGGAGGCGAATCGATTTCGGCGTGACCTCGACCAGCTCGTCGTCCTCGATGAACTCGATGGCTCGCTCGAGCGAAAGTTCGTCGGGCGGCGCGAGCTTGACGTTGTCGTCCGAGCCGGCGGCGCGCATGTTCGTCAGTTTTTTCTCGCGCACGACGTTGAGCGCGATGTCCTTGTCGTCGTTGGCGCGACCGACGATCATGCCTTCGTAGACTTCGACGCCCGGCCCGATGAAGTACTCGCCGCGCTGTTCGACGCCCATCAACGCGTAGCCGGTCGTGCGGCCGGTGTCGCTCGCGACCAGCGCGCCGACGTTGCGGCCGGGGAGTTCGCCTTGCCACTCCTGGTGGTCGTAATACGTGTGCGACATGACGGCCGTGCCGCGCGTGAGCGTGAGCAGCTCGCCGCGCAGTCCGAAGATCGCGCGGGTCGGCATGGTATATTCGAGTCGCCGCGAGTCGCCGACGTTGATCATGTTCGACATCGCGGCCTTACGTTTCCCCAGCGCTTCGATGACGGCGCCCGCGTACGTTTCGGGAACGTCGACGACGACGTACTCCACCGGCTCCCAGCGTTTGCCGTCGCGCTCCGTGACGATCACGCGCGGTTTGGAGACCGCCAGCTCGTAGCCTTCGCGCCGCATCGTCTCGATCAAGATCGAGAGATGCAGCTCTCCGCGGCCGCGAACTTCGAAGGTGTCGGCCGAGGCCGTGTCCGTCACCCGCAAGGCGACGTTGGATTCGAGCTCGCGCATGAGGCGTTCGCGGATCTGGCGCGACGTCAAGAACTTGCCTTCGCGTCCGGCAAACGGCGAGTTGTTCACGCTGAAGAACATCGAAACCGTCGGCTCGTCGATGGCCACGGCGTGGATGCCCTCGGGCGTCGCCGCGTCGGCGATCGTATCGCCGATGTTCAGATCGTCGATGCCCGAGACGCACACGATGTCGCCCGCCGACGCTTCCTCGACTTCGATGCGCTCCAGGCCTTGGAAGGTCAACAGCGTCGTCAGGCGCAGGCCGGTTGCCACGCTTGCATCGCGGGCGACCTTGGCAATCGGCGCGTTGACGCGCGAGGTTCCGCGGAAAATGCGTCCGATGCCGATGCGCCCGACGTACTTGTTGTGATCGATTGCCGAGATGAGCAGCTGAAACGGACCGTCTTCGGACGGCGCTTCGGGAACGTGCGAGACGATCGTCTCGAAGAGCGGCTCGAGCGACTGACCGGACTCCTCGAGCGTGCGCGCCGCCGTGCCGGCCTTGGCGTTGGTGAACAGGACCGGGAACTCGGCTTGTTCGTCGCTCGCGCCCAGCTCGACGAAGAGATCGAAGGTTTCGTTGACGACCTCGCGCGGCCGCGCGTCTTTGCGATCGATTTTGTTGATGACCACGATGGCACGCAGGTCGAGCTCCAGCGCCTTGCGCAGCACGAAGCGCGTCTGCGGCATGACGCCTTCGGCTGCGTCGACGAGCAGCAGCACGCCCTGCACCATCTGCAGCACGCGCTCGACCTCGCCGCCGAAATCGGCGTGCCCCGGAGTGTCGACGATGTTGAACTTCACGTCGCCGTGCCGGACGGCCGTGTTTTTCGCGAGAATGGTAATGCCGCGCTCGCGCTCGAGCGGATTAGAGTCGAGAACGCGCTTTTCGACGTGCTGTCCCTCGCGGAAGACCCCGCTCTGCTTGAGCATGGCGTCCACGAGCGTCGTCTTGCCGTGATCGACGTGCGCGATGATCGCAACGTTGCGAATGTCGGGGCGGGTTTTCACTGTCGGTGCCGTCTTCGTTGATTTTAGTCGTAGCGGGGGAGCGAGAACCAGAAGGTCGTGCGCTTCCCCGGCTCACTTTCGAGACCGATCGAGCCGTTCATCTTCGTGACGAGCTCGCGACAAATGTAGAGGCCGAGGCCGGTCGAACCGTTGTCGTGCGACAATCGTCCGAATCGCTTGAAGAGCTTATCCCAGTCGCTTTCGGGGATCCCGACGCCTTCGTTGACGACCGAGACGACGATTTCTCCGCCGCCCGGCCGGACGTCGACGTGGATCGGGCTCTGCGGATACGAGTATTTGACCGCGTTCGAGAGCAGGTTCGTGATGATCTGGACCAAGCGTCCTTCGTCGGCCAAGACGTTGGAGACCGGGTCGAGGTAGGCGACGTTGAAGGCGCGCTCGGGGTGCTCGCTGCGGATGCGCGCGATCGACTCCTCGATGATTGCCACCGGAGGGACGCTGGTAATTCGCAGCGAGAGCTGTCCCGCGTCCATCCGCGAGAGCAGCAGGAAGTCTTCGAAGATGGTGGCCAGCCGCGTGGTCGCGCTGCCGAGAACGCTGAGCAGCTCTTCGCGCCGCTCCTCGCCCATGGTTTCGTAGTGCGTTTCCAACAACGACGTGGCTCCGCGAATGGCGGCCAGCGGCGACCGGACTTCGTGCGAGACCATCCCGAAGAACTCGTTTTGGAGTCGCACGTTTTCTTCGAGCAGCTCGCGGCGCTCGACTTCGGAACGGTGCGCCCGCGAGTTGGTCAGCGCGAGTCCGACCAGATTGACGAACAGCTGCATCTGCCGCAGCGTATCGATCGAAGGGACCTTGCCGTCGACCGGCCCGTCGACGGAGATGTATCCCTGCATCTCGCCGACGCGATCGGGGAGCACGAGCGTGAGCGAATCGCGCTCGTGCCAAGCGTCGGGCGCTTCGCGCGGGTCTTGCCCGGTGCTGCTCCCGACGTAGATAGCGCGCTCCCAGAACAGCTCGCGCTCCGCCGGATTGTAAAAACAGTTCGGAAGCACTTCGAAGTCCGGAAGAAGGACCGCGAGGATGTCTTCGCGGGCGATTCGTTCGCCGAGACGGGCGAGCCGAACCGGCTCTTCCCAGCCCAAAAGGATGCGGCGATAGAGATCGCCGGCCGGCTCGTCGGCCGCCACAATGGTCACGTATCGCCAGCCAAAAAGACTGGAGACCGCTTCGGCAATCGACTCAAGCGGCGAAGCGATGTCCTGCGCTTGGAGGATGTCGTGGGTGATTGCAAGCAGCCGCTCGAGCAGGTCGCCGCTCGCAGATCGGCCGCGGACGATCTGCATGGACGTACTTTCTTCACAGGCCACCGGCGCCTTCCTTGGTTGGCGGCGGTGGCCAATTGTAACGAGTGAGTTTACTGCGCCTAGAAGTCGCTCGACCCGTTCGGACTGCCCCACCCCGTCGGGCCGTTGAAACCGTTCCCGGCCACACACACGTACTTCACGCGGGACGCACAGCGGCCGGTGATCGCCCGCAGGACGTTGGTTCCCGCGGTCACGTTGTTCAGCGAGGCGTGGTTCTGCCAGATCGCCGAGGCGCCGGTCCCGAAGGTCTTCGCGTTCCCGGCGAGTCCGAACACTCCGGCTATCAACGGCGCCGCGAGACTGGTTCCACCGACGGGGAGCCAGCCGCCCCGTTCCGAGTTATAAATGGCCAGGGGCGTGCTGACCGCAGCGTCGGCCGAGACGTCGGCGGCGGAACGCATCGTGCATCCCGAGTCGGTCTGCCACGACGGCTTGGTGACGATCTTGCTGCACGCGCTGCCGGTCGCGCCGCAGGGGCCGTCGCATAGGTCGAGTGCGAGATCGTTCCAGACGGTTTCCGACCACTTGCTGCCGCTATGGGTCAGCGCCGTCCCACCGACGCAGACGATCGACGCATTGGTGCACGGGATTTGCGGACCGCCGCCGTCCTTCACGCCGCCGCCGCGGTCGCCCGCGCTCGCGACGAAAACGGTTCCCGAGGGGAAGACGAAGCCGTTATACGCGTGCGGCTCTGGTTCGCCCCAAGACATGCTCACGATCGTCGCGCCCTTTGCAGTGGCGGCTTCGATCGCCGAATTGAGATCGCCGTTGTCGCTGGACTGGGCCTGAATCAGGGTAATGCCGCACTTCGGGCAGCTCGCCGAAACCGCGTCGACGTCGAGCGATTCTTCGACTATCCAGCCGGATTGCGCGCCGGTCGGTTCGGGGGGAAGAGGCGACGTATCTCCGTTTTGGTTGAGGATTTGCAAACAACCGTTGTGCGTGGTGCAGGGCGACAGCTTCGCCGCTCGGCGGTAATGCGTGAGGTCCGCGGCCGCTTTGATATAGCCGTACGCGTCGACGATGAAGACGCGTTGGCCGGCGCCCTTGGCCACGTCGAGTTTATAAGCGCTCTCGATCTCCTGCGGCGTATATCCGATGCCGGAAGGAACCTTGTCGCCGTTGACCATCGGATGCAAGTCGTTGCGGATCCAAGCAAAACAGCGAAACGCTTCGACGCCGGCGACGGGCGGGCAGAGCGGCCGGGCAGCGCCGGGTGACGCGAGCGCGTAGTACCCGTTCTGGGGTGCCGTTGCCGATGCGGCCGTCCCCGGAACCGGCTCCGCGGCGTTCGTGCCCGGAATCGACGACGAACCCGAACACGCGGTCAGGGCGACGGCCAATGCGGCAAATGCGCCCGCAATACGGAACGAGTGGTTCACAGAGCACCTCCTAGCATAAGCAACGACGCCGGCGGCCGGCATGTCGCGGCTGAGGAGAGGCTGGCTTGGCGAACGGCGAGACCTTTTCCCACCGGCCGACCAGCGAGGCAAGCGAGCGGAGGGCGGCGCCTCAATTTAACGGCGCTTGATGACTTTTTGAGCGGCCCGGCCGTAGGCTGAACGCATGCCAAAAGCCCCCAGCGTTCGACCGATTCCGTTCCTGGTGGGCGACGACGGCAAGCTGCTTCCGTTGTGGCGTGCGATCGCGTTTTTCGCGCTCGGTACGTTCGTGCTCTTCAAATACGTCTTCGATCCGCTGTTCGGCTGGCTATCCGCACGGCTCGGTCTAGGAAACGCGCTCGACGCTTCCGGCACGTTCTTGGGCGAACTCGAGCTGTTCGTCGTGGCGTTGCTGTTGACGGCGCTGTTCGCGTGGTACGAAGGGCGGCGGGTCGACTCGTACGGGTTGCCCCTCGCACGAGCGTTTCGCAGCGAGTTCTGGGAAGGCATGGCGCTCGGCGTGATATGGCCTGGTCTGGTCGCGCTGGGGATGCTGCTGCTGGGAGGCATGCAGATTCACGGTCTGGCATTGGCCGGTTGGCCGCTGCTCGGCGCCGCAGCGAGCTGGGCGGTTGCCAACATCATGGTCGGTCTAGCCGAAGAGATGTGGTATCGCG
>Ga0335075_10007541_pt1 | contig 16738 bp, 12 predicted proteins | sample Lox_Sample_24_FD_206723 | JGI IMG/M metagenome (GOLD analysis project Ga0335075, IMG submission 206723) | Soil microbial communities from Loxahatchee National Wildlife Refuge, Florida, United States - Lox_Sample_2.4 | ecosystem: Environmental > Terrestrial > Soil > Wetlands | place: USA...
CGTGGGCGCGCTTCCCCCACAAGGTCGGGCTGCACTACAACTGCAACTCGCTGCGCGGCATCAACCTGGCGAGCCCGACGGAGATCCAAGCGCCGTTCTTTTCGAAGCCGCGGGCGCTGCTCGAGAAGGTCGCCGGCATCGAGTTCGTCGAGCCGGCGCGGTGGGATGAATGCTGCGGGTTTGGGGGTACGTTCAGCGTCTTCGAGCCCGCCGTCTCGGTGAAGATGGGCCGGGACAAGATTGCCGACCACGCGCGCGCCGGCGCCGAGTACATCGTCTCGGCCGATTCCTCCTGTCTGCTGCACCAGAAAGGTTGTGCCGAGGGTATCGGCAGCCGCATCAAGTTCATGCACATCTCCCGGGTCCTCAACGGAGTCAGCGCATGAATGAGGTCGATCTCCAGCCCGAAGACCCCAGGCGCAAGGTATTGCATCCGGAGGTGATCGGTGAGCGCTTCGAGGGCGCCCGGCGCGAAGACGGCACTCCGCTCGTGCATGCGGAGGGCACCTCGAAACCGATCCGCGCCAAAGCTCCGCGCGAGCCCCAGCCCCGTGGCGCGCGCGAGCGTGGCAACCGTCCAGTCGACCAGGCGGAGGCCGCCGAGCGCTTCATTGCTGCCACCGAGCACGAGAAAGCGCACGACGAGCGTGTCTGGGATATGCGTCAGCGGCGCGACCGGGCGGCGCACGCTCTTCCTGAGTGGGAGGAGATGCGTACGCTGGCATCGAGGATCAAGGAGCACGCGCTGGCCCATCTGGACCAGTACCTGGAGCAGTTCGAAGCGGCGGCCCGGTCAAACGGGGTCACGGTGCACTGGGCGGCCGATGCGGCCGAGCACAACCGGATCGTGCACTCCATCCTCGACTCCCACGGCGCGAAAACGCTCATCAAGTCGAAGTCGATGCTGACAGACGAGTGTGGATTTCGTGCCTATATGAAAGGCGTGGGAATCGAGATCATCGAGACGGATCTCGGCGAGCGCATTCAACAGCTCGACGGCGAGGAGCCGAGCCACGTCATAGGTCCCGCCATCCACAAGACCCGCGGCGATGTCGCGGACCTCTTTGCGCGCACGCTGGGCTCCGACCCCGACGATGACGACGTGCACCATCTGGCGACCGTACAGCGTGAGACGACCCGTCCGCTGATATTGAATGCGGGCGCCGGCATAACCGGCTGCAACTTCGCGATCGCGGAGACGGGAACCGTGGTCGTGTGCACCAACGAGGGCAACGCCGATCTGTCCGCGAACACGCCGCCGCTGCACATCGCCTCCATCGGCATCGAGAAGATCATCCCGCGCCTGACGGATCTGGGTGTGTTCCTGCGGTTGCTGGCGCGCAATGCGATCGGCACGTCGATGACCCAGTACACATCGCATTTTCGCGGACCGCGTGCGGGCGCTGAAATGCACTTCGTCATCGTCGACAACGGCCGCAGCGAGCGGCTGGGGCTGGAGGAGTTCTGGACCTCGCTCAAGTGCATCCGTTGCGGCGCCTGCATGAATACCTGCCCTGTCTATCGACGCAGCGGCGGCCTGAGTTACGGCGCCACATACTCCGGGCCCATCGGCCTGATCCTCGATCCGACTCTGAACCGCCGGAAATATTCGTCGCTGCCATTCTCCTCGACGCTCAACGGATCCTGCACCAACGTCTGCCCGGTGAAGATCAACATCCACGAGCAGATCTTCGCCTGGCGCAAGGTCATGGCGGAGGAGCACCGGCTGCCGGTGCTCAATATGGAGATGATGAAAGCGCTCGGCGAGGTGCTGGCCCATCCGAAGCTCTACCGGGCCGCAGTCGGCGCCGCGGATGAGATGCTGAAAACCCTGCCGCATTTCGTGGTGGACAATCCTCTGAATACCTGGACCAACAAGGGCCGCACCATGCCGGCTGTCCCGCAGCACACCTTCCACTCCTGGTGGCGGGAGCACCGCATGAACAGGCAGGGGCAATCGTGAGCGTGCGCGAGGCCGTTCTCGCACGCGTGCGGGCGAATCGTCCCCAGGGCCAGTACGCGCTACCCGGCCTGCCGAAATTCGCGCTCACGCAGCCGGATGGGCTCGTGGCGGCGTTTGCAGCCGCGCTTGCAGGCATGGGAGGTAAGCTGATTATCCCGACCGCGGCGGAAGATGCGACGGAAATGACGCGAAGGCAGCTTGCGGGGACGGGTGTCGTGTGCTCGGCCGTTCCAGAGATCGCCGGTAATCGCGATTTGAGCCAGGTGCGCCAGCCCCGAGACCTTGCCGACGTGGACGTCGCCGTCGTCCGCGCCGTCCTCGGCGTCGCCGAGACCGGCTCCGTGTTGTTCACCGAATCGGAGTTGAAGGTCAATACGCTCGCCTACCTCGCTCAGCACCTCATAGTGCTCTTGCGACGGGAAGCGATCGTGCCTGGTATCCAGGATGCATACCAGCACCCTTGTTTTCGCACGGCTCATTATGCTGTGTTCCACACGGGACCTTCGGCGACCGCGGACATCGAAGGTGTGTTGATTCACGGCGCCCAGGGTGTCCGCTCTCTCACTGTCGTTCTGACTGGCTGAACGCTTCAGGCTCGCGCCGCCGTCAGGTAGTCCGCGGCTGCGCACCGATCAGATGCGTCGTCTTCGGGCGCTCACCGACCTGAAAGCGCAGCACGGCGTCCTCGAGCTTGCGATCCGCCTTGGTTACGCGCTCGTGCTGCCGCAAGTGCTCGAGCCAGGAATCCGTGAGAAACGTCTCGACGAACCGGCCGGCATGGGCCGGATCCTCGAACACCTCCCAACGGTAGGCGCCGTCGCGCCGACGCTCGCGCCCGTAGCGACCGAGGGCTCGCAGGAACGGCTCCCGGTTGTTCGGGTCAATGGAATATTCGATCGTCACGAGCACGGGTCCCCGGTCACCTTCGACGGCGTGCGTGGTCACAGGTGCGGGCCAGTGCATGGAGGGCGAGAGATCGACGCTCGCATCGGTCTGCACGGTCCAGCGGCGAGTCAGGGGAATGGAAGCTACGGCTCCCGCAGCGGCGATGAGGAGTGAGGCAGGCAGGCCAAGTCGCGTAGCGATCTCTCCCCAGATCGCGCTGCCGACGCTCAATGCGCCGAACATCACTGTCACGTACATGGCGAGACCGCGACCGCGAACCCACTCCGGCAGGGCGAGCTGCGCCGAGACGCTGAGGCCGGAGAGCGCTATGACCCACGAAGCGCCGGCGAGGACGCTCGCGATGACGGCAATCAACGGGCCGCGTGCGATCGCGAACAGAGCTGTGGCCAGCGACGTCGCCAGAGTGGCGCCGATCAGGAGCTCGTCTGCGCTCCATCGGTTTCTCAGCCGGGGAAGTACCAGCGTGGCGAGCACCGCCGATACTCCGATGATGCCGAGCAACACGCCGTATAGTTTCGGTCCGGCGAGAATCCTGACGCTGACGACGAGCGGCAGCAGGGCCCAATATGCCCCCGCGAACGTAAAGAAAGCGGCCGCACGAATCAGAGTTCCACGCAGGCGCGAGTTGTAGTGCGCATAGCGGATTCCCGTTCGCACCGCGCCCCAGAACGGCTCGGGCGGAAGCGGCTGGCGAGCGCGTTTGCGCGGCCGCCACCAGATCAGCGCGGCAATCACGCCGATATTGCTGCAGGCATCGAGCCAGAACGGCGCGGCGATTCCGGCCGAGCCAATGAGGACGCCGCCAAGCGCAGGTCCGATCGCACGACTGACGTTGACGCCGGCGCTGTTCGCGGCGATTGCGGACTGCAGGTCGGCGCTGGGTACGAGCTGCGGGACCACGGCCTGCCAGGCGGGGGCCGTCATGGCCGAAGCCACACTCACTATGAAGCTGAAGAGCAGCAGATTGTCGGGCGTGATCAGATGCAGCCACACGAGTGCCGCAAAGGCCATGGAGATGACCGTGATCGTCGATTCCCCGTAGATGAGAAATCGGCGCTGATCCACCACATCCACCAGCGCGCCCGCCGGAATGGCGAACAGAAACAGCGGCAGGGTGTTCGCGACCTGAACCATCGAGACGATGAACGGGTTCGCATCGAGGCTCAGCATCAGCCAGCCCGAGGCGAGGTTGTACATCCAGGTTCCGATGTTCGAGACGACCGTCGCCGCCCAGACGATGAGGAACACCCGGTGCCTGAAGGGCGCCCACGCGGAGGCGACCACTCCGAGTGTGGCGGGGGGATCGGCGCTTACCTTTCCCGAGCGCATGCCCAGGATGGTACTGCATGCACCAGCTTCGGGCGCTCGGTTCTGCGCGAGCGTTGGCGCGGGGGCCTCATGCTAAACGAAGCAGAAAACGACAATCTTGTGTGCCGCCGGCGCAGTAGGCTCCTGCGATGACGGCAACGACTTCGACAGTACGATCACCGGTGACCCCGGCGTGGAAGTGCTACCTCGAGCTCACCAAGCCGAAGATCGTCGCGCTCGTTGCGTTTACCGCGCTGGTCGGCGCGCTGCTCGCACGGCCCGGACTCCCCCCGGCAGAGGTGCTCGGGTGCGCGATGCTGGGCATCGCGCTCTCGGCACAGTGCGCGGCCGTGCTCAATCATGTCTTCGACCGGCACATCGACGGGAGGATGGCCAGAACCCGGCGTCGGCCGCTGCCGACCCTCAGGGTGACGGAAAAGCAGGCCATGGTCTTTGCGGCGGTGCTGGGCGTAGCGGGCTGCCTGGTGCTCGTTGCATTCGTCAACGTCATGACGGCGGCGCTCACGCTGTTTGCCCTGATCGGCTACGGAATCATTTACACCGTCTGGCTGAAGCGCGCGACTCCGCAGAACATCGTGCTCGGCGGCGCAGCCGGCGCCGCACCACCGGTGCTCGGGTGGACTGCGGTGACGGGCCATCTCGAGCTCGATGCGCTCATCCTGTTTCTCATCATTTTCCTGTGGACGCCGCCACATTTCTGGCCGCTCGCCGTCGCGAGGCGCGGGGAATACGCGCGGGCGTGTGTTCCCATGCTTCCAGTCACTCACGGCGTCCCGTACACGCGCTCGCGGGTGCTTCTCTACACGGTCCTGCTGTCGCTCGTGACGGCGCTGCCGGTTCTGACGGGAATGAGCGGGGCGATCTACCTCGGCGCGGCGCTGGCGCTCGACGGCGCATTTCTGTATCTGGCTGTGCGCCTGAGAACAGACGCCCGGCCGGATCTGCCGATGAGAGTGTTTCATTATTCGCTGATCTATCTGCCGCTGCTCTTCGGTGCCCTGTTGCTGGATCACTGTTGGCATCTGGCGTTGTAATGCGGCTCAGAGGAGGCTCAGCGCTCGGCCTCGAGTCAGCGCACCCGACCGGTTCTTGACGTCGAGCTTGCTGTAGATATTGTGCAGGTGCCACTTGAGGGTGCCTTCCGAGATGAAGATCGCCTCTGCGATCTCCTTGTTGCTCAGGTCCGATTCCAGGCGCCTGAGGATCGAGATTTCGCGCCTGGTGAGCGGTTCGCCGAGAGCAGCAGAAGCCCGGAGATCGCTCTGGCCATCGGGCTTGCGCATGACTTGCTGCAGGCGCAGTGCCAGCGGCGCGGCCTCGGAGCCGCGGAGCCGCTGCGGGTCCAGGCGATCGAGCAGCGGGCTCAGCTCGCGGCCCTCGTCGAGAAACACGCGCAGGTACTGCCGCGGGGCACCGATGGTCAGTGCGCCCTGCAGATCGGCGAGAGCGCTCGTCACCTCGCCATCCCGCTGGTGTGCCAAAGCGCGCAGCAGCAACAGCTCCACCAGGCGGTGGGCCAGGTCGCGCTGCCGGCAGTGCTCGATGGCGCCCCCCAGGGCCTCGACGACGAGCCGCGGCGCTCGCTCGAGCCAGTAACGTGAAGCGGCGCGCAACGCCTTGTCGGTTAGGAGCTCCGGCATGCCGGCCGGTACAGGCAACTTGTCGAAGCCGAAGCGCGTGGCCACCAGCCGGGCTTCCTCGTAACGTCCCGAGCGTGCGAGGCTGCTGCACTCTTCGGCCGCGAGTGTTAGCGTAACGCGCTGCAGTGCCCTTCGCTCGCCGAGCTCCTGACCGTCTCTCAGTATGGCCAACGCGCCGCCTTCGTCGTGGTGCAGGCGCTGCAGGCGAGCCTGTGTCAGGTAGGTGAGGATCATCGCGTCGGCGTGGCCGCACTCGTTCACGCCGCTCATCGCCTGCTCGACGTGCTCGGCCGCCTGGTCGATGTCATCGAGCTCGTACGCAACGGCCGCGAACACTGCATGCAGCAGGCCACTCGCGTGCGCCGGGTAGTGGTGCAATTCGCGCTCGACCAGGCCGAGCCCCCTGGAGCAGGCCAGTCTCGCTTCGAGATAGCCGCCGCGCTTCATGTGCAGCAGCGCCTCCAGATAGTTCGTCCAGGCCAGCGCATAATAGCCCTCGCCCTGCGAGAGCCAGCGGCGGGTCTCGGTCAACACCTCGAGTCCCCGGCCGATCTCGCCGGTGCTCTTCAGCCCGAAGGCGAGCACGTTCCCCATCACTCCCCTGCGTAGCAGCGATGCGTCGGGCCATTTCGCCAGCCACTCCCCGGCCAGCTCGCCGCCGCGCTTGCCGTCGTCGCGCAGGCCGGTCGACAGTGCGGTCTGCAGCTCGACCGCACAACGCAATTCGTCGATCATCCGCTGGTCGCGCTGTGGTTGCTCCTCGAGACTCTTCAGCAGGTGCTGCAAGCGGTAGATCTGCGCTTCGTATTCCCGGTCGCGCAGGTAGAACGAGAGCGCGAAGGCGTACTGGATGCGGATGACGGGATGGCGATCGACCCAAACCTCCGGAAGAGCGTTCATCCAGCGCAGGATCGTCTGATGATAGCCCCGGCGGAAGACGAGATCCTCCACGCTGTCGGCTACCCAACGCGTGGCTTGCTCCCAGTCCTGCGCTCGGATCAGCGCATTCACAGCCTCCTCGACATAGCCGTTGGCGTGCATCCAATGGGCGCCGCGCAGAAGGCACTCCCGCGCCTGCGCCGGAGCCGTGCGGCGATAATGGTCGCGGAAGAACTCGCCCACCAGATGATGAAAGCGCACCCAGGTCGCCGCCCGATCGAGGGGGATCAGGAACAGGTTGCGCAGCCGCAGTGCCTGCAACAGCTCCTCGGAGTCATCGGCCTGAGTGACTGCTCGGGCAAGCGGTGCGCTGATGCGATCGAACATCGAAATTCGGTAAACGAAGGTGCGCGTTCGCTCGTCCATGCGCGACAGCACTGCCTCTCCCAGATAGTCCACGACGCCGGCGTCGGTGCCGGCGAAGTCCTCGATGAAAGCGGCCTGCTCGGGTAGCCCGGCGAGCGCCAGCCCGGCGAGCTCCAGTGCCGCGGGCCAGCCTTCGGTTCTGTCGACGAGCCGCTGCAGATCCGCCGTCGGCAGCTCTCGTCCGAGGCGGCTGCAATAGAACTTCGACGCTTCCTCGAGGTTGAATTGCAGTTTTCGGGACTCCAGCTCGAACAACTGTCGCCGCACACGCAGGCCGCCCAGCCGCAGGTGCCGGGTCTCGCGGCTACCGATGAGCTGCTGCACGGTCCGCGGCGCGTAGTTCACCAGCCAATCCACGATCTCGAGGACCTCGGGCTCCTGGACGAAATGCAGGTCATCGAGAAACAGGACGATACGATGCTGAAGCCTCGCGAGGTCGTCCGCCAGCGTCTGCAGCAACGGTTTGGCGCCGCTGGGCAGATCAGTGGCCAGGCTCCCCGATAGGGCGCGGCCGAGGTGGCTGTCCGCCTTTTGTAGCGCGGCAAGGAGGTGCCGCATGAAACGCACTTTGTCGTTATCGCCCTCATCTAGCGACAACCACCCGCAGGGAACGCCCCGCTCAACGAGGTGAGCGTACCAGCGAGCCATCAGTGTCGACTTGCCGTAACCGGCGGGGGCGATCACGAGGACGACCGGATAGGTGCCGTCCAGGACATCGCTCAGCAATTCGAGCCGGGGTCGCGGCAGCGGCCCTCTCGTACCGGTGGCGGGATAAAGCTTGCTCTCGAGGATCGGCGCCTCGCGCCCCTCATCGCTCACGGGCTGCTCTTTCGCAGGCAAGTCTACTCCTCCGAGCGCCCCCAAGCCCGGGCGCTGCCGCAGACCGGCGACTACCCTGACCTATCGAAGCCCTCACTTCCGCTAGGGGCGCGGCCACCCGGTGCCGAGTATATCTGGCTCACGGTCAGGCATCCGTGCGGAAGAGGGCGCTACGAATGAAAGCTCGTACCGAGGGCGGCTTACAGTCTGTCGCGAGTCGATCGCGTGAATGGGTGCACCACACGATTGCACTCCTCGATTCAGCCATTGCCGACCTGAGCGAGTGTGCGCCGGCAGCGCATTGCGCCCTACTTCAAGCGGCGTCGCTGCTGAAGAAGCAGATCGATCCCGAAGCGAGGGCGGAGGTGCCTGACGGAAGAGGGCGGCTGCTGGCGTGGCAGGTGCGCAAGGTGCGCGAATACATCGATAGAAACCTAACGCATCGGCTGCTCGTCGCCGACCTCTGCGTGCTGGTCCAGCGCAGCGAGGCGCACTTCGCGCGAGCCTTCAGGCTTACGTTCGGCGAGTCGCCGCACGCCTTCCTGGTCCGGCGCCGGCTGGAGCTTGCCGCACGATGCATGCTTCAGACCGAGGCGGATCTGAGCGAGATTGCGCTGCGCTGTGGATTTTCGGATCAGGCGCATCTGTGCAGGCGCTTCCGCGAGGCGACCGGGCAATCGCCGGGCGCCTGGAGGCGCGCGTTGAGGGTTTGGGCTCCGGGCGGCCGCCCTTCACAGCAAGCCGATCGCCTCCGCGCGGGCGACAGCCTGGGCGCGAGTTCGGGTGGAGAGCTTCACGAAGATGCTCTTGGCGTGAGTCTTCACGGTCTCCGGTGTGATGCCCAACGAGAGCGCGATGCGTTTGTTGGACATGCCGTGCGCAATCAGTTTGAGAATACCGATCTCGCGCCCTGAGAGGTGACGATAAGCCGGTGCATCTGCCGCCGCATCGGCGAGCGGGGCCGTCACCTTGAGAATGGTGGCGATGTAGGCTCGCAAATCGGAGGTCTGGGCGTCGCTCGCCGAGAGCTCGGAGTACAGGCTCTTCAGCAGCGCGAGAATCGGCTGGCCCGCATCGACGAAGACCATCCGCAGTCCGTGCGCGGCGCCGATCCGCAGGCACGAGATCAGAGGCTCGTAACAATCCTTGCCGGAGCCGCCGGAGGCGGCCGAGGCGAGGCGTTCAAGGATACCTTCGACCGTGGAGAACTGGGGCGTCTCGCCCGACGACAATCCTGCTGGTGGCACCGAGAGTCCCCGCACATCGGGGCTCACACGCTCCGGGCTCGGTGTTTCATCGTAGCGTCTGAGAAGTAACGCTCGAGCGTGCTCCGAAGAAGCAACGGCGACCACCCTTGGCCAGCGGCGTACTCGGCCAAGGGCTTCCGCTTCGCGCAGGATCGTCAATGCGACGCGTTGCTGCCCGCGATGGAAAGCAAGCCGCGCGAGCAGCACGGTGCTTCTCATCATGCACTCCGGCAGGCCTGAGGCGCGGATCACCTGCAGTCGTGGCGCGAGTAGAGCCTCGGCTTCCGCGAAGCGGCCCTGCTCATAAGCGACCTGAGCGAGCAGGGTTGCAGGCAGGCAGCTCATGGGCGAGTGCTGACCATAGTGCTCTTGTGCGAACCGGAGCGCCTCCGCGGCAAGGGTGGCGGAGACCGTCAGATGCAGCCGATCGAATGCCATGGCTGCGCTCATACAGAGGTTCAGCAGCTTGTATATGGCCTGGCCTCGAGTTGGCGCAGCCAGGTAGTCGAAGGCTGCCGGTGCGCACGCTTGTTCCCGCGCGCCGCTCTTCCAATCCACATAGCGGAGAATCGTTGCCGAGACGACGTCGCCACGGAGCGCCGGTACCGTCGCCAGCGCACTGCGGGCGGCCGCGAAGTCGTCCCCGGCCGCCAGATGGCAAGACTGGAGTATCCGCAGGGCGCGGGAATAGAGGACCTGATCCGAACGCGGACAGTTGCTCAGCAGCCGGTTGAGCTGGGCGATCGCCTTGGCGGCCTCCTCGAGTCGCGTCCTGAGGAGTGCGGACCGGGCTCGAGCGATCGCACGCCGAATCGCCCAGGTACCAGCGGACGAGCGGGCTCGGGAACCGGCGATCGAAAGCGACATAACCCCGGGCGAATCCGGCGCTTGCGCGGCACCGCCATCGGTGAACGGTGCTGTCATCTGATCCATGGAGGGCATGACTCGAGCATAGATGACCTCACTGGAGGGGGCTTGTCGTTTGCCAGCACCCGCTTGTGCAAATCTGCTGTTCCGCCTGCGCCGCTGGCAAAACGCCTACAACACGGCGCTCAGAGATGTCGGCGCGATCTTCGAGCGCGCCAAGTCGAGAGCGGCGCCACGAGTAAGGCGTCTCACCGACGATGCGATAAAAGGTGCGCGTGAAGTGCGGCTGATCGCACATGCCGCAGCGCAGAGCAATCGAGCTCAGCGGCTCGGGCGTCGTCAGCATCAGGCCTTGGGCCACCTCGATCCGCCGGCGCATCACATACGTGTGTGGCGATGTGCCGAAGGTGCATTTGAACGCGCGACAGAAATGGCTCGCGCTGAGGCCGAGCAACTCGGCGAGCTCCCGAACGTGAATCCGACGGTCAATGTTGGCTTCGATATGCGCCGTGAGCCGGCGTGCCTGCCATGCCGCGATACCTCCGCGCGCGCTGTGTCTCTCTCCTGCGGGCAGCACAGCGGTGACACCCGGCCCGAGGCCCGGCTTGCCGCGAAGAAGCGCGACCGCGTGCGCAATGTGCGCTCTTGCCGCCTCGCGGTCACCATCGCGAGCTTTGCATGCAGCCTCGACGAGCTGCGCGGCAACGGCCGACAAGTCGTTTGGGGTCGTGTGATCGAAGTGCTCGTCTTTCTTCATGAAGGCCGCCTCCGCTCGGAATCGAGTCTGGTAGAGAGCTTGGACCGGCCAGCGCTTCGGCGGCGAGCCCGAAACGCGTGTCTTTTTCCGGCATATCGGACGAGAACGACAGCCCGATCGGACTCGGCATCCCCCTCGAGGCAGGCTCAGCGTGGCGGGTCAGGTCGCTTGCGGTCACTGATTTCCAGGCGCTTCCATCCGAAGAGGCGCGCATCGACCGACCACATGCCGGGGCCGAGGAGGGCGAGGGCCGCGCCCAGGCTTCCCACCACCATGCAGTACCAGCGGTACTCCACGTGCGTGAACGCATGCCAGAGCGCATTCAGCGCCAGGAGTGTTCCGGCGACCGGGGTCCACAGGCCGATGATGAGTAGGGAGCTCAGTCCCACCCACAGCACATGAAACAGCGTAGGCTCGAGGCCTGGAGCGCTGCGCAAGGCGTTGACTCCAAGGGCGATCCCGGTAATCCCAACCACGAGACGGATCAGCAGGAGTCCCACCCCGGGTGGGCCTTGGGCGAAAGTGGAGTAGAGCCGGCGCACAGCCCTTCGAGGCTATAGGCTTTCTCCGCCCGGCTGAAAGCCCCTAAAGGGCGAATGGGGACCCACTTTCGTGGAGCTAAAGCTCGATGATGCCTCGCTTCAAGCCGATCACTACGGCGTGCGTCCGGTCCTTCGCTCCGAGCTTGGATAGGATCCTGCTGACCTGCCCCTTGACGGTCTCCTCGCTGATCGAAAGCTGCGCGGCGATCTCTTTGTTGGCGTTCCCGGCGGCGATCAGTCGGAGCACGCGGATCTCCGCCGCAGTGAGCGCGTCGTCGGTCGCGTGCTCGGCCAGCTCATAAGAGACTTCAGCGGAGAGAGACTTTCTTCCGGCGTGCACCGCACGAATGGTTTGCCGCAGCTCGGTGTTCAGCGTGGTCTTCAGGAGGTAAGCCTGCGCCCCGGCCTTGAGTGCGCGTACAACCTGCGCGTCGCCCGGAAAGGTGGTCAGCACGATGATGCGTGCCTCCGGAAACTCATTGCGGATCGCAATGATGGCATCGAGGCCACTCATCTCCGGCATCTGTAAATCCATGAGCGTCATGTCCGGGCGGTGTTCCCGGAACAGCCGGATGGCCTCACGTCCGCTCTCGGCTTCGGCAACCAGCTGCATGTCCGATTCGCGCGCGATGAGGTGTGCGATGCCCTCGCGGATCAGGGGGTGATCGTCGACCGCCAGGATTCGAATGACGGCGGAGGCCTCACTCATGCGCCGCCCCCGAGAGCCGCCCCGAGAGCTTCCTGACGAGCCACGCCAGGCGCCGCGAGGAGCCCGCCGCATAGGCCCGAATGGCAGGCACTATGAGCTCGATCTCGGTCCCCGAAGCAGCTGCCGTCCAAATGGTCAACTTTCCCCCAATGAGCGTGGCCCGCTCGCGCATACCGTGCAGGCCGTAGTGACCCGCCGCACCGTTACCACTCAAGTATCTCTCGTCGATTCCCCGGCCATTGTCACGGACCCGTAGCCGCAGTTGCCGCTTGTCATATCGGACCTCTACTTCGATCTCAGACGCGTGAGCATGGCGTCGCGAGTTGCGCAATGCCTCCACCGCGATCTGGTGGATCTCATCGCGTACTATCGGGCGCAGTGGTTGCGATGTGCCTTGAACATCGACGCGGAAGATCACGTTCTCCTGGGCGGGGTCGCTGGCAAGCTCCTCGGCGAGGGTTTCGATCGCAAGGACAAGATCATCGCGCTCCGCGACGGAGGCGCGCAACCCCTGCACGGCGTCACGACCCTCGCTGATGGCGTGCACCGTGCGATCGATCACGCTCCCCAGATTCTGCTTGGCTTCGGCCGGACGCCCCGGAAGAAGCTCGTACGCTACTTGAAAGCGCAGCAGCAGCCCCTGAAAGCTCTGCAGCAACGTATCGTGCAATTCGCGCGCGACCCGCATTCTCTCGCTTTCGCGCGCCTCGAGCTGAGTCTCGAATCGTCGTTGGAGTTGGCGCACGCGCCGGAAATATAGCGCCAGAATCGCAAGCAGCGCTGCGAGCGCGAACAGTGCCCGGGCCCACCACGTGGCCCACCAGGCGGGCGCGATCAGGATGGCCAGGGTCACGCCCGGCTCGCTCCAGGGGCCCCGATTCGTCGCGCCCTGCAGCCGGAAGCGATACGTTCCGGGGGGCAGAGTCGTGTAGGTGGCGTAGCGGCGGTCGCTTCCGACTTCGTGCCAGCCCTGGTCCAGGCCCTCGAGCTCGTACCGATAGCGATTGGTCGCCGGGCTGCGAAAGCTGAGCGCCGCAAACTGCAAGGAGAAACTATTCTGATCGTGCGCCAGGGCGACTTCCCGGGTAAATCCGACCACTCGCTGCAGCGGCGATTTCGGGCCGATGCTGACGGGTGCGCCGAAAAGATCAAAGGACGTCAAGACGACAGGGGGCGCATAGGAGTCCCCGGTGACTTCTTCCGGCCGGAACCTGGTGGCGCCTGTGAAGCCTCCAAAGAACATCTCCCCGGTTGCGCTTTTGAAGCACGCGCTGTAGGCGGTCAGATCACCTGGAAGTCCATCGGCAACCGAAAAATTCTGAAAGATGCCGGTATCAGGGTCGAACCTGGAGATGCCCTTGGTGGTGCTGAGCCACAAATCGCCGCTCGCGTCCTCGAGGATGCAGCTTATGCCGGTGCTCGCCAGGCCATTGGCTTCCGAGTATCGTGTTGTCCTCCCCGTCAAGGGGTCGATCCGGTCGAGTCCGTTGAAGGTACCGGCCCAAAGCCTGTGCTTGCGATCGATGTAGACCGCGCTTACGTATTGACTGCTGAGGTCCGCGGGCCCGCTGCCGGCGCCACCTGACCCTCGGGGCCCGCCGAAAGGGCTCAGGCGTCCCGTTCTCCGGTCGAATTTGAGCAGACCCGAGCCGAGGCTCCCGAGCCACAGGTTACCGTCCTGGTCCTCCACCATCGATATCATCTGCGCCGCCGAATCCAGCGATGACTGATCCCGATAGACTTTGAAACCTCGAGTTACGGGATCGAACCTGTCCAGGCCGTCCGCCGTTGCGACCCACAGGATCCCCTCGCGATCGATCAGCAGCCGGTCGATCGTATCGTTGCTGATGCTCGTTGGATCGACGCTCGAGTGACGGAACATCCGGCAACGACCGGTCGCTCGATTGAACCGACACAGGCCCTGCCCGGAGGTTCCGACCCAAAGAGTTCCGGAGCGGTCCTCGACGATGCTCAGGACATCACTCGCGATTCCGTGCCCGGGGATGGCGTAATGCGTGCACCGCCTTCCGGTGGAATCACAACGATCCAGCGCTCCGGTAGTCCCGATCCAGAGGGCTCCGTTGCGATCCTCGAATATCGCGTTGACCAGCTTTTCGCCGAGATTCGCCCGGTTGCCGGAGTCGAAGGGCAGCTTGTTGAAGGGAGAGGATCCTGGCGTGAAGAACGTGGGTTGAGTCGCGCCAAGCCCAACCCAGATATTGCCCTCGCGGTCCTCAAAGAGAGTCGTGATCCGGTCCTCCGGGATACTGTCAGGATTCGACGGATCGTGGCGATAACGAATGAGCTGCCCATGCCTGCGATCGAACAGGAGCAGCCCGTCCGATAGGGTTGCCACCCAGAGATTGCCCGCGCGATCCTCGAGCATCTGGATCACACCGGTCAGCGGCAGACCGGGCAAGTCGGTAGTGGTAAAGGAATACCGGGTCAGACGACCTGTCTTGCGATCCAGTACCGCCAGGCCGTTCCCCGAGGCGGCGAGAATCCAGAAGACGCCGGTGCGATCCTCATAGAAGGACAATTCGTGGGGCTCGCGGAGCGGGACATGGAACGTTACCCGTCCGGTCTTCGGGTCGAATGCATCGAGGCCTTCACCAGTTGCGATCCATAAGACCCCGCGTCGGTCTTCCCCACAGAACTTGACGTCGTCGCTGCTGAGGCTGAAGGGGGCATCGGGGTTGTGATGGAACCAGATGGTCTGTCGCGAGCGCGGATCCAGCCGCGCGAGACCGCGCCCCGTCGACAGCCACAGCATTCCGCCGGGATCCTCATAGATATGTCTGACTGCATCCGACTCGTGGGATACAGGCGCCGACGCGATGTGATAGTGAACGAACGTCTCGGTCGTGGGATCGAAGCGATCGACCCCCTGTTCGCAACCCACCCAGAGATTTCCCGCGCGGTCCTTGAAGAGCGATGTCACGAACACTCCGCACAGGCTCCCCGGCTGGCCAGGCTCATTCTTGAACACCTTGAACTCATATCCGTCGTAGCGATCAACGCCGTGCTGGGTCGCAAACCAAAGAAATCCCTGACCATCCTGAACGATCTGCGTCACGCGGCTCTGCGACAAACCTGCGTTTGCGGGCAGCTGGAAGAAGCGCAGGTCGTCACCCTCGATCACTCGCAGTCGAATCACATGGGGATCAATCGGTGCCTGGGACACGGCGCTTGCGCCGGTGGGCGAGATTGCTTGCGCGCTCGACACCCCGCTCAGCAGTAGTACCAGGGAAAGACTGGCGCCAAGAGTCCTTCGCATGCGAGACGTCTATGCCCGCCCCCGGGGCGGCTCGGTTGTCATGCGGCAGGTTAGCACGCTCGCCGATCCGAGGCTTGCAGGCGGCTGCCATGGGATTGTGCAAACCTGCCGTTCCGCCCGCTGAAATGGCGCGGATTTGCTCCCGGCGGATGTCGCGCGGACAGGTCCCCCGATCGGGGGATTCTTGCCGGCGACGCGATCCGGTTACATCGCGAGCCTTCCCATTGAGGGATCGACGCGTTGGGCCCGGTCGAAAATATCATGCCTGCGCAAAATCTACTGATGAGGTGAATCGCGTGTGCGATTTCAACTGCAATTCGTCATCACACCAGGTGCCCGCCGCGCTCCGGACTGTGAGGGCCTCGCGGATTTTCCTGGTGAGTGCCTTGGTATTGGCGAGCGGTGCGCTGTCAGGCTGCGGGCCCGGCGTACTCGACCCTGCGGGTCCGGTCGGCGCAGGCGATCGGGTCATTCTCCTCGACGCGCTCGCCATCATGCTGGTTATCGTCGTCCCCACGATCCTCTGCACGTTGTTTTTTGCCTGGCGTTATCGGGCCACCAATCGCCATGCCACCTACGCACCTGGCTGGGCCTACTCCGGGCGGCTGGAGCTGCTCGTATGGGCCATCCCGGCGTTCGTCGTGATCTTTCTCGGCGGCGTCGCCTGGGTCGGCTCCCACGATCTCGACCCCGCGAAGCCGTTGCCGTCCGGGCAAGCGCCGCTCGAGGTCGATGTCGTCTCGCTCGACTGGAAGTGGCTCTTCATCTACCCCGCGCAGCATATCGCCAGCCTCAATCGGTTAGTACTGCCCGTCGGCAGGCCCGTGCACTTTCGCCTGACCTCGGCGACGGTGATGAACGTGTTCTTCGTGCCGCAGCTCGGAAGCGAGATCTACACGATGAACGGGATGGTCACCGAGCTCAATCTCGAGGCCGATCGTCCCGGCACGTACCTGGGACTCGCTGCGCACTTCAACGGGGACGGCTTTGCGGACATGAACTTCCACACCGACGCGGTATCTGCAGATGAATACTCTCAGTGGGTTGCTACGGCGCGAGCGGGCGGGACGGTGCTCGATGAGGCCGCCTACCGGATGCTTCTGCGACAGTCCTCGAACGTGCCGCCCCACACCTACCGCGCGGTTGCACCGGAGCTCTTCGAGTCGATCGCCTCGCAGCGCCTGCCGCCGGGTCAGGGGCCCCCGGTGACACACGCTTCGGCACACCTCAGCTCCGCGAAGGAGGGATGACATGTTCGGCAAACTCACCCTGCAGGCGGTTCCACTCAATGAGCCGATCCCGCTCATCACCGGCGCCATAGTCGTCCTGATTCTCGGGGCCATCCTCGCCTGGGTGGTCCTCAAGGGCTATCTCCCC
>Ga0335075_10007542_pt1 | contig 16737 bp, 16 predicted proteins | sample Lox_Sample_24_FD_206723 | JGI IMG/M metagenome (GOLD analysis project Ga0335075, IMG submission 206723) | Soil microbial communities from Loxahatchee National Wildlife Refuge, Florida, United States - Lox_Sample_2.4 | ecosystem: Environmental > Terrestrial > Soil > Wetlands | place: USA...
CCGCCAAGGCCAATGGGACATTACGCCTCGAAGGCAAGGATTATCTGGTGCAGGACGGCGATGTGATGCACATCCGGCATAGCGGGTAAGGACTCTGGGCTCCTGCTATGCTGCTTTCGCTCACACTCGGATTCATCGCGGCAATCGCCGACATTATCGGCGGCCTGGTCTTAATTCGCCGGAACTGGGAGAAGCGCTATCTGCGCTACTTCGTGGCGGTTGGCGCGGGCTTTATGCTGTCGGTCGCCTTTCTGGAAATGATTCCAGAGAGCCTGCAGCACTCCCCAAGATGGGCACCGTATTTTTTGCTCGGCGGATACTGTGCGATCCATCTGCTGGAACATACGATTACTCCTCACTTTCATTTCGGCGAGGAGACTCATCACGACCAGTTTGTTTCATCACGCACGGGGTATTCGGTGCTTGTCGGCCTGGCCGCACATGCGCTGTTCGATGGCGTCGCAATCGGTTCAGGTTTCGTGCTGTCGGCATGGCTGGGATGGCTGATATTTTTTGCGATCTTTCTGCACAAGGTGCCGGAGGGATTCACGGTAGCATCTGTGATGCTGGCCTCCGGTCGCAGCCGGCGCGCCGCTCTTGTCTCGGCCTCAATTCTGGCCGGGGCTACAATTCTGGGCGTGCTGATGATCAATCTTCTGCCCAGATGGGTAGGAGTCGGTCTACCGCTTTCTGCCGGAGTCGCAATCTACGTGGCGGCAACTGACCTTGTGCCGGAAGTGAATCGCGAGCCAGGCATTAGAATGGCCCTCATATTTTTTGCCGGCGTTCTGATGTTTCTGCTCATTCGGTTGTTCGCACCAGTGGCGTTCTAGCGATTTTCGGCTTTTTCTATCCAGGTTTTATAAAGGCCCCAGGCGGCGAGCGTACAGGCATCCTGGATGACGCCGTCGAGGAGCATCTGCTCAAACTGGGTGATGGAAAAAGTATGGAGCGTAAGATCGTCCTCTTCCGGATCAGGATCTGTTTCCGTGTGCGTCAGTCCGTTGGCAAGAAAGACATGTTGCTTCTGCTTGGCAAAGCCATAAGCAATCCACAAGGTACCGAGGTGGGTCATTGAAGCTGCGATGAGGCCAGTTTCTTCGCGCAATTCGCCTCGCGCCAACTCTTCGGGGTTGACATCCGGCATTTCCCACCCGCCCTGGGGCAATTCGAGCGCGCGTTGCTGAATGGTATAGCGGAACTGCTCAACGAGATAGATCGTCTCACCTTCAATGGGGAGGATGACGGCACAATCGTCTTTGTCAACCACGCCATAAACGCCTTTTTTTCCGTTATTTCGTTCGATTTGGTCTTCTCGCAAGCGAAGCCAAGGGTTGCGATAGATTTCGCGGCTACTAAGAGTTCGGATGGTCATATACTGTCAGACCATTTTCCCATGCAGGACGAATTCGGAGCGTTTCGCACCATGAGACCAAAGTGCGGTATGCTGACGTTCAAGTCAATTTTAGGACAGGAGATTTAAACCTTGGCTCTGCTGGCGATTGCGAGTTTTGTCACAATTTTTGTCGTTGGTATTCTATGGGCGACGCGCCCGGAGCACAGAGATAACTCCCATTAGGGCCGGACAATCTGCTCCGCCGTCCTCTGTTCACCCCGCCCGCTTGATCACCACCCGTTAACGGATTTCACTCGTCTTATCCGGGAATGCGGCCAGCGTGATCACTCCATTCTCAGGATGTTTGCATTTCCAATCCCTTAGGGATTCCTGTCTCGCTGACAGAACTTGTGCGTCAAGAATCCTTTAATCCTTATATATGATTTTTGGTAGACATCTGCAGGTTTTGGATAGCAGTATCCATTTCTGTGAATACGTAATGCCTAAAAACTTCGCGTCAACCGACCTATACGATTGTTAACAAAGGGTATACTGGGTCAGAAGTCAGGGGTCGCGCAATTTTTGTGGCTTGGCAGCCGAGTTGCACATGCTGATGGTGATTCGGCCACTCTTCCCCAACTATGGAGAAGGCTTACCAAACTCGCATTCTCGTCATTTTCCTCGCCCTCATTACCGCGGCCGCGGTGATTTTTGCTTGTTTCAACTTCATACAGGAAAGCAATTATCAATCTCCTACTGATGGTGTTTGGTGGGCCGAGGCACACGGCGGGCTCGAGGCGCAACGCGTCGCCGCAGGTAGCCCGGGTGAGCGTGCCGGCCTGAAAAAAGGGGATCTGCTGGTCGCCGCAAACGGCAGAAATACTCCGCGCTGGGCGGCGCTAACCCGCGAATTGATTCGCACAAAGGTCTATAACACCGTCACCTACACGATTGTGCGCAGTGGTGTCCGGCTTGAGGTCCCCGTCATCCTTGATGCTGCAGACCGCAGCTTCAACCAGGGATTCCGGTTGATTGCTCTGGTTTACCTGGGAATCGGATTGTATGTTCTCTTCCGGCGTTGGACTGCTCCTCATTCGACACATTTCTTTATCTTTTGTCTCGTTTCGTTCGTTCTGTACTCGTTCAAGTACACGGGTAAGTTCAATAGTCTGGACCAGATCATCTACTGGGGGAATGTAGTCGCAGAGGCATTGCAACCGGCACTGTTCCTCCATTTCGCGCTTTCTTTCGCCCAAGAGAATGGGCACAGACGGCCATGGCTGATGTCTGTGGTCTACCTCCCTTCGATCTTGGTCGTGGGCCTGCGAGTTGTAGCCATCGAATACTGGTCCGCAACTGAAGTCCTCTTGCACCGGTTGGAGCAGGTTTCGACTGGCTACGTGGCCTTGTACTACGTCCTGGCCGCGACAGTGCTCTTTGTGAACTATCAGCGCACCACCGCGCCTTTACGACGCCAGCAGCTTAAGTGGCTGACGCGCGGAACCATCGTTGCGGTCGTACCCTATACCCTGCTCATCGCGATTCCCTATCTGGCGAACATTGCTATGCCCGACGTTGTCACAAAGCTGGCTGGCATCGCCATGGTGTTTCTGCCCCTTACCTTCAGCTGGGCGATCGTTCGCTACCGGCTGATGGACACTGATCTGATCTTTAAGCGCGGTGTAACGTACACTCTGGCAACGGCAACACTGGTCGGCCTGTATTTTGCGGTCGTGGCTATCGCCGCCGAGTTGGTTCGCAAGCGCTTGCCGAGCGCAGGAGCATGGGGACTCATCGCCGCCATTATCGTCACTGCGCAACTCTTTGATCCCATCAAGCGCATGATCCAGGACCGCGTCGATCGAGTCTTCGACCGAAAACGATACGACTACCGCCAGACCCTGATCGACTTCGGCCGGGGTCTGAGTTCGCAGACAGATCTGGACATGTTGCTTAACTCGATTGTCGACAGGCTCCCTCGCACACTGCTTTTGACGCGAGTTGCGGTCTTTCTGTCCGATCAAACGGGCGGCTTCAAACTAGCCGCTGGACACGGACTCCCCGCAAACGCTTTCGACGAATTACAGGTTTTGGACCTCGACTTCCTGGATTTTGACGACCCAGGCGCAGGCTCACACATCTTCCTTGAAAATCCGCAGCAAGCGCTGCATTTGTCCGAATCTGAACGACGCACCGCCGCCTTGCTGGATCTGAACTATTATCTCCCTTGCCGATTGCAGGATCGTGCAATCGCAGTGATTGGGCTGGGGCGTACAGCCGACGGAGATTTCCTCTCGAGCGAAGACGTGGAATTGCTCGAGTCGCTGGCCAGCTACATAGGCATCGCTCTTCAAAACGCGCGGCTGTATGCCAGCCTTGAAGAGAAAATATCGGAGTATGAGCGGCTCAAGGAGTTCAACGAGAACATCGTTGAGTCAATCAACGTGGGTATTCTTGCTGTCGATCTAGATGACCGTGTTGATGGCTGGAATTCGCAGATGGAGGTGATGTACGCTCTGCCCCGCGCTGAGGTTTTAAGGCAGCCTTTGTCTACCGTATTCCCAGCCGCCCTGATGAACGAATATCAGCGCGTGAAGAGTGAACCAGGTGTTCACAATCTGTATAAGTTTCGTCTTCAAACGCACACCGGAGAGGTTCGCGTGGCGAATATCGCCATCGCTCCACTTGTTTCGCGGGATTTCAAATCCGTTGGAAGAATCATTCTGGTTGATGACATTACGGATCGAACAGAGCTTGAGGCGCAGCTTTCACAAGCAGAGAAACTTTCATCGATCGGACTCCTTGCCGCTGGCGTCGCGCACGAAGTGAACACCCCGCTGGCAGTCATCTCTTCGTATACTCAGATGCTCACCAAGCAGGTACGTGGAGATAACCGCCTCTCACCACTCCTCGAAAAGATCACCCAGCAGACTTTCCGTGCGTCCGAGATTGTGAATGGTCTGCTCAATTTCTCCCGCACCGGAAGCACTGAGTTCAGGGAGACCGATCTGAACACAATCATTCGCGACACTTTGACGCTCATTGAGCATCAATTCAAGACATCGCAGGTTCGACTGGACACGTCTCTCATGCCCGATCTTCCTCCCATCCTGGGTAACGCCGGCAAGCTGCAACAGGTCTTTTTGAACCTTTTCCTGAATGCAAAAGATGCGATGAAAGATGGCGGTACGCTCCGGGTCGCAACGGAAATCAATGGCCACGTTAGTGTTGCCATATCCGACACCGGTGCAGGCATTGCCCCGGAACATCTTCAGCGAATATACGATCCGTTCTTTACAACAAAAACTGCACCGAAGCAGGGAGAGAGACGTGGTACAGGCCTGGGCCTGGCAGTCACTTACGGGATTATCCAGGAACACGCCGGAAAGATTCACGTGGAAAGCCACCTCGGTGCCGGGACCACCTTCTATCTCGAATTTCCCATGTTGAGGAAACCTGCTAATGTCTGAAGCAACACTCACCATCTCCACCACTCCACCCCCTATTCAAATCGAGAGCGGACAGCGAATCCTGATTATCGACGACGAAGCAGCTATTCGCGAATCGCTGGAGACGCTTCTGTCTCTGGAGGGTTATCTCGTGGACATGGCGGGCAGTGGCGAAGAGGGACTCGGTCGAATCGAGCAGAATTCCTATGATCTGGTCCTGCTGGATCTTGCGCTACCTGGCAAAAACGGTCTGGAGGTTCTGCAGTCAATTCGTGAGTTTCAGCCCGCTCTACCTGTCATCATGATCACCGCTTACGGCAAGGTGGATAACATCGTCGACGCCATGCGCCTGGGCGCTCAGAATTTCGTCCAGAAGCCCTGGGACAACGAGAAGCTTCTTGCCGACATACGCTCTGCGATTGGGCGTTATCGCGCAGAAGAGGAAAATGTCCAACTTAAGCGGGTGCTCAATCAGCGATACAGCTTCTCCAACATCGTCGGCAAGAGCGATGCAATGCTGCGCATTTTTGATCTTGTCGCGCAGGTGGCCCCCAGTCGTTCGACTGTGCTCATTCAGGGTGAGAGCGGCACAGGCAAGGAACTCATAGCCAAAGCCCTTCATGCAAACTCGGGTCGCCGAAACAAACCCTTTGTACCGGTAAACACCGGTGCAATGCCGACTGACCTGCTTGAGTCCACACTCTTTGGACATGTCAAAGGGGCGTTTACATCGGCCATCTCGGCAAAAAAGGGGCTATTCGAAGTCGCCAACGGTGGCACTCTCTTCCTTGATGAAATCGGCACGATGGGGATGGACACTCAGGCGAAGGTTCTACGCGTCCTCCAGGACAGGCGATTCATGCAGCTGGGCGGGATACAGGAAATCCAGGTAGATGTCCGCATTATCGCCGCCACCAATGTCGACCTGAAGCAAGCTGTGCGTGAAGGAAAGTTTCGCGAAGATCTATTCTATCGGCTCAATGTTATCGCCATCGATCTTCCGCCACTCCGTAGCCGCCGGGAGGACATCCCTTTGCTCGCCGCACATTTCCTGAAACACTATGCTGACGAGAATGGGCTTTCAGACCGTACGCTTGCTCCAGATGCACTTCGCGCTCTGATGGAATACGACTGGCCGGGCAATGTGCGGGAGCTTGAGAATGCAATCGAGCGCGGCGTCGTTCTTTCTTCAGGCCCGGTAATCGGCGCCGATCTGCTGCCAGGACATCTGACCGGCCGGAACTATTCCACCAGTTTGCTCGAACACAATCCCAACGCATCATTATTCGATATTCTTGAGGACATTGAGCGGCGAATTATCATCGAGAAGCTGGAACGCAGTAACTGGAATCAGACTGAGGCGGCTGAACAATTTCACATCCCTCTTTCCACGCTGAACCAGAAGATCAAGCGGCTGAATATTGAGATCAGGAAGCGCGTAAAGGAGTAATCTCAGCCCGCGAAAGAACCCGGGCCGTGATAGTCTCGCCTTTAGATTGTTCCAACAAGAGCATCAAAGACTCATGGCCATTTCCTCAGTCGACGCAGCCGCCAAAAGAGGAGTCGCTGCAGTGCAGCAATATTCGCTGCTCTCTGCTCGCGCCTTGGGAAATCTCTTCCGACGCCCCTTTTATGGGGCGGACATTATCACTCAGGCCGACCTGATAGGCGTCGGTTCCCTGCCGATCGTGATCCTGACCGGATTCTTTACCGGCGGCGTACTCGCCTTGCAAACGGCTTCTACGCTTGCCCAGTTTGGAGCCGGGGCCATCACGGGACAACTTGTCAGCTTCTCCATGATCAAGGAACTGGGACCGGTACTTACCAGCCTCATGGTTTCCGGCCGCAATGCGTCGGGCATGGCCAGCGAGTTGGGATCGATGATGGTAACCGAACAGATCGATGCCATGCGTGCGCTGGGAACAGATCCGCTCAAGAAGCTCGTGATGCCGCGCATTGTGGCGACGATCATCATGATGTTCTTCTTGACCATTGTGTCGGATGCGGTTGGTATCACGGGAGGCGCCCTGGTAGCGGTCTTGATGCTGGGACAGGACGCTTCACAGTACTTCCATACGGCGTACCAGTCACTGCAATATGCCGATGTGCTGCAAGGCCTGGTAAAGCCCCTCTTCTTCGGCTTCATCATCGCGACTATAGGTTGCTATTACGGAATGAATACACGTGGAGGTACCCAGGGGGTCGGCCGGTCAACAACGCAGGCCGTAGTTGTCTCCTCGGTGCTGATTATCGCGGTGGACTTTGTGATCAGCCGGTTCATGATCGGCATCTTTGGACGGTGACACCGGCATGGCCGATCTCGCGGTGCAACAGGATATTCCGGAAAGCCAGGCACATCCGGAGGCGCCGGCTGTCCGGTTTGAAGATGTCTCGATCGGGTTCGAAGGGAAGGATGTTCTCGAGCATATCTCCTTTCAGGTGGAGAGAGGGAAGACGCGCATCCTGCTGGGGCCGGCGGGGGTGGGCAAGAGCGTGCTCCTGAAGCTGGCAGATGGGCTCTTCCGGCCGGACTCGGGGCGGGTGTTCATCTTCGGGTACGAGGTGAGCGCGATGCCGGAGGAAGAACTGTTCCGGCTGCGGGAGTCGATCGGGATTGTCTTCCAGGAGGGGGCGCTCTTCGACTCGCTTACCGTCCGGGACAATGTCGGCTACCGGCTGATGGAGCAGCAACTGCCGGACGAGGAGATCGACCAGCGGGTGACCGAAGCTCTGCGCTTCGTGGAGTTGGAACATACGCTTACGAAGTTTCCTTCGGAGCTTTCGGGCGGAATGCGCCGGCGCGTCGCCATCGCGCGGGCCATCATCACCAAGCCGGACTTGATCCTCTACGATTCACCGACCGGGGGACTCGACCCGATCACCTCGACGACGATCATTGAGCTGGTTATCAAGCAGCGTGATGCGTATGGCACCAGTTCCATCGTGGTCACGCATCGCCTGCAGGATGCCTTCATGATGGCGGGCCACTGCTTCAACCGGGAGACAGGGAAGATCGAGCCGCTGCCAGAAGGAACGACCGATCCGAGCACCAGTTTCCTGGTCCTTCACCAGGGCAAGCTGGTCTTCGACGGATCGACGCATGACCTGGTTCACTCAGACGATGAGTTCCTGAAAGAGTATCTGGCGTAGGGATCACTTCCCCGTTTTTTGCTGAGGGGGACGGGGTATCTCAATGCGGCTGGTTCTTCCAGATCAGCGGAATGTAATACGCTTCGAGATACCACGAGAGGAAGAACAGCAGCGTCATCCCCAACAGCGCCCAGAAAAATAGCTTGACCGGCAATGTTCGTGTCACCGGCCCATCGTCATGCTCTGCTGAGCGGAACAGCAGCCCGCTGGCAAAGCACACACACGCCGCGATCCCGATACGCAGCAGCGAGCCTACCAGCCGCTCGTCCCACCGGGTGCCAGGAACCAGGAAGGCGCTCTCCAGCAATGCGCAGAGCGAGAGAATGCTCACGATGAACGAAACCGCCTTGCCGATCTCGAGCAGCACTACCGCCTCCGGCTAGCTTCGGAGCTACCCGCGAATCCCCTTCAGCGCGGGGTAGATCTTCCGGTACGCCTGATACCCCTCAGCATACCGCTCCGTAGACCTGGCGTCAGGCTCGATCTGCTGCGCAACCTTAATCGCAGCACCGCACGCCGCCTCGAGATCGGGCCACACGCTCGCGCCGACTCCGGCCAGCAGCGCCGCCCCGAAGGCTCCGCCTTCCTCGGCGACCAGCACATCGACAGTGTGTCCGTACACCGCCGCCTGGATCTCCCTCCATAGCGGCCCGCGCGCGCCGCCGCCGCCCAGCCGCACTCCCTTCACCGGAATTTCCAACTCAGCGAAGAGGGTGAATGTGTCCTTGAGGGAGTACGCCACACCTTCGAGCACCGACCGCACCAAGTGCCCTCGCGTATGTCCGGCCGTCAGTCCCACAAAGGCCGCCCGCGCCGTGGAGTCCAGGTGCGGAGTCCGCTCGCCCAGCAGGTACGGAGTCCACAGCAGCCCATCGCTCCCCGCCGGCACCTGTGCCGCCGCGGCAGTGAGCGTGTCATATTCCACTCCCGGAGCGATCGTGTCCCTGAGCCACCGCAGCGACAAACCCGCCGCCTGCGTCACCCCCATTACATGCCACCGCCCGGGCACTGCATGGCAGAAAGTGTGCAACCGCCCCAGCGGATCCCTGGTGGGCGCAGCCGTGGCCGCGAATACCACCCCAGACGTCCCGATCGTTGCCGACACCGATCCGGGCGCCAGGATGCCCATCCCGACGGCGCCGGCGCCCTGATCTCCGGCACCCGCCACCACCGGTGTACCCGCTGCGAGCCCGGTGGTCCCGGCACTCTCCTCTGCGATCTTCGCGCACACCTCCGGAGATTCAAACAACTCAGGGAGCCAGCTCTCAGGGATGCCGGCAATCCGTGCGACCTCCGATGACCAGCGCCGATGCGCGACGTCGAGCAGCAACGTTCCCGACGCCTCCTGGACATCCATCGCATATGTCCGAGTCAGGCGGTAGCGAACATAATCCTTTGGGCACAGCACGTGAGCGATTCGCGCGAAAACCTCCGGCTCGTGCTTCCGGACCCAGAGCAGCTTGGTGAGTGTGAAGTTGGGAAGTGCCGGGTTTGCCGTGAGCTCGATGAGCCGTTCCCGCCCGATCGTGGCATGCAGCCAGTCGCACTCCTCGTCCGTCCGCTGGTCGCACCAGATCAGCGAGGGCCGCAGCACTTCACCTGCCGCGTCAAGCATGACCGCCCCATGCATCTGGCCGGTCAACCCCACAGCCTCAACGGCCGGCGACCCGGCCGCGGTCAGGGCCTCCCGAATTGCAGCCTGAGCCGCTCTCCACCAATCCTCGGGATCCTGCTCGGCCCATCCTGGGTGGAGGCTGCGAAACGGCACATGCTCCACTGCCGCGGAGCCGACAACCTTACCGCCGTTGTTGACTAAAACAGCGCGGGTACCGCCAGTGCCGATATCCAACCCAAGTAGCACGCTCAACTCCCAACTAAATCGATGTACCGCGTGAACACTTTATCACTCGGCACCTTGTTTCCGTGAGCCACAAGTTGTTTCTGAGCGGGGCAACGAGAATCATCTTGCACAGGACGCCCGGTTCGGCTATCCATTGGTGCAACCGTTGTAAGCTGCCAGCTTCCCCAACAGCTGCCGACTCATTACCAGACGGAGAAATAAAATGAAGAACTTGTTTTCTACTGCAAATGACCACACGGTCGCCTTGGCTCGACTTGTGCTCGGAGTCATCTTCTTCATGCACGGTGCACAGAAGGCGCTTGCCTGGTTTGGCGGCATCGGCTTTCACGCCACCATGCACTTCTTCACCTCAACCATGGGCATTCCCGCACCGTTTGCCCTGCTGGCAATTAGCGCGGAGTTCCTCGGTGGGATTGCACTGATCGTTGGGTTCCTGTCACGGATCGCAGCTCTCGCAATTGCCGTAGACATGCTCGTCGCCGTAAGCATGGTGCACCTGCGCAACGGCCTCTTCATGAACTGGTACGGCAATCAGAAGGGTGAAGGTTATGAATACCATCTGCTGGCCATAGCCATCTGCATCCTCATCATGGTCAAGGGCGCAGGCGCGTTATCGGTAGATCGGGCGCTCACGAAAAGCTGACAGAGGTAGAAAAATCTTAACGCCGCAGCGAAAGAGTGTATTGACATTTACATGGGTAAGTAATAGCTTACCGTTAGCAGTGGCTTATTTAGTGGTATGGGGGGTTCCTTTGAAGCCGACGCCCTATCTGCGCATCGCCTCCGTTCTGACGCTCATCTTTTGCACCCTGCATACCATAGGCGGGGTCCTCTCCAAGCCTGCTCCCGGCGTCGAGAGCTTTGTCGTCCAGACGATGAAGTCGAATGCCTTTCCCGCGATGGGCAGCATGCGCACCTTCTGGGAGTTCAATCTCGGGTACGGCCTGATCCTCTCGGTGGTTCTCTTCGTCCACAGTCTCCTGTTCTGGCAGCTTGGCTCGCTGGTGAAGACTGACGGTGCGCGGCTGCGGCCGGTTCTGGCTCTTCTGTGCCTTGAATTCGCCGCCCAGGCACCGCTTGCGGGGAGATACTTCTTCGTGGGACCGGCGATTGTGTCGGCACTCATCGCGGCGTGCCTTGCCGCAGCCTTCTTTACCGCGGGGGAGAGGCTCTCCGCAGCGTGATTTCGGGGATCAGACGATACCCCTCCCCCCGGTGTTTTTTGAGCCCCTTTTGTAACCCATTCATTCCGTTGCGTTTATCGCGTTAAATTTGTAACTCATTCATTCCATTGCAGAACTCTGTAATTGATTCTTTTTATTGGAGTTACGCGGGGTTCTCAGGGTGAATTTTGTAACCCATTCATTTGACTGGGAGAATTTGTAACCCATTCTTCTGATTGAAGTTAACTCCAGAGATACAAATTGCCTCCTGAAAACCAAAAGCCCGGCTGTGAGCCGGGCCTTTTCACTTCCCTACTCCTAATTATCGCGGATTTGGGGAAATTATCAGCCAGGAAAAGCGGGGGACAGGGATTAGGGATTGGGGATTGGCGGCGTTCACCGCCATGTTTGCCTGTAACCACGGCTGACTGATGGCGGGTTGAGCAGAACGCCAAGGAGGAAGCTGGCCACAACCAGGACGTCGGCGATCCGGTCCTTCAGGGTGATGACGAAGGCGATCATGCTGAGGAAGATTCCCCATTTGACGGTCTCCCGGCGGAAGGCGTGTCTCCAGGTGGCGGGCTCGGATGGCGGATCAGGATGGCGACGGGTGAGACGGAAGAGGCGGAGGGATTCGCCGGCGACGAGGAGGATGAATCCCGCAACCGGCAGAAGAGAGGCGAGCCCGATCGCGTAGAAGAGCTCGCCGAGGTAGTGCGGCCGGTTCGAGGCGCGGGCGCGAGTGCAGAGAGCGGTTCCGATGGCGATGAGGATGGTCGCGAGGATGAAGAGAGTGCGCTCCCAAAGGCGCGGCGCGGAGGTTTGACGGACGAGACGCCAGACAATGTCGCCGGGATCGATGAGGTAAGTGAGGACAGCGGCGAGAACGATGAGCTGGTGCAGCAGCGTCTGGTGGCGGGATTCAAAGCCGGTCGCCTTCACGCAGCGAGCTTCCTTTCAACGTCGCAACGGGCGAGCGCCGTCAGTTTTTCGCCAGCGGGTGGTGGTCGTAGCTGATGGTGCGTGTGACCTGCCATTTACCGTCTTTCTGATGCCAGAGGATGATGAACTTGGCTTCTCCAATGTTGGAGGGGTCTCCGGGGTGGTGGAAGGTGTGGTCGCCGATCTCGACGGCTCCGTAATCGGCGATGGGATAGACCTCGAGGCTTCCCGGAACGAGCTCGCGGGTGACTTTGCCGCAGATGTTGTTCTTGATGGCGTCGACGAAGACCTGACGGCCTACCGCGAGGCCCGTTTTGTCGTGATAGAACTCGAGATCCTCGGATACCATCGAGCCCAGTGTCGCGAGATCGCAGTGATTGTAGGCATCGAAGAGCTGCGTATCGAGAGACTGGACGGTTTTGAAGAGCGGATCGGGCGAGGCTGCGGTTTGTGCCTGAGTCCTGGTAGAAGGCACGGTGACCAAGAGGACGAGGGCCAGCGTAAGGAACAGCGCCTTTTTCATATGTCGACACAACTCCGGTGTAGAGATAACACTGTCTACGCACGCAGTGATGGCATGGTTCCGGGTTTGTGATGGGCGATGAACGGTAGCGGCTTCAAGAAATAGTGTCTTGATGAGTGCGTCGGCGCTGGTGCGCTCGTCACGAACCGGGGGAGCGCTTTGCTCGGAGTTGCTGACGATATGCGTGTTCACGCCGGCGCGGAGACTTCTTCACCCGCGGAGGGGACGGTGGCGCTTCGGCCAGGAGAAGCCAGGCATTCAGTCCGAACTCAAAGCCGCTGGCTGGTTTGTTTTCGCCGTGCACCTGGCCTGCCTCCAACGTCGCTGCTCCGTGCAGCAGAGCCCAGAGTGCGACCGCGGCCTCTCTCGCATGCGTCTCTCCGGTCACGCGCTGCACCTGTTCGACGGTAAAGCTCCAGAGGCTTTGGCGAGGCGAACCGACGTGGTCAGGCGTATGAAAGCTCATGAAAACTTCGTAGAGATTACGATTGTCCCTTGCGAAATGCAGGTAAGCGCCAGCCATCCTGCGAATTGCTTTCGCCGCATCCGAGCCATGCACAGCTTTTCGCAAAGCCATCTCTAATCTGCGGGCACATTCATCTGCGAGGGCCGCCTCAAGCGCCGCCCGGTCGGAGAAGTAGCGATAGAGTGCGTTCGGCGCGAGGCCGAGAGTAGCCGCAATGTTCCGAAGAGACAGATTGCGGATGCCTCCGCTCGACAGCTCCTCCAGGGCGGCTGAAAGGATGGCGGTTCGGTCTGTTTTCGAGGGGAAAGGCATGTGAGCAGTGTACACCTTGACCCAATGACGGGGTAAGGTGTACAGTAAGCACAATTGAAGATGTTCGGTGCACATCTTCAATTGTGCTTACAAGGAGGAGACGTGACAAAGGCGAAGGACGTCGTCGTAACCGGAGTATCAACCGGTATAGGCCTGGAGACAACAAAGCTGCTGATCTCGAAGGGTTATCGTGTCTTCGGCTCGATACGAAAGCAGACCGACGCTGACCGTCTTCAGAAAGAAATGGGAGACCGCTATGTGCCCCTCATCATGGATGTCACGGATGCGGATGCCATTCAACAAGCAAGTGAGAAAGTGGGAGCCCTGCTCGGCTCGAATAGGCTGTCAGGGCTGGTCAACAATGCCGGGATGGTTGTGAGTGGACCGCTTTTGCATCTGAGGCCGAGCGAGTTCAGGCGCCAGCTTGAGGCCAACATGGCGGGCCCGCTGATGGTGACGCAAGCCTTTGCTCCGCTGCTTGGTACAGACAACAGGAGAACGGGGCCAGTGGGTCGCATTGTCAATATCAGTTCCACGGTAGCGAAGGTCGTACCGCCTTTCCTGGGTGCGTACGCCGCCTCGAAGTGGGGGCTTGAAGGTATGTCGGAGGCACTGCGGCGCGAACTGAAGTTATTCGGGATCGATCTGGTGATCATTGAGCCCGGGGCGGTTAATACTGCCATGTATGACAAGGGTGAAACAGAGGACCTGAGCGAGTTCAAGGCGACTCCTTATTGGGCAGCGATCGAGAACTTTCGGAAGTATATTGTGGCGGAGGGACGCAAAGGATTGCCCCCTGAGCGACTTGCCGGTGCAGTGTATGCAGCACTGACCACGGCGAAGCCGAAGATCAGATACGCCGTTGTGCCACAACGATTGAAGAACTGGACCCTGCCCAGGCTGCTTCCAGGCCGGATGGTCGATGATGCAATTGCAAAGCAGATGGGATTCATCAGGAAGTAAGGTAAAGGCAAGTGCACCGCCTCAATACTGGGAGGTCAGCTGGCGTTGAGGATTCCAGCGCAGGGATTCTGAAATGGTGAGAACAGGATAAGGCGCTCATTGAGCCGACGTCGATGAGCGCCTTGGCGATGATGCGTGAATGAATCGAATCCAAATCAGCGCGATTTCTAGAAGAGGTGCGCCACCCGTTGCGTGCTGGCCCGCGCCCACGCCGTATCCGACGCAACACCTATCGCCAGCACCGCCGCTCCGCAGGCTGTCATCACCCACCAGATCGCGTGAGTCGCCGTCGTGAAATCCGTGCCCCGCGCGCGGCTCATCGCCACGATCGTTCCCGCCACCGCAACCCCAATGGCTGCGCCGACCTGTCTGCTCGTAGAAGCGATGGCCGCCGCGACACCCGCCTGCGACAACGGCATTCCGGCCACTGCACTGTTCGAAATCGCCGGATTCACCATCCCAAGGCCCACACCGAACAACGCATAGGCCAGCAGCAGCCAGTCCGTGGAGGTGTGCTGGCCCAGCCCAGTCAGGATGAGCGTGCTCGCTACAAATCCGCCGCCCGAAGCCAGCAGCGACGGGCGCGATCCATAACGTCCAACCAGCCGGCCCGACCACGGTGACAACACCACCATCATGATCGCCAACGGCAGCGTGAACAGCCCAGTGCGAAAGGCGGAGAAGCCGCGTACCTGTTGCAAATAGAGCGCGTTCAGAAAAAGAAAGGCAGCGAAGCATGAAAACGAGCTGACACCCAGAAGCGTCGCGCTTGTGAACGGCACGCTATGAAAGAAGCGCAGGTCCACCAGCGGGTCGCGCCGTCGCGGTTCGTACAAAAGAAATATCAGCAGAGCCGCTGCCGCGGTCGCAAACAGCCCCAGGATCATTCCTGATCCCCAGCCCTCATGCGGCCCCTCGATCACGCCCCACGTCAGCGTCGCCAGTCCAATCAGCACCAGCGCCTGTCCTATTGGATCGAACGCACGCGCACGCGCTGCCTTCGATTCCGGAACAAAGCGCGCTGCGAGCAGCACGGCAGCGATCCCGATCGGCACGTTGATCCAGAAAATCGACCGCCAGCCAATCGTTCCAGTCAGCGCGCCACCGATCACCGGCCCCAGACCCAGCGATACGCCTGCCACAGCGCCCCATATGCCCACCGCCCGCGCTCGCTTCTCCGGCTTGGGAAATGCATTGGCAATGATGGATAGCGCCACCGGATTGAGCATCGACGCGCCGAAGCCCTGCAGCGCGCGAAACCCGATCAACTGTTCGATCGTTGCCGCCCGGCTGCACAGTAATGAGCCAACCGTAAAGACGCCCAGTCCGATCTGGAAAACTCTGCGACGCCCGAAGCGGTCCGACGTCGATCCTGCCAGCATCAGAAAGCTCGCCACCACCAATGTGTAAGCATCGAGAATCCACTGAAGCCCGGCCAGCCGTGCATGCAGGTCTTGCTGGATCGCCGGCAGCGCGACATTCACAATCGTCACGTCCATGCCTACGATGAGCACGCTGATGCAGCAGGTCGCAAGAATCAGGTTCGCATGCGTGACGCGCCTGGCAGGAGGGGCAGCAACACTATTCATATCAGGCAATCGCTTCGAGGACCTGCTGTGTCGTACGGACATGCGAGAGCCGCGGGAAGATCGTCTTAAAAGCGAAGTCCTGCATCTCCGGTGAAAAAGTGCTGCAGGCGTCCTCAACTGTGATGAAGTGAAAGCCAAGGCCGGTGCCCTGGCGCAGGGTACTTTCCACTCCGAGGTTCGTCGCGATGCCCGCAAGCACAATTGTCTCAACACCGCGGCTGCGTAACTCCTCTTCGAGTGGTGTCTGCGCAAATGCTCCCCAGTGACGTTTCGTGATCAACAAGTCGCCGCTCTGCATGCCTGCGGATGTGGCGATTTCACTCGCCGCAGCGGGGATGTCCTTCGGCAGATTTATTGCTTCATCCGACAGGAGAGAGAGAAAGTCGCTCATCAGAACGCGCACATAAATGACCGGAGCTCCATTGGCACGAAATGCCTCTGCCAGGACGCGCGAGCGCTCAATCACTTCGCCGGCTGTATAGGGTTTGGTGTCGCGTCCGACTATGCCGTTTTGCAGATCGATCAGCACCAATGCAGTCTTGCTGGGATTCAGCTTCAACGTCGTACTCACGTATATTCACTCCATTTTAATAATGTGAGGACATCCTCATGTTTTCTTTCGCTAGAATACGAGGATGCCCTCAGATTTGTCAAATCTAGTACGGCGCGCTCCGCAGCAGGATCGCTCCACCCGGCGCGTGACGTCATTCCTCGAAGCGGCTGAGGCGCTGTTCGCGGAACTGGGGTTCGAAGCGGCGACCATGACGGCGATTGCGGAGCGAGCAGGTTCGTCGATTGGCGCCCTCTACAGTTACTTTCCGGACAAGAAGGCGATAGCGCTGGCTCTGATGGATACCTATGTCGCGCAGATCAAAGACCACTGGCATGAGCTCTTCGAAGAAGTCGGGAAGTACTCCTCCAGGGATTTTTCTGAACACTTCATCGACCGCTTTCTTGACTTTGTTGCCGAGCACCCTGCCTAT
>Ga0335075_10007543_pt1 | contig 16737 bp, 18 predicted proteins | sample Lox_Sample_24_FD_206723 | JGI IMG/M metagenome (GOLD analysis project Ga0335075, IMG submission 206723) | Soil microbial communities from Loxahatchee National Wildlife Refuge, Florida, United States - Lox_Sample_2.4 | ecosystem: Environmental > Terrestrial > Soil > Wetlands | place: USA...
TGGCGGCGCGCCTCCAGGCGGAGCAGTGGGCGAAGTTCATGGGCGACTCGTGGCGACTCCACGGCGTTCACAAGTGGATCGCATACGACCGCGAGAGCGGAGAGGTCGTCGGCCGCGGCGGACTGTCTCGTACGCCAGTCGACGACGACTGGGGTCAGATCTACGCGTTCCTCCCAGCTGAGCCGTGGGTACGCGCCGCGTATGAGGTCCGCCGGCCATTTGTTGCGCACGCAGACTGGCTCGAGATCGGATGGGCGCTGCGGCGCCAGTTCTGGGGGCGCGGCTACGCGTCTGAGATTGGCCGTGCCGGGCTGGCTTTTGCGTTCGACCTCCTCGGGGTCCAAGCCGTCGTGTCATGTACGGTCCGCCACAACGTTCGCTCGCGTGCGGTCATGCAGCGCATCGGGATGCGGTACGCAGGCGAAATCCGCAGCCGGGGCATGGTTGAAGGCAGCGACGGCGAGCAGGATGACGCGCCCCACGCCGTGTGCGTGATGCTCCGCAGTGACTGGGACCTGGTGCACCCGCCAGCCGCCATCAGCCCTGAGGAATAGCGCGACGACCTGGGAGAGATTGAGAACCTGGAACCTACTAATAAACCCGCTAAACATACTAACTCGGAGCTAGTATTAGATCGTTTAGTAGGTTGATTGGGAGGTTCGTTGCGCAGTTTCGCTGACCTGGACGCGCTCGTCGGGCTGGTGCCAGCCCAAGTCGTCACTCGGCTGCGCGCCATCGACTTCGGCCGGGGCTCGGAGACGCTTTACCGTGACCAGATGCCGGGGCTTCTCACCGAGCTTGCTGACCGGGCCCGGGTCCTGAGCATCACCGCCTCGTCGGCGATCGAGGGCGTCATTGTCGCGGACGCTGACCGCGCCCAGCGGATCATTAACCGGCAGGCGGCGACGTTGCGCAACCGCAGCGAGCAGGAACTTGCAGGTTACCGCGATGCCCAGGATTACCTGTTCCAGCAGGGCTGGCGCCCGCTGAACACTGGCCTGATCCTGCATCTGCACCGGCTGCTGTTTGTTCACACGGCGATGCCCGGCGGTGCGTTCAAGACGGAGGACAACCTGGTCGTGGACCGCTCGCCAGATGGCTCGACGACCGTTCGCTTCAAGCCAGTATCTGCCGCGAGCACCCCGTTCGCCATCGATGACCTCATCGAGCGCTATGAGCACGCGGTTGCGGCGGCCGGACACCATCCGGTACTCGTGACCGGGCTTTTCATCCTGGACCTGCTCGTCATCCACCCCTTCGAGGACGGCAACGGGCGAGTGGCCCGCCTCCTCACCGGTGCCATGCTCAGCGACCACGGCTACACGGTGGGCCGCTACGTGAGCCTTGAACAGACGATCGCCGAATCGGTTGACGCCTACTACCAGGCCCTCTTGGATTCCACCCATGGCTGGCATGAAGGCATGGCCGACCCATGGCCCTGGCTCGGCTACTTCACCGGCGTGATCGCCGAAGCCTACGCCGTCTTCGCCAATCGGGCGGCCGCGGCGCAGACCTCCGGGACCAAGCAGCAGCGCGTCCGCGAGCACATCCTGCGCCACGCAGCCACCACGTTCCGCCTCGCCGAACTGAGGACAGCAGTGCCAGGTGTCAGCGACCAGACCATCCGGCTGGTGCTGGAGCAGTTGAGGAAGGAAGGCAAGGTGCAGGCCGACGGAACGGGCCGTTCAGCGACCTGGACCCGCACGAATACCGCACCCTTCGAATAAGTGCACTGCGCCAGTAAAGCGGGCGGCATTGCAACGGATGCGACATGCGTAGGCGTGGATCGGCGGAAGGCACCTGATGGCTGCCCCGGTACCTGAGGTCGTAGCGCCTCCACAGGAGGGCGAACTCGGTGCTGTTTGCCAAAACCTCATCCACGAAGCGGCCCGGGCCCGGAATGGAAGACCGTCGAGCAAGGGGCCGCCACCACGGTCTGGGCGGCCGTAGCGCCCGAACTCCAGGGAGTTGGCGGCAAGTACCTTGATAACTGCGCTATCGCCGAGCCGTGGACCGGACAGGGCGAGGTGCCGTTCGGCTGCTACGCGCCGTACGCCCTGGACCCTGATCACGCCGAACGGCTCTGGGTCCTATCGGAGAAGCTCACAGCGCGTTAACTTGGGCGATGTCGCTGAGCGGGCCATTGAGCCCGGCATCGCCGCCGTCGCCGGCTGCTGCGCTGGGTGGTTCGTATGCCAGGTAACCGGCGTGCCGCCGCTGGGCGTTGGCCAGCGGTCCCGGTACCCGGCTGGCGGCCTGGACTGTCACCCGGCAGGCCGACGGAAACATCCACATCACGTTCCGCCAGGCGACTGACCCCGCGGGCCTGCAGAGCACGCTGCGCGCCGACGGCGTCCCGGCCAGCGTCACCTTCACCGGTCGGCCGAACCCGGCCTGCCGGACTATAAGCTTCGCGGCCCCTCCCTTCAGCGACAAGGGCGCCTTCCGAGGGCCGCTGACCAAGGTGGTGGCCGGGCTCGCTGCCAAGCCGGCGCAAGACGTCCTGGTCCTCCGCCCCTCGGCGCTCCCGTCCGGCGACGGTGTGCAGATCTCGACCTCGGGCACCCCCGGAGCGGCCGGCAATTTCCGGCTGTTTGTGGATCTGGTGCAGGCCAGCCCGCAGTGCACCGGCAGCTGAACCCCGGCCCCGGCGGTCTCTGTGCTCGCGGGACCCGCGGCGCGACCCGGCCAGGTCACCTATGGCAGGCCTGCCGCCGCAATCCGGCCAGCGACTCGGCGGTGGCACGGCGCATCCTGGGCGCGAACGCCAGCAGCAGCGGCCCGGCCCCGCCAAGTACCTCGGCCCTCTTGACCACCCGGACACGCCCTTCGGGCACCGGCTCGAGCACGTGTTCAAAGACGACCTTGCCCAGCGGCACCGGGCACTCGCTCACCCAGCGCCGGCCGACGTCGACCGCGGTGATGGTGAAGGTGCCGCCAAGATTGCCGCGCTGCCTGGCCCAGCCGCGCGCACCCGCCTCAAACGGGCCATCGAGCGTGGCGATCTCCTTGCTGACATCCCATTCAGGCCAGCGGGCGACGTCGGTCCAGACCTTCCAGACCGCGTCCGGGTCAGCCTCAAACGTCGCCTCGCATTCAAACAGGTGCATGACTGCCCCTCAAGAAGCCCGGCCGGAATAGAAACGAGCTGACGGTGTACCAGGAAGCCGATGCCCGCATGCTACGTGCGGTACGCAAGGCCTGCGACCGCAATGGTCCCGCCGGCAGGAGCCGCGCGGCGACGTGGTTAGTTCAGGATCTGGTCGTGCTGAGCAGGTGTCAGCCATAGCCGGGAGTCATCGGAGCAGCGTGACAGGCTCCAGAGCCGCCACGCTGCGGCGCTGCCTGCGCCTGATCGATGCCGTAAACCTGGCTGCGTTCGAGATGGCACTTTTCACGATGATTTGGTCAGCAATCGGCGCAGTAGGTACGGTCGCTCAGGTGAGCGGCACTTCGGAAGACGGCACCTGGTGGGACTCGTTGTATCGCCCGGAGCCCTCGGCCGCCCAGCTCCCGCCCGCCGTCGAGCAGCGGCCGCAGCGCGGCAGGCGCGGGAGACGGGGCAGGAAGCGGCGAAAGCTTCCGTATGTGCTCGTCGCCGTGGCGGCAGCGGCGGCGGCAGGTATCAGCGCGGTGCTGGTGCTGCCGGGAGGCAGACCCACGCAGGCCACTGGTTACCTGCCGACGGGCTCGTCGGCCGGCCAGGACGCACAGCAGACAGCCCGCGCCTTCCTGCGCGCCTGGGACGCGCGTGACCTTCGGCGAGCGGCGAACTACACAAATCATCCGGCTGCGGCCAGGGCGGCCCTGACGGCTTTCCGGGCGGACCTCCACCTTGGGAAGCTCACCAGTGTGACCGGGTCGGCGACAGCGATCTCGTCGAGTTCGGCGACCCCTCGCGAGAAGGTCAGCTACGCGGCCAGCGCCAGCGTGGCCGCGCCGGACGGCGCCGCGGCGGTCAGCGGAACCTGGAGCTACCATGCATCGCTGGTCGCCTACCAGGCGAAGCATTCCCAGTACTGGTACGTCGCCTGGGCACCCGCGGACCTGGCTCCCAACCTCACCGCGTCCACGCACCTTGCTGCCGTCCCGGTCGCCCCGCGCGTCACCTCGGTCACCGACGCCAGCGGCAACGACCTCACCAGTTACGGTGACCCGGGGCTGGACAACGTCGCCGCTGGCCTGGAGGCAGGCGCGCCCCCTGGGCACGGTACCCCGGGCCTGGACGTCGAGATTCAGGACAGGACGGGCAAGCCGCTCGCCAACACCCAGGCGGTCGTGGTCGCGCCGAAGAACGTCTCCGGACTCGCCACAACGATCGACCCGGCAGCCGAGCAGGCTGCCCGGTCTGCTGTCGGCCAGCATGACAACAGTGCGATGGTCGTCATCCAGCCATCGACGGGCAAGATCCTGGCGATCGCCAATAACGCCGGATTCAACGATTTCGCGCTCACGGCAAGAGTGGCACCCGGCTCGACGATGAAGACCGTCACCTCGACCGCGCTGTTCAACCAGGGCGTGCTCAATCCGGCCAGCGACGTCGCATGCCCGAAGGCGTTCACGATTCAGGGGATCACCTACCACAACGACCAGGGCGAATCCGAGCCGGCATCGACGCCGTTCATCACTGACTTTGCCCAGTCCTGCAACAACGCTTTCAGTACGCAGTGGGAGCATCTGACCGACGGCCGCCTAGCCGAGACAGCCAAGGAGTATTACGGCCTGGACCAGAACTGGGACATCGGCATCGGCAGCGTTTCCGCGAGCTACTTCAACGCACCGGCATCAGCATCTGGCTCGGAACTGGCCCAAGAAGCCTTCGGCGAAGGTTCGCTGACCGCTTCGCCTCTGGCCATGGCATCGATTGCTGCCACCATCGCCAGCGGGAGGTTCCGGCAGCCTTACCTGGAAGCGGGCGGCCCGCTGGTCACCGCGAAGCCACTTCCGGTCACGACCGACACCTGGCTGAAGGAGATGATGCGAGCCGTGGTCACCAGCGGCACGGCCGCACCGATCGGGTTCGGCGCGGATGTCTACGCCAAAACCGGTACCGCGGACATCAACGGCCAAGGGCAGCCCAACAGCTGGCTTATCGCCTTCGAGCCGTCGACGGACGTCGCAGTCGCCTGCCTGGTCGTCAACGCCGGCTATGGCGCTCAATTCGCTGGCCCCGAGGTCAAGGCCTTTCTCGACAGCTACTGATCTCGCCTGCCGCGGTCGGCTCACCCTGGGCACCCTGGAGCGGCGGACAGCCAGGCCGGCCGCTCACCGCCGTGGCCGTATCGTGGCCCATGGGCACTCTTCCGCGATGGATGCACGGTCACAGCGGGGCTGGCGTCGCACACGGAATTTCGGCGTCCGAGCGTCGAATGCGTGCCGTCGGCTCCGACTCCTTGGCGAAAGGACCCCATCCGGGGCGCCTCGATGAGAAGAGAGAGTGGCCCATGAAGTACATGCTGCTGATCTACAACAACCCGGCCGTCTACCAGAGCTGGCCGGAGGAGGAGCGCCGAACGCTCTTCGCCGATGTCGACGCGATCATGACCGAGCTCAGGCAGTCGGGTGAGCTGGTCGGCGCGATGGCGCTCGCGGACCAGTCCCTGAGCAAGACCGTGCGGGTACGGGACGGCGCGACCACGGCGACCGATGGCCCGTTCGCCGAGGCGAAGGAGCAGTTCGCCGGCTATCTCGCCATCGACTGCGAGACACCCGAGCGTGCCGTCGAGATTGCCGCCCGCTGGCCGGACGCCCGGTACTTCGCCATGGAGGTCCGGCCCGTCATGCACGACTCCGGGGCCGACCTCTGACCGCGCCCGGCACCGCCGAGGACCTGCTCCGCCAGATGGCGCCGCAGGTCCTCGGCACGCTCATCCGCCGTTACGGCAGCTTCGACGAATGCGAGGACGCCGTGCAGGAGGCACTGCTGGCCGCGGCCGTGCAGTGGCCCGTCGAGGGCGTTCCCGCCAGCCCGCGCAGCTGGCTCGTCACCGTTGCCGCACGGCGGCTGATCGACCAGTGGCGCAGCGATGAGGCGCGGCGCAACCGCGAGATCACCGCCGCCGGCGACATCCCCGCGGCCTCGCCAGCCGCCGATCACGGGGACGTCGCGTGCCGCGATGACACGCTCAGCCTGCTGTTCCTGTGCTGCCATCCGGTGCTGTCGGAGACCTCGCAGATAGCCCTGACGCTGCGTGCCGTGGGCGGCCTGACCACCGCCCAGATCGCCCGGGCGTTCCTCGTCCCCGAGCCCACGATGGCGCAGCGGATCACCCGGGCCAAGCGGCGCCTCAAGGCCAGCGGAGCGCGCCTGACGCTGGAAGCGCAACAGCCGGCCGAGAGGCTGCCTGCGGTTCTGCACGTGCTGTACCTGATCTTCAACGAGGGTTATACGGCGAGCTCCGGGCCAAGCCTCGGTGACAGCGAGCTGACCGGGGAGGCGATCCGGCTCACCCGCGTCGTCCACGCGCTGCTGCCCGACGACGGCGAGGTGGCGGGGCTGCTCGCGCTCATGCTGCTCACCGACGCACGGCACGCCGCGCGAACCAGCCGGGATGGCGCCCTGATCCCGCTCGCTGAACAGGACCGGGGCATGTGGGACCCGGAAGCCATCCGGCACGGCACTGAGCTGGTCACACGGGCCCTCGCGACCGCACCGATCGGGCCATACCAGCTGGAGGCCGCGATCGCGGCCGTCCACGATGAGGCCGCACGGGCCCAAGACACCGACTGGCGGCAGATCCTGGCGCTGTACCGGGTGCTGGAACGCATCAAGCCATCGTCCGTGGTGCGACTCAACCTGGCCGTGGCCGCCGCCATGGTGCACGGCCCCATGGCCGGTCTTGACCTGCTCAGCAGCGTGGACGCGGACGGGCGCATTGCCGGGTATCACCGCGTCGCGGCCGTTCGGGGTCACCTGCTGGAGATGGCCGGTGAGCACGACGCCGCCCGCGCCAGCTACCTGCTGGCCGCCCGGCGCACCACCAGCCTGCCGGAACAGCGCTACCTCGAATCCCGCGCGGCACGCTGTCACGCCAGATCCTAAGTTCGTGGCATAGATGTAGCATGATGGTATGAGTGCCAAGCAGCGACTGTCGGCGTCGGTGGACGCCGACCTGATGGCGATGGCGCAGGAAGCGGTGGCCGCGGGACGCGCGGAGAACGTGAGCGCCTGGGTTAACGACGCGCTCCGGCTGAAGGCCGACCATGACCGGCGCCTGCGGGCAGTGGACGAGTTCCTGGCCGCCTACGAGGCTGAGCACGGCGAAATCACTGATCAGGACATCCGGGAGGCTGCCCGCAGTGCGCGGGGCCGGGCCGTGGTGGTACGTGGCAAGCCGGGGCCCCGGGGCCAGGGCACTCCGCGCCGCGGCCAGGGGGCGGCTTGATGCTCATCCTGGGTGCTGGCGCGTTCGTCGCGGTGGAGCGCGGCGATCGCGAGGTGGCAGCCCTGGTGAAACGGGAACGGCTGGCCGGGCGGGTGCCGGTGACCTGCGGGGGAGTGGTCGCCCAGGTCTGGCGCGGTGGCCGTGGGCGCCAGGCGCCGGTCGCCTTACTTCTCGCCGGGACCGATGTCGCGGCGATCGATGACCAGCTGGGACGACGGGCGGGAATGCTGCTCGCCCGCAGCGGCCAGTCCGACGCCATAGACGCCGCCGTGGTATGCCTGGCCACAGACGGCGATGACATCCTCACGTCTGACGCCGGCGACCTGCGTGTCCTGGCGGAGGCTGCCGGCATCTACATCGACCTGATCCCGGTTTAACCGGCTCTTGGCTGCCCGGGGTGCCAGCGCCGCCGGCTCACTTGATCTGCGAGAGGGGCCGCGTCGTGGCTCCCGATCGGGCCTTCGAGCATGATCTCGCCGCCATGTGGTTGGCGACGGAGTGGGCCTCGGCGTCGATGGCGTTCATCTGGTCGATATAGGAGTTCGCCTTGGCGATCGCCTGCGTAAGGCTGACCTTGGCGTTGGCAATCACGACGTAGGCCGAGCTCGGCGCCGGAAATCCGGCCTTGTTCAGGTGCCGCAGGTGCGCGTCCGCGGTGGCGATGTCATTCCGGACGATCGAGATGTCCGGCACCATCGTCTGAACGTCGCCCTGCACCGCCAGCAGGTCACCGTCTACCGTCTGCGCCTTCCCGACGGCCCTGAAGGCCGCCACGCAGTAGCCATTGCTGCCAGAGGCATCCCGTTTCTCGGCCGCCAGGTCGGATTGCGCTACCTGAATGCTGTGGGTGAAGCGGGCCAGGCCGTCGGCAAGCCCGCCGCCGGACGCAAGGCTGGAGTCTTTATAGAGCACGCTGAGGGCACGCTGCGTGCCCTGCTCGGCCTGGGCATCCGCCGGCCCGTCCCCGGCAGCCATCAGGTTGTCGTGCCGGATCCTGTCGCGAAGCTTCGCGATCGCATGGTTATAGCTGGCCTTGTCCGACTGGCTGAACCTCGCCTGCCGGATTGTGCCGTCGGACTGCGGGACCTGCACGGTCAACGTGCTACCGCTCAGCCTGCCCTGGGCGCGGGTCTGCAGAAAGTACGAGCCCGCGAACGTCAGCGTGACCGTACTGCCGCTCCTGGTCCCGGTGAACGGCGCGCTGCTGACCGAGAGAGTCTCAGCCAGTGCGCTCGCGCCGACATTGCCTTCGGTGATCGTGCCTTGCAGACGGTCCTTGGATGTGGCCCGCCACTGGATGAAGGCAACCTTTGAGCTGCTGACAGCCAGGTAGCTCGCGGGATCGCCCGGCTTCCCCGAGCCGGCGGGCCTGCCAGACGAGCGAGACCCGGCGCAGCCCGCCGTGGCGAGCAGCGTGGCCGCCGCGGCGGCGATGATCAGGCGCTTCATGACGTCAGGCCGCGGTTCATGACATTCGCGACAAGACGGGCGCGCGTGCCGGGCTCGATCGGCAAGCGAGCGAAGCCAACGCGCCGACCGCCGGCGAGCTCGACCGCACGGTGGTACCGCATGCCGGATCTGTACCCAGCGCCGGGCGGGAGCACCACCCCGGTGATCGACCATCTTCGGCACGGGCGGGGCACTATGCAGGCCGGCGGGGACGGGCTATGCAGGGCCGTACGGCTCGCGGAAGGTGAACGCCAGCGGTGACGGGCCGTTGCGGCGGAGCAGGTCAAGCCGGGACAGCGCCTCATCCAGGTCGGGGATGTGGCCGGCCGGCACCCACCACAGCACGAGATGCTCCTCGGGCATCCGGTGGAACCACTCCCGGCGCCTGCGCATGAAGTCGAGGTGGGGGCCGTTGCGGTAGACAAAGTCCCGCAGCGCTTCCAGGCTCTGCCAGACCGACATGTTGACCATCAGATCGGGGCCGCACGGCCGCAGCGCGGTGGCGCCCGGCCCGTCACCGTCCGCGAGCCGCCACACGAAGCCCGCCTCGGCGTCGGCGATCGCGTTGACCGGCCCGATGCCGGCCATGAAGTCAGCCAGCTCCGGGGAGTCCGTGGGAGCACGCACCAGGCCGACGTTGAGCTGCGCGAGATGATATCCGCTCACCACCGCATCACACCATCCGGCCGGCCAATATGTCAATGTTAGTTAGTTTTAGAATCACCGGTGCCCCGGAGCATGACGCAGCAGTCTCCGGGGCGCGGGTCGAGCGTGGCCCGAAGCGCGGTCACGGCGGCGCCCTCCAGCAGCCCTTCGAGCAGTGCGAGGTTCATGCCGCAGATCAGCGGCGGGTAACGGTCGGCCAGCACGTGGAACGGGCAGTTGCGCAGGCGGATGCCCGTCCCGTCCCGGTAAGGCTGGTAGCCCTGGTCCGTCAGCGCCGCCACGACCAGGTCGCCGTCGGGGTCGGCGGGCGCACGCCGCCGTGCCGCCCGGCCCGTTGCCGCGCCGCGGCTCCTGGCAGACCGCTGCAGTTGCGGCTCGGCACCGGTGATGTCCACAACCTCGGCCAGCAGTTCGGCAGCGCTCCGGTAGTCCCTGGGCGGCACGGTGACCTGGTGCTCGGCCGCGGCGCGCCGGTAGAGCTTGGCCGGGCGGCCGGCTCCCGGGCCGGATCGCCCGTCAGGCCGCCGGAACGTTACGTCCAGCAGCCCGGCCCCGGCCAGCCGGTCGAGGTGGAACGCGGCCAGCGTGCGCTGGATGCCCACGGCCTGCGCTGCCTCGTTCCGGCCCACCGCGTGCGACTGCGCCGCGACGTAGTCGTAGAGCCGACGCCGCACGGGGTCGTCAAGGACCGCGACGACGCTGATGTCACTCATTGGCGCATTCTAAAACTAGTGAACTCTGACGCATAACGAACCCGGGCTGGGTTTCCCCGGCGGGACCGGGCTGGGTTCCACCGGCGGGCTTGGGGCCGGGCTCCCGGCGGGATACTGGAGCGTGTCCACCCCCGCGCTGGAAGCCGCCGAAGGCATCGGCCTCGCCCACCGCGTGATCCGGCACGGCCCGGTGCGCACCCTGGCCGAAGCGGCCCGGGCACGCGGCGTGCCGCCCGCCGACGTGGTCAAGACGATGGTCGTGCGCCGGGGAGACGACGACTTCCTGTTCGTGCTGGTGCCCGGAGACCGGACGATCTCCTGGCCGAAACTGCGGGCGCTGCTGGGCGTAAGCCGCCTGTCCATGCCCGACGCCGGGGTGGCCAGGCAGGCGACCGGCTACGAGCGCGGGACGATCACGCCGTTCGGGTCAGCACGGCCGTGGCCGGTGATCGCCGATGAGCGGGTGCGCGGCCGCGAGATCACCCTGGGAGCGGGCGAGCACGGCGTTGCCCTGGCCGCGAGCGCCGACGACATCCTGCAGGCCCTTGGCGCGTCGGTGGCCGACATTTCCGACCCCGAGCCGGCCGCCTCGTCATCCTGACCGGGGGGCCGCCGGTCATCACGCCACCGGTGCCGCGGCGCGGCCGGTGCTGACCGCCATGCGGCAGTGGGGCGACACGTACGCGGCCCCGGGCGGGCCGTCGGTTCAGGTGATCCACCAGAACTGCGGGAACATCGCGGACGCGGTCATGACGTGCTCCTGCTGCGGCGAAAGCATCGGAGCAGGCGACGTGACGGCCGTCACCCGGCCCGGCTGGCCGCGGGGCTAGCGGGAGCGGCGGCTCGCAGGCCGTCGCGGAGCACGGCAACGGTGCGCCGCGGGTCTGCCAGCTCGGCGGACCGGGTCTGCAGGGCGAACAGCATGCCCGCGATCAGCGCCATCAGGTCCGCGATGCCGATGTCGCCGCGGACCGCGCCGCATTCCTGCGCCCGGGCGAGCAGGTACCCGAGCTCGCCGCGCAACCGCGCGCCGGTGTCGGCAAGCCTGGCGCCGATCCCGGCGCCAGAGCTGGCCAGCGCGTCCACCAGGTCCTTTTTCGGCGCCGCCTCGGCGACCAGCCGGTCGATGAAGCCCAGCAGGGCGTCGCCGGGATCGCTTGCCTCCCGCAGCGCCCTGGCGTCGTCGGCCAGGCGCTGTATGCGGTCCTGCAGCACCGCCTGCAGCAGCGACTCCTTCGTCGGGAAGTGCCGGTACAGCGTGCCGGGCCCGACCCCGGCCCGGCGCGCGATCTCGTCCAGCGGCACCCCCAGGCCCTCGGCCGCGAACGCGATCCTGGCCACCTCGAGCAGGCGCTCCCGGTTCCGCCGCGCGTCGGACCGGAGCGGCTTGGGGGCAGTCATGCGCGGCACCTCCGATGCGCGGGTAGAAGCGGGGCGCTGTCTCCGGTAATGTTAACCGGGGCGCCATCTCCGATTTTAGTCGGCCTCCCGGCTAGCCCATAGCGGCCGCAGAGAAGGGATCCGTGCACATGCCAGCGCAACCTCCGACCCCGCGCGAGACAGCCGAGCGGTTCCTCCGCGCGGCCATCGGCGACGACCCGGGCGACATGGCCGACTGCTACGCGCCCAACGTCGTCATCGAGATGCCGTTCGCCGTCGCACCGCTCGCCCCGTCCCGCGTCGAGACCACCCGCGAGGAGCTGCGCGCGCGGTTCAAGGCCGGAGCGGCGAGCAGGAGGTACAAGAGGCTGGGCGAGGTCGTCATTCACGAGACCACCGATCCAGACGTGGTCATCATCGAGTACGAGCTGCACGGGGAGTTCACCGAGACGGCCGAGCCATTCTCGCTGCGCTTCCTCATGGTGCTGACGGTCCGGGACGGCCTGATCGTGCACTCTCGCGACTACAGCAACCCCATAGCCGCGGCCCGGGTCATCGGGCGGCTCCCCGAACTCATCGCCGCGCTGAGCGCGGGGCGCCGTTAACCGGCCTTCCGCTCACTGGCCTTCCGCTCACCGGCCGTCCTCGCTGCTCACCGGCCGTCCTCGCCGAGGCCGTGCTCGAGGATGTCGAACGCCCGGTTGATGAGCTGCAGCGCGCGGTCGCGCACCCGGTCGGGCGGGTCGCCCTGCTGGGTCCACAGCTCGACCATCCGCAAGACCATCGGGTGGATGCTCAGCACCTGGTGCGCCAGCACCCGCGCGGTCGGATCCTCAGCGCTGGCACCGAGCCGCTCGGCGAGGGCACCCGCGATCGCGTCCTCGTGGCTGGCCCACATCTGCTGCCCGCGTGCCTGGAGGTGGGTGCTGCCCGCCATCACCTTCCGAAACGCCACCCCCGGCCCGTTCGGGTGATCGGCGAACCGCGACAGCACCCTGCGCCGCAGGCCGGCCAGCAGAGGCTCGCCCGGCCGCCGGTCGGCGACCGCGTCCAGCCAGATCTGCTCGACCTCGTCGGCACGGTCAAAGAACAGGTCCTCCTTGGCCGGGAAGTAGTTGAACACCGTCTTCACCGACACGTCGGCGGCGGCCGCGACGTCGGCGACCGTGGTCTGATCGAAGCCCTGCTTCTTGAACAGCCGGAGCGCGGTGTCGGCGATCCGGGCACGGGTCTCGCGCTTCTTGCGCTCCCGCAGCCCAGCCTGGCCAGCGTCCACTCCTCACTCCCTCCGAGCCCAGTATAGTGAAGTAGAAATTTTTATTCCAATATAAACTTTCATCAGGCTGTAACTTGAGGAGGCTCCATGACATCGTCGTCCGGCCGCACCCCGGTGCTGATCTCCGGAGGAGGGCTCGTCGGCCTGTCCGCAGCGCTCTTCCTGCAATATCACGGCGTCGATGCCGTGCTTGTGGAGCGGCGTGACCGGCCCTCGGTGCTGCCTCGCTCGCGCGGCGTGCACACCCGCACGGTCGAGATGTTCCGCCAGATCGGGATCGAGGACCGCCTCCAGCAGGCGGCCGAGTCCGCGCTGGACATGGGGACGTTCGGCGGTGCCCGCCAAGGCACGACGCTGCTCGATGCCACGCCACTCGACATCGGCGGGCCCGGTCGCCGGGGTCGCGGGCCCTCGGCCCGCGGGCACATGACCGGCGGCATGGACGCCAGCCCGTCGCGCTTCTGCTTCTGCCCGCAGGTGCTGCTCGAGCCGGTGCTGACAGACCTGGTCCGTGAACGCGGTGGCGACGTACGGCTGGGCACCGAGCTCACCGGCTTCACGCAAGACCGCGACGGCGTAACGGCCACCGTCACGGAGCTGGCCACCGGGCGCCCGGCAACCGTGCGCGCCAGCTACCTCGTCGCGGCGGACGGTGCCACCAGCCCGGTCCGGCGGGCTCTGGGCATCACCAGCTGGACCCTCGAGCCAACCCACCATTACCTCAACCTGTTCGTCGGCGCGGACCTGACCGACCTGGTCAGGGGCCGCACGTTCAGCCAGTGCGAGATCGTCAACGATTCCGTCCGCTGCCTGATCTTGTCCAAGAACAACACCGATGAGTGGTCATTTCACGTTGCGTACGATCCCGCGCGGGAGAGCGTCGACGACTACCCGGAGCAGCGGTGCGTCGAGCTGGTGCGCGCCGCGATCGGCGCTGATGTGAACGTCAAGCTGCTCGCGCGCAGCGCCTGGGACACCGGGGTGCGGGTCGCCGACGAGTACCGGCGCGGCCGCGTCTTCCTGGCCGGCGACGCGGCCCACCAGCACGCGCCCTGGGGCGGCTTCGGCGCGAACACCGGCATCGCCGACGTGCACAACCTGGCGTGGAAACTTGCCGCGGTGCTCGCCGGGCATGCCGCACCCGCGCTGCTGGACTCCTATCAGCCCGAGCGCCGGCCACGGGCGGTGCTGGCCGCCAGCCAGGCCCGGCTGCGCACCGACTTCCTGGCGAGATACGGCGTGCGGACCCCCGGCAACGCCGCGGACGTCGACCGCCAGCTCGATTCCGGCGCCATCATGATGCGGTACCGCTACCAGTCGCCGGCCGTCGCAGGTGACGGGCCTGACCGGGGAGAGGGGCCTGACCGGGGAGAGGGGCCTGACCGGGGAGAGGGGCCTGACCGGGGAGAGGGGCCTGACCGAGAACGGGTCGGCCGGCTCGGCGGCCAGGTAGGAACCCGCGTGCCGCACGCCTGGCTGGACATCGACGGGCGGCAGGTCTCCACCCTCGACCTGTGCGGTCCCGGTTTTGCGGTCCTGGCCAACTCGGATGCCGCTCGCTGGCGCGGCGCGGCCGGGATCGCGCACGCCGGCACCGGCCTCGACATCGCTGTTTACGAGATCGGCCCCTCGGCAGTCCTGGCCGACGCGGGCGTGAGCTGGCCGGAGCAGACCGGCCTGCCCGCCGACGGTGCGCTCCTCGTGCGCCCGGACGGGCACGTCGCGGCGCGGTCAGACCGCGGGCTGAGCCCGGACACGCTCGTGGCCACGCTGCGCTCACTCACCGTTATGACTGACGCACCCTAACGGCTCGTCACGGCGACGGGCCGAACGCCACCGACGCCATCGGCGACCGATCCCGGGCCCGCATGGTCCACGCCGGCCGGGCTGGGGAAGGTGACCTCCACGGTGAGCCCGCCCCGGGGCCGGGGGCGGATCGTCAGCGAGCCCGCGTGGGCGTTGACGATCGCCTGGACGATCGACAGCCCGAGCCCCGAGCCCGCTGGCTGGCCGGTGCGCCCGGCCGCAAGCCGCTCGAACGGCTGGGTGAGCCGGCCGACCGCGCCGGCCTCGACGACGGGGCCGGTGTTGCTGACCGACAGCACGGCGACGTCGCCGCGTCGCCCGGTGGTCACATCGACCCGGCCGGGGTTCGAGTTGTATGCAAGGGCGTTGTCGGCCAGGTTCGTGACCAGACGCTCGACCAGGCGCGGATCGCCGGTCATCGGGGCCGGCCCGAGATCGGAGCGCACGTGGATCGAGCGGGCCCGTGCCCCGGGCTCGCGGCTCAGCAGAACCTGCTCGGCCAGCACCGCGAGATCGAACGGCTCTCGCCTGGTGAGCCCGGCCTGCCCGCGGGTGAGCGTGAGCAGTGCTGCGATGAGGCGTTCGAGCTGCGCTCCGGACGCGAGCACCTGCTCGTGTGCCGTGCGGAGGGACTCGGAGTCCGCGTCCGGGTCCGTCAGTGCCAGCTGGATGCGCGTCCGCTGCAACGCGAGCGGCGTCCGCAGCTCGTGCGAGGCGTTCGCGACGAACTGGCGCTGGGACTGGATGAACTGCTCCAGTCTCGAGAGCAGGTCGTCGAAGGTGTCGCCGAGTTCCTTGAGCTCGTCGTCCGGGCCGCCGAGCGCCAGCCGCTCCTTCAGGTTGGTGGCCGAGATGTTGCGGGCGGTGGCGGTGATCGTCCGCAGCGGCCGGAGCACCCTGCCCGCGACGAGCCAGCCGAGCGCCACCGACAGCACCGCCATGATCGCCAGCGCCAGCCACGAGTAGACGAGCAGGTTGTGCAGGTCGGCGGCGTTCTGGCTGTTGGCGAGCAGCTTCAGCGCGTTCATTCCCCGTCCGGGGACCGTGCCCCCGCCTATCCGGTCTCCGCTGTCGCTGATCGTGATGAAGCCCGCGCCCCTGCCGTCGTGACCCGGGATCGTGCAGGTCACCGAGCCCTTCGGGCCGGCGTGACACGTGCCCGCGCCGGTCGCGCTCCGCACGAGCACGTTCGTGATCACCAGGAGCGCCGCGCCGGAGAGCGTGAACAGCAGGCCGTAGAGGGCGGTGAGCCGCAGCCGGATCGTCCGCCGTGGCAGGTGCGGCCGGTCGGCGATCCGGAGCAAGATGCGGAAGACGGCCATCGGTCAGGCCTCGATTCGGTAGCCGGACCGTGACACGGTCTCGATCAATGGTGGATCGCCGAGCTTTGCGCGCAGGCGGCTGATGGTCACGGCGACCGCATTGGTGAACGGATCGGCGAGTTCGTCCCACACGCGCTCGAGCAATTCCTCGGCGGAGACGGCCCTGCCCCCGGATGCCGCCAGCAGCTCGAGGACGCCGAATTCCTTCGGCCCGAGCTCGAGTGACCTGCCGGAACGGGACGCCCGCCGCTTGGCCGTGTCGATGACCACGTCGGCGACCCGCAGCACCGGGGGCGCAACCGGGTGCGAACGGCGCGCGAGCGCGCGGACACGGGCCACGAGGACCGGGAAGTCGAACGGCTTGCCGAGGTAGTCGTCGGCGCCGAGGCCGAGCCCCTCCACCAGGTCCTCGGAATCCGCCGCGGCGGTGAGCATCAGCACCCTGCTGCGGCGCTCCGCGGCGATGAGCCGCACACAGACCTCGTCACCGGGCAGGCCCGGCAGGTCGCGGTCGAGGACGACGACGTCGTAGTCGTTGGTCAGCGCGCGCTCGAGGCCGCCCGGCCCGTCGGGCGCGACGTCGACCGCCATCTGCGCGCGCCGCAGGCCGGCCGCCACCATCTGCGCCATCTCGGCCTGGTCCTCGACCACGAGCACGCGCACATCGATCTCCCTCGCCCTGACCAGGTGTTCCAGCAAGCATGACTCATTCACCCTTTCAAAAACATTTCATCCGGCAG
>Ga0335075_10007544_pt1 | contig 16737 bp, 13 predicted proteins | sample Lox_Sample_24_FD_206723 | JGI IMG/M metagenome (GOLD analysis project Ga0335075, IMG submission 206723) | Soil microbial communities from Loxahatchee National Wildlife Refuge, Florida, United States - Lox_Sample_2.4 | ecosystem: Environmental > Terrestrial > Soil > Wetlands | place: USA...
CCGGGATCACGCTCGATGACTGCGGCACCCTCCTGGCAGCCATCGCCGACGGTTTAGCCCTGCGCGCCCTGGCCGATCCCGCCGCCCGCATCATCGATCGCACCCAGCGCCGATGTCTCCTCGGGACAGCCGCGCTTGTCATGATCGCAGGCTGCCTGGAGCGCGCTGACAGCGCCGACAGCCGGCCGCTGGAAGACGCCGTCCGGGCCATGATGAGCGAGCCTCCGGCGGGCACGTCCCGGAACAGGAGCTGACATGGATATCTTGACCTGCCTGGCCGGGCTGGTCATCGGTGCCGTCGTTGCGTGGCAAGTGACCCGGGAACACGGTGCAGCCGAACTGAGCCGCCTGCGAGCGTGCGCCGACGAACAGATCGAGTACTGGCAAGACGAGGCCGAACGAGCCACGGCCCGCGCCGGGCAGCTCTCCGAGCAGACGGCCGCATGGGTCGCCGGCTGCCAGCAGGGCCGGGACGACATCCTGTCCGCGGCACGTGCCCTTGCGAAGCACCCCGCCGGGATGGGCGAGCCTCCCGAGGCAGCCTGATGCTGCCGCACGGGTAGCGTGCCGTCAGTGTGGATATCAGGACGGCGCAGCGGCTCGCCTGGGAGAACAAGCTCGCCAAGGGCTTCGACACGACCGACGTCCCGCTGGAGTTCTGCCTGCTGAACGGCGAGGTCGCCGAGGCCTTCGACGCCTGGCGCAAGGGCCGCCCGGACGTGGCCGACGAGCTGGCCGACATCGCGCTCTACCTGTTCGGCCTGGCCGAGAAGATCGGCGTCGACCTCCAAGACGCAGTCGAGGCCAAGATGGCTAAGAACAGCTTGAGGACCTACCGCAGGCTCCCCACCGGGGCCTTGATCAAGGAGCCGGATCGACAACCCGAGGCCTGATCACGAGAAGCGACCTCCAGAACCACAACGGCATCGACACGGACAAGAACATCGCCCTGTCAACGAATCCAGACCAGTGTCTTTTACGTCCTGACTGCGGTCCGCCAGGCCCGCCAAAGAAACCTCGAGGTCCGGGCGACACCTCATACAGGTCCGCCACCTCGTCACGCCCGTGAATCAATAACGCTGACTTCTCGGTGGTCCAACCGCTGGGACATCACCGGACTACGTGCAACTCGGGCCCGTCCGGGTCAGCACGGCCGGCCAGCACCTGCTCGCAACCCAGTGTCAGATCTTCCATCAGTTCCTCGAACCGCTCCGGCCGCATATAGCGCTCCAGCGCCGCGTTGCTGATGAACCGGTACCGGCCGCCGCCTTCGATCCCGTCCACCTCGAAGGTCACCGAGACCCGCGTGATCGCTCCTGGCACTCCGTCCTCCTATTTGGACCTCTCAAGCTCTCGAGACCGGGAGCCTTTGGATGACTCGACGCGAACTGGATCAGCTGACTGTTCAGCTGTACCTCTGCACCTCACGTCGCCAGTTCTGGTAATGACTCCGACGAGCTCGCGCAGCTTCTCGCAGGTCGGCGCCCGTATCGGCCTAGAGTTCCCGGCGCCAAGCCGAGTCGCAGACCACGCACCCTGCTTAGTAGTGATCTTGTACCGGTCGCCCCATAACCCCACGAGAAACTCAAGGTTCGCGGCCTCATCGTTCGTCATGCCGAGCAACCGTTGGCCTGCTGTCGATAGCCATCTCGGCCATGTCCTACCTCCGCATAGGGATCCCGTTGCCATCATCAGTACCTTACACAGAACGTTCTAGAACGTTCATGGGTACGTACCCGATCGTGCCAGAACGTTACTTGACACGTACGGTCGCGATCGTGACCATCGACCACGGCAGCCGCGAGCCTGTCTACCTGCAGCTCGCCGACATCCTGACCGCACAGATCGAGTCGGGAGAACTGCGGGTCGGCCGGACAATCCCCAGCGAAAAGGTCCTGCAAGAGACCTACGGCGTTGGCCGCGGAACCGTCCGCAGCGCCGTCATGGTCTTGCGCGAACGTGGCTTGGTCGACACCGTTCCCCAGCGTGGAACCTTCGTCCTTCCTCGTACCTAGATCGAAGCGCGGGCGTCATCATGTGCGGCACCTTCCTCTTCGGCCAAGGTCGCCTAGTAGGGCAGCGGCCATTCGCTATCTGATCAGGGGGATCTCCATTGGCGGGCGAGGCGGCTCCGGTGGTGGTACCAGCTGGCGAGAGCCTGGTGGCGTCGTCTCCAGTACAGCCAGTGCCCGGCGAGGCCTGGCGCGGCGGGCCGGGAGAGCAGGCGGGCGATTTCGGGGACGGTCAGCGCGATCATGCCGGGGTCGGCTGGCGGCGGCTGGCCGGGCCGGACCGGGAGCGGGGCCGTGGTGCTGGTGGCGGGTTTGAGCAGGGCGGCGGTGATGGCGCAGATTGCCGCTGCGGCCATGGCGAGCAGGGTGTGGCGAGCGATCGCGGTGTAGAGCCGGACCTGGGCCTGATCGAGCCCGAAGCAGTCCTTGCCGGCACGGAATTGCTCTTCCACGGGCCATCTGAGCCCTGCGGCGCGGATCAGCCGGGTCAGTGTCAGCGGCTGGCCGGCCGGGATGTGACAGTAGTGAAAGGCCAGCTCGCCGGTTCGCAGATGGTGGCGGATCAGCAGGTAGTGCCGCGGAGAGGCGGTGGCCAGCCACGACCAGGCATACCAGCGCTCGCCTTTGGACCCTTTGCCTGCCGAGCGGACCTCGCCTTGCCGTGTGCCCGCCAGCAGGCGAGCGGCATCGGCGCAGCTGAGCCGCTGGCCGCTGGCCAGCGTCAGGCGGAAGGTCTTCGGGACCCGCAGCACGTATCCCTGGCCGCGGTCTTCGAAGAAGGCGCGCAGCTCGGTGCAGCTGCCATATACCTCATCGCCGCAGAAGAAATCGAAGCCGATGCCCTCAGCGAGCACCTCAGCGGCGATATCAATGGCCAGCTGCCCCTTGGTGCGGAACCCCAGATCCTGCGGCAGGCCCATGACCAGCGACCGCACCGGATCGGCGATCTGGGCCCGGGGGATCCACTGCCGGGCGCCGATCAGCGCGTGCCCGGCATGCTCGCGCACGTACGCCAGGTGCACCGTGTTGATCCCGTTGGCGACCTTGCCCGCGCAGCCCAGGTACTGGCGCTGCACGCCGGCGGTGGCCGTGCCCGCCTTCTCCTGACCCGTCTCATCGAGCGCCCCGATCACCAGGCCGCCGCGCCGCGCGGCCTCATCCAGCCCGGCGACCGCGAACCGGCGGACCACGCCCATCGCCGCGGACGTGTCCCACACCGCCCGGTTCAGCAACCGCTGCGTCCGGTCCGGCGCCCGGTCCCCGGCATGCTCGGCGATCGTCCAGCCATTGCCCCTGGGCAGCCCGCTGACCAGCGCACCGACATACTTGCCCGCCTGCAGCCATGGCTCGGTCCGGGTGAAACACGGTCTCAGCCCGGCCAGCAGCTCCCGGCGCTTCCGCGCGCCCAGGCGCGCCCCTATCCTGGCAGCCGCAGCCGCCTCCGATTTTGTTGTCTTCACAAACCGCATGATCGCGAGGCGGCTGCCCCGCGCATCCCCCGGGACCAGATCCAGCCAGCCCGGCTATCCCCAGCTCAAGGCTCCAATGGCTGCTGCCCTACTAGCCTCCGCCACGGCGAACTAGCTCTGCGCGCAGTTGGCCGACGGGCTCTGCGTGGATATCAGAACCGCGCAGCGGCTCGCGTGGGAGACAAGCTGGCGAAGGGCTTCGCGAACCGCACTGCGACCGCCCCGACGACGTGCGGACCTTGCGAACGAACCGCGCGGCCACCCCCGAATGCCTCCACGCCCAGGTTATTGGTGACCTCACGGCGCTCCGCCAACCACGGAGCACCAGGCCAAGCCCCGCACCGAACTCGATCTACGAGGTGGCGCGAGTCAAGCCAGACAGTTATGTCGACGGCAGAGCCTGGCATTCCTTCGCATGCCGCCCTCCTCCCTCAGTGTGTGGCGGAGCCCATCAGTGCTAACTGCCACCGAAGTCGGCTCACTGCGGCAGGCGCCTCCCGGGCTCAAGCCCATTGGCGCAACCAGGCCAACCTGTCTGCCCGCTGGCAACCAGGGGTCAAGACAGCTCGACGGCATGCCGTCGCAGACATCACGGACAGAGCCGCGTTACGGGGCGGCCGTCAGGTACGGGCCGATCGCCGAGTAGCCCTGGAGTCGTAGCAGGCCCGCATCCAAAGACTTATAGAGCAAGTCCCCCCGGCCGAGCAGACTCTCTGCACCGTTCTCGTCGAGGATGACCCGCGAGTCGACTGACTGCTGAACGCGGAGAGCTACCCTCGCAAAGTTGCTCTTCATAAGCCCGGTCACTACATCCGTCGAAGGCCGCTGAGTAGCCGCGATCAGGTGCCCACCGACCGCGCGCGCCTTCTGAACGAAACGGGTGACAAGGGTCTCAAACCGCTTTCGGTCCGAAGACGCCATCACCAACTCGGCGAACTCGTCGATGACCACAACGAGAGGGCGAACCGTGGTCGGTGCTCCTGATTCCCGGCTGTCAGCAAGAAGCTGACGCAAGTTGGTCACCTGACTAGGAGTTGGTCGGGCAAGCGCCGAGCGCGCGTACTGGGTGAACAGGTTGGATCGCTCAGGCAGTCGCGCGCCGACGATGTCCTCGAGGAGGTCAAGGGCTCCTGACACGCCAGTGTGGAAGTCCGTCGTTGCTTTGAAGTGCGGCGCATCACTGAAGTCCAAATAGTCAGCGAGGCCTTTAGCGTCAATCAAAACTAGATCAAGATCCGGTGCGCCATAAAGGCGAGTCAATTGCCAAAGAATGCTGCGCAGGAAGACGCTCTTGCCACTCCCCGTTGTGCCAGCCACAAGCAGGTGCGGCAAATAGTCAAGCGATGCCCACTCAGGCTCGAACGTATCACGAGCTCCAAGCGCAAGCGTGGGATACTCTCGAGCGTCGTCGGGCAAGACAAGGCTTGAGACATCCGGTATGACTCGCTGGTGGCGGGGCAACTCGGCGAACGCAAAGCCCGGGCGCCCCTGCCAGTTCGCAATCCGCACCGCTTGGAGGCCTAGATCCCGCGCAAGATCGCTCTCCTGAGCCTGCACAGACGCCAACTTTGCCCCGGCTCGCACAGTGAACGGGATACGGATAATTGACGGTCCTTCGGTGGCCTCGTCGGCCTCGACGCCAACGAACGGGACCTGCCGGGCGATGAAAGCGTCGCGCAGATGAGATGCGAGTGCAGCCACATCTTCTGACGACCCCTCCGTTGTTCCGGCCGCAGCTTGCTCATCAACACGCTCCGTCGGAAGATCTTCCTGAAGGCGACCGGTGACGGACTCATCGGTTCCGCTCACTCCGCCGCTCGAAATCTCGGTGTCCTCATTACTCAATCCGCCGAAATCAACACCCAACCCATCCAAAAAATCAACTGGGATCTCGACCACCGCGCCGGGCTGTTGCTCCAATGCCCTACGCAACCATGGAACACCGAGTGCGACAACCGGCACTGAACCCTCTTCATCTGAAGCCGCACGTATCTCTTCATCCGTTGACTGAGTCGATGTCACCAAGAAGAGTCGAGGAGACACCGTCGCCACTGCTTCTCGGTTGAATAGTCGATTGAGCTTAAGCAGCCTCTCTCGGTAGATTCCCTCCGTCGCGAGTCGCGTCTCCTCCCACTGCTGAAGTGCCTCGAGGAAGACTTGGCGCTTCAGAATTTCTCGCCGAGATGGCGTGAAAGGTTCGGGCGCGCTGAGATCCAAAACCTGCTGCAACAGTCGCTCCATGACGCGGACCTGACCGAGTGCTTCCTTGACTGAACTCGGCCCGCTTGTACCCCAGGGTTCTTCGTCTGATCGCGCCTTCACTTCGATCGGCTCGACGACCCAGTCACCGCCCACGGGTTTCAATACAATCAGATCCGCACGCTTATCTGACCCCTCTCGAAGGTTCAGCCAGCGGCGAGCACCATCTGTATCGAGGCTCACGATGAGCTGATTCGGATCTTCAGTGCGTAGATATGCGACAGCGGCGGCAAGACCCAGCCGCCCAAGCACCGATTCCTTCGATAGGAGCCCCTGGGCTTTAAAGAATCCAAGCAATCCTTCCGGGAGAGCAAGCCTCACAGAGCCCAGGAGGAATTTCACTGCCGACTGCTCATCGGGGGCGATCCACGTGCTCTGCTGCAAATACGCCAATACCGGCTCCACCAGAAGCAAGATCTGAGCCGAGTACACGAAAGCCACGTGCGTTCCAGCAAGAAACCGGCCAACGAGTTGAAGATCCCCCAACTCGAATGGCGGAACGAGCGATGAGACACCCTCACAAAGGACAATCCAGGTGCTGAGTTCTGCCAACTCTTCCAGGACTCCCGAAACATCCTTCGAGAGCAGCGGTGAACGCTGCTGCGTCGGAAGCGAGGTATCAAATAGTCCTGCTTGAGCCTCGAGGAACGACGTAAGTTGATCGGACCCGGAACGCGGCCGAATGATCGGACGCGAATCTTCGAGCGGGTCCGTATCGAAGTCCCACTCGGTTATAAGGCTGCCCAGAGGTGGCGTTGACGGGCTCGCGCCTTGAGTGCTCTGCTCGATGTCCGCCACGTCAAACATGAACAGCAAGTGCGGTAGCAGGTTCGACTCACGAAGCCGCGTAGGAAGCTCCCTCATGCCATTCAGCGAAACTACGTCAAAATCGAATGACCGCGCCGAGATCTCGCCATTGACTAGTTCCTCGCGCGCCTCATCGAGCACGACGCGGAGGGCGTCGGCGTCTTCGCCAGTAGTGAACGCCGTGAGGAGGACTCGATCGCTCACACCACCCTCGGCAAGCCATTTGAGCAAGTTCTTTGCCGTACGGTGTGGAGGGTTTACGACCCCCACCGCAAGGCTGAGCTTCGCGTAGGGATGTACGTTCGAGAAACGCTGGACGAGTTGCCGCAAAGTCATAAGGACGTCAGCCGAGTCAACCTGGCGAGGTCGCTTTGAATAGTGCAAGGCGCCCTTGAACTGCCCGGCATATCCCACCGAGATTGGCGAGCCCTCCCGCAACACCGATATCGACGGAACCGATGGGTCAAGAGATCCAGCGATCAAATCGAAGATGGGGGAGGTCTCGACGCCACCCTCAACGAACAACTGTGCGGCGCGGACTCGCGGCTCGAGCACCAGCGGATGGAGCGGCAAGACGTATGCGTTGACGTCGCCTCTGTGGACCGTTACACGAAGGTCGCAGGTTGCGAGTTCCTCGGCCACCCGTCTCAGGTAGACGTGATCCCCTGGCGGAAGCTCTCGCCGCAACTGCTCTAGCGCACGCCACAGGTCGACCCAACCCTGAACCAGGTCAGATGCAATCGTTCTAGCCATAGGCGAGGCTAGGAACAGGCGAAGGCCTTCAGTCAAGATAGACGTGCGGTACTTGTCAAGGTTCGCACGAAGCTCCGCAATTCGGTCGACTGCTTCGGCGCAGATGCACTCGGAACGCTTCGCTCGTTCAGACTCAAGCTTGCGAAGCCTCAGCGAAATCTCGCTCAACCGCCGCCATAGCACCTGGCCCTTACCAGGCTCCACGATGTGCGCTGCATCGGCGAACATCTCGACTGATCCAGATTGGTCGGGGTAACCGCCGTCGTCATTACAATCCGAGAGGAGCGGCTCCATTGCCTCGAGCGAGTCGAAGGACCAATCCGTGAGCCGGAGTTCACCGACGACGATTGGCGTGTCCTCGTTGCTTGGCTCAGCAATTTGCAAAAGGAAACTCTGTTCGTCAAAGTCTGGACTTATGAGCCCCTCAAAGCCGCTGTCACTGACCTCAATGTCGTCGTTGGCATTATTCTTCCCTTTATCCTTAGTGGTTGCCTTTACAGCCTGCAAAACGGCATCGAAGCGGAGCTTAGCCAGGTGTTGGGGATCGCCAGTGGACGCGAAGAGCCTGAGGGGAGTGTAGTCATGCACGCCACCCTGGGCACTGACGTAGCGGATCAAGCGCTGCCGTGTACTAGCGTCCATGCGACGCAACTGGTCAACAAGGGCAGCGTTGGCCTCGAGGCGACGGCGATCAATGTCCCCGTCATGACCATCAGGAAGAAGCCCAACCCGCCAGAGTTCCTCTCGGGCACGCAGTGCCGATGCGGGGCCCGGGGGCAGGATGGCCAGCAGATAATCCGCGCATGCACGCAGGTCCGTGAGTCGATTCCAGTCGTTAAGCGCACGGACCAGCTTTTGCGCCGGCTGGGAGACTGCCGCGTCTCGAAGTTGCCGCGCTGGCTCCTGAAAGAGCTGCCGCTTGATTGCTGTTACCGGAATGGTTTCGACGTCAGCGAGGCCAGCTGCGCGGTCCCGTTCGAGATTTCCAAAGATTACAAGTGCATCCGCGACGCTAGCGTCGTTGCGCCAGTCAATGACTTCGGGTACGTCCGTTGTTACTCGGACTGGAGAACTTCCATCGTGTTTCCAGTCGTCGATGAAAACGCCGATGCGAATGTCTCCGTGCCCCGCCAAATTCTCAAGGATATCATGGACGGGAAACGGGTTAAACGCCTCTGGTACACGCAGGAAGCCCGCCCCTGCATGGAGTCTCGCGAAGATTGATTCTGCGACTGCATGGGCCAACATCGTGTCAACGCTCATCGTGACCAAACCTTCAGTGGATTCAAGATTTCAGTCACTCCGTCGCTGTACCGACGAGCGAGGCCAAGGGACGAAAGCAGGACCGCCAGCTCGGACTGGTTGACTTCCAACTCGTGCTCGGAGGCTCTATGTGACATAGCGCGAGCTGCCGGACTAGCGCCAAACAGCAATCCAAAGCGCGACGCTATCCGCTCGGCCCAAACGCTCATCGGAAACGCCTGGCCATCACTCGAATCGAGTCCTGCAAGTACCAGCGCAGGAACAAGAGTCACCTCGACTCGGAGGCGAGGTACCTTGCCGCGCCGAGGGCCGACCAAGCCGCAGTGGCGGCCGACCGCTGCGAACCAGTCGCGAGATTTGTTGCCCATGGCGCTTGCCATCGCGTCTTCAAGGCTCCGGGCAAGTGCAACGTCCGCCGGGTTTCCCTCACGCCAACTGGTGTAGATCTCCTTCAACTGAGCAGTAACATCTGTACCTCCGCTCATCTTCTTAAGGTTGCACTGCTCGAGAAACGCAACCGCGTCGCCACCATCCGGCGCGACCCCGCGGAAGATCTCTCGCACCTTGTCCAGCAGCGTCACGTACAAATAATCCCTAAACCGGGCATCAATAGCAGTGAAGGCGTCAGCCGATGCAGACCGAACCGATTGGAGTGCTCCCGGCTCGCCCGCCTCACAGAGCAGTGGCGCCAGAGACAGTCCGCAGAGCAGTCCAGGGACCTGCGCGAAGGTCAGCAGGCCAAGAAGCGTTGCCGTTGTCGCTAGGACCTGCAGCCCCAGAAGGGAGTCGCGAGATTTAACGCTTAGCTCAAGCGCACGAGCCATGAGGTCGCAGGCGTGTGACGCAAATTCAGCGCAGGAATTGTTGGTCCCCCACCAGTTGGCTTCGGTCAACGTGGCAACAGTCAGCCCATCGAGGGTCTTCTGCTCCGAAAGAAGATGCTCGATGGGCCAGTGCGGATTCGGCTGACGTTCTGCCAAGCGGGCTATCAACCCTTCGAGAAGGTGCGGCCCGGCGGAGTGCGATAGCGCGAGCCGAGCCGCCAAATCTCCGATTCGGAAGTGAGTTTGGTCGCTAGTCACCAGACCAAAGTTGGCGAGTTGAAAGCTAGCGAAGCCCTTGTAGACGGCACCATCGGCGGCGATCAGCGCGCGGATAGCTCGCCTGGCCTGATCTAGCTGATAGTCGCCGGTCGGGAGGTTAAGCGGGCTCTTCTCTCGCAGTTGATCCCCGGCCAGACCCCAACCGCCTCCTTGCTTCGTGGCGACAAGATCAACGGCTGCCTTAGATGTGCGCTGACCTTCCAGGGCATGGTGAAAGAAACCATTAAGCACGTGAACGGGCTGCGGGGAGTTCGAGGTGGGCAACAACGAGAGATACCGGGTCAGTTCATTGTTGAACCAGTTATCCAAATCGAGGGGTGCAGGGAGAGTCAACGGATGACCTCGATCTTGCGTTCTTCAGGGCGGATGCGAAGGAGGGTCGCCTCTTGCGTCCGGTGATCGTACACATGGATCTCAGGGTCATCCGTCGCAACTATTGCCGCCTGTGACAAGAAGAGGTCCAAGGCAAAGTCGAGAGTCTCTTGGCTTCGGTCAACAGTGAGCACTCGATCCTCGGACAGCCGCTGCCATGTCGGGAAGTCGATCTGCAAAAACTGGTTCGAGTCCTCCCACGCGAGGAAGATCTTGGTAGGAAAGAATCCAGAAGATTCGTAACGAGCCGAGTCGCGTTGGTACGGCACGTGCAAGGTCAGTTTGTCGATCGGAAGTTTGCCGGTCGCGGCGAGCGCCGAGGGCCTCCGGTGTGCAGCCAGCCCATGGTGTCGGGAAATCCAAAGGTCGTTCTCGGTATCAAGGCCGAGGCGATAGTTGTTGATCAAGCCGACGAGTTCCCTGATCACCGGGCGCTGCTCAGTCAGAGATCGCTCAACTAGCCTGCCGAAACGGGGTGCTGGTGATCGGCTGGCCAGAATACTGGCGGCGTCCAGTCCTTTGCCGAAGAAAAAGAAGCATCGCTTAGCACTTTCGAATGCTTGAAGGCCGTGCGACTCGTTCTCTCGGGCCAAAGCTGCGGGCGGTGCACCCGGATAGTCAGAGTCGGCATCGATCTTGTCGAATCTACCCTGCCATATGTACACATCCTCACGGGCCATCGGCACAGCGACTGGGTCAAACTGGGCCGAGACCTCAACCGCAATGCGTGTCTCGCCGGCGAAAACGCGCATCCAGAAATAGCCTGCCAACTGCGCGACGTCGTCTCCCCCAGGAGGGCAGGTCCAGCCGAAGAAAAGGTCGATTGCGTAGGCCCAAATCTCCCGCGCAGAGAGATGCCGGCCACCGTCGGTGAGAAGGCGAAGGAGTTCGCCAAGACGTCGGCGGGCAGTTCGCGACTTATTGAGCATCTTCGCACCAACCACGCGCGGGCAGGTCTTGGATGACTTTCCACATGTCCCGCAAGGACTCACGCACGGCAGGAGACGCTCGAGGACTCCTTGTACGAAGTCTGACCTGGGCAACTGGCGTCCCGCCAAGTTGATGATCAAGAACCGGTCATCCTGGGTTTCGCTGTCCCCTACGGCACGCCTGTGGAGAGCATCCCGCAACGACGGGAAGACCGAACTCGGGGCGATGTGCGCAAGCGAACTCAGAGGTCCCTCGTTGATGGTGACCAAAAGCGTCGCGCCAGCCGACAGCGTTGCGGCAGTTGTCTCCAAGACCGCGGCGTCGGACAACGCGCTCGCATCGCGAATGAAGATGATCGCCTCGGGCGGTACTGGAGTCGGACAGGGAGAATCCGACGTGACCTCGATGCAAGAACGGGTAGGAAGTTGATCCAGAGCACGCTGGGCCAGGTGTGATTTGCCGTCTCCGGCATTCCCAGCCAGAACAACCGAGCGCTTCGATCCCAAAGCTTCCGCTACGACCTCGGTCAATGGGTCGGGCACGTCGAGCCTAGACCGAATCTCGCCTGTCCAGCGGTCGGCATAGACGGTCCCGCGCTCAAACAGCCGACGCAGTTCGGCCTTTCCGACCTCCGTACCTTCAGTCACGGAGCGCACTTCCCCCTCTTGGCGCTGGTCTAGATCAAGACGGTAGCGTTGTCTTCGCGGGCCGATGCTACCTGGTAGCGCGCCTTGCGATCCTCGACTTTACGAACATCTTTGATCAGACGGAACAGATGGGTGTCCAAGCCCTCCGCGGCGCGAGCCTCACTTACTAGTCTCTTCCCATGCGGCGCAAACCACCGCTTCCACCACTGGTCGACGACATCAGATGCGCCTGGGAGATGGCGGCTTCGCGCGTCAGACCAACCGAAGAGAACCCCTTGGGGATCATCAACCAACGGCAGTGCGTACAGAGGCCGTCGCGTTTCGTGCCGAAGGAGGTCTGGGAGACCCGCATAGGAAAGTGCACGGCCCACAGATCTGAATCTTGCGCCTGAGCCCTCTCCAAAGGTACGGGAGATGTGCGTGTACCCGTCTACAGCGGCGTTGAGACGGCGCATTGCCTCGCTCGTTTGGAACGAGACGTGCGAACTCCCAAATCCGAGCGTGTCGCCGATTTTGCGCCACCGGTTCGTGCCGCTGCTAACACGGTTGTACTGGGCGCTGTGACCGGGAAACAGCCCCGACGTGAAGATCACGAGAGGCCCGGGATTTGGGACGGCCTCCCGTACATCTTCGTCGTAGACGACCGCTGAGATCATGCCTAGGGGACGATCGGTGCCCCAAAGGCCGACCGCCTCCGCACTGCCGCTTAGTGCGGCCATCAACTTACCGACTCGTACGGGCCCGAACGGAGGCGCAGCACCACAAATCGACATCTCGATGGCCACAAAACCCATGTGGTAGTGCCATAGCTTGGTGAGTCCTGCGTCAAGATCCTGACGATCCCTCACCGCAAGATCCACGACCATATCAGGGGTTGCGGATATCGCCTCAAGGACCCTCAAGCCTCGCAGCAGGTCCTGGGCCGTCTGCGCTCGCTTGACAATGCGAAGGTGGGCATTGTCCATTCCCTTGGCACCCTTCGCGCGGGTCTCGTCGAAGAGAACCCGTTGAGTTCGGACGACGTCGCCGAGTGCAGCAACATTGCCATCCTCGACCAGCGATCTCAGGCCGTCCCGACGAACGTGCTCAAGAAGTGAACGCAGCACGCCCTGTGTCGCAGCCGCTCTCTCCGCTACCTCCGTTGCGCCCGCTGCCGAGAGGTGCGCGAGATAGCCGATGCCGACCCCCGTACGGCGGTCAAATGTACCCACTGATGTCCCCATCCACTCGTCGCGGGCTCTAATTTCGGGGACAACATTTCGGAACTGCAGTACTCCCAGCGGAACTCCGGGCCACCGTTCGTCGAGCGCGACGATCGAAACCTCCCGCCCAGGAGCCGACGCCTCTACGCCCATCGACCAGGTCGCTCGGACTGAGCGCCACAGAGCGCGCGCATCGCGAGCCAGATCTCCGTTCCTGGCGCTAACAATCCGCACGTGCGGTGGAGCGTCAGTCATCGCGGCTAGAGGGCGATGCGGCGCATAGCCGGATGTCGCCAGATTGCTTGCTGCTGCCTCCAACCACGCCACCTGACCACGGTCGCTCAATGCCTCGGCGCGCAGCGCCCGATACCGGGCGCTCAAAAGCGTCCGTTGCTGCGCATCGGTGAGCCCCGCCGAGGCCGCTACATCGGCAAGGAAGCACTTGTCACCGCGAACGAGAGGATACTGACCCATGACGACGTAGTCCCGGAGGACGTGCAGGGCCACTCGGAGTACCTGCATCGGAAGATCAAGGGCGTCGCGGTCAAGTCCGCCAATCTCTTCGTCAAGGATATCGATAATCTCGGACTGCCGCTTGCCGACCAGCCGGCGAAGGACCTTCCGGTAGCGATGGTCCAGCGATCCGAGCCCAATCGGCTCGAAGACCTGGACGTCTCTTCCGACGACGCGGACGGTTTGCGACTCAGCCATGGCCCTCCAAGCGTAGCTGCTCGGCAGCCGGAAGCCAACCAAGCCTCGGCCCGGTTCGCCCGCAATCGAGAGCAGGTGACGAGGACACCTGCCGCGCCAGGGCGTTCAGCACGACCGCTTCACGGGAACACCGACGTTAGCGCATGCCCCTTGGTAGGACCTGACGACGACCCGCTCGTGCCAACCCGGCCATTACCTTGCATGTAGTTCGCGATTTTCGATTTCATCTTTCGGAGACAACCCGCCGACCCTCCGTCGGCCCGGCGGGCATGAGACCCACCGCAAGCGCGGTGCCCATAAGCACTGGAACTTGCCTCATATACACCCTGACAACTTGAAGCCGCACCGTCCTTCAAAATTATCCAGGAGATGGACGTTGTGGAGTATAGCTAGCCTCGGACTTTCGCCAGTGACTGGCTAGCCTTAATCGTTTACATATAAAAAGCGCCTCGGCCTGGAAGAATGGGATTCGTCTAGGTGCCTGTCCGCGCCAAACCGAAGACACTTTCCAGGCGAAGAGTACCGGACTCCGCTCCAAGATCACCGTGTCGGCCGACGGGACGGGCTGGGGCCGCAGGCCGGCGGGTTGCTGCTGGCCGGAACGCTCCAGGTGACGGGGCTGGGCCAGGGCCTGTCCGGCGCTTTGGCGCGGTTGCGGGCAAGCCGGGCGGTACACGACCGGGGGAAGATCATCGCAGACCTGGCCATGCCGCTGGGCTGGGCGAGGACTGCCTGGCTGATGTCTCGGCGCTGCGCGCCCAGCCAGAACTGTGCGGGCCGATCGCTTCGGATCCGGTGATCTCCCGGCTAGTGTCCCGGTCCTGAGATGCGTGAGCAGTAGCGGCAGATCCGGTCGATGATCTGATCAGCGGTTTTGGTCCATTTGAAGGGCCGGGCGTTGCTGTTCCAGATCTTGATCCAGTCCTCGAGCGCGGTGGTGAGTTCGTCGAGCGAGCAGAAGACGCCGCGTTCGAGGCAGCGTCGCTGCAGTTCAGCGAACCACCGCTCGACCTGGCTGATCCATGAGGCGTAGGTCGGGGTGAAGTGGAGCACAAAGCGCGGGTGGGCCAGCAGCCAGCGCTGGATCACCGGTGCTTTGTGCGCAGAGAGGTTGTCGCAGATCACGTGGACGTCCAGGCCGGGGTCGGCCTGGAGGTCGATCTGGTCGAGGAAGTCGCGGAAGTCGATCGCCCGGTGCTGGGCGGACAGCTTGCCGATGACCTTGCCGGTGGCAATGTTCAGCGCGGCGAACAGGTCGATCGTGCCGTGGCGGGTGTAGTCGAAGCTGCGCCGCTCGGGCACGCCGGGGAGCATGGGCAGCACCGGGGCGGTGCGTTCCAGGGCCTGGATCTGCGGTTTTTCATCCACGCAGAAGACCGCCGCGTTCGCGGGCGGGGCCAGGTACAGGCCCACCACGTCGCGGATCTTGTCGAGCAGCAGGGGGTCCGGGGAGATCTTGAACGTCTCGGTCCGCCAGGGCTGCAGGCCGAAGGTGTGCCAGATCCGGTGCACGCTGGTCGGCGAGATGCCCACCCGCGCCGCCAGCTCCCGCTTCGACCAGTGCGTCGCACCCTCGGGAACCTCCTCCAAGGTGCGCACCACCACCTCTTCCACCTGGGCGTCGGTGATCGTGCGCGGCACCCCCGGCCGCGGCTCGTCCAGTAACCCGCCCAGCCTTTCCCGCACAAACCGCGTCCGCCACCTGCTGACGGTCTTGCGATTGACGCCCAGCTGCGCTGCCACCGCGAGGTTGCTCCCGCCCCGCGCACAAGCCAGCACGATCCGCGCCCGCAACGCCAGGCCCTGGGCGGTGCTACGGCGCCTCACCCAGTTCTCTAACGCACGCCGCTCGTCCACAGCCAGCACCAGCGGCTCCAGCCGGTTATCTCCCATCCCGCCAGCAGATCCCATCCCCAAGACCGGGCATAGCCCAAGCACCGAACTGGGACAGGAAACGACTCACGTGGTGACCCCGGAACTCAAGACCGGGACACTAGCCGCCGATGGGCAGCGGGCGTTGCCGGCGATCCGCGCGGCGCGGGCGGCGGTGCCAGCTCGGTCATAAAGCCGATTGTGCAGCGGACCGGTTCACCGAGCCAGGTTTCTCGGGCTCAAGTGCGTAAAAGACTGCGCTCTGCATGCTGACGGATTGTCGCGAGGACACGCTGGTCGCCTTCGAGGGTTTGGGTTGCGCTGATCACCTGGTCGATGGTGTCGGAGACGACGGTTGCTGCGGTCGGGCGGCGGATGCCCCAGGTGACGGCTTCCTGGACCATGTCGGCGGCGGCGACGTTCAGGATGTCGGTCTTCCCGCCGACTCGCTGGCCCAGGTGCGTTTCTGCCAGCAGCGGGCGCCCTGCGTTGTCTCTGAGCTCCAGGGCAATCGTTGACAGCACGTCGTAGAGCGGGGCGAGCTTGATGATCGAGCCGTCAGCTTCGTGCAGGATCGAGAAGTTCTTTGCGTGAGCGTCGGCGTTGCCGACGGCCATGTTGAAAGCGGTACGGCGCAGCAGGGTGATCACGTCGGCGGGATCGCCGAAATCCCGGAGCACGGAGGCGAAGTCCCGCAGGGCGGGGCCGCCTTGCTCTTCGTACTTCTGCTGGGGCGGCGTGCTGGTCGCCTGGCAGCCGTCTTCCTGGTGGACGCGTACCGGCCCGTCGGGCGACGGGCGGCGGTCGTAACGCTTGACGGCCAGGACCGCGAGCCCGTCCAGGTCGAGGAGCTCGATGTCGGGTACCTCGAGCCCGCATGCTGCGGCCAGCCGCAGGCAGGTCGCCTCGTTCGCCGCCGTCGCGTGCGGGCCGTCTGGTTTGAGGATCCAGGTGGACGGGGCGTTGCCGACGGGCAGCTGCCATGCGCCGTTGCCGGTCCGGCCGACGAGCGCCTTGCGCTGGAAGCCGGCCAGGGCCGGACGGAAGCCTCGGTCCAGGTCGACGGCCAGGGGCGCCACGTCGAGCGAGGTGACCAGCCTGCTGAGGTGGTCGCCGGTGGCGGGCACGTATGTGCTGTCTTGTTCCGCGTCGGGAGACTCGGGTTCGGGGAGCAGCATGATGGCCCCGGCGCAGTCGCGGCCGAACGTGGCGAGGATGCCGAACGTGTCGGCCGGGCGAACGCCGGCCAGGGACGCCATCGTCGCCAGGGTCTGGCCTTCGGGAAGGATGTTCTCGAAGTAGTCCAGCGCGCGCAGGTCGCGGGGGCCAACCGGGGA
>Ga0335075_10007545_pt1 | contig 16735 bp, 13 predicted proteins | sample Lox_Sample_24_FD_206723 | JGI IMG/M metagenome (GOLD analysis project Ga0335075, IMG submission 206723) | Soil microbial communities from Loxahatchee National Wildlife Refuge, Florida, United States - Lox_Sample_2.4 | ecosystem: Environmental > Terrestrial > Soil > Wetlands | place: USA...
GAGTAGTCGGCGAGCTTCTCATGAACGTTGTAGGCGTCTTCCGCCCGCGGAAGCGGCTCGCCGATCTGTGGTGGCCAGGGCACGGAATCGATCGTGCCAAGCGGCACGGACGCCCGACCGCTGGCGCAACGAGCCGCGACCGATGGAGAACTCAGGCGGCGGTTCGCGTCGCGACACGGATCACGTCTTCGACTTGCTCCGGCGGAACGTCGAAGTCGAACGCGATATCGGCGACCGTGTCGCCGGCGATGAACCGATCGAAGAGATCCTCGACGCGCGCGCCGCCGTGAACCACGAGCGGACGACCGAACGCGACCTGTGGATCGACAACCACCTCGGCGCGCTGGTAGGACGGCAGGAGAACTCGTGACGCCCAACCGTCACTCCCGTAGGTGATCCGCTTGAGGTGGTCGCGTATCACTTCGGAGAACTGCCGCCCGGCGCGGGCTATCACGAGCTCTACGAGCTCGTCTTCGTTTCGCTCGGCGTAGTCGTACAGGACCTGGGCCCCATCGGTGTACAGCCGTTTCGACGCAAGTGCATGTTCGACAGCCAGGTTCTGCGCGAGCGCATCGACGACCGTCCGGATGCGCTGTAGCGGAACCCCGGCCCGACGGAAGGCGGCGAGAACGTACGCCTCTGCGAACCCGATGAACGGGACCGTCGCCTGCGCGCCGCCTCGTGGGAAGACGGTGATGAGGGGCTCGCCCGTCGGCGGGCGAGCCCAGGCGTGGATCGTCGACTTGGGGACGTCGAGATAGCCGGCGGCCTCGCGCAGTGTGAAGATCGCGCGGGAGAGCCACGGGTCGTCGGGCCTGATGACCTTCTCGCTTGCGCTGCGTTTCGCCGCCGGACTCACCGCCGATCGGTTCTATCTTCTCGGCTTCGACGCTACTCGGGGTCGCGCCGGCCGTCGTCGGCATCGCTGGTACCGAGAAGGTCACTGTACTCAGCGATCATTCGGGACCTCCGCATGGTTCGCCTCCGAGCGTCGGACAGTTCGCGAACGTAGACGGCCCGCGTCACGTTGGCATCGCGGTGGCCGAGGAGGAATGCAACCTCGTCGATGCTCTCGCCCGCGAGGAGCGCCCGACTTGCAACGGTGTGACGGAAGCTATGCATCGAGGGCAAGGCGCCGTGCGGCACCGAGACCGGCTCGCCGATCGGGGTGCGCTGGTGCAGGATGGGGAAGGTAGGGCGTCCGTCAGGGTCGACCGCGTTCTGCTGCGCCTGCCGGAGAGAGCGAGCGACATTGCGCTGCCCGAGGGGCCGACCGGTGCACGTGCAGAAGACGAAGTCCTGCGATCCGGTGAACTTCGAGCGCTCCTTGTGTCGACTGAGAATCGCGGCGAGCTCACCTGGGATCGGGACGGTTCTCACGGAGCCGTCGGTCTTCGTGGGCTGGACGTTGCCATGGCGATCCACTTGAGAGGCGAACTCCACCTCGGCGTCCTCCAAGTCCGAGATGCGGATGTTCGCCCATCTGAGTCCCAGCAGCTCCGACACACGAGCGCCGGTCAACGCCGCCAGCGTGTACAGCGTCCGATACGGCTCGCCGGCAGCGGCGATCGTCTGCTCGAGCTCGCCTCGCTCAAACAACCGGCGCTTCGCACTGTGGCCAGGCTTCGGCCGCTCCGAAGGCAGCAGGAGCGAGACCGGGTTGGTCCCGGCCCAGCCTAGGCGCCTCGCCGCGTACCGATAGATCCGGTTCACCACGCCGACGACGATCACGATCGTCGACTCGGCAAGTCCGTCCACACGCAGCGCTCGGACGAGCGCCGCGACATCGTCCGGGGTAATCGTGTCGAGCCGGTGCGTGGCGAAGCGCCGCATCAAGTGCTGCTCCACCGCATTGCGGTAGCACGCCTGCGTCGTGGCCCGAAGGTCGACGACCGGGCCAGCTAGCCACTGCGCAGCCGCATCGCCGAAGCGCAGCCGAGCGTTGGGCGCGACTCGCTCGCCATGCGATCGGCGGACGAGCAGCTCGCCACGGACTGCACGGGCAGCGGTGATTCCACCCTCGACGGTTCGCCACCGTTGCCGGCCGGCTCCGTCCTTGAAGCCGACCTCGTACACGCCCGACGCCCTGCGATAGATGTTCCGCTCCACGCGCATGCGGCGAGGAGCCGCGTTGCTGTCATCTGCAGGCGCCATTGCTCACGCCACCGATGCCAGCGTCGATGCGAGGTGGCGAGGCCGTCCGCCCCCGTTCCTCCACGCGTCGAGGTCAGAGCGCCGGAAGTAGAGCTTGCACCCAGGACCGTCCTGCTCGGAGGGAATCGCTCGTTCGGCCGCCAGCTTGCGAAGCGTGTCGCGATGTACGCCGAGGTACTCCGCGGCATGACGGGAGTCGAACCACTCGTCAGGGCGATTGTCCGACACGACGAGTCGGTCGGTGATCACTACGGCCAGACGGTCGGCTATGTGATCCAGCAGCTGTTCGAGGATCGAGGGCTCAGCCACGGCTGCGTCCGCGGGTCCCCGCGTACGGCTGGATGCCTGGCCAGAGATCGCCTGAGTGAGCGCGAGATCCAGCCGGTTTGACGAAGATGAATGCCCGCGAGCCGCAAGCTCGCGCTGTTGGGTGGCGTAGGCTGCCATCGTCGGGACCTCCCTTTAGGTCTCGTCCGGGCCCCGGGGTGTGGCTGCACCGCCGGGGCCGCTTTGTGTTTACGATAGGAGACTATCGCCTGGGTCGGACAGATCCGTCTCCGAAAGTAGACTTCATGTGGTGACCCCAATCGTCTCCACCGAAGACCTCATTGACGCCCACGGAGTCGCCGCTGTCCTCGGTCTATCGCACCGCAATAGCGTCAGTCTGTATCAACGCAGGTACGAGGACATGCCGCGCCCCGTCGTCGAACTGAGCGGCGGGCGGACAAAGATCTGGCTCCGCTCGGAGATCGAGTCGTGGGCGAAGGAGCACCGAGCTCGAAGAGGAACGCGCCCCAGGAACCCGGGCGGTCGTTGACCCTGGGTGCCGTGGTGGGCCTCGGCAGCCTGCGGGCCAGCCGTTCCAAATGGAAGATCCGTTATTCGAGTGACAGCCCCGGTCCGCCCAGCCTCCACTTCCGATTTGGCGACGGCCTGGATGGCCGTCGTCAAATCGGAAGTACGCCCGCGGCAGGCGACGTTCGAAATGCCGATGCTCCCCGCGCACCGCGGCAAGCCCCGCCGACCTACGGGCCGGACGAGGCCCGCGGCCCCCGTCCTCGGAGAGAAGACCTTGCTCTTCCTCGCCGGTGAGCAGGAGCGCAGCCCAGCGCCGGGGCCTTGTAGTTCTCGTCCTCGCGATCACCTCCCGCGACACCAACGGGTCGCTCGTCGGGACCGGCGACGGCGGCGACCCGCCCGGGTCGGAGCGGGTGCCTACTCGTCGGCGGCTCGTGCCGTATCGCCCACGAGGTCGCGCTTCGTCGCCAAAGCGATGACACCGACCAAGGCTGCGTCCCTGGCCAAAGCAATCGTGTCGGCTAGGACTGGGACGTGCGGGTCGTCATCGAGCTACACGTCGACCCGGCCTTGGAGCGCCGAGTAGAGCGGGGATTGCCATTCGACCTCGAACAGCGTGCGCCATTCCGCGACCTCCGCCTGTCGGAGACGCGTGATTCGCAACGGTGACTGTCCGAAGGTCGAGGGCGATCCCCCAAGCACGATTCCGCCGCGATCCCAGAAGTAGATCCGCTCGTGAATGGGAGCCTTCTTCCGGAATCGCACCGTGACATGGGCACCGAGCGTCGGAGTTGCCGGCGCACCGGTGGAGTCAGTCTCGACCTTCCCGGTGAGCACTCGAACCGGGACGGGAACGGTATCGAGGAGTCGCCACTCGTCGAGGTGCTGCCCGAAATAGCGATCAAGGATGCAGAGTTCGCCGGCTGCGCCTTCGAGGTGATCGACGAGTCGGGAAAGGGCAGTCGCGCGGTCGGCGATGATCCTCGCCTGAGCACCAAGCTGGAGTACCTGTCTCACATCGGCTTCGATCGCTCGCGCGCGCTTCGACCGATCCTCGACCGACTCGGGCGCTCTGGTTTCCCCGAGCACCACTGGCTGCTGCGCCTCGCCGTTAATCGTCATGCTGATCGCCGCGCGTTCGATCAAGGGGTATGGCCCACTGCGATCGAGTAGTTCGCCATCGATCGTTCTCAGGATCAGGCCGTGCCGCACGCCGCGACCGAGCGACATTAGGGAGACGCGGCAGCGGCCCGTTCGCTCGACGGCCCCGAGCTCGAAGTCTTCGAGACGGACGGCGACAGATGACGCGAGATCGTCTTCGACGTATTCCTCATGGATGAGCTCGAGGTCCGCCAAAGCGATTAGCGTCGGATCCCAGGCGAGATCCACGTTGAAGTGCTCAAATGTCTTTTCTCCCCTCGCCTCTTGGATCCAGGCCCGGCGTGTCGCGCGACCGACGAGTAGCCCTCGCGCGGTTGCGAGTCGCGGCTGTATATCTGGGGGCGCGATGTGGATTCCGGTCAGGTTGCGAGTTGGGCTGGGGCACCGTTGCCCGTCAATCTCAACAATGTCTGGCACCTCGAACCGCTCGCCGGGCGCACCGCGCCATAGCATCGCCTGGGCCGGTCGTCCCAGATTCGCGAGCAGCGAGCTCGTCGCCGAGTCAATCCGCGGAACGACAAGGAGCAGGGCGGATGGCGCACTGAGTTCCGCCGACAGTGCCGGGACCGCTCCGAGCGCCGGGAAACCTACCGGTACGGGATTGTGGTCGACGGTCGAAATCGAAGCTATGCCCGCGTTCAACCATGCCTCGGCTTCGACGACCGTCAGGACCGAACGGGCAAGCAACCATCCGTCGCCGCTCACGACGAATTGGGGCGCCAGAGGGTCTCCACTATAGGTTCCGCGGCCCCCGCATTCGTCGCGGTACCAGTCGGACCAACTCAGCTCGGCGCAGCGGCACGGGACGGCCATCAGGGTCCCGTGCGCAATTCCCCATCCGGTCCCGACCGTCTGCGCGCAGACCGAAAGCACGACGGATTCGTCGTCCTGGACCCCTAGCGCATCCCGCAGGAGCTCAGCCATGCACAGACTGTGAACCTCACGCCGGACGCGTCCCCGCGCGTCGCGCTGGCGTTGCAGCTGGAACGGGCGTCGGGGTATCGCCTTCTGCCCCGTCCGCCCTTGGGCGGTGCCTCTCGCCCGAGTCTCGCGCTCCGGCCCACTACGACAGGCCGACGGCACGGCGAGCTCGTAGACGCATCCGAGGACTCATAGGATTCTCGCATCTACTACTTCTTTGACGAGAGCGGCGACTTCGCGTTCCCCGATGACCGCTTCGATAGCTACGTCCAGGCCGCGCTAATTTGCCCTGACAGCCAGCTGAATGCGGTCGACGGTTTTGTCAGCGGGCGGCAGGCAGCGTGGGGACTCGAAGAGCTGCACGCGACGCATCTGGCTGACGACCAGCTCCAAGATATCGCTGACTTCATCAACCGGAGCGCATGCCAGCTGCTGGCACATGTAGTAGACACGGTCCTCGTGACCACCGAGCGGATTGCACAGTTTCGGCTCGATCAAGCGGCCACGCTGAGCCGCAATCTCGAGTGGTACCGCACAGAGAGCACGAAGGCCATCGGTGCTCCCGTGCCAGAGATTGAGCAGCGCATGGATCGCGAAATCAAGCGCTCGGGCCTGGGTGCGCAGATGAATCATGGTGAATTCGTTCAGGCGCGATTTCTGGTCGAGTTGATCTTTGATGCCTTACAGAAGTCGCTGCTTTTCTTTGTCGACGATCGTTGGCGCGACGACTTCATGAGTTTTCACTTCGTTCTCGACGGCAAGCTGCCTACGAAAATGTCCGCTGAAGAGAAGTACTTGAACAATGTGATCGTGCCGGCGCTAGGGTCGCGGGCAGCCGAAAGTTTGTCGCTGCCGGAGCCGTGGAGCCGAGAGCCGCGTCACCCGTTCATCGAGAAATTCTCTCGTGAGTTCGGTCGGATCCGCGGACGAGAGGTAACGAACGCCATCGATCTCAGCGGCATATTCGAGGATGGTCTGCAATTCGAGCCATCTCAGGAACACGGTGGCCTACAACTCGTCGATGCGGTGGCTTACATCGTTCGCCGCGCCATCCTTGAGCCCGAAAATCGAGCCATTCAGATCGCGTACGACACTGTCCGCGCGAGCCTCAGGAACGAACAACAGAGCAGCCTCACGATTCAACGTCTCGCCGTACGAGAGGAAGACCGATCGTCGTTAGATCGATACCGGCGGCTCATCCCTCTAGCGACCCCTCGCTGACCCCTCCTCGCTTTGTAAGCTGGCCCCGAACCAAGATGCCGAGGCGCGGGTGCTCGCCGATCAGGTGACGCGCATCATCTGCAGCCCTGGAGACGACAGCCCGGTAGTACGCTCGAACAGTCGGCGTTTGCGCCGACTCTGATGGGTCAAGCGTCGCAGACGAGTAGCAGCGTCGAAGCCGCGAGGCTCGAGGTGTCAGCCGCGGTTGCCGAGGATTCGGCTGATCGTTGACCGGCTGTAGCCCGTCGCCTCCGCGATGTCACGGATTGGGTAGCGCGGGTGAGCGCGACGGACGGCGTCAGCGAACACCACCTCGGCCTGGCCCGCGAAGCGGTGGGCCTCGCGTAGCTGATCGGCAAGTCGTTCGATCTGGCGCAGATGGGTGGCTCGGTTGGCGACCGTCTCAAGTCCGGGCTGGATGCGTATGGGCGCGCCACTAGTGTCTCGGACCAAGGTCACGGGGACAATGTCTCAGGGATGAGACAGCTTGTCAAGCCGGAACGTCGTGCTCGCCGCGATTTCTGTGCCCTTCTCGCCCCGCGCGTCGGAGGTTGTCGCGTCGTGGCACGACCCGCGTGATTGTTCCGGGCCGCCGGCCGCGCTATGGCATGCCACGCATCCACTCATCAGGACAAAGGACCGCCGGCGGCACTGAGTGGCAAAGCTAGAGCCCGCTTCGCGGCGCGGGGACGGCTGCTTGATCGCCAAAGGAATGGCCAGCGAAATCGGGCGCCGCTGACCAAAGCGATGGCCCGAGACCATCGGCCAGGCTCGCTGCCAGGTTGCCTGTACCCGCGCGCAAAAGGAACGCCGCGGTCGGCGGCGAGCGGCACATTGGGTTCCTCGCGATGCTCGCCAAGTCTGCAAGCCGGGCTGCGCTCGCGAGCGAGCCTTGGGGCTCCGGTGCCTCTGGCGCCGGGTCGACGAATCCGGGCGACCGCTTTGAGTAGCCTCGCGTCATGCACGAGGGGCTAACGAAGCAGCTGCTCGGCCTGGCGGGAATGGCGACCGCCGCCCTGTGCGTTGCGCTGTTCTGCCCCTGGTTTCACATCACTACCGTCACGGTGACCCGAACGCACACCGGCTTCGAGCTGGCGTTCCGCCCCGGCACGGAAGACGCGTGGACCACAATCGCCGTCTTCGCTCCGCTGCTGGCGGCGTGCTCCATCTTGACTGCAAGCAGACGAGTAGCGAGGGCTATCGGATCATCCCGCGCCGCGCTCATCACGACATTCGTGGTCCTGCTCGGAGTGGCGCTGATCGGATTCGTGCTCCTGAATCCGCCTACCGCCGCGCAGCACGCGAGCAGCGAGATCCCACGGCCGCTCGCGTCCCTCTTCCCCCCCCACCGGTCCGCACACCTTCATCTTGCTTGGGCGGGCTTTGCTTCACTTGGCTTCGCCCTGGTAGGCGCGCTTGCGGTCCTGGCAAAGTTGGTGCTTTCCAGCCGGGGCGGCACGCGGAGTCCAACACCCGCTTGGGTGTTAGCGTTTTCGCTCTTCATCGCCGCGATTGGGGCCGGGGTGTATGCCTGCGGCTGGGCTCGAGCGTGGATGCCCAACGTCGTCGTCGGCTCACTAACCGTCGGTTTCACGGTCACGGTCGTGGAAGCATCGCTCCAGCGCGCCGATCGGCGCCGGCAACAGCCACGGCTCGATCAAGCCTTGCGCACCATGAATGCGGCGCTCTATCACTTCCTGCTAGCGGCCGCGAACGGCTACGCAGGAACGAACGTTCGGACTTTCGCTGCGGTGCTGCCTGACGACTTTCTCGGATGGATAAGGCTGCTGATCGACGAACTCCCGAACGCCGACGATTCTCGGTATCCCGGGTATCCAGGCCCCCCGCCCCAACTTCAGCTCGCCGCCGAGCTTCGTTCAAACCTCGATCTCATCGCGGACCGTGATCGCGAGATCCTGGCCCCGAGCCTCGCAGCGGCGATTGGCGACTTCCACGACGAGATCGAAGTTCTGATCGAGCGAGCTCAACAAGCGCGGCTAGACGTAATTCCGAACCCAGATGGCGAGCTGTACGAGTGCATGTCTCGCGCGCTTCGCGAGGTCGGGGACATCGCCGAAGCGTACTTCGCGTTTGGTCAGCGAATCCCACCGGACCTGATGGTGGACATCAACGATTCGGCACGGAACTACCACGAGCTACGACGTGAGGCACTCGACGCGTGAAGTGCTCAGCCAGAGCGCAACTCGAGGCCGCTCGCTCCGGTCCGAACGCTGCAACGAAATCAAAACGCGCCGAGCTCCGCGGTCGTCGGGCAGGACCGCGGGCCGCGATGTAGCCGAGCCGTTCTGCGGGTCCGGCCTCGCCGACACGCAGCTCAACGCCGAAACCGTGACTCTTGGCTTCGACGGCTCGTCGCAAGCGCTTCTACGAGTGGGCTAGCCCCGCCTCGGAGGCCCGGGCTGCCAACGAATAGGCGCATCTGCCGATCGCGTGCGCGTTCGCTCGCGCTTAGCAGGTCGGATCAAGCCGCTGCGCCGCGGTCAATCCAGATGGTCCCGGCGAGCACCAGCACCTCACGGGCCGGACGCTGGCCCGCGCCACCACCTGCGGCGCGCGCGAGGCGGTTGAGTAATACCAGCCCAGCGCGGAGAATGAAATCGTGACGCTCCCCGGCGACAATCCCATCCACAGTCCCGATCAGGACCTGCTTGGGCGCGCGTTGCTGGCCCGCTCGTTCGCCAACGAGGTGGAGTCGATGGACCGTTCGGAGGGTGCTGTCGTCGGCGTGCTCGGGCCGTGGGGATCGGGCAAGACCTCGTTCATGAACCTCGTAAGGCGGGAGCTTGAACATGATGCGGCGGTCGTCCTTGACTTCAACCCGTGGATGTTTAGCGGCGCCGAGCAACTCGTCGAGTCGTTCTTCATTGAATTGGCGGCGCAGCTGAGGCTTCGGACCGGCCTGTCGGACGTCGCTGATGGTCTCACCGATTACGGAGAGGCGTTTTCGGGTCTCGGTTGGCTGCCGCTAGTCGGAGTCTGGATAGAGCGCGTTCGCGGCACGGCGAAACTGCTCGCCAAGTTGCTGCAACGACGGCGCGAGGGAGCGGGGGAGCGGCGAAAAAGGCTCGCCGACCGGCTTTCCCAGCTCGAGCACCCAATCATCGTGGTCCTTGATGACATTGATCGCCTAACGACTCCGGAAATCCGCGACGTCTTCAAGTTGGTCCGACTGACCGCGAGCTTCCCGAACCTCGTTTATGTCCTTGCGTTTGATCGCGTTCGCGTCGAGCAGGCGCTAGGCGAGCACGGCATTTCTGGGCGCGACTACCTCGAAAAGATTCTCCAGGTGGTACTCGATTTGCCGGCGATTCCTCGTCGACTGCTGGACAAGCAAATGATTGCCGAGATTAACCGCATCGTTTCTGACATCCAGACGGCAGGCCCGGTCCAAGCGGATGCGTGGCCTGATATCTACGCGGAAGTCATTCGGCCGCTAATAAGAAACATGCGTGACGTTCGGAGATACGGCCTCTCGGCCCACGGGACTCTCGAGGCACTTGGCGGTCAGATCGCGGTCGTCGATGTGCTCGGCCTTGAGGCGATACGCGTGTTTCTGCCCGACGTGTTCAGTCATCTTCACGAGGCTGCCGAAGGGCTCACCGAAACGGCCGGTATCCCACTGCGCGACGACTCCCAACCAGCCCTCGCAGTCAAGGCACTCGTCGAGATCGCTGGGCATAACGAGGAGGTCGTCAGGGCAATCATTGCTCGCCTGTTTCCAGCCGGTGACCGCTTTATTGGTGGCAGTCGCTACGGCCCAGACTGGGAAGCACAATGGCTGCGGGATCGACGTATCGCCCACCGGGACATTCTGTTGCTCTATCTGGAGCGAGTCGCCGGTGAATCGCTCCAGGCATTTGTCGACGCCGAGCGTGCATGGGCGCTATCGATGGACCGACATGCGTTCGACAGCTACCTTCGGGCGCTCGATCCGGCCCGGCTAGAGGATGTCATTGCAGGACTCGAGACGTTTCAAGGCGACTTTGCCAGCGAACAAGTCGTGCCAGGAGTAACCGTTCTGCTCAACTTGCTTCCGGACCTACCACAGCGCCAGCGCGGGATGCTCGATTTCGATCAACGCATCGTCGTCAGCCGAGTTACGGTCCGGCTCCTGCGCGCATTCGACGGCGAACAAGAGGTCGCGGACGCGGTCGAGAGAATCATGCCAGACGTCACGTCGCTGTCCTCACGATTCGAGCTCATCACTGACGTCGGATACCGAAAGGGCGCAGGCCACAGATTAGTCTCGGAGGACATCGCCTCGAAGCTCGAATCGATCTGGCTGGACGAAGTGCGATCAGCATCAGTCGATGAACTCCTGAACGAATGGGATCTCTTACGCATCCTCTATTTTGCCCAGAAAGCCGCAGCTGACGGAGGGGAGCCGATCGGAGTCGCAGACGATCCACGACTCACCTTGGCCTTGCTGCAAAGTGGAATTGCCGAGTCGCGCGCTCAGGGTGTTGGCAGCAGGGCAGTGCGCCGCGCAAAGACCTTACAGTGGGGCGCGCTAATCGCCGTGTATCGGGACGAAGCGGTGCTGAAAGACAGGCTCCAAGCGTTGACGGACTCTCCGTTGATCGCCGGACACGAGGACCTCATCGAACTTGCCCGGAAATACGCTGAGGGCTGGCGTCCTCCAGAATTCGGCGCCGACTGAATCCGGTGACTGCATTCCGCCCCGCTCAAGAGCGTCTCGCGTGTGTCCGCTAACCCCGGGTGGGGCAGAGTACGCCCCTGGGATTTTCCACGTCTGATGACGAGGGGTCCCCCCGATACCGCGCTCCCTGATCTGCCGCCCACAGTTCCTCCCGCACAATCGCTTTTGACCTCGGCCTCACGGTGTACGGTGCTTTGGCCACCAAGCACGACGAAGACGCGCGGCAGTGCTCCCGACGACGAGCAAGCAGGCGCCCGGGCCGTGGACTACCGCTGCGGCGGCCGGTTGCTTGATGATGTCATCCAAGCCTTGCGAGTCGTTGGGGACATGCGCGCCGATCACAAGCGGTGCATCTGCCGCCTCAAGGCTCTGCCGCGCGACCCGCACCGCAAGATACGTGAGCGCCGCTATGGCGGCCGACCAGCAGGTCGCCGGCGGCCATCTGGCGTGTGACGTCGATCAGCGTGGCGGAGACCATGGCGCCACCCTAGCCGCCGGCCGGGCAACCCGCGGGCGTGCGATAACGCATGGTTATGCATCTCGACGTGGAGGGCTTCCCTCCGACCCGGGCGCAAGCGGTTCGCCACGGAGCATGGCGAGGAAGTCCTCGGTCTTGATCGGTGTCGGCGAATTCCTGAGCCTCGTCGCCGCTTCTGACAGCCTTTGGGCGGCAGCGGGGTCGAGGCCGCTCAGGATCGCGTTACGTTCGTCGACGAGCCGGTTTGTGTCTTTGAGAGCGGCTCGGTTCGCGAGCGCGAGCTGATCGTGGAGCCAGTTATGCAGCTCGATCATCAGCTTGGCGTGATGCTGCAGGATCGCGCGAAGCGGGATGTTCTCAGGTTGATCCCTGATGAACGCGCGCGCAGGCGATGACCATCGATCCCAGGTGAGAAGGTCCTTCCGGCTCAGCTCGATCTCGCCCGTGATACGTCCGGACTGGTCGGCGACTGTGACCGTGTGCCCGAGAAACGGATGCGCGCGGTGGAGAACGAAGTTGCGGAGGTTCTTGATGAACAGCACCTCGGGGTCGTCTGCCACGCGCTTTTTACGCTGGTCGAACTCCTCGGCGATCGGTCCCGTCCTTCGGTCCATAAGCCGGCGAGTGTGATCCACGAGGGTCGCGGAGCCAGCGACGTAGTTGTGCAAGGTGTTTGTTACGGCAGCCTCGTATCCCTCGCGGATATCAGGCCGCCGCATGTTCTGGAACAGCTCGACGGCAAGGGCTTGGTCCTGCGTGGGGCGGTTGAGTACCGCGAGCAGCGCTCTGAGATTGAGCACGAACACCGCATTGATCGTTCGGCGAAGCTCCTCACAGGCGAGGTACTCACGGTATCCGGGGTGTTCGCTCAGGCGACGTTGAACGTCATCGAGACGGGGCTGGATCGACGCAGGGTCAACTGGCGATGACACAGGTCCAGCATTCCATGCCATCCGGCGAATTGCACCCGCACCCGCTCTCGTCGTCGGACGCTCTTCATGGTGGGCCAGCGGCGCCCCTCCTGCACGGGTAGACCGCGCAACTTGCTGACGCTAGCTCTCGACGATCGAGCGTGCTTGAAGCCTTCTTGCATTGGGGACGAAGCACCGGTCTCCAGTTCTCCGCGGCGCCCCTCTGGGTCATATTCGTCCGAGCCGGGCGACACCCTCCAGTCATGCTCGTGCCTGGGGACATCTCTGCGGAGTGGCTGACCGCCATCGGCGGCTTAGGTGCTTTCGTAGCAACGGCAGTACTGGCAGGAGTCGCGATCAAACAGATGCAAGCGGCTCGAGACCAAGTGGGCGTCATGCGGAAGGCTGCGCATGATGACGCGGAGGCCGTCAAGAAGCAGATCGACGCCTCGATCGCGCAAAGCAATGCGATCCGGGACGCGGCCAGAATCTTTGTTCAGCCCAGGGTCTTGGGGTACCCCGCTGGGGGAGCAATCAGAGGTCCCGACTCGTATGGCGATGTCGGCACTGAGGAGATCGGGTTCCCGTACCGAATCGCGAACGAGGGCGGAGGTATCGCACTGAACGTCGTTCACGGAGTCGAGCTGGCCGGCGTCGAGTATCTCTTTGGGGGCGGGATGGAGACTGCGGCACTCGGCGCCGGGTTCTCGTCGCCGCCTCCGGACTCCGAGCTCGGAGGCTTTCGTCCGCTTGTCGTCGTCGTTCGAGAAGACGAGCTGCCCTCGAACTGGGTGACGCTCCCGCGGAGCTACATCGTTCGCTTCACGAACGCCCTCGGGGAGCGGTATGTGACGCGCACGCCAGCGGACCCTACGCGGCCCCACACGTTCGAGCGGATCGATTCCGGCCGTTAGCTCATTGCGCACGCAGACGCGAATTTCCAAGGCGTGCGTGTCGTAGGACGCAATCGGCCCGGTCGCCCGCGACGATTGCTTTCGGTTCTCCTGTTTCGAGGCTCCGCGATCGCTTCGGGGACGAAGCGCGACCTCGCGGGCGATACGGCACGAGCCGCCGACGAGTAGGCACCCGCTCCGACCCGGGCGGGTCGCCGCCGTCGCCGGTCCCGACGAGCGACCCGTTGGTGTCGCGGGAGGTGATCGCGAGGACGAGAACTACAAGGCCCCGGCGCTGGGCTGCGCTCCTGCTCACCGGCGAGGAAGAGCAAGGTCTTCTCTCCGAGGACGGGGGCCGCGGGCCTCGTCCGGCCCGTAGGTCGGCGGGGCTTGCCGCGGTGCGCGGGGAGCATCGGCATTTCGAACGTCGCCTGCCGCGGGCGTACTTCCGATTTGACGACGGCCATCCAGGCCGTCGCCAAATCGGAAGTGGAGGCTGGGCAGGTCGGGGCTGTCACTCGAATAACGGATCTTCCATTTGGAACGGCTGGCCCGCAGGCTGCCGAGGCCCACGGCCGCATCCAGGGTCAACGCGGAGCGGAGCGACAGCGGGCGCGTTTCCGGAGGCTTCCATGACGCTTCCATAGGGGCCCGCAACCGCTACTTGGACTTCGGCGACGACTGACGAAAAGTACGTGTTAGCAGGAACTTTTCAAATGGAGCCAACGGGATTCGAACCCGTGACCTCCTGCTTGCAAAGCAGGCGCTCTCCCAACTGAGCTATGGCCCCGCTTCGAAATCGAGTCTAAAGACTCATCCGTCGAAATCGAAATCCCGCGGCGGGCGCTGCTCGAACCAGAGCCGGTCGTGATCCGGCGCGTCCTGGAGGAATTCTGGCGTCGACTCGAGCACGTCGTCGGCCTCCGGCTCGTCCTCGAGCTCGTATTCCTCGGTCTCCTGGTCCAGGTGCGGCGCTGCCGGGGCCCGCGGAGGAACAGATGGCGGCTCGGCTTCGAGCGGCTCTGATTGGTCGGCAGGATGGGACGGTGGCTGCACGCCTGGCTCCGGAAACGGCTCATCCTCCAGGAGTGGATCGCCACCCGGCGTATGAGCATGGTCATAGGGGCCGGACTCGTCGTGGTCCTCGAGCTCTTGCAACTCGGGATCTTCCTCGAACCGATCCCAACGGTCAGGCTCAGCGGCAGCCTCCGTGGGGATTAGGTGCTCCTCGGAATCGAGATGCTCTTCGTCTGCTTCTAGAACCGCGTCAGGCGCCACGTCCTCGGCCGCCTCGGGCCCACGCCGGACCGGACCAAGCGCCTCACGTTCGGCGCGCTCTATCTCGGTCGGGTCGGCACCGCGCCGGCGTTTGAGGTCAAGATGCTCGCGAATCGCGTCGTCGAGTAAACCCATGCTGCTTAAGCGTACCCAGGCTCCGGCGCGTCCGCGACCCGAGCTTCGGTGCCGACCGTGCAGTTCTTTCCACGGCGCTTGGCTTCGTACAGCGCGGCGTCGGCATCTCCGATCAGCAAATCCTTGTGCCCGGCGGTCGATGCGGTGACGCCGACGCTGGCGGTGACCCGAAGCACGCCGGCACGATCGGTTCTCGGCACACGTAGGCCTTCCACCGCCGTACGGATGCGCTCGGCGATCGCGTGAGCGCCCTCGAGATCCGTGTGCGGCAGGATTAGGGAGAGCTCCTCGCCGCCGTACCGGGCGGGCGAGTCTGCATCGCGCGAGTTCTCCCGCAGGACGCGCGCGACATGCCTGAGCACGGCGTCTCCCTGCTGATGCCCGTAGGTGTCGTTGACCGCCTTGAAGTCGTCGATGTCGAGCATGATCAGACCGATCGGGTGGTGGTAACGGCGGACCTGCTCGATCTCGGCGTTCAGGAGCTCCTGAAAACGGCCGTGGTTGGAGAGACCGGTCAGCTCGTCGGTCACGGCCTGCCTACGCACCTGGAAGTGGAGCTCTACGTTCTCAAGTGCCAGCGCCGCCTCGGCTGCCAGCGAGCGGAGCACCTCCCGATCGTCTTCGGTGAAGGGACGTCCGGGACGCGCCACCGTGATTAGTCCGTGCCCCTGATGGCGTGGCTCGACCGAGCCGAGCGCGACCGCCGCGACGCTCACATCGTCTTCCTGCGCCTCGCCGAGCCCATCATTGTCGAGCGCAGCCTGCTCCGCCCGTCGGACGGCATCTTCCAGACCGACGAGCGACCCTTCCCGCACCGTTTCGGCCGGCGCCTCGTCGTCCACAGATCTGACGCTCAACCGACCCCCAGTTCCCTGAACGGCGTCAACGGCGGTGGTCAGCGCCACCTCAAGCAGCGCATCGCGGTCGAGGCTAGACGCGAACGTCTGGCCGGTGCGTCGAATCGCCTCCCTCAGCCGGGCTCGCTCCTGAGAGAGCTCGTCGAGCCGCCGGGATAGTTCCGTCGACATCCGGTTGAACTCCTCGCCCAGTGCGGCGAACTCGTCATGGCCCTCAACGGTGACGAGCGAGGAGAAGTCGCCGCCAGCAAGGCGGTGGGCCGCGTGCAGGAAGTCGCGGAGCCGAGCCTGGAGGGCGCGCGAAGCAAGTAGCGCGAAGCCCAGGGCAAGAGCGAGGAACGCGGCAATCAGGCCGGCAGCCACAGCACGACTGCCGCCGAGCGACGAGCTTGTTGCAGAGAGCGCCGAGAGGACGGTGATCGTGACCCGCGCGCCATCGAATCCGTTGAAGCCCTGCGCCACGGCGCGATATGCAGTCCCTCCGAGCATGACGTTCCCGTTCGCGGGCAGCGACTTGCCGGCGGGAAGACTGATCGTGGAGCCGAGGATTCGCGGGCCGGTGTGCACCACGATCGCGACCCCGGGCCCAGCCAGGTCGCGCGCGTATTGCGAGGCGGTGAGCTCGGACACTGTCACCGTCATGACCTGGGTGGCGGCGGGCGTCTTAAGAAAGGCTGCGCCCGGCGCAATCGCAGTGGTGTCCCCGATGTCGGCGAGCACGCCTAGCCGATCGGTCAACGTGGCCCGGGCAAGTCCCGCCTGCCTCGCGAGATCCGCAAAACGCGTTGCAAGCGCGTTACCGCTCGCGCTTCCGACGCCCCGCGCTAGCGTCGCTGCATCAGCCCGAGCCGCAGCCACCTCGCTCTGATAGAGACTTGTGGCCGCGCTTACCAGCCCGTCTGCGCGCGCGTCGGCCTTCCCCTGCTGGCTGTCCCCGATTAGCCTGAACATGAGCACGCCCATGGCGATCATCGGCACGACGACGATCAACACGAAGAAGGTGGTGAGGCGCGCGCGAAAGCTCATCGGGACTCCCGACCGATGCCCAGGCTAGCGGCCACTCGAGCCGAATCCGCCGGTTCGATTGGACGAATGGAGGCGCGCCAACGAACGAGCGGTCGGCCTGCTCAGGGCTAAACTGTCCCGCAACCGCGCGGCATGTGCCGCCGCCCGGGGCTATAGCTCAGTTGGGAGAGCGCCTGGATCGCACCCAGGAGGTCGCCGGTTCGAGTCCGGCTAGCTCCATC
>Ga0335075_10007546_pt1 | contig 16734 bp, 11 predicted proteins | sample Lox_Sample_24_FD_206723 | JGI IMG/M metagenome (GOLD analysis project Ga0335075, IMG submission 206723) | Soil microbial communities from Loxahatchee National Wildlife Refuge, Florida, United States - Lox_Sample_2.4 | ecosystem: Environmental > Terrestrial > Soil > Wetlands | place: USA...
TGAAGGGCCGGGGCTGGCCTATGTGAAAGTGCTCGTGGACGGCGTTGTCGCGCAGTCGCAGATCATCGACACGAACAACGGGCACTGCATCCCCGTTTCCGGCCACGACGCCTATACGTGGGCTTATCAGGTGCCCTGCAAGACGTCGCTCGGTGGACGCACGTACTCGCTGAACACCGCCGAGCTCTCCAATGGCGTGCACCATATCCAGGTCATCGTCGAAGACGCAGCGGGGAACCAGTCCGAAGTGCTCAACCGCACGGTGGCGATCGAAGACCCCGGCGTGGGCTCGCTCGGAGCACTCCCCGGCTCAGGGTCGGTGCTGCTCGGGGGAGCCGCGAACGGATCGAACGCCAGCACGAGCGCGCAACTGCATCTAGGGGTCTCGAGCAGGATCTCGCGGTCGTTCGCGCGGCGTGCGCTGCGAATCCCGGGCCGGCTGGTGAACGAGACCGGCCAGCCGATCGCCGGTGCAACGCTTGACGTGATCCAGCAGGTAGCGGGCGCGGCGCACAGCGAGCTGGTCGCGCGTGCGCGCACCGGCGCGAACGGCGATTTTGTTGCGAGCGTCCCAGCCGGGCCTTCGCGGCTGATCGAGGTGGCCTACCGCGCGTCCACCGGCGAGGCGGGGTATGCCGCTGAGGCCAGGGTGCAGGAGTCTGTCCACGCCGGCGTCCTGCTTGACGTGAGCCCGCGCCTGACAGGATCGGAAGGCACGATCACGCTGAGCGGCGAGGTCGAGGGGCCGGTCCCTCAGCAGGGTGTCGTCGTCGACCTGCTCGTGCATTACCGTGGCCGCTGGGAGCCGTTCAGGACCCCACGAACGAACAGTCACGGGCGCTTCCACGTGCTCTACCAGTTCGAGGGCGGAGTCGGGCGCTTCCCGTTTCGAGCGCTCGCGTTCGCCGGCCAGTCAGGCTTCCCATTCAGCAGCGGCGAAAGCGGAGTGGTCGATGTCACCACGGGCTGAAATGACCCCGCGTGCCGTGGCCGGCCGTTGCCGGCGATCGTTGCGCAGGTTCGTGCTGATCTCGCTCGCCGGCGGCGCTCTGGCCTTGACGCTCGCCTCGGGCGCGAGCGCCGGAACGTATGTGATCGACAACTGCCCTGCAGCCGGGAACGGGAACGCCGGAGCTTGGACCGTGTTCGGCAGCCCACAGAACGTGAAAGGAACATGCAGCGGCGGTCCCGGCGACTACATCGGACCCAGGGGCGGCAGCATGAGCCCCGGCACCACCGCAGGAGTCCAGATCGGAGTACCGGCAGGGAGCGGCATCACGATCCTCGAAGCGAAGGTCTGGTGGCAGGCGTCAGAGGAGATCTCCGGCGCAACGACTTTTGCGATCGCCGCGGACAACGACGGCGCAGTCGGCGAAAGCCTCACGCCGATGACGGGTAGTGAACCGGCTACCTACGTGCTGCCGTCAACGACCACCGAGGTCACGCTTGCCAACTACTGCTCAAACGACGATGCGGGCGCCGGGTGCACCTTCGGCTCGGGTGACAACAACATCCTCGAGCTGTACGGCTCCCAGCTCACGCTGCAGGACACGACGCTGCCGAGCGGCACGATCACAGGCGGCGCGCTTGCGAGCTCCGGCACGGTCTCGGGTACGGCGTCGATCAGCTACCAGGCGGCTGATACGAGCTCGGGCGTGCGGCTCGTGCAGCTTCGTGTCGACGGCGAAGCGGTCGCTGATGAGAACTACATAGCGAGCTGCTCGTACACCACGTTTCAGGCTTGCCCGCCGACGGTATCTGACTCTGTGAGCTGGGACACGGCGATGGTGGCGAATGGCCAGCATCGGGTTGAACTGGTCGTCGTGGACGCGGCGCAGAACACGAGCGTGATCTACAACGGCGAGGTCACGGTGCAGAACGCCGAGAGCAGTTCTTTGGGCGCGAGCCCCGGCTCAGGCGACACGGCCGCGCTCGCGCTTGGCGCGCCGAATGGAGTTGACGCAAGCGAGCAGGCGGAGCTGCGACTTGGATTGCGGCCGGCGATCACGCGCACTTACGCGCGCCGCGCGGTCGTGGTTTCCGGGCGCCTGCTGAACGACCAGGGCGAGCCAATCGCCCACGCGAGCTTGGATGTGCTCCAGCAGATCGTCGGGACCACAGCATCAAAGCTGCTGACCACGACAACGACCAGCTCTGACGGAACCTTCACCGTGCGGGTACCGGGCGGGCCGTCGCGGCTGATCGAGGTGGCCTACCGCGCGTTCTCGCGCGATGCGAGCTATGCCGCGACAGTTGGCGTCAAGGAGACGGTCCAGGCTGGGGTGCGACTGAGGATCACCCCGATGCACACGGGCTCGGAAGGCATGATCGTTCTCTCGGGCACGGTCGAAGGTCCGATCCCACAGCAGGGCGCGATCGTGGATCTGCTCGTGCATTACCGTGGCCGCTGGGAGCCGTTTAGGACTCCTCGTACCAACCGCCGCGGGCGCTTTAGCGTGCTCTACCAGTTCGAGGGCGGCGTCGGCCGCTTCCCCTTCCGCGCTGAAGTGCCCGGCGGACAGGCGGGCTTCCCGTTCGGCAGCGGCGAGAGTCGAGTAGTGGATGTCAGCACGCGCTGAGCGCGAGCGTCGAGCATCGGTGATGCTCTGTCGCTGGACGTGCATCGTCGCGGTCCTCGCCCCGCTGGTGCTGCTCTCGCCGCCGATGGCGATGGCTGAGACCGCGATCACCACGCAGGCCGTAGCCGACAACGGCGCCTTTCTTCCCTACGCTCCGGTGCCGGCGCAGCTCGCCGGCATGTGCCTTGTTGATACTGGCGTGAACCTGAACCCTGACACGGAAGGCGTCGTGGTGGAACGCACGGCGCTGGACGGTGGCTCGGGCGGGGACGTGTCGCCCACGCTGCACGGGACCGTGCTGGCGATGATGGCCGGGGCACCTGCGAATGGCTGGGGCATGGTAGGCACGGCTCCACACTCAATTCAGATCGTCTCTGTACGCATCCTCGAGCCGGGTCAGACGACGTTCCCGTTCAGCTCTTATGCGTCGGGGATCACGGAGTGCCTCGAACAGCGACACAAGTACAACATCCGGGTAATCAATCTATCGCTTGGGACATCTGAAATACCGTCCGCGCAGAGCTACGAAATGCTCGGCAACGCCGTTCAGAAGGCGAATGACTACGACGTGGCGGTCGTCGCGGCCGCGGGCAACGACAACGGTGGCCCCGTCGAGTACCCCGCGGCTTACCCTGGCGTACTATCGGTTGGAGCCACGGACACGCAGGGCGGCGGCTTCTGCTCTTTCAGCAACCGTGGCGAAGGGCTGCGGCTGCTGGCGCCCGGCTGCGACCTGGACGGTGCGGAACCGACGAGCGGCGCCCCCAACTACAACTACTGGCAGGGCACCAGCGAGGCGTCGGTCATCGCAGCCGCGGCGCTGGACGCGCTCTACTCCTACCAGCCGAGCTTGTCGCCCGAAGCAGGCGAGAAGGACCTGACCGAAGCCGACAGTGGCGTGCTCGACATCGCGCAGACATTCCGTAATGCCGGCCTTGGATCTGTGGTTTCGGCCGGCGAAGCAGCGGAGCCCGGCGCGCAGACCAACTCGGCGGCGGGATCGTCTCCTCAGCCGGTGGCACCATTGACCGCAATGACGCTCACTCGACCATTCGCCCGACCCCACGCGCGACTGAGGCGGATCAAGCGCAGGCTCATCCTCGCGTTGCTCGGCCGTCCCCAGGAAGCCGAGGTCCAGGTGCGCTACCTCGGCCGTCGCGGACGCTCGCGCCAGCTGCGCGTCCTGCGCACGCTCCACGGCGCCTTCACGAACCTGACTCTCCCGGCCTCCGGCATCTCGGAGGTCTCGGTGCGCTATGTCGACCCCTTCGACGTGGAACGGTCGAGCCCGTGGACGACACTACGTCTCCCCGCCTCACCGAGCACAGCCAGAAAGGCACGGCGCGGACGATGAGAGCATGGAGCGCGATGATCGCTGTCATCCTCGCCGCGGTGGCCTGGGCATCGCCAGCTCCTGCGCTCGCGGCCGGGAGCTATCAGGTCAGCGCTTGCAACTTCGCCCCGGAAGCGGCCAACAACTCTTGGACGTGGGCGACGAGCGACCCGGCCGTCCCGCCCCACTACGCCGAGCACGACAACTGCCCGTATCGCCTTGGCGGCTCAGGCGGCAAGGAAGATCAGGAAGGCGGGCTGTCAACCACTGACGCGCTCGGCCTGTCGAGCGGCGCGACACCTGGCACAAGCGCAGGTTGGACGTTCACCGCCCCGGCGGGCACGACGATCACTGGCCTGACTTACGAACGCTACATCGGACATTCGCTCGACCCTCGGAACTCTTGGTCGCCGGCACTCCGCGCGGACGGAGCGATTGTCGCTGGAGAAACCTGCGAAGACTCCCTGCAGAACGGCGAGACGTGTTCCGTCGGTGGGCCGCCTGGTACAGGAGGCGAACCGGCGAGGATCACGGCGCTGTCGGCGCACGAACTGTCACTCGGCATCGTCTGCCAGGCGCCATCGGGAGACGAATGCGTGACGGGCGCAACCGAACATGCAGTTTGGGCGACGATGTATGGAGCGACGGTGACTCTCTCCGATCCGACGCCGCCCACGCTGAGCACACCCTCTGGCGCGCTGTGGGGACCGGGCGAAGCGGGTGGGTTCCACAAGGGCACAGAAAGCGTCGCCGTCTCCGCCGAGGATGCAGGCGGCGGCGTGGCGAGCATCGTCCTGTCAGCTGACGGGCATCCAATGGAGACCTACACGGCACCGTGCAACTTCACCTTCGCCCAGCCGTGCCCGTCATCGACGGGCACGCAAACGCTGAGTCTGCCGACGACGCAGCTATCAGACGGCAAGCACACTCTGACCCTCGTCGCAACCGACGCCGCTGGCAACGAGTCGACGGTCGCCTCTGAGGAAGTCACTGTGGACAACAGCCCGCCAGCGGCGCCTGTCGGCCTGGCGGCGACCCCCACTCAGACAGGTGGCTCGACGTTCACGGTCACGTGGAGCGATCCACAGGGCCAGCTCGCGCCGGTCACGGGGGCGCTTTACCAGGTGTGTCCGATAACCGGGTCGGGATCATGCACCGCTCCCGCGGCGGCACCCGCGGCCGGACCGGCGACCGTGACCGTTCCCGGCGCTGGAAGCTGGAGCATCGCCGTCTGGCTCAGCAACGCGGCGGGCAATGCGAGCCCGGCCAACGCCGCACACACCAACGTCGTCGTGCCGCCCTCGAGCTCGGGCAACTCGGGCGCAGGCCACACCGCGACGGCGCCCACGCCGAAGGTTCATGTCAGTGAGACCCTGCGCGGGCGCGAGCTGGTCGTGCATGTGACCGGGCCGACGAGCGGAAGGGTCCGCGTGGGCTTCATCGGCCGGCTGAAAGGACGGATCGTCGCCTCCGGCGCCAAGACTGTCGTCCTCAAGCACGGACGACTGACTGTGACGTTCAGACTTGGGCCGAGGACAGCAGTCCACGCCTTGATCCGCGTGAGCGCGAGGCTCGACCACCAGGCCGTCGTGACGAGCACGTTGCATCGTCGCAAGCCTCGTCCGAAGCCGACGCGATAGTTGCCCGGTGCCGTACCCCGCGCGCTCCTATATCGGCTATGTCGATGACTCCGGCAACGAGGATCTTGGGCTTCTGTGGGTCGCGCTGCTCATCCCGTTCGAGCAGTGGACTGAGTACCTGCGGCGTTGGCTCGGCTTCCGCAAGAACCTCTACGCCAAGACGCGCGTGCCGGCGTCGCACGAGCTGCATGCCCAGGTATGGCTCTCGCCCGATCCCCTACAGGAGACAGAGCCGGAGGCTCTGGATGCGCTGCGAGACGACGCCGGCGAGCTGCCAGGCGTTCTTCTGAGCGGCAAGGCGACACGCCGCGAGCGAAGCCGCTGGTATGAAAAGGGACTACTGACGATCGGCACGTTCACCGACGCCAGGGTCCTGACCGTGTACACGTCCGAGCACTCCGGGCCAGCGAAGATCGCGCTGTACGACGAGCTGCTGTGCTTCATCGAGGAGTTCCTCGCGCCCGAGAAGGCGCACGCGACGCTGCTCGTAGACGGCGCGATGGACAGCGGCAGCCACCTTCGCGCCGCGCACCGCGCGCTGCTCATCAAGCATCGGCGGATCGTGGAGGACGCCGCGCTGCGTCGCTCCTCCGACAGCCAGCTTCTGCAGATGACCGACATCTGCGCTTACGCGGCCTTTCAGAGCCTCCAAGGCAAGCGCAACCCGGCGTTCGCATCACGTTACGAGAAGCTGCTGGACCGGCTGATACACCGGCCGTTCGGCGTGGACGCGGGGCGGTGCATCCGGGGCTTCGACTACGCAGCCGACATCGCCAACTGCCCGAGCGAGCGGATCGCCAGGCGGCGTTAAAAGCACAAGCCCCGGTCTCCCAGGGCTTGTCTCAGATCGGACTGTAGGCTCACCTGTGCAGGTGTACAGCCCACGAACAATGTAGCAGCCCTCGGCGTCGCCCTCTATGCCGTAGTCAAGCGGGAGCGCTCGATGACGGCTGCCGACTACATCGGTTGCGCGTGCCCTGCTCTTGACTCTCGATGGTAGGCCACCACGCAGCTTCCGTGGCTCGCTGCGCGCGCCGGCTAGGCCGCGAACAGCTCCAGCTGCTCGGTTTCGCCGAGCGGCGGGATCGGCACCGCCGGCTTGGGCCGCGCCACGAACGGGATCACGTTGCTGGTGTTCTCCCACGCGGCCTGCAGCTCGGTCTCGGCGATCTCCTCGCCGGTGAGCGGCACGCCCTTGGCCTGCAGTTCCTTGAGCACCTGCTCCATCGAGATTGGCTCCTCGCGCTCGTCCATGAGCTGCCCGTCGAGTGCGAGGTCGGCGGCGGCGGCCTTGGCTGAGAGCAACTTCCACTTCTTCTCGTCCAGACTGCCCTTGGTGAGCATCACGTAGACGGTGACTGGCTTCTTGCTGCTCAACCTGTGGGCCCGGGCGATGAACTGGTCGAACATCTCGTAGCTGAAGACCAGTCCGTCGACCACGACGACCGAGGCGGTGTCGAGGTTGTGCCCGAGCCGGATCGCCGGGATGCCGCAGAGCAGAACCTGCAGGCTGCCGTGGCGGAAGTCGCGCATCACGACCGCGCGCTTCCTGGGGTTGACCGTGGCGGCCTTGCCGTCACGTTCCTCGACGATGTGCCCGGCGCGCACGCCCTTTTCCTTGAGGCGGTCGCATAGCCAGCGGCCGGTCTCGATCAGGTCAGAGCCGACGAGGATCTTCTCGCCTGCCTGGACGTGCTGGAGGATCAGCTCCAGCGTCTTCATGTTCTTCGGTGTCCAGTTGGAGTGCTCCAGGCCCCCGAGGCCGGGCCAGCCGCGGTCGGTCGCGGCCTCCGGGACGGTGGTGGCGTACTCCAGCTTGGTGAGCTGACCGCAGGCGGCGGCGAACCGCTCGATCAGGCCGCTCTGCACGAGCGCGTGGTCGGGGTACTTCCAGGTGAAGAAGCGAGCGAACGTGCTCTTGCTGAGCCAGTGCTTGTAAAGCTCGTGCTGGGCGACGCCCATCGGCGCGTAGACGGTCTTCATCGTGCAGGGGACGATCGGCTCGCCGAAGTCGCGCTTGCGCCGGCGGATCATCGCCGCAGCGGACAGTCGCCAAAACCGGCTGACGTTCGTGATCTGCGGCAGCACCTTGCGCTTCTCGCGGCGGTGGGCGGTGGTCGAGCCCCGGCGGCCGTAGGTGTACTCGATGACGCAGAAGTCGGACTCGAAGGCGGCGAGCCCGCCGTCGTAGCTGTAGGGGAAGCGCAGGCTGGAGTCGCCCAGGCACCACCACATCAGCCAGAAGATCTGGTTGACGTAGTTGGAGATCGGCGTGCCTGTTGCCAGCAGCTTGTTCCGCGCTTGCAGGCCGCGGATCGCCTTGCTGCGCTGGGAGGTATCACCCTTGATGAGCGTGCCCTCGTCGATGCAGATCACGCCGTCGCGGAAGGCGCCGGCGAGATAGTGCGCGGCGCTCTTGACGCGCAGGCTCTTGTGGACGTAGCCGCAGGTCCGCGTGCGCTCCTCGCCTCTCACCTCCTCGCTGTGGACCGCTGAGCAGACCAGCGGGCTGTGCTTCTGCCAGCCGCCGTCGCGCGAGGCTCGGCAGGCCGGGCAGAATTCGGTGGAATCGAGCACGACGCGCTCGCCCTCGGCTTCGTGGACGGGCACCGCCTGGACGGGCAGCGGCTCGTTCTTGACGCCGAGCAGCGAGAGCACCTCGTAGTGGGTGATGTACCAGCCCTCGCCGCCGGCCTGCAGGTGCTTTGCGACGCGCCGGGCCTGGGAGGGCGTGGCAATGTGCTCGACGGTGATCCCGAGCTTGTCGCAGATGTCCTGGCGGTACTGCGGGATGAGGTCCTGCGGGACGATGAACAGGACTTGGTTGCGCGCACCGTTGCGCACGGCACCCAGCGCGTAGCCGGCTGCGCCGAGGGTCTTACCGCCGCCCTGCTCCCAGCTCAGGATGAATCCACCGCCGTCGCGCGTCTTGGTCAGGGCGCGCGCCAGGTCCTCACGCTGGAAGTGCTTCCACGCGAACGCGGAGTCCTTGCCGTTGGCGCGGCCCTCCGCGGCGATCTCGTCAATTAGCTGGCGCTGGCGCTCGACCTCCTCGGGAAAGCGCGTGGCGATGTCGCCGGGATTGGGGATCTCGAAGTGCTCAAGGAGGTACTCGATGTCCTCGGTGGACTCGCAGAACTCCTTGTCGCCAACCTGGATGACGAGCACCTTCGCCTCCTCCTCGTACTTGCGCACGACCGGCTCACCCTGCTTGTTGCGCGTGACCTTCTCGCCGCTTCTGACGTTGATGCGAGAGTCGGTGCGCAGCGAGTAGCGGGTGCCCTCCTGAAAGCCGCGCTCGGGGTCCGAGCGGGTGCAGAGGATCGAGTCCAGATCAGTGAGGTAGCCGAGCCGCATCTGCGGGCGAACCTCATACAGCGGGATGACCTCCCGCTCGGCCGCAGAGGCAACCTGCGCCACGGCCTCGCGCACGGCCGGCGCGATCGTCAGGTCGCACTCCTGCTCCAGTTCCCCGAGCAGCCGCCAGTCCAGGGCGTTGAGCGCAAAGTGGCCGACCGGCTGGTTGTGCAGGGTCTCGATGAGCTTCAGTCGTCCGGCCTTTGCGAGCGCCTGGCGCACGAACGGCCCCGGCTTGATCGCTAGTCGATCGCGTGCACGCAGTTCGACGGAGTAGGTGGGGCGCTGACTGGCTTCCTCACGCCGGCGGCGCTCGAGCTCACGTGCGACCAGCCGCCACGACTCCACCGGACCTACCCGCGGGTAGGAGAGCGAGCCGGTGGAGTAGTGGCTGGTATCGCACAGTGCACGCTTGATCTCGTGACTGAGCGCTCGCTCGGCGAGTTCTTCCCTGGAAGCCTCGCGCTCCACGAGCAGGCCACCATCATCGTTGCGGTCATCCGGCCCGACGAAGAATGCGATCAAGCACGGCAGGTCCACGCCGTCGAACAGGTCTTCGCACTCCACGGTGGCGAATACGGCCGCCGCGTCCTCGCGCGAGAGCACTTCGCGCCGGAAGCGGTCGCGCCCGCAGATGAACGCGCCAACGCCTTGCGGAGCCAGCAGGGCGAGGCTCATCCGCCACACTGCGACGGTGCTGTTCTCGGCGCGTCCGGCGCCATCTGTCCAGGGCAGGCCGAAGGGCGGGTTGGCGACGATCTGCGGGAACTGCACGCCCAGCTTGCGCAGCATCGGAAAGACGCGCTGCAGGTCGCCGGTGATCCCGTGGTAGTCGCCCGCCTTGACCTGATCACCGTCGACCTCGACCCCGAAGCGCTGATCGCTCGGCCACGGAGCCAGAAGCGCACCGTTGCCGGCCGTGGGGTCGAGCACCGGCACGCGACCGAGGGGGTCGATCGCTTGCTTGATGAACTCGGCCGCCTCCCGCGGCGTGTAGAACTGCTGCAACCCTCGGATGTCACCGTGCCGGGTGGTGCCGAGCACACCCCGCGAGGAGTCGAGCGCTTCATCGGTGAGGGCTCCGCCGAACAGCGCGCCGCGCTTGCCACCAGCGACGGGTTCTGCGACCGCAACCGCTTGAGACATGAGGCCGTCCTTTCGCGATGGCCCCACCCCGTGTGAGGCCGATGCCGACCGCGCGGCACGCCCAACGGGCGTGCGAAAATCGCGCAGGCATGGCCACACGCGGGAGTTGCGGCTCTCGACTTAGCGCAACGAGATCGTTCAGCCGGAAGACGCTGTTAGCGGCGTATGTATGTGAAAGCGTCCGCTACCGGGGGCGTTCGCGGGCGAAACTTGAGAGGGCGGCGTCAGCCTTGGTGTTGCCGAGTTCAACTCCTCTCTCGTATGCGCCCACGGCCGAACGGTCGCCAAGCTTTTCCAGGATCGAGCCCCGACGGAATGCCGCCTCACCAGCGAGCACGAACCCGTCAAACGACGCTGCCTGTTTGTAGTGTTCGGCGGCCTTGTGCAGGTCGCCTCTGCCATTGGCGATTACACCGAGTGTGAACGAGGCGAGGGCGCTTGCCTTCGGGTGGTGCGTGGAGGCTTGCAGGAGGAACTTCTCAGCTTCGGCCTCGTTGCCGTTGTTCAGGAGCTTGATGCCGAGATAGGCGGGGGCGATAGGGTGGCGTAGTTCGGAGGCGCGGCGCAATGCTGCGATGCCAGTGGTCTCATCTCCTTCGGCGAAGCAGAGTGCGGCATAGTTGTATGCGCCACTCGGGCTGCCATTCTCGTCGGCCTCGGCAAAGGCTTCCTTGGCGGTCGTCGCGTCGCCGGCCTCAAGCGCCGCCAGGCCACGACGGAACGCTTCGCTGGCCAGAAGCGCAGCTGACGCCGCACCTTGCTCGGTCGCGCTGTCGTCGGTGGACCCTGGCGAAGTCTCGAGTTCGTCATAGCTCAGGAACGTGATCCCGAGCTGAGCGTTGTGCTCGGCGGTGACCGCGACGAAACCGATCAGCTCTCTGGTCAGGTCGATCGCGTCGAAAGTTTCCTGAGCCGTCGGCTTGTAGCCCTCGTGGGCGACACGATTGCGGAGTTTGTATACGACGCGGAGCCATGTGCTCAGCGGGTCCGAGCCGGAGTACGGCTTTTGGACTACAACGCCAAGGTGCTTCGCTAGGTGGTCGGAAACCAGATTGTGGAAGCCGGTCTCGAGAAGGCTCTCTATCCGCTCGGGCGCCGCGCCCTTCATGAGCTCAACGCCAAAAATGACGCGGTGCACGAGCAGCTCGGTGGCAGTGCCGGCGTCAATCACGGCGTGCGAGTGATTCCCGCTGTCAAAGGTGCGTCGCGCGGCATACAGGAACTCCAACGCCGGGGAGAACAGGTCCTCGCTTACGCCGTCAGCGATCGTGATGGCACGTTTGATGATGGCGTCGTCGTAGTCTTTTCCGCCGGCGCGATGCTGGTGCAGGGAGAGCCGGAATGGCTTGAGGTTGCGAATCTCGGCCCCCTCTATGTTTCGCATGTCGCCGTGGAAGCCGATGACCTGCGATGGAAGCTGCGCTTCCGTGATCGGTCCAACGGTGTGGTCTTCAGCCGTTGTACCGAGGGCAAGGAGTTTTACGTTGAGCGTCTTGAGGACTATCGCGAACTGCTCGCGTAGCCATTCGCCTCCGAACTCGGCACTTGTGCAGGGCGCGATTCGCCTCGCGAGCACGACGCTCCTCGATTCGGGGAGCGGCGGAAGATCCTGCAGCTCTGAGAACGATGTCGGGAGCTGCAACCCTTGCGCCTTGAAGATATTTGCGAACGGATTCGGCACACTGGTCGTGGCCCGGTAGAAGTACAGCTGCGTGCACGGCCAGACGGCTTGCTCCGGCTGCTGAGGCAGGCCGAGGAATCGTTGGAGATCAAAACCGGCCCAGTCCTCCAATGCAGGCTCCCCAGATTCAACCGAAGTGAAGCCGCCTCCCTGAGAAATGCCGGCGTCTAGCGGGAGGTCTAGATAGAAGGCGAGGAAGATGAGAGGCGTCTGGCCGACTGGCCCAAACGCCACCTCGACGGCCTGGGGCTCTGCTGCAGGTCGACGACCAGGGTCACGGTCGTGCTCGTCAACGGCTTGAGGCGACTCCATCGCTGTATTGAATCGGGCCAGCAGCGTCGCCGCCGCTCGCGCGCATCCCCGGGCTTCAGCTTCACGCCGGTCGTTGTGGCAAGCTGGTGACTGATGATGCTCAGCCTCACCCCTCAACGAGCTTGCCCGAGCGAGCACGCAGCCAAACGGACGTTCGGTGCGGACCCTTGTGCGGCATTGGGACGTGCGACACCAGCTCGGCGAGCTTCGGCACAACTCGGGCGTGGCCCATCTTTGACCCAAGTCATTTCGTCCGATGTGTCCGATCCGTCCGCGATCCCCCACAAAACGGACGATCTGGACGCGGGCGGACGCATATGGCACGCGCGAATGAGGTTGAGGGCCTTGTGAGCTTCACGGCTCGTGGTGGTTCGAGTCCACTCGGGCGCACCAGAGTTGCGTTATTCGAACCAACGCGGAAAGGCTCCCGGCCCCGGTAGGGGTCGGGGCCTTTTGCGTCTGCTGGGCATCGCCGACGGCGGGCGGCCTTGGCGTTGCTGGCGGGTAGGCGGCGTATGGCGGCGTGCAGGGCGCGTAGGGCAGCGAAGGGCTCGGCAAGCTCGGCGGCTGTGATGGTCTCCTCACAGACGTACAGCGCCTTAAAGATAGCCTGGTTGAGCAGCCGGCGGATGGAGTCGTCGCCGCGCTGGTAGAGCTCATGCAGATCGTCGCTGAGGATGCCCAGCGCGAGGTCGAGGGTGGCCTGGATGTCGTCGAAGCGGAGGTTCAGCCGGGCAATAAGCGCTTCGGTGTCGTGGCGCTCGCGGCGTAGGCTGGCTTGCTCGTCGTCGAACAGCTGAGCGGAACCTGACGCTCAAGAGTCTCGAGCGAATCGCCGAGCGGCTCGACCTCGACCCGCTGAGCTTGCTCCAACCACCCGATCCGCCATCACGCCGTTAGCGCACCGCGCCGGCGATGAGCGCTGCCGCGACAGCTTGCGCGCTCGGCCCCCACAACGCTACCGTCGCCGGCTCGTATAAAGCCCATGCGGCCCCGGCACGGTTGCAGCCGCGCCGAGGCCCGGACACAAGGAGTGCTGACCTCCCCATGCCCGCGAACAAGCGTACCCCCGAGGCGATGCCCTCGAAAGAGCTGATCCTGGCCGCGATCGACCGCGCCGAACTGCACCGCATCAAGCACGATGACCGCGTCCTCCACCGAGACAAACCCGACAGATCCGGCGTACCGCTCTCCGTCGTCAAGGAACATCTCGGTCTCGCCCGCGGCGGCACGACAACCATCAAGCTGCGCCCCACCTGGAACGAGCTGCAAGCCGACGGCCTGATCGAACAGGGCTGCAGGCTCGGGATGGTCGTCTGGAAACTCACCGACGCCGGACAAAATTATCTTGACCGCGCCAGCCGAGCCGCCGACATCGGCTTGCTACCCGAGTCACCCCAGCATCGGCGCTGGCGGGAAGCCCGCGCGATCGCAGCTGAGCGCATCGGCGAGTTCGGCGAGATGCTGCAAGCGCTCCTCGGTGAGGCCGCTGGCCTGATCGACGCCCACGAGACAGCCGACTCGGACACCTGGCACGCACTCGCCCAGCGCCTACACCGCGCCTGCGAGCGGATGGAGTCGGCGAGCTACTGTCTACGCGAGTGGCCCGAGCCAGACGACTCCCGGCCCGACAGCCCCGCACACCGAAAGGCCGGGCTCCGCAACATCAAGCGCTTTGACAAGGACTAATCCAGCGGCGCACAACGGCACTTGTGCGACCTGACCTCTTGCGTCGCCTTGAGACACATTCCCGCGCGTACCGCGCTCCGAGAACCGTTCTCGCAGCCTCGTCGTAACCGCTCAACCGAACTGATCACGCCACTCGTCATCGGCCTCTGTTAGGCTCGCCGCTTCGTTGACACCATCCGTCTAGCCAATCCACCATGAGTCCATCAACCGAGAGCCCGGCGTGGGGCTCGAATCTTCAGATCGTCTTTAGCGTCCTGATAGGCGTGTCGTTCGCCCAAGCGTTCGCGATCTTGGGCCAGTCGCATTTCAAACTGGCTCAGCTCCTACTGATTACTACCGTCTTTTATGTTGTCCTCGACTGCTGGTACAATCTGAGCCGCGAACTGACTCACTTGCAAGTCGCACATGGGCTTGATGTCGCTCTGTATTTGCTTGCTCTTGTTTCTTACTCTTGCCTCCCATTTCTATACTTCGCTCATACGGCAACCACGCCAACCTTTGGATCGCCCGAATTTCTAACCGCCAACCTCAGCCTCATCTGTATCCTCGATGCCGTGCGCCGTAACCTCGTTTTTCTGCGTAACGGCAACAGCGCCACTGACGATGAGAGGCGCTGGCACAAAAAGAATAACTATCTCATAATCACGGGCTACGCCTATGGTTCTGTGCTGATCATCGGTACTCTCGCCTTCACCGGATCAGATCTCAGCACAAATCTACGCGCGGGAATCATCTTGGGAGCCTGGTTGTTCTCGCGGATCGTCGACTACGTCTGGATCGAGAGGCTACTTCGAAAGGACTCGGCGCATGACGCCTCTCAAGACGTCCCCTAGATCACGCTTTCCTGAGTGTCTCGAGTATGCTAGCACACTTCGGCAACCTAGGGTATGATAGAAACATGAACAGTCACTCCGGTCCAGCTCTAATTGCTGCTAACGAGAGCGAGCATCACCACGCGGCGATACGGCAAAATATTGCAGGAACCTACGACCGGGTCTATGGCATTCAGCATTACCATGCGCTCCCAAGCGATGAACCGAGCGCAGACCGGAGCCAAAACTCGGCATTCCGGACCTTTGGGCGAGCTCGTCGGCTAGTTGAAAGCATGAAGACTTGGGGTGCACTGCCGCAATCGGCTGTTCTCGGGACCAGCATGCTCACAGACATGAAGAGCGGCGTTCATTTTCCAGAGGTCACATGGCGACGCGACTCCAACGTATGCATACGCCATTGGCTGCGGATGAGTCCACCACTAAAGGAGCAGGATGAACCTCCAGCAATGATCCGGTTTGTGACGGGTACGTGTCTCTTCGGCAGGGGCGGAGCTGTCGCAAATCTGACGGATGGATCACGACGCTCGTTGGACAGCATCCGGATGTCGCTCTCATCACCCATCAACAAACTCTCAATCCGTCGTGAGCTCTCGCTCTATGAGCTCGACACTGCATGTCGCCTGAGTAGCGTAATCCGAGATATGGCACAGGCGAGCACGCAACCGGCAGTTGTTTACGTACATGTACCGCGACCAGAGTACGTGCTGGTCATGCTAGGGCATCAACGAGGTGCTCGCTCCGGTTCAGTGATGCGAGCCTGGCTAGACGCTGTTGAACATCGCGGCATGCTTGTTGGTGATCTTTTTCATGCACTGATCGCCGTCGGGTCGGCATTCATCAAAGTAGGGTCACCCTTCGACGCGATTCTTATGCCGTATTTGCGTGAGGCCTTGACGCACGACAGGACGCCATCGGTGCACGAGCTCATTGATGTGATCCTCAGCTCGCACACCGCCGTGGGTGAGCTGTTGACATTCTGGTTGGCTGCACGAGACGGGACGCACGATATCGACTATTACGACCTGGCCTACTTCGGCTATGTTGCCGGCGTTGCAATCAATCTCGCTGACACTGCGCTTACAATCGAGGTTGACAACCCATCTGAGCAGCCTATCTTCCAAGCAGTATCACGAACGTTGCGACACGCTGAGACGGGGATTTGGCGCGGAAATGTCATGGCAGTATACCCCTGTGAGCATGCGAGCGGTGTAGGCGTACACTCGATGATCGCACGCGGCATCACGACTGATACTGTTAACGCTGATCTCGCGATGTCGATTATGAAGCGATACGGCATCGACCAAGCTCAGCGCGATGAGGCGCTTGGGGTTTTGATGAATACATAAGGACAGTTATGGGGCCATCAGTTGACGCCGCGTACATCGCCCAATACCGGCTGTGCGACGTCGTCTTGACGAAAGTATGTCGCGATGGTAAACCCTCTGCCTACGATGGCCCAGACAGACGACAAGCATCTGCCATCGGGCGACGATCGGCGGTCAATGCCGTACTTTTCCGGCTCGGGCCTTGCGTGCGTCGGCATGGTGGTGTCCTTCTTTGGCTTGGGTAGTCACTCAGAGGATGAGTTGGTACAGCGACTCGATACTTCGGGCCTTCCTCCTGAGGAGTTCGGTCTGTTGGGCATGATGCCTGATGTGCATGTGAGTCTTCTGCAGACCTATGGCGTGTCGTGTCGGCTTCGCACTGACGGGCAGGTGAGCCGCTTGCAGGAGAGCCTCAGCCACGGCCGCGCGGTCATTGTCTTTCTAGGTGAGAAGGCATATAGGAGACGTCGCTTCGGCGTCTGGCTTCCAGTTGGTGTCGCGGACGCTGGTTACCATCCAGTTGTTGTGACCGAAGTACGACCCTCGGCGATACCGGGCGGTTCGCAAGTCGTCTTTCACGATCCTGATCCTCAACGGGGCGGAGAAAGCCGGTCACTTAGAAAGGGAAATCACACTGTCTGGAGTGGCGGGCATGGCTTTGAGCATGCGTGGGGGGTGTGGCAAGGTTGGATGCCGATCTTGGGATACCTCACACTCAAGATGCCTGATCTTCAGCCAGCGCGACGATTGGCGCCGTGGGTATTCGTTGAGGCATGGGGTCCGACGCAGTGAGGTCAGGCAATACGCCGACGACGAGTACGACGCGCCTTCAGCTACTG
>Ga0335075_10007547_pt1 | contig 16732 bp, 8 predicted proteins | sample Lox_Sample_24_FD_206723 | JGI IMG/M metagenome (GOLD analysis project Ga0335075, IMG submission 206723) | Soil microbial communities from Loxahatchee National Wildlife Refuge, Florida, United States - Lox_Sample_2.4 | ecosystem: Environmental > Terrestrial > Soil > Wetlands | place: USA: Florida...
CGGTTCCCCGCGTTACGCCATCGGCAACCCCACCGAGCAGCCCACCCACGCCAATAACTACGATCTTCTGTTGGAGCAGGAACTGCGTCCCTTCGGCATCATCCAGGCCGGGTACTTTTATAAACAGCTCTACGATCCCATCGTCTCAACTTACACCTCCTGCGGAATCGCAGGATCTCTCTGCAACCTCCCGGGGAACGATCCCGGGGACGTGGACGAGGCGTCGCAGAATATCAACGCCAATAACGCCAGTGTGTCCGGGCTGGAGTTTTCCTGGCGTCAGAGCATGAGTTATTTGCCGGGCCTCCTGCGCGGCATGAACATGATGGCCAACTACTCATATGCCGACTCGCATAGCAACGGTATTCCGGGGCGCACGGACTCGCCGCCGCTCATCGGCACGGCGCGCAACTCCTTCAATATCGAGCCGGCCTACATGCTGGGACGCTACGACGTTCATATGGGCATCAGCTACAACGGCGCTTACGACTATGCCTACCAGTGGTTCAACAACCAGCCCGACCCCACGAACAACACCGCCGGCCCCGTCAACGGCCCGCTGGGCGACAACTACGCCTATGCGCACCTGCAGGTGGACGCACAGATGGGAGCCCGCGTGTGGCGGGGACTGCACGTGATCATCGATGGCCTGAACCTCACCAACGAGGTCTTTGGCTTCTACAACGGACAGCCGCAATATGTATCTCAGCGCGAGTACTACAAGCCAACCTATAGCATGAGCTTGCGCTGGGTTCCAGGCCGCGAGCACTAGAGATGGCCTGTACAGGCCGGCGCAACGGTGGCCCCTCACTGTACCGGCCTGTATTCTTTTCATTGACAGCAGCCGAAGCGGGAGACTCTTCAATGCAGCGCACCGCACCGGGCGCACTTTTTCTTGCGTTGGCCCTCGTTGTCTTATTTGCCGCGCCGGGCCATGCGGGCTCGCAAAACGCGGGCGGCAAGCTGCAGCTTGTCATCTACCTCAACCGCCACGGCGTGCGCTCGCCCACGGGCAAGTCGGACCGCAACGATGTGTACTCTTCTTCTGCGTGGCCTAAGTGGAACGTGGCCCCCGGGTATCTGACCGCGCATGGCTTCGAGCTGATGAAGCTCTTGGGCGCGTACGACCGCGCCGAGCTGGCACAGGAAGGGCTGCTCGCGTCCTCGGGCTGCTCGGACGCGGCGGATGTGACCATCCTTGCCGACTCCGATGAGCGCACGCGCCAAACGGGCAAAGCTCTCGCCGAGGGCCTCTTCCCCACCTGTCCGCCCGCGGTCCACGCGCTGCCCGAGGACGATCCTGACCCGCTCTTTCACTCGATGCACGCGGGGGTGGGCAAGCCCGACCGGGCGCTGGCGCAGGCCGCGATCGAAGGGCGCATCGGCGGCAGCGCGGCCAATCTGACTGAGGCCTATCGGCCGCAGCTTGAAGCTCTCGACCGCGTCCTCGCCGGCTGCGGCAAGGCGCCGGTCACCAATGCGCAGCGCAAGTCCATCTTCGATGTGCCGGTTGAAAATGCGCAAGGCAAGAGCGATCATGCGGCCGATTTGCACGGGCCGTTGCCGGTGGCCTCATCGATGGCCGAAACGCTTCTGCTCGAGTACACCAACGACGTGAAGGGCGCCGATCTGGGCTGGGGTTGCCTGGACGAGGCAAAGCTGCGCCAGATCATGCAACTGCACACGGCATCGGTGGAGTACACCGAGCGGACGCCCGCGGTGGCGCGCATGGAGGCCTCGAACCTGCTCGCGCACATCGTGGGCGCGCTCGAGCAAAGTGCTGCGGGCAAGCCGCAGGCCGGAGCGCTGGGGGCGCCGGGCGACCACGTGCTCTTCCTCGTGGGCCACGACACCAATATCGCCACCGTCTCAGGAATGTTGCACCTCGACTGGATCCTCGACGGCCGCGCGGACGACACGCCGCCCGGCGGCGCGCTGGTCTTCGAGCTGTGGCGCTCGTCTGCGGGCGATGACTCGGTGCGGGTCTACTACACCGCGCAGACTCTCGACCAGATGCGCAACTCAACTCCGCTGACGCTGGCCGATCCGCCGGAGCGCGTGCCCATCTTCGTCCCCGGCTGCAGCCGCGCCGACATGTCGTGCTCGCTCGAAGGGTTCGCCGCCGCGGCCCGCCGCGTGATCGACCCGGCCTTTGTGGTCACGCAGCCGTAGCCGGCGAGCTCACGGCGCAATCCGGCTGCAGATGGTATCAATAGTGCAGGAGAGCCGTTCGCGGCGCGCCTGTTCCCGCGCCGCAAGCACGCGATGCAGACCATCCACCTGATCACCACCGGCGGCACCATTGAGAAGGCCTACAGCGAACGCTCAGGCGCCGTGCTCAACACCGGCAGCAAGATTGGCCAGTACCTCAAGCTGCTGCGCCTGCCCGGCGCCGATGTGCGCGTGACGCCGCTGATGAACAAAGACAGCCTGGAGATGACTGCCGAGGATCGCGCGGAGCTGGCGCGCGTGCTGGCGCCGCTGTTGCCCGAGAGCAACCCCATCGTCATCTCGCACGGCACCGACACCATGGTCGAAACCGGCGTCTTTCTTGAAAGGGCCTTCCCTGCCCTCAAAGTTCCCATCGTTCTTACCGGCGCCATGACACCGCTTGGCTTTGAAGGCAGCGACGGCTTGCAGAACCTGACCGAAAGCCTGTTTGCAGCGCGGATGCTCGCGCCGGGCGTCTACATCGTCATGCACGGCCAGGTGTTTCCGGCGGCCCATGCGCGCAAGGACAAAGACCGCGGAACGTTCGTGGCCGTGTAGCATCTGTCTGAAGTAGCGTTCCGATGGGAGGGCAGAGGATGAAGGCGCTGGTGAAGAGCAAAGCCGAGCCGGGGCTGTGGCTCGAAGAGATTCCCGAGCCGGCCGTTGGGATCAACGATGTGCTGGTGCGCGTGCGCTACACCGGCATCTGCGGCACCGACGTGCACATCTACCAGTGGGACGAGTGGGCGCAGAAGACCATCCACGTGCCCATGGCCATTGGCCACGAGTTTGTGGGCGAGATCGTCGCCGTGGGCTCGAACGTGAACGACTTCTTCCCTGGCGACATCGTCAGCGGCGAGGGGCACGTGGTGTGCGGGCGTTGCCGCAACTGCCTGGCAGGGCGGCGGCATCTGTGCGCGTCCACGCAAGGAGTGGGCGTCAACCGCCCCGGCGCCTTCGCGGAGCTGATCTCACTGCCGATGACCAACATCTGGCGGCATAACCATGGCATCGACCAGGAAGTAGCCGCCATCTTCGATCCCTTCGGCAACGCCGTGCACACCGCGCTCTCGTTTCCCGTGCTGGGCGAGGACGTGCTGATCACCGGCGCCGGACCCATCGGCATCATGGCCATTCCGGTGGTGCGGCACGCCGGCGCGCGGCACGTGGTGATCACCGATTTGAATCCATTCCGGCTCGATCTGGCGCGCAAGATGGGCGCGACGCTGGCGGTCAATCCAACCGAGACGACGCTCGGCGATGTACAGAAGCGGCTCGGCATGGCGGAGGGGTTCGACGTGGGTCTGGAGATGTCGGGCAATCCCCAGGCCCTGCGCGACATGGTCGCCAACATGAGCCATGGGGGCAAGATCGCGCTGCTCGGCATTCCCGCAAGAGCCATGGAGATGGACTGGCGGCAGGTGATCTTCAACATGATCACCATCAAGGGCATCTACGGGCGCGAGATGTACGAGACCTGGTACAAGATGAGCGTGATGCTCGAGTCCGGCGTGGACATCAAGCCGGTGATCACGCACCGGTTTGCGTACCGGGACTACGAGGAGGGTTTCAAAGCGATGACCGGGGGCGAGACCGGCAAGGTGGTGCTGGACTGGACGAGGATCTGAGCCAAGATTTACGCGCCGCGCCGTCAGTGCTGCAGCGCGTAATCCGCCTTGGTGGTCTTCGCGCCGGCCTGCTTCGGCGTGGGCAGCTGGGTGCGATCCCATCCTCCGCCCAGTGCCTGCACGAGCTCGACCGAGGATAGCATCTCGTCCACCTGGAGGGAGTTGAGCGTGGTCTGGTCGCCGAGCAGCGTGGTCTGGGCGATGGTCACGTCCACGTAGGGATCGAGGCCCGTGTTGTAGCGCTGCATCTCCATGTCGAGGTACTGCTGCGCGGCGGCTACGGCTTCCTGCTGGCGCAAGATCTGCTGCGAGTAGATGCGCGTGGACGAAAGCGAATCCTCCACCTGCTGGAAGGCGGTGAGCACTGTCTCGCGGTAGTTGGCGAGATCGGCATTGTAGATGGCGACGTACTGGTGCAGCTCGGCGCGGTACAGTCCGCCGTCGAAGATGACCTCGGAGACTGAAGGTCCCACGGACCAGAAGCGGCTGGGCCAGTCGACGATGTGCCGGAGCTCGGATGTCTCGTATCCGCCCGTGGCGGAGATGGTGACATTCGGGAAGAACGCGCCGTAGCCGATGCCGATGGTGGCGTTGGCCTCGGCCAGGGTGCGCTCCGCGGCGGCCACGTCAGGCCGGCGCTCGGCCAGTTCCGAGGGAACGCCGGTGGGAATCGGGGGCGGCGTATAGATCATCGGCTTCACGGGGATGGAAAAGTCCGTGGCCACCTTGCCCAGCAGCACGGCGATGGCGTTCGCGTACTGCGCGCGCAGCAGCCCCACGTTGATCTGCGCCGACTGCGCGGAGGCGAGCGTGGCTTTGGCCTCGACCACCGCGATCTGGTCGCCGGTGCCCGCGTCGTACGCGCCCTGTGCCGAGTCCAGCGCCTGCTGGTCCGCCTTCACGGTCTGGTCCAGAATCTGCTGCAGCATGTCCTGGCCGCGAATCTCGAAGTAGAATTCGGCCAGGTCGGCCTGTTCGGTGAGCTTCTCCACCTCAAGATCGGCGGCGCTTACCTGCGCGGCGTACTCCGCGGAGTGCACTTCGTTGCGGATCTTGCCCCAGAAATCGGGCGTCCAGGAGACGTCGAGCGGGAGCGACCAGAGCGTGGAAGTGTGCCCCGTGTTGGCCAGCGACGAGTTCTGCAAGTTGCCAGAGGTTCGCGACCGGCTCCAGGCGGGACTGGTAGTGATCGTCGGCCAGTACTGCGCGCGCGCCTCGGCAATCATGGCGCGGGCCGCCATGAAGTTCTGGAAATCGGCTTTGATGGTCTCGTTATTGATGTTGAGCTGATCTTCGAGCGTGTTCAGCTCGGGCTCGTGAAAGACCTCCCACCAGTTGCCGCGGATCATGGCGGCCTGCGGGCTGGCCACCTTCCAGCCTTCGGTCGACTGGAAGTTGACGGTCGACTCCTTATAGTTGGGCGCGGCGGCGGCCGGAGGCGTGGGCGGCTGGTAGCGCGGTCCCACGCGGCAGCCGGCGGCGAGCGTCAGCACCCCCAGAGCCGCCAGTCCGGAGCCCCGGAACGCACGGCGCAGCGGGGCGCGGCGGGTTGAAGTTCGCAATGCGGGTTCGAGCATAGTCATCGTCCTTCTCGTGTTACAGCGCCGGCCCCTCCGCCGGAGCGGGTAGTGCGCCGTGGGCGCCGTTCAACGCGCGCACGCGCAGCCGGTCCATATACAGATAGACAACCGGAGTGGTGTAGAGCGTAAGCAACTGGCTCAGCAAGAGGCCGCCCACGATGGTGATGCCCAGCGGCTGGCGCAGCTCCGCGCCCATGCCGGTTCCGAAGGCCAGGGGCAGCGCGCCGAAGATCGCGGACATGGTGGTCATCATGATGGGCCGGAAGCGCAGCAGGCAGGCCTCGAAGATGGCGTCGCGCGTATTCTTGCCCTCCTGCCGCTCGGCCTGCAGCGCGAAGTCGATCATCATGATGGCATTTTTCTTGACGATGCCGATGAGCAGAATGATGCCGATGATGGAGATCACGTTGAGATCGATGTGGAAGAGCATCAGCGCCATCATCGCGCCCACGCTGGCCGAGGGCAGCGTGGAGATGATGGTCAACGGATGCACCAGGCTCTCGTAGAGGATGCCCAGCACGATGAACACCGCCAGCAGCGCCGTGATGACCAGAATCGGCTCCGTGGAAAGCGACTGCTGATAGGCCAGCATGGTCCCGGAGAACAAGCCGTGCACCGTCGACGGGAGGCCCAGGCGTTCTTCCATCTGATCGATCTCGCGCGTAGCGTCGCTGAGCGCAAGGCCGTTGCCCAGGTTGAACGAAACCGTCACCGAAGGAAACAGCCCCGTGTGATCGACCTCCAGCGGCGTGGTGCCGGAATGGGCCTTCATCACGCCCAGCAGCGGGGAGACGGAGTTGAGCCCCGCGCTCGAAGAGTTGCCGGGGGGCGTGAAGTAGATGTCGTTCAGGCCGGAAGGATCCTGCCAGTACTGCGGCGCCGCTTCCATCACCACGTAGTACTGGTTCAGCTCCGTGTAGATGACCGAGACCTCGGACTGGCCGAACGCGCTGTAGAGCGATTCGTCCAGAGACGATGGGGTTTGGCCCAACCGCGCCGCCGTGGTGCGGTCGTAGGTCAGCATTTCCTGCAATCCGCCGTTCTGCTGGTCCATGTTTGCGTCCGTAATCCCCGGCAGCTTTTGCATGTTTTTGAGCAGAACCGGTCCCCAGTAGGCCAGGTCCGAAATATTGTCCGCCTGAATCGTGTACTGGTAGAGCGCGTTGCTGGAGCGGCCGCCGATGTGCAGTTCCTGCCCGGGCTGCATGAAGGCCGAGGCCACCGGCAAGCGGTTCAGCTTGGGCCTCAGCCGGTTCACAACCTGCATCGCCGAAGCCGTCCGCTCGTCCTTGCCATGCCCGAGCGGTTTGAGCGAGACGAAGAGAAAGCCCCCGTTGCTCGAGCCTCTGCCGCCGGTAAACGCCATCACGTGCGCCACCGCAGGGTCCGCCTTGATCACATTCACCAGCTGCAAAAGCGAGAACCGCATAATCGGGAACGACGCATCCTGCGGCCCCTGGACGCCGCCCATCATCAGCCCGTCGTCCTGCTGCGGAAAGAAGCCCTTGGGAATCTTGACAATGACCACCACGTTGAGCGCGATGGTGAGCAGGAGCACGATCAGGGTGAGGCCGGGATTGTCGAGCACCCAGAGCAGCGAGTGCCGGTAGACCGAGAGCATGCCATTGAAAAATTTCTCGCTGGCGCGGTAAAACCAGTTGTGTTTCTCGCCCTCTTTGCGGGTTTTGAGCAGGTGCGCGCACATGCAGGGCGTGGTAGTCAGCGAGATCACCAGCGACACCGCGATGGCCGTCGAAAGCACCACCGCAAACTCGCGGAAGAGACGGCCGACGATGCCGCCCATGAGGAGGATGGGGATAAAGACGGCCACCAGCGACGTGCTCATGGATAAGACCGTGAACCCGATCTCCTTGGCGCCCTTCATCGCCGCGGCAAACGGCTCCATGCCCGCTTCCAGATGGCGGGTGATGTTTTCCATGACCACGATGGCGTCGTCCACCACGAATCCCGTGGCGATGGTGAGCGCCATCAGCGACAGGTTGTCGATGCTGTAGCCGAACAGGTACATCACGGCGAAGGTGCCGATCAGCGATACCGGAACGGCCACGCTGGGGATGAGCGTGGCGCGCGGGCTGCGCAGGAAAAAGAAGACCACCAGGATCACCAGGCAGACGGAGCCGATGAGAGTCAATTCCACGTCGTGCACCGAAGCGCGGATGGTGGTGGTGCGGTCGAGAACAACGGTGGTATCGATTCCCTTGGGGAGGACCGCCTCGAGGAACGGCAGCTGCTGCTTGATTCGGTCGACGGTATCGATGATGTTCGCGCCCGGCTGTTGGCGGATGATGATCAGCACCGCCCGGTGGCCGTCCAGGAATCCCGCGGTGCGGAGGTTCTGCGTTGAATTCACCACCTCGGCCACGTCGGAGAGGTGCACTGCCGTCCCGTTGTGATAGCCGACGATGAGGGGCTGGTACTGGCTGGCGTCGGAGATCTGGTCGTTGTCCAGAATGTCCTCGCTCACGCCGTCTTCGGTGAGCTGGCCCCGGGGCATATCGGAGTTCTGCAGGCGCAGCGCGGAAGCCACGCTGCCCAGCGTGAGGCCCATGTTCTCGAGCTTGGTGGGATCCACTTCCACACGAACCGAAGGCGTGGCGCCGCCGCCCACGTCCACTTCTCCCACCCCTTGTATCTGCAGGATTTTCTGTTCGAGAACGGTGGAAGCCAGATCGTAGATCTTGGTCACATCGTACTTGTTCGAAGTGAGGCCGAGAACCATGATCGGCGCGTTAGCGGGATTCGACTTGTGGTAGGACGGATTGGAAGGCAGATTCGTCGGCAGGTAGGTCCGGGCGGCGTTGATTGCCGCCTGCACGTCCCGGGCCGCGCCGTCGATGTTGCGGCTGAGATCGAACTGGAGGGTGATGGAGGTGCTTCCGAGGTTGCTCGACGAGGTCATCTCCGTGACGCCGGCGATCTGGCTGAACTGGCGCTCCAGGGGCGTGGCCACGGATGCGGCCATGATCTGCGCGCTGGCGCCGGGCAGGCTGGCGGAGACGTTGATGGTGGGGTAATCCACCTGGGGCAGCGGCGCCACCGGCAGCGCGGTGAATGCGAGGGCGCCGGCAAGGGCCACCGCTATGGTGAGCAGCGTGGTGCCCACCGGCCGCCGGATGAATGGAGACGACAGGCTCATGCGTTCTCCATACCCGGCTCGGGCGCGGCGTGCCCCTGCTGTCCACCCTGCTTGGGCGCTTGCGAGAGATGGCGGCCCGTAACTTTGTGACCTATCCAGTCGAAGAAGATGTAGATCACGGGGGTGGTGTAGAGGGTGAGGACCTGGCTGAGCAGCAGGCCGCCCACCATGGCGATACCCAGCGGACGGCGCAACTCCGATCCCAGGCCCGTGCCCGCAGCCAGCGGTATGCCGCCCAGCAGGGCCGCCATGGTGGTCATCATGATGGGCCGGAAACGGAGCAGGCTGGCCTCGTAAATCGCCTCCGACGCGGACTTGCCGTGCTCCCGCTCCAGCTCCAGCGCAAAGTCCACGATCAGGATGCCGTTCTTCTTCACGATGCCGATGAGCAGGATGATGCCGATGATCGCCACCACGCTCAAATCCTGGCCGAAGATCATCAGCGCGAGCAGCGCGCCCACGCCCGCGGAGGGCAGCGTGGAAAGAATGGTGACGGGATGGATGAAGCTCTCGTAGAGAACGCCGAGCACGATATAAACGGTGACCAGCGCGGCCAGAATCAGCAGCCACTCATTGGTCAGCGAGGCCTCGAAAGCCTCGGCGGTGCCCTGAAAGCCGGATTGCAGGCTGGCCGGAAAGTGAAGGTCCTTCGCCACCCTGTCGATGTCGCTGATCGCCGTGCCCAGCGAGGCGTGCGGCGCGAGATTGAAAGACACCGTAACCGCGGGGAACTGTCCCTGGTGGTTGATCGAGAGCGATTCGGTGGTACTGCTCATGTGAGCGATGGCGCTCAACGGAACCGCGTTGGACCCGGTCGATGAGCTGGCCGTATTGGGCGTGGCGCCCGCGGTCCTGCCGGCCAGCACGGTGGTCGGCGGCGTCAGAACCTGGGATGAGGGCGTGTAGGGCACCCCGGTCGTGAGCGCGTTCGAGCCTGCCGACGCCGACGCCGACGAGGAGAACGATGTGACCGCGCCAGCGCCCGTTGCCCCCGAGGACGCGTTCGACGCGAGATAGATGTCGTTCAGGCTGGCCGGGTTCTGCTGCCATTTAGGCGCCGTCTCCAGCACCACGTGGTACTGGTTGGTCTGCGTGTACAGGGTGCTGATCTGCCGCTGCCCGAAGGCGTCGTAAAGCGTGTTGTCGATGGTGGAGGGCGCAATCCCCAGCCGCGACGCCGTCACCCGGTCGATCTCCAGTTGGATGGCCCGCGCCCCCGTCTGCTGGTCCGTGGCCACGTCCTCCATCTCCGGCAGCTTTTTGAGATCGGCCACAAACTTCGCCGTCCACTCGTTCAGCTCGCTGGTATCCGGATCGACCAGCGTGTACTGGTATTGGGTGCGGCTCACCCGGTCATCCACCGTGATGTCCTGCACCGGCTGCATATAGAGGTGAATCCCCGGCACCTGCGCCAGCTTGGCCTGCAGGCGCCGGATCACGTCGGAGGCGCTGATGTGGCTGGGAACGCGCTGGTCGAGCGGCTTCAGGTCGATGAGGATGCGGCCGCTGTTGAGGGTAGTGTTGGTGCCGTCGGCCCCGATGAACGACGACAGGTTCTCCACCGCCGGATCTTCGAGGATGATCCGCGCCAGCTCCTGCTGCTTGGCCGACATCTCGTTGAACGAGATCGACTGCGCGGCCTGGGAGATGCCCTGGATCACGCCCGTGTCCTGCACCGGGAAAAAGCCTTTGGGGATGTAGATGTACATCGCCACGGTCAACACCAGCGTGCCCAGCTCTACCAGCAAGGTGATGGTCTGGAAGCGCAGCACCACGCGCAGGGTGCGCCCATAGAAGGCGATCATGCTGTTGAAGACATGTTCCGACCAGCGGTAGAGGCGCGTCTGTTTCTCCTCCGGATCGTGGCGCAGGATGCGCGAACACATCATCGGTGTCAGCGTCAGCGAGACCACCGCGGAGATCACGATGGTCACCGCCAGCGTGACCGCGAACTCGCGGAAGAGCCGGCCCACCACCCCGCCCATGAATAGCAGCGGAATGAGCACCGCGACCAGCGAAACCGTCAGCGCAACGATGGTGAAACCGATCTGTCCGGCGCCGGTGAGCGCGGCTTCGAGCGGCGTCATGCCTTCTTCGAGGAAGCGGCTGATGTTCTCGATCATCACGATGGCGTCGTCCACCACGAAGCCGGTGGAGATGGTGAGCGCCATCAGCGAAAGGTTGTCGAGCGAGTAGCCGAGCAGGTACATCACGGCAAAGGTGCCGATGATCGACAGAGGGACGGCCACGCTGGGGATGATGGTGGCGCGCAGGCTGCGCAGGAACAGGAAGATGACCATCACCACGAGGAAGACGGTGAGCAGCAGCTCGAACTCCACGTCGTGCACCGACGCCTGGATGCTGGTGGTCATATCGGTGAGCGTGGTGACCTTCAGCGATGCGGGAAGGTTCGACTCCAGTTGCGGCAGCACCTTCTGAATGCTGTTGACCACGGTGATGGTGTTGGCGCCCGGCTGCCGCTGGACGTTCACAATGACCGCCGGCGTCTGGTTCATCCAAGCGGCTTCCTTGGTGTTCTCCACGCCGTTCACCACGTTGGCCACATCCTTCAGCAGGACAGGCGCGCCGTTGGCATAGGAGACCACGATGTCCTTGTACTGGTCGGCGGTGGTGATCTGGTCGTTGGCGTCGATCTGGTAGTCCTGGCGCGGGCCGTCGAAGTTGCCCTTGGCCGAGTTCACGCTGGCATCGGTGAGCGCGGTGCGCACCGTCTCCAGATTGATGCCGTATGCGGACAGTTGCACCGGATTCACCTGGATGCGGACCGCCGGCTTTTGGCCGCCGCTGATGCTGACCAGCCCCACGCCGCTCAACTGCGACAGCTTCGGCGCCAGCCGCGTGTCAACAAGGTCCTCCACCTGGGAAAGCGGAATCGCATTCGAGGTAATGGCCAGGGTCAGCACCGGGGCATCGGCGGGATTGGTCTTGTTGTAGACCGGCGGCACGGGCAGATCGGACGGCAGCAGCGATTGGCCCGCGTTGATGGCCGACTGCACTTCCTCCTCGGCCACGTCCAGCCCCAGCGAAAGGTTGAACTGGAGCACGATCACCGAGACCCCGCCCGCGCTGGTCGAGGTCATCTGGCTCAGCCCCTGCATCTCGCCGAACTGCCGCTCGAGCGGCGCCGTGATGGTGGTCGCGACGACGTCGGGGCTGGCGCCGGGATAGAACGTGAGCACCTGGATGGTGGGGTAGTCGACCTCAGGCAGCGCCGACACGGGCAACTGCGTGAACGCGACGATACCCACCAGCAGAATGGCGGCCATCAGCAACGAGGTCGCCACCGGCCGCAGGATGAATGGCCGCGAAGGGCCCGATGACGGACTCATTGAGCCAGCCCCTCGCCGCTTTCGCCCGTGGGCAGTTTCATGGTGGACCTGGTCACCTGCGACCCGTTCAACAGCTTCTGGAAGCTGCTGTTGGCCACCACGTCGCCGGGATTGATCCCCGTTACCGCCGTCATGCCCTGGTTGCTCACCCCCGCTTTCACGGTGCGCATCACGGCCTTGGCCGTCTTGCTGGTGGGGTTCTGGATGAGGTAAACGTAGTCCTGCGCCCCGTTATGCTGGATGGCCGAACTCGGAATCAACGTTTGCTTGTCGAGCGTCTTCACCAGCAGCTCGGTGTTGACGAACTGGTTGGGGAACAGCATTCCCTTTTCATTGGCAAACAGGGCCCGCAGCTTTACCGTTCCGGTGGCGGTGTCGATCAGGTTATCCACGGTGATCAGCTTTCCTGTCGCCAGCAGGGTCTGGCCGGTGCGGTCGTAGGCCTGCACGGTGAGCTGCTTGCCGGCGTGCATCTGCTCGAGCACCTGCGGCAGGCTGTCCTCAGACAGCGTAAAGATCACCGTGATCGGCGCCATCTGCGTCACCACCACCAGCGTGGTGGTCGAGTTGGCAGTCACCAGGTTGCCCGGATCCACGAGCCGCAGGCCCACGCGCCCGTTGATGGGCGACGTGATGTGGCAGAACCCCACCTGCACCTTGTCGAAGGCGACCACGCCCTCGTCGTTCTTCACCGTGCCCTGGTCCTGCAGCACCAGCTTGCCCTGGTCGTCGAGGGTCTGGCGCGGAATGGCGTTTTTCGACCACGCCAGCTCATAGCGCTTCAGGTCCATCTCGGCCTCGGCCAGCAGGTTCTGGTCGCGCTCGAGCGCACCCTCGGCCTCGAGCAACTGGGCCTCATAGGGACTGGGGTCGATATCGATCAGCGGTTCGCCCTTGCGCACGTACTGCCCCTCGCGGTAGTACACGGCCTTGATGACGCCGGTGACCTGCGAGGTCATCGAGTCAGTGTAGACGGGCGTGACCGTGCCGATGGCCGGCAGGTAGATGCCGATGCTGCCCAGTTCCGCGGTCGCCTCGGTCACGGGCACGGCGCCGCTCATGGCGCCCCGCCTGCGGCCCATCGACGCCGTCTGGCTGGCGTAATGCTGGTGCAGAACCCAGTAGAAGAGCAGTCCGAACAGCAGCAGGATCACCGCCCAGATCCAGCGGTGACGCCCCTTCTTGGGCGCGTCGGAGGTCATAGCGGCGGGTGCGGGGTGTGCTTCGGAAAAAGACTGGTCCATGTTCTTCTTTTCTGTTCCATTGCAAGGTTGCGGTTGGCGGGCGGCGCCGTCAGCGATCGGTCCAGATCCCGGTCCGGAGTTGAGGCCGTGCTTGGTGGTTCTGTCATGCAAAGACGGTGAAGTTACAGTGAAGCCTCCGCAAGCAGGCGCGGCTGAAGGCGATCGATTGCACCAGGCTGGTTCACCCTGGCTCGCGCGCGCGCTGCGGCCGCGGTGCGCGCACGCAGTTTCATTGACGAACGAAAAGCGCAAAGAGTTGCATTATGAGAACCTTCGCCTGCGGCCCGCGGCCCCTGGCGACTCGCCGGACAGCCCGTCTTTCTTCACGGTGAGGAACCGCTCTTGCCCGGCTCATCGCCGCCTCAGACACGCCCATGTCCCGGACCTACACCGATTTTAACGTGCCCGTCCGACGGTCCTCTGGGACATTTGTCCAGATGCTATAATTCGCCCACGTCAGGTACAATGAGCGAATATTTCCCGCCTTCAGAGACTGTACTGGAAGTTATTGCCCCCGATCACTCCCGCCAGTTCGTTCCCGTCTCCCGCTCGCCCTTCCTGATCGGACGCGGAGGCAGCGAAGAGAACACCCTGCAGCTTCCCGACGGCCGCATCTCGCGGCGCTGCGCCGCCATCGTGACCGGCGAGACCGGCTACCACCTGGAAGACCGGGGCAACCGCTACGGTCTGTTCGTCAACGGCGTGCGCGTCGACCAGAAGGACCTGGAGGACGGCGACGTCATTCACTTCGGCGTGGATGCCTGCTACGAGATCGTCTTTCACAGCCCGTCGGCGCCGTCGGCGGAGTCGCGTAATACCGTCGCCAACCTGCTGACGCGCCTCGGCAGCATCTCGGAGATCTCCGGTTCCACCTCCGCGGGGGGTCTCAGCCGCCTCAACCTGCTTCTCGAAGCCACTTCCCTGCTGCACTCCCAGCTTCCGCTCGACTCCGTGCTGAGCGCGATGCTCGACCACGCCGTCGCGTTTACCCACGCCGACCGCGGCATGTTGCTCGAGCCGGGCGCCGACGGCGCTTTGCGCGTCCGCATTGCCCGCAGCCACAACGGCGAGAACCTGCCCCCCGAGACGCTGAGCCCCAGCCAGACCGCGGTCAACCAGGCGCTCAGCCGCCGGTCCAGCGTGATCACGGAGGACCTGCGCAGCGCCGGCAACGCACTCAAAGCCGCTGAGAGCGTGGTCATCCAGAGCCTGCGCGCCGTGGTCGCCATTCCGCTCTACGCCATGCCGCGCGCCAGCTCGCACCATTCGCTGGTGGTCGAGCGGGGCGAGCTGCTGGGCCTCATCTACCTCGACTCCCGGCGCATCGCCGCCTTTTCGGCCATGGACCGCCAGATTCTCGACGCCCTCGCCGTCGAAGCCGCCAGCATTCTGGATAACGCGCGGCTGGTGGCCCGCGAGCGCCAGCGCCAGCGTCTGGAGCAGGAGCTCACCATCGCCCGCCACATCCAGCAGGCCCTGCTGCCGCACGGGCTCAAGGATTTTCCTCATCTCGCCGTCACCGGCGTTCACTCTCCCTGCCACGAGGTGGGCGGCGACTACTTCGACGTCTTCCCGCTCGAGGACGGGCGCGTGGTCTTCCTCATCGCCGACGTCTCCGGCAAGGGCCTGGGCGCGGCGCTGCTGACCACCATGATGCAGGGCGCGCTCTCCGGGATGACCATGGGCGCCGACCCGGTGAAGGTCTTCAACCACATCAATAAATTCCTCTGCCGCCACGCCGAGGTGGGCCGCTACGCCACCATGTTCATCGGGATGCTGGGCCGCGACGGCCACTTCGAGTACATCAAGGCGGGCCATCCCTCGCCGCTGCTCTTGCGCGACGGGCGCGTCTCCGAGCTCTACACGGAGGGCTCGTTTCCCATCGGCCTCATTCCCGAGGCCGAGTACACCGCTGCGCGGATGCAGCTCCAGCCCGACGATACGCTGGTCCTTTTCAGCGACGGCATAACCGAGGCCGAGGATCCCGATCACCGCCTTTTTGAAACAGAAGGGCTCAGCGAAGCCATCGCCGGGCGCCAGGAGATTGCGCTCGATGCTTTGCAGCAATCTGTGCTCGAGGCGGTCCACGCCTTCACCGGCGGGGCCCCGCAGTCCGATGACCTGACTCTTCTGGTGGTGCGCTACCGCTCCACCGAGATTGTGCGCGACCGGCCCACCGATTAGCTGACCCAGCCGCGGCTGTTTCTTCAACTCCCTGCTATACTCTGCATTTGAAAGACTTCCCCCCCAGAATCCTGCATGGACGGTACAACCAATCCGCCCGTGAGTCACGGTGCTGCCGATCGCCCGCAGCCATCCGCGACGTCCTCGCACTGGGGACCTTTCGAACTCCGCCAGCGCGTGGGCCGCGGCGGCTTTGGCGAAGTCTACCGCGCGTGGGATCCGAACCTGCAGCGCGAGGTCGGCCTCAAGATCCTGCTGCCGCGTCCCTACCAGGCCACAGCCCCCTATGACGAAATCCTTCGCGAGGCCCGCGCCCTGGCCGCCGTCCGTCACCCGAATATTCTGCCCGTTTACGGCGTCGACCGGCACGACGGCCGGGTGGGGTTCTGGACCGATTTCATTCACGGCAAGACCCTCGCCAGCCTGGTCCGCGAGCAAGGCCCCTTCGGTTACCGCGAAACCGCTCTGATCGGCCTCGATGTCTCCCGCGCGTTGAGCGCCGTGCATCGCGCCGGACTGCTGCACCGCGACATCAAGGCCGAAAACGTGATGCGCGAGGAGGGCGGGCGCATTCTGCTGATGGACTTCGGCCTGAGCGCCCTGGCCGGCCACCACCCGGACTCCGCCGGAACACCCCGCTACATGGCTCCCGAGCTGCTGCGCGGCGGCAGCGCCACGGTCGCCACAGACATCTACGCACTGGGCGTGCTTCTCTTTTTCCTTGTCACCGGTCACCATCCCGACCAGCCTCCGGTGTCGGCTTCGCCTTCGCAGGCGCCCGCGCACGGCGCCGATTTGGACCCGGAAGCGCCGACGGCCGATACGCTCCCCGCGATCACAGGGGCGCCGGCCAGCTCCTCCGTTACGCGGTCGATCCTCGACCACCGGCCCGATCTGCCCGACGCCTTTGTCCGCATCGTCGAGACCGCGATCCATCCCGATCCCAGCCGGCGCTTTGCCAGCGCCGGCGCCATGTCGAGCGCGCTGGCCGAGACCCTGGGCGGATCCGGCGACGGATCCGTGTCACTTCCGGCGCCGCCGCCCGGGAAGCGCCGCTTTGCCTGGGCGCCCGGCCTCGCCATAGCAGCCGTCGTCCTCGCTCTCTCCGCCTGGCTCGCCAGCGCGGGCCATCGGCACAGCCGGCACGGCCCTGCCGCCGAGGCCGCACCCGCCGGGCTGAACGACCAGTTCCTCCAGGCCGACGCCCTGCTCAAGCGCTACGACATTCACAAAAACGTTACTGACGCCGCTGGCATTCTCAACGGCATCCTTGCCAAAGACCCCAACTTTGCCCTGGCGCAGGCGGCCTTGGGCCGCGCCTACTTTCTCGAGTACCGGACTACCCGCACTCCCGGCCTGCTCGACCAGGCCCGCACTG
>Ga0335075_10007548_pt1 | contig 16732 bp, 12 predicted proteins | sample Lox_Sample_24_FD_206723 | JGI IMG/M metagenome (GOLD analysis project Ga0335075, IMG submission 206723) | Soil microbial communities from Loxahatchee National Wildlife Refuge, Florida, United States - Lox_Sample_2.4 | ecosystem: Environmental > Terrestrial > Soil > Wetlands | place: USA...
TCTTGAACCGCTCCGCGTGCCGCCGCATGCGCTCCATCAGCGCCGGCCCCTGCAGTCCCTCGACATCGCCCGGCCAGTTGTCGACCTCGGTGGTGGTCATGAGCTGGCCGCCGGCGGCGACGCCGGTGATGAGGAGCGGCGCGCGATTGGCCCTCGCGGCGTAGACCGCTGCGCTGTAGCCTGCGGGGCCGGAGCCCAGAATGATGAGTCGGCTGTGCCGGGACGTGGTCATCGGAATCCAAGAGCGCTCTTTGGGGATGAAAGGCATAGTACCAAGGGCAAGCCGGTGCCTCTAAGCGAGGACACTTAACGTGTCCTCGCTCCGGCGAGCGCCCGCGCACGGAGGCGCGGGCCGGGGGCCCGGCCGCCAAGGATGGCCAGTGGCACGGCCCACGGCTTAATATCATATTCTGTCTCCCCATCCACCGGAGCCGTAGGACTTGGCCGAATCGCAGGCGCAGGCGCGCCCTTCCATCCGTTTCACGGCCGGCGTTGCGCGCGGCCTGCGAGAGAGTGCCGTCATCGCGATCGGCGTGGCGGCCATCGTGTTGCTGATCGCGCTCGCCAGCTACAGTCCCTGCGACCCCGGCTTCTCGATCGCGGGCGGCTGCGTGGGCGGCAGCAACGCGAGCGTGCACAACCGGATAGGCCCCATCGGGGCATGGCTCGCCGACGTGCTCTTCTTCCTGCTCGGCCGTCCGGCCTTCCTGCTGCCCTTCATGCTGGGTGCGAGCGCCTGGGTGCTGCACCGGCGCGTCAAGGCCGAGCCCGCCTCGCGAATCAACTCCGTGGTGCGCGCGAGCGGCTTCCTGCTGCTGCTCGCGGCCAGCTGCGGGCTCACGACCCTGCACTGGCATCCGGGCGTGCTGCGCTACACGGCGGGCGGTGTCATCGGCAGCGAGATCGGCGATGGCCTCAAGGAGGGTCTCGGATTTCTCGGCTCGACGCTGCTTCTCCTGGCCGCCTGGATGGCGGCGCTGTCGCTGTCATTCGAGGTCTCCTGGTTCACCGTCATGGACCGGCTGGGCAGCTGGGCTTGGGCAGCGGCCGGCTGGCTGCGGGAGCGGCGCGCGAGCGCGAAGGACGTTGCCGCGGGCAAGGAGCGGCGCGCGGCCCGGCGGGACTCCGTCGTGACCGAGCAGAAGCGGGTCGCGGCGCGTCCGCCGCCCAGGATCGAGCCGCCGACCCCGAGTGTCGAGAAGAGCGAGCGGGTCGAGAAGGAGCGGCAGGTGCCGCTCTTCGATCCGCCGAAGTCGGGTGAGCTGCCGCCGCTGTCGCTCCTCGATGATCCGCCGACCCGCGAGCCGCTCTATTCCGCCGAGGCGCTCGAGGCCCTGTCGCGCCTGGTGGAGATGAAGCTGAAGGACTTCGGCATCGACGCGGAAGTCGTCGCCGTGCAGCCGGGCCCGGTGGTGACGCGCTTCGAGCTGCGGCCCGCGCCCGGGGTGAAGGCCAGCCAGATCACGAGTCTCTCCAAGGACCTGGCGCGCGCGCTCTCGGTGCTCAGCGTGCGCGTGGTGGAGGTGATTCCCGGCAAGAGTGTGATGGGCCTCGAGATCGCCAACGAGAAGCGCGAGATCGTGACCCTCGGGGAGATCATCCGCTCCAAGGCCTACGACGAGATGCACTCGCCCATCGCGCTCGCTCTCGGCAAGGACATCGGCGGGCAGCCGATGGTCGCGGATCTCGCGCGCATGCCGCACCTGCTCATCGCCGGCACCACCGGCTCCGGCAAGTCGGTGGCCATCAACGCGATGGTGCTGTCGCTGCTCTACAAGTCCACCGCCGAGCACGTGCGGCTCATCATGATCGACCCGAAGATGCTGGAGCTCTCGGTCTACGAGGGCATCCCGCATCTGCTCGCGCCGGTCGTGACCGACATGAAGCAGGCGGCGAACGCGCTGCGCTGGTGCGTGGCGGAAATGGAGCGGCGCTACCAGCTCATGGCGGCTCTCGGCGTACGCAACATCGCGGGCTTCAACCGCCGCGTGAAGGAGGCGAACGACGCCGGCAAGCCGATACTGGATCCGGTCATGCTGCAGCGCGCGGCCAACGATCCAACCATCGATCAGCGGGAGATCCAGCCCCTCGTACCGCTGCCGTACATCGTCGTCGTCATCGACGAGCTCGCCGACCTCATGATGATCGTCGGCAAGAAGGTCGAGGAGCTGATCGCCCGTCTGGCCCAGAAAGCGCGCGCTTCGGGTATTCATCTGGTGCTGGCGACGCAGCGGCCGTCGGTGGATGTGATCACGGGTCTCATCAAGGCCAACATCCCGTGCCGCATCGCCTTCCAGGTGTCGGCCAAGGTGGACTCGCGCACGATTCTCGACCAGATGGGGGCCGAGACGCTGCTCGGCCACGGCGATATGCTCTACCTGCCGTCCGGCACCTCGTTGCCGACACGCGTACACGGTGCCTTCGTGTCGGACCAGGAGGTCCATCGCGTCGTCGAGGGGCTGAAGATCGCGACGCCGCCCGACTACATCGAGGAAGTGCTTTCCGGACCGCGCGGCCCGATACCGGGATTGCCGGGCGAGGAGGGCGAGGCGGCGGCGGCCGCGATCGAGGATCCGGAGCAGGACTCCCTTTACGATGAGGCCGTGAAGATCGTCATCACGGAGCGCAAACCTTCCATTTCCTACGTACAGCGGCGGCTGAAGATCGGCTACAACCGCGCCGCGCGGCTCCTCGAGGCGATGGAGATGGCGGGGCTGGTCGGGCCCCTGCAATCGAACGGCTCGCGCGAGGTGCTGGCACCCGCGCCGGCGGAAGACTGAACAACATGTCAAGAAGAGCATCGGGCGCGGCCGCGATCGCGGCCGCCTGTTGGATCATTGCGGCGGTTGCGGGCGCGGCGGCGGACACCCCGCCGGCTGCGGCAGCCGCCCGGCCGCAGGCCGGCGCCCGCGCCCCGTCGTCGGCCCCGACCCCGCTCGATCGGTATCTCGAGAACCTGAAGACGCTGCGGGTCACTTTCCTGCAGACGGTCGCGGATGCGCACGGCACGGAGGTCGGCCGCTCCACCGGCACGCTCATCGTGGAACGGCCCGGCAAGTTCCGCTGGGATATCCATCCGCTGAGCATCCAGCAGGGCGCGAATGCCGCCCAGGGCGGCGCGGCGCCTTCCGCGGGCGCGCCGCAGGCCCAGGCGCAGGCGGGTGCTCCAGGCGGCGGCGAGCTGATGGTCTGCGACGGCCGCAATCTCTGGTACCTCGACCGCGATCTCGAGCAGGTCACGGTGCGGCCGGTGACCGCGGCGCTTTCCGCCACGCCGGCGATGTTGCTGTCCGGAACGGTGCCGGTGCGCGAGCACTTCACGGAGACCCTGGTGGGAGATCGCGAGGGACTCAACTGGGTGTACGTCGAGCCGCGCAGCACCGAGGCCGACTTCAAGGACGCGCTCTTCGGCTTCGATGCCAAGGGGACGCTGCGGCGGATGATCCTCGAGGACAAGCTGGGCCAGGTCGTCACCATCATGTTCCAGGATGTCGAGGTCAACGTCCCCGTGCCGGCCGGGGAGCTGACCTTCACGCCGCCTGCCGGGGCGGATGTGATCGGAACGCCGGCCCAGTGAGTCGCGATACGAGCGCGCCCGAGCCTTCGCGGCCGCTCGCCGACCGGATGCGGCCGCGGTCGCTGGAGGAAGTGGTCGGGCAGCAGCACCTGCTCGCGCCCGGCAAGCCGCTGCGCCGCGCCATCGAGTCGGGGCAGCTTCATTCCATGATCCTCTGGGGCCCTCCGGGCACCGGCAAGACGACGCTGGCGCGGCTCATCGCGAGGCGGGCCGACGCGCAGTTCATCCAACTCTCGGCCGTGATGGCGGGCGTCAAGGACATACGTGCGGCGGTGGAGACCGCGCGCGAGGCGCGCGCGAAGAGCGCGCACCCCACGCTGCTCTTCCTCGACGAGGTGCATCGGTTCAACAAGGCGCAGCAGGACACGTTTCTGCCGTACCTCGAAGACGGAACGCTGACCTTCGTCGGCGCGACGACGGAGAACCCCTCGTTCGAGGTCGTGAGCGCGCTCCTGTCGCGCGCACGCGTGTACGTCTTGCGGCCGCTGACGGTGGCCGACATCGAGGCGCTGCTCGGCGCGGCGCTGTCAGACCCGGAAAGAGGTCTCGGGGGCGAGGGCATCTCGGCCGAGCCGGCGGCGTTGGAGTTGATGGCGAGGGCCGCCGACGGTGACGGCCGGCGCGGGCTCAATATGCTGGAGCTGGCCGCGAGCCTCGCCGATGGGCCGCAGGGCGGCCCACGGCTCATCACGCTCGCCATCGCGCAGGAGATGGCGAGCGGCAGCCGGCGCCGCTTCGACAAGGGGGGCGACCAGTTCTACGATCAGATCTCCGCGCTGCACAAGGCGGTGCGCGGCACCGATCCGGATGGAGCGCTCTACTGGCTCTGCCGCATGCTCGATGGCGGCTGCGATCCGCTCTACGTCGCGCGGCGGGTCGTGCGGATGGCCATCGAGGACGTCGGCCTCGCCGATCCCCGGGCGTTCGCCCTGACACTGGATGCCTGGGAAGCCTATGACCGCCTGGGATCCCCGGAGGGTGAGCTGGCCATTGCCAACGCGGTGGTCTATCTCGCGTGTGCGCCAAAGAGCAACGCGGTCTACGTCGGGATGGGCGAGGCGATGGCCGATGTCGAGCAGTACGGCACGTTGGATGTGCCGCTGCGCCTGCGCAATGCGCCGACGCGCCTGATGAAGGGCCTGGGCTACGGCGCGGGGTATCGCTATGCGCACGATGAGCCGGAAGCCTTCGCGGCCGGCGAGCGCTATCTGCCGGATGAGATGCCGGATAGGCGATACTACCGGCCGGTGCCGCGCGGGCTCGAGATCAAGATCGGCGAAGCGCTGGAACGACTGAGGAACCGAGGTAAATGATCGACCCGAAGCTGCTGCGCTCCGACCCCGAGGCCGTCGCCCGCAACCTGGCACGGCGGGGATTCACGCTCGACGTCAACGCGTTCCGCGCACTCGAGGAGAAGCGCAAGCGCTCGCAGATCGAGTCTGACCGGCTGCGCGCGCAGCGCAATGCCAACGCCAAGGCCGTCGGCATGGCCAAGGGGCGCGGCGAGGACGCCGCGCCGTTGCTCGCGCGCGGCGAGGCGCTGACGGGCGAGTTGGCGGCCGCCGAGCGGGAGTTGACGGCCGTGCAGGCAGCGCTCGACAGCTGGCAGATGGGTCTGCCGAACCTGCTGCACGAATCGGTGCCCGAGGGCCGCAGCGAAGCCGACAACCGCGAGGTCCGCCGCTGGGGGGAGCCGGCGAAGCCCGCCTTCGAGCCCAAGGATCACGTGGCGGTGGGAGAGGGCCTGCGGGGCCTGGATTTCGAAGCGGCGGCGCGCATCTCCGGCGCGCGCTTCGTGGTCATGCGCGGCCAGGTGGCGCGCCTGCATCGTGCGCTCGCGCAGTTCATGCTGGACCTGCATACGCGGGAGCATGGGTACACCGAGGTCCACGTACCCTACCTCGTGCAGCCGCAGGCGCTGCTCGGCACCGGTCAGCTGCCGAAGTTCGAGGAGGACCTCTTCAGGGTCAGCGGCAAAAGCGAGCAGCCCGCGCAGCAGACGTTCTACCTGATTCCGACCGCGGAAGTTCCCGTCACCAACCTGGTGCGCGAGCAGATCGTGGCGCCCGAGGCGCTGCCGCTGAAGTTCGTCTGTCATACGCCCTGTTTCCGCTCCGAGGCCGGAGCGGCCGGCAAGGACACGCGCGGCATGATCCGTAACCATCAGTTCGACAAGGTGGAGCTGGTGCACATCGTGCGTCCGGCGGATTCGTACGCGGCGCTCGAGGAATTGACGGGCCATGCCGAGGAGGTGTTGCAGCGCCTGCAGCTGCCGTACCGCACGGTCGCGCTCTGCGCCGGGGACATCGGCTTCGGCAGCGCCAAGACCTACGACATCGAGGTCTGGCTGCCCTCGCAGCGCCGCTACCGCGAGATCTCGTCCTGCAGCAACTTCGAGACGTTCCAGGCGCGGCGGATGCAGGCGCGCTGGCGCAATCCCGATGGCGGCAAGCCCGAGCCGGTGCATACCCTCAACGGGTCCGGGCTCGCGGTGGGCCGTACGCTCGTGGCGGTGCTCGAGAACTACCAGAATGCTGACGGCTCGGTGACCGTGCCGCAGGCGGTTCGCCCCTACATGGGCGGCCTGGAGAAGCTGACCGCATGAGTCGACGCGGCCTGGCCGAATGTCGACTGCGTCACACTTCGCTGGGCGGCGCCGGCAACTGAGATACGCACACTGCACCGTCCGAGGCATCTCAGGCAACTTGCCGGCGGATGCACGCCTCGTACAACCCGTGGCTGGTGACGCTTTCGGTCATCGTGGCCATCCTGGTCTCGTACACCGCCCTCCGGCTCACCGAGAGGGTGGCCGGCGCGGAGCGGCGGGCGGGCCGCCTGTGGGCGGTCTGGGGGGCGGTGTCGATGGGCATCGGCATCTGGTCGATGCACTTCATCGGCATGCTGGCCTTCTCCGTTCCCATCACGCTGCGTTACAACCTTCTCATCAATCTGGCGTCCCTCTTCATCGGGATGCTGACCTCGCTGTTCGCGCTCGCGATCTCCAGCCGGCGGAATCTCTCATTGTGGCGGCTCGCGGCCAGCTCGATCCTGATGGGCGCGGGCATCAGCGGCATGCACTACACCGGCATGGCGGCGATCCAGATCGTGCCGGGGATCACCTACCGGCCGTCCCTGGTTGCCGCCTCCATCGCCATCGCCGTCTTTGCCTCCTTCGCGGCGCTCTGGCTTTTCTCCCGCTTGCGCAGCGGCGAATCGCGGCTCATGAAGCTGGCGCGCGCCGGCGCCGCCGTCGTCATGGGTCTGGCGATCAGCGGGATGCATTACACGGCCATGGCCGCCTCCATGCTGGCGCCGGGCTCCTACTGCTACGGCGGCGGGGCGGCGCTCGACAACAACTGGCTGGCGGTGATGATCGGCATGATCGCCCTGGGCGTGGTCGCCGTCACGCTGGTCACCACGCTCTACGACGCGCACCTCGAGTCGCGCACCCGGCGTGATGCGATGCGGCTGGCGGAGCTCAACGCCAGCCTGCAGCACGGCAAGAGCCTGCTCACCCTCGCCACGGAGACGGCGGGCATCGCCTGTTGGGAATACGACCTCGTCCAGCGCCGGATCATGTGGACGGAGAATGAGATACCGTCCATCAAGGCAGCCGGGCTCGATCCGCGCGAGCACTCGGACGCGCTGATCGCGAGTTTTTATCCCGAGGATGTGGCGGCCCTGAAAGCGGCGGTGCGCGCCGCGCTCACCGGCGACCGCGAGACGTGCGCGATGCGCATGCGCGTGTCGACGGCCGGCGAGACGATCCATCTGCAGGCACACGCGCGGCTCTTTCGGGACGACTCGGGCCGGCTGCGGCGGCTCCTCGGCGTGGCGTGGGACGTTACGGGGCAGGTGCGCCAGGAAGAGCGGCGCCTGCAACTGCAATTGCAGCTTCAGGATGCCTCGCGCCATGCCGGCATGGCGGAGGTCGCAACCGGCGTGCTGCATAGCGTCGGCAACGTCCTCAATAGTCTCGGTGTATCCGCCACGATGCTGCAGGCGCGGCTGCGTGAGTCGCGGGCCGGCAACGTCGAGCGCGCGGCGAAGCTGATCGAGGCTCAGGGCCCGCGGCTCGGCGAGTTCTTCGCCAACGACCCTCGGGGCCGGGAGCTTCCCGGCTATCTGAAGCAGCTCGGTGAGCACCTGATCGTGGAGAACCGCGCGCTCTGCGACGAGGCCCAGGCGGTGGTCACTCACGTCGAGCACATCGGCAGGATCGTCGCCGCGCAGCAGACCTACGCGCGCCATGGCGGCAGCATGGAGGAAATCGACGTCGCGGAGCTGATCGAGCATGCGCTGGTCATGCACTTCCCGACCAACGCCGAGGTCACCGTCCGCCGCGAGAACCGCGGTGTCGGCAAGGCGATGGTGGACCGGCACAAGCTGTTGCAGATCATGGGCAACCTGCTGAGCAATGCCCGCCATGCGCTGCGCGACCGGATGCAGGGACCGCGGGAGCTCACCGTGCGGCTGCGGGCGCAGGCGCAGGGGTTTTATGCCATCGACGTGGAGGATACGGGAGTGGGCATCGGCGCGGAGGCGATGCAGCGGCTGTTCGAGTTCGGCTTCACGACCAAGAAGGAAGGCCATGGTTTCGGGCTGCACGCGAGCGCGATTCTCGCGAAGGAGATGGGCGGCGAGCTCAGCGCGCGCAGCGACGGCCTCAATCGCGGGGCGTGCTTCACGTTGCGGCTGCCCATCGCCGCGGCCGATGCGGAGCTGCAGAGGAAGAGCGCATGACGGAGCCGCGCAACGGCGAGACGGACGGTCACGATCCGAGCCGGATTCTCATCGTCGATGACAATCCGGCCATTCACCGTGATTTCCACAAGATACTGGGCGCCCCCGCCGAGCCGGCGGCGATCGCGCTGGCGAGCGTCGAGTCATTGCTCTTCGGGGACGCTCCGCCTGCCGAGCGCGAGCGCCCGCGCTACGAGCTGGAATTTGCCCTGCAGGGCCAGGAGGGCGTCGAGCGTGCGGAGCGCGCCGTGATCGCCGGACGGCCCTTCGCGATAGCGTTCATCGACATGCGCATGCCGCCGGGCTGGGATGGGCTGGAGACCATCGAGCGCCTCTGGGCGGTCGACCCGGACGTCCAGGTAGTGATCTGCTCGGCGCACTCGGATTACGACTGGAGCGATGTCGTTGCGCGTCTCGGGCAGACAGACCGGCTGCTCGTCCTGAAGAAGCCTTTCGAGCCCATCGAGGTGCTGCAGTGCGCGAGCGCCCTCGTGCGCAAGTGGCAGCATGAGCGCGCTCTGCTCGTGCAGGTGGAGACGCTGGAGAACGTCGTCGCCGCGCGCACCGAGAAGCTGGAAGCGGCTAACCGCCAGCTGCGCCACCTGGCGACGCACGATGCGCTGACGGGCCTCCCCAACCGGGTGCTGCTCGATGACCGGCTGGCGCAATCGGTGGCGCACGCCAACCGCGATGGTCAGCCGTTCGCGGCGCTGGTCGTGGATCTCGACCGGTTCAAGCTGATCAACGACTCGCTCGGCCACCGGGCGGGCGATGGGGTGCTGGACGAGGTCTCGCGGCGGCTGAGCTCCGTGGTACGCGACATCGACACCGTTGCGCGCACGGGCGGCGATGAATTCATCGTCATCATCAGCCCGTCCGGGGTGCCTGATGACGCTCTGGCCATCGCGCATCGCGCAAGGGAGACGCTTCGGGCTCCCATGCTCGTCTCCGGCGTCGAGCTGCATGTAACGTGCAGCATCGGCATCGCCTATTACCCGACGGATGCCAACTCCGCCGACAGCCTCCTCGCGCGCGCCGACGCCGCGATGTACTGCGCTAAGCAGCGCGGACGGAACAACGTGCAGTGCTTTGCTGAAGGCATGGACGCCGTCACAGTTGGACGCGTCAGCTTGGAAAGCGATCTGCACGCGGCCATCAACGCCGGGCAATTCGAGCTGCACTATCAGCCGAAGCCCGATACGCAAAGCGGCGACGTGTACAGCGCCGAGGCGCTGATCCGTTGGCGGCATCCTCAGCGCGGGCTCATCGCCCCCGAGGAGTTCATCCCGCTCGCGGAAGAGTGCGGACTGATCAACGAGATCGGCGCCTGGGTGCTGCGTGAAGCCTGCCGGCAATGCGCCGAGTGGCAGCACAACGGCCTGCCGGCGTTCCGGGTGGCCGTGAACGTCGCGGCGACCCAGTTCCGGCGGGGAGATCTCCTGGATGTGGTGCGCAGCGCGCTCGAGGGCGCCGGACTCGAGGCGCGCTTTCTCGAGATCGAGCTCACCGAGAGCGCGGTGATGACCAATCCGGAGGAGTCCGCGGTGATCCTCGAGCAGTTGAGCCGCATGGGCGTGCTCGTGTCGGTCGATGATTTCGGCACCGGCTACTCGAGCATCAACTACCTGCGCCGCTTTCCGATCGACAAGCTGAAGATCGACCGCTCATTCGTCCGCGACCTCGACTGCGAGGTCGATGCCTCCATCGTCCAGGCCATCATCTCCCTGGCGCACAGCCTGAAGCTCAAAGTCGTGGCCGAGGGCGTCGAGACGCCGGGTCAGCTGCAGTTCCTGCGCTCTCTCGGTTGCGATCAGTATCAGGGCTTTCACTTCAGCCCGCCGCTGCCTGCGCGCGAATTCGCGGAGCTGCTGCGCAACTGGCAGCGTCCGGAGGATGCCGAGGCGCGCGCCGACAGCGAGCGCACGCACAGCAAGCTCGCCGGCTATCGATAACCTTTGGGCTAACCTGTCGGCTGACCCGCCGGCGGGCGCTTGCCATTGGTCACGAGAGCGGCGAGGAGCTCGTTGACCGGCAGGTCGTCGAGCTTCCCGGGCACGGCGAAGAGAGCCTTGATGCGCTCCGCCTGGCGGGCGGGGAAATACCGGTCGACCGCCGCCTGGAATCCCACCGTCATCTCTGCCGCTTCGCGCGGCCCGCGGGCGGCGGCAATCTGGTCGATGATTGCGGTGCCGAACGGGTTCTTCGGGCTCCACGGCCCGGCGCCGAGCCGCGCGGCGGCGCAATCCGCGGCCTCGAGATCGAGCGAGATCGGCTCGCGCGAACCGGCGGCCATTGCCTGACAGGCATGCCGGACGGCACGGCTGATCGCATCGGCCATGATCCAGTCTCTGCGGCCGGCGTCGGCGTACGGCTCACCGGGCTCGATCACGATCCGGCCGTCGATGCAGGCGTGGCTCAGCGCAGTCACGACCTGCCCGCGAGAGCCGCCGAGCTGCGCCGTGACGACGGCGGCGGTGGCCACGGGTGCGAATCCGATGAAGGCCGCGCGTTCGGGCCCGAGCGCGCTCTGGATCCCCAACGTCCTGATCCAGGCGGCGAGCACATCGCGTACTTTGGGCGGCGGCGTCCCCTCCATCATCGCCTTGCGTCCCTGGTAGTCGGCGACGGCGAGCAGGGGCCCCAGCGTGTCGATGGCGCGGCTGTCGCGCAAGGTCAGCCACCCGCTGCGGCTGGCGGCCCGGCAGAGCATCAGGCCGGTGCAGAAAGCGCCCTGGACCGGATCGAGCTCCAGCGACGTACCCGGCACACGGGCGCCCCCAGGCATCATGGCCCCCGGAACGATCGGACCGATGAGCGCGGCGCACTCCGGATCGCGCAGCACTTCGAAGCTGCCGCCGAGCGCGTCGATCAGACAGTGACGCGCCGTCCGGATGGCGGAAGCGCTGTCGACCCGGGAGCCGGCGGCGTACTCGGCCAACGCAACGGCGAGCGATGCGGTGTTGGTTGGGTCTTCGATCGGACGATTGTCTCAGCTCCGAGCGGCCGCTACCAGCCGGACGCGGGCGACCTCCGAGGGCACGCCCAGTCGTTGGGGCGGACCCCAGTAGCCGCTGCCGCGGCTGGTGTAGACCCAGAGGTCTCCGAGGCGGTCCAATCCCGCGGTAAAGGGCTGCTGCAGACGCACGAAGAGGTTCCACGGCCAGAACTGGCCGCCATGCGTGTGGCCCGACAACTGCAGGTCGAAGCCGGCATCGGCCGCCGCGGGCGCCGACCGCGGCTGATGGGCGAGCAGCACTCTGGGCCGCAGAGCGGCGGGCGCGCCGGCGAGGGCTGCCTGCGGGTCGCTGCGCTGCGATGGATCGAAGCTCTGGGCGCTGTAGTCGGTGACTCCCGCGAGGAGAAGAGAAGCGCCGCGAGCCTGCAGCACGACATGCTCGTTGAGCAGGACGTGCACGCCCAGCCGGCGCAGCTCCGCGATCCAGGCTGCGGCGCCGGAGTAGTACTCGTGGTTGCCCGTCACGAAGTAGGTGCCGTGCCGCGCGCGCAGAAGGGAGAGCGGCTCGACGTGCGCGGCCAGCTGTTCCACGGAGCCGTCTACGAGGTCGCCCGTGATGGCGACAAGGTCAGCATCCAGGGAGTTGACGATGTCCACGATGCCGCGCAGGAAGTCGCGCTTGATCGTGGGGCCGATGTGTACGTCGCTGATCTGCGCGATCGTGAAGCCTTCGAGCGCAGGCGGCAGATCATGCAGCGGCACCGCGACGTCGACGACGCGTGGGCGCCGGCGAGCAGCGATGAAGCCGATGATCGTCCCGAGCGCCGCCAGCAGCGGCACGGCGATCGCGGATGCGGACTCCAGCGTGGCGGCTTCGCCCCGGGAGACGAGGAGCACCGCGGGGCCGAGGAGGATGTCGCGGATCAGCGTGAGAACGGCGAGGGAGGAAAAGAACCCTCCATCGAGTGAGCCGATCCAGGCGAGGTTCGCCGCAAAGCGGCTTTCCTGGTTTCCGCGGGCGCGCGCGCCCGCGATGATGAGCGCGAAGGAAGCGCAGAGCGCCAGCGCGCCGAGCACACGCCCGAGCAGCGTAATGGGCAACGCGGGCAGCAGCCGGATGCCGACATATAGATGCAGCAGCGCGATGAGCGTGATGATGTTGCGCACGAAGCGCGAAGGCCGGCGGCGCTTGACCGCCGGGCTGCGAATGGGCATTGGTGCGGAACGCAAGGCGGCGCTTTCGGTCGACATGGATCCATAGACGTCGGGAACGCGTGGATATTGCACGCACGGCGGAACGCTCGCGCAACGCAATGCTCGCGATCAGGATGACGCTGGCCGGCCCGCCGGGGTCAATTTTGGTAGCATCGCGGGCGCGGAGTTCCCGCCCGCCGGAGAGGTGGCAGAGCGGTTGATTGCACCGGTCTTGAAAACCGGCGTGTCCGCAAGGGCACCGTGGGTTCGAATCCCACCCTCTCCGCCAGAACCACTGAAATTTCAGTAGCTTGCAGTAGATAGTTGATCTAGTGCTTGCGGTCCTTTTCCGCCTGGCGCAGGACCTCCGCATCGCGCTGATCCTGACTCACCGATTTCGCATGCGCCAGCGCTTCCTTCTCCTCCGGCGTCAGCTTGTCGGAAGCCTCTTTGGCTGAGCCTTCGAGGGTCTTGCCGCCCTGGGTCTTCTCGTCGACGAATCGCTTCGTCTCCTCGTCGTAGCGGCGTGCCGATTCGTAATCGCCTTCGCCTTGCACCTTGTCTGCCATGCAGTCTCTCCCGCTGCTGAGCTTGTGGAACGCAACGGAAATGACGAAGCAATCGCTATGCCGGGCACGTGCCGGCGGCACGCCTCAATGAATGGCGGAAGTCGACAGCGCGGCCTCGCCGAGCTGATGCGGCCGGAAGAGCCTGCCCCCTTCCGCGAGCAGCACGCATCCCAGGGTGGTCAGGCCGCAGGCGAGCGCGCCCAAGGCGAGGGGCAGGGTCGAGCCGTTGAATTGCTGGCCGATGAGCGCGGCGACCAGGGCGCCGCCAAATGTGCCGGCGGAGCCCTGGAGCGAGGCGGCGATGCCCGCGATCGAGCCCATCGATTCCATGGCCATGGCGCCGAAGTTGGCCATGATCACGCCCAGGCAGCTCATGGTCGCGCCCTGCAGCACGATGAAGGTCCAGAGCGTTTCGGCTCCGAGTGCCGCCACGAGCGCATGCAACGCGGCCGCCGCGATGAAGATCAGCAGCCCGGTCTGGGAGATGATCCGCATGCCCAACCGCTCCACGACCCTCGAGTTGAGATAGGACGTGACGCCCATCGATGCCGCGCACAGCGCGAACACGGAGGGCATCAGCGAGGGGCGGTGGAACACCGCGGCAAAGATCTGCGGCATCATGCCCACGTAGCCGATGATGGAGCCGAACATCAGCGCCACGCAGAGGGTGTACCACCGCGACGCGCGGTCAGCGGCGACCTCGCCGACGGCGCGGGCAATGTGGCCCGCCGTCAGCGTCATGCGGTATTCGGGATGCAACGTCTCGGGCAAGCGGAAATAAACCCACAACAGGACCGCGGCCGCAAACCCGCAGAATACGTGGAAGAGGGCGCGCCAGGGGGCCAGCAGCAACACCAGCTGGCCGATGCTGGGCGCGACGACCGGGACCATGATGAAGACGATGAAAGTCAGCGACATGACGCGTGCCATCTGCCGCCCGCCATACAGGTCGCGGATGATGGAGCGTGAGATGACCATGCTGGCGGCGGCGATGCCATGAGCGAACCGCCACGCAAGCAGAGCGTCGAAGTCACCTGCCATGCCGACCGCAAGCGCAGCCATGACGTAGAGCGCCAGCCCGATCAGCAGCACCCGCCTTCTGCCGAACCGGTCGGACAGCACTCCCCAGAAGAGTTGCCCGATGCCGAGGCCGGCGATGTAACTGGTGATGATCCACTGCGTGCGATTCAGGTCGGTGACGCCGAGGTCGCGCGCTATCGCCGGCAACGCCGGCAGCATGGTGTCGACCGCGATGGCCTGGCACGCCATGACGGCGGCGGTCAGGACCAGAAACTCGCGGAATCCGAGCGCGCGCATGATGAGTACGCCTCCCATTCGAACGTTGATTTACCATGATGGGCTTCAAGGCGACCCGTGATGCACATCTATGCTCAATTATTACCCGATTGGCCGCGGCTCCGCTTCGACAACCATTCCCCGCGAGACGGCCTGGATCGATCTCGCCGAGCCCACGGCCGAGGAGCTGGCGCGAGTCGAGGGCGAGTTCGGCCTCAAAGTCCCCTCGCGCGAGCAGCTCGATGAGATCGAATCCTCCAGCCGCCTGCGATCGGAAGGCGACCGGCTTTATCTCAGCATGCCGGTCGGCACGGCACACGAGCAGATCGACCGGATGCCAACTCCGGTCGGCTTCGTCCTGTCGCCGGACCTGCTGGTCACGGTTCGCTTCCGGGAGCTGCGTGCGTTCCTCAAGGTGCGCGACTCCCTCACCCCAAAGGATTCCGCCAGCAGCACCAGAACGTTCGCGACACTGCTCGAGGCCATGGTGGACGTGGAGGCCGACGTGCTCGAGAAGATCGCGCGTGATCTGGGGGATATCTCCCGGCGGGTATTCCAGCGGATCGATGCCGGCACCCGCCGCGCGCCGCGCCTCAATCGGGAGCTTCGTGGCGTGCTGTCCACCGTCGGAGATGCGGGCGAGCACCTGTCACAAATCCGCGAAAGCGTCGTCGGGCTGCAGCGGATCATCGGCTTCGCCGTCGAAGCGGGCCAGAAGTGGCTGGGCGGCGAGATCCGGGCCCGATTGGACACGGCCCGGCAGGACTTGAGCTCGCTGAGCGATTTCGAGGCTCATCTTTCGGGCAAGACGCAGTTTCTCCTGGATGCCACCCTCGGATTCATCAATACCGAGCAGAACGACATCTTCAAGGTGCTGACGATCGTCTCGGTGGTGGGGATACCGCCGACGCTGATCGCCAGCATGTACGGCATGAATTTCCACAACATGCCCGAGCTCAGCTGGCCCTGGGGCTACCCGTACGGCCTCGGCGTCATCGCGGCCAGCATCGTATTGCCCATCCTGTGGTTCAAATTGCGGGGGTGGTGGTAGCCGCAAGTGTGAGGCCGATCACGAAACCGAAGGCCGGCTGCCGATCTTTGCACGGCGCGGCCGACAACCCTTGGTGGTCTGGTTATTGTCATTACTGCGTCGGGCTTTCACGTCCCCCAGCGCGTCCGCCGGCGCGAGCTCCGGAGAGCCGCCGAGGGTCGAGCCGCAGCAGCCGTCCGAGATAAGCGACATCCCCGAGCCTCCGGTGCTGCCGGCGGCCGCGGTGCAATTGCTCGGCTACGCCGAAGGCCGCAGAAGAGTGCGTGCGCTGCAGCTCGGCCTGGCGATCGACGTCCCGGACGGCGGGCAGGATGCCGCGCCCGAGCACCTCGTCGCCACGGCCCTGGCCGCGATCGGGGATCCGGCCGTCCAGAGGCGCTACTTTCCGCGGCGTCCGAACCTCCTGCCCGAGCTGATGCACGCCATCAACGATGACAGCGTCTCGGTACGGCAGCTCGTCGCCATCGTCGCGCGCGATCCGGCGCTGGTCGGCAGCCTGCTGAAGGTCGCCAACAGCTCCTTCTATCGTATCGCCCCGCAGCCGATCGACAGCATCGAGAGGGCGATCGTCGTGCTCGGCACCGACGGTCTGCGCGGGGTGATGGCGGCGGCTCTGATGCAGCCCATCTTTCAGACCCCGGGGGCCGGCGGGGCGCCGCGGTTTCCGGAGCTGGTCTGGGAGCACGCGGTCCGCTCCGCTCATGCGGCCATCCCGCATGCCGCGCTGGTGGCGAGAGCGAATCCGTTCTCGGCCGAGCTGCTCAGCCTCATCAGCGGACTCTCCGAGATCGTGCTCTTTCGTGCCGTGCGCGAGCACTGCCCGCCTGCACCTTCGCGGGAGGAGGTCGACCCGCTGGTGATCGCCTCCATACTCGACTCACACTCGCCGGCCTTCGCGTGGCACATCGGCGCCGACTGGCGGCTGTCGGTGGAAATGCTGGCCGCTCTCGAAGAGCAGATGGCCCCGTCCGAGCCGGCGACACCGCTCGGGCGCTCGTTGCGCTTCGGTCGGCACGCGGGTGCGCTGGCGGTACTTCACACCAACGCCATCATCGACGACGCGAGCGTGCGGGTCTCCCTGCCGCCGTCCGGCCTGTCGCCGTCGCATCTGCAATCCATGCTGAAGCGGCTCCTGCGCCCGCACGAGGATCCCAGGACCAGCGTCAGAACGGCTGGAGCGGCAGCGTAAGTGCTCCGGTTTCTGTCATCGCTGTTCGTTGCCGCCTGCGGTTTCGCCGCCTCGGCTGCCGTGCGCCGGCCTGCCGCTCCCACCGGCACACCCGCGGCCGAACCGGTGGAAATCGCGAGTGAGCTCCCCGCCGAGCTGCGTCATCTGCCCGAGCCGC
>Ga0335075_10007549_pt1 | contig 16732 bp, 12 predicted proteins | sample Lox_Sample_24_FD_206723 | JGI IMG/M metagenome (GOLD analysis project Ga0335075, IMG submission 206723) | Soil microbial communities from Loxahatchee National Wildlife Refuge, Florida, United States - Lox_Sample_2.4 | ecosystem: Environmental > Terrestrial > Soil > Wetlands | place: USA...
CGGCCGCTCCGGCGGTTCCACCTCAGCCGGCCCGCTCCAGATATGCACACCATGCATGCGCCCGTCGGACATCAACACCGGCTCGGTGCGGATCACCCGGCCGCTTTTGGGTGTGATGCTGACCATGCTTTGGCTGTTTTGCAGCGATTCCGCGATTGCGGCCTGGATGGCGGCAAGATTCGGACTACGCCGCAGGAACGTGGTAATCGGAACGAGGTTTTTCAATTGACGGCCCAGCGCCACTACTGCAGGTTCCTCGCCCAGCGTTTCCACAAGCAGCCAGTCGCGGGCCATGCCTCGGCATTTTACCGGTCATGCACGGATAACTCGTTGCCTCGCTGCCCAATCCGCCGAAGTTCGATCACAGTCAACCTAAAGGTGACGTTGATACGTTTAGCGGCGACTTGCACAGGTCATCGCGGCCGGGTATTTTGCTGCTGCGCCCACTAGGATTGCGAACGGATTGCGACGTCCGACCGTTCGCCGCACTGCTTAGCAATTACGGCACGTGCGCGTTTCTTCAGAAGCGAGGAAATGCGCTTTCATGGCAGCTGCTACCAAAATATGGCCATATGGAAGTCGACCGTTCGAGGGGTCGGTCGTCATCCGTATGTCTGACTTTCGTGAGCCAGCGCGGCGAGCACTAAACGCAGCACGCGCACAGCCCCGGCCTTATCCAGTGGTTCGTTACCGCTGCCGCATTTGGGTGACTGCACGCAGGACGGACATCCCGACGGACATTCACACGCCTCGATAGCGGCGGCGGTGGCACCCAGCCAGGTGCTCGCCCGGCGGAAGCCCTGCTCGGCGAAGCCCGCCCCGCCCGGATAACCGTCGTAGACGAACACGCTGGGCAGTCCATCGGACTCCGGGCCCACCGCGGTGGATAACCCGCCGATGTCACCGCGGTCGCAGCTGGCGACCAGCGGCAGCAGTCCGATCGCGGCGTGCTCGGCGGCGTGTAATGATCCGGGAATCTGCAGCGCCTCAATTCCATTGCTGAGTAATGCTTCTGGCGTGATGGTGTACATCACGGCGGCGGTGGCCAGGGTGTGGGCCGGCATGTCCAGCTCGATGAAATCGATGACCTCCCCGGTCAGCCGGCGGCGCAAATAGCCGACGACTTGACTGGTGACGCTAACCGGCACCAGGCCCAGCGTGACCGATCCGAAGGTCTGTCGTTCGCCGGCTCCGGTAACCGCGATGTCGGTGAGTTCCCTTGCGAACGTCGCATATCCGGGATCTTCACTGTGAACGAAAGCCATGCCCTCGTCGAAGTCCAGCGAATCGACGACGTAACTCTCGCCTTGGTGCAGGTAGACCCCTCCGGGGTGCACCGAAGCGGCGGCCTGACCGACACCGGCGGTGCCCAGCAATCGTCCGGTCTCGCCTTCCACGATGACGATCTGGCCGCCTGTCGACCCCCGAATGTCCACGGCCGGATGCGGATCCACGCCCGGTGCCGGGTAGTAGCGCCCGGAACGGCGTCGTAGCAGCCCATCGTCGACCAACCCGTCGGCGACCTCTTCGGCACCCAACGTCCGTATCTCGGCGTCCTCCAACGGTAATTCTGTTGCGGCGCACAATAATTGCGGCCCGAGAATATAAGGGTTGGCCGGATCGATCACCACCCGCTCGATCGGCTTGTCCAGCAGTGCGGCCGGGTGATGCACCAAATAGGTGTCCAGCGGATCGTCGCGTGCGACCAGCAGCACCAGCGCGCCCTGGCCGCGTCGCCCAGATCGCCCGGCCTGCTGCCAAAATGACGTCACCGTCCCGGGGAAGCCGGCCAACACCACCGCGTCGAGACCGGCGATGTCGATACCCAACTCCAAGGCGTTGGTGGTGGCCAGACCTCGCAACTGCCCGTCGATCAGCGCGCGCTCCAGCGCGCGGCGGTCTTCGGGCAGGTAACCCGCCCGATAGGACGCCACCGTCTCGGATAGCTTCGGGGCGATGTCCATAAGCCGCGCACGGGCTGCCACCGCGGTCAATTCGGCACCGCGACGCGACCGGACAAACGTCAGGGTGCGCGCCCCCTCGGCGATCAGGTCGGCCATCACGCGTGCCGCCTCGCTGCCGGCTGACCGTCGCACCGGGGCGCCGTTCTCGCCGATGAGGTCGGCGCGCAGGGCCGGTTCCCACAACGCCACCGTGCGGGCACCCTGCGGCGAGGTGTCCTCGGTGACCTCCTCGACCGGTTGGCCGATGAGTTCGGCTGCGGTCGCGCCGGGCGATGCGGTTGTCGCGCTGGCGAAGATCACCGTCGGTGCGACGGACGGGTCAGCCGAGTAGCGCGCGCACAATCGCAGCAGGCGGCGCAGTACCATCGCCACGTTCGAGCCGAAAACGCCACGGTAGTAATGGCATTCGTCGATGATCACATAGCGGAGATTGCGCAGAAACACCGCCCACCGGGCATGGTTGCGCAGCAGCGCCAGATGGACCATATCCGGGTTGGAGAATAGCCAGCGAGAGCGCTCCCGCGCGAAACGGCGCACTTCGGTAGGGCTGTCGCCGTCGTAGGCCGTGGGCGCCACGTCGCCCAGCCGTGCCACGGCGGTGGTCAGCGCGTGCGCGGCCCGCAACTGGTCGTGGCCAAGCGCTTTCGTCGGCGACAGGTACAGCACCCGGGCTCGCGGGTCGGTCGCCAACGCAGTGAGGATCGGAAGTTGATAGGCCAGCGATTTTCCCGACGCCGTGCCGGTGCTGATAACCACGTGACGGCCGGCATGGGCCAGTTCTGCCGCCTCAACCTGATGCGCCCATGGCGAGCTGATACCGCGATCGGTGAATGCGTGGACCACGTCCGGTTCGACCCAGGCCGGCCAGGGGCCCCGGCGGCCGTTCCGGGCCGGGAGCTCCGCGACATGACGCAGCGGATGTTCTCCGGGTTCGCTGCCGGCCACCGCCGCGGCGAGCAGTTCGCTGCCGAACGTCACCACCTATCAGCCCTTCCTGACGCGGCGTAAATAGCGAATACCTCACCCAACGGGACCCCCGCGGCCAGGGAATTCGGCTTCACAACTGAATTGTTTACCTCGTGGTAGCTGAATTGATCACCTGAGGCTGTCGCAGAAGGCTTGAACGTGATTGACTGTTTGCGGTCGCAGCTTCTGTGTTCGTGTAAAACTTTCGCAGGATCGACGTTGCGGCCGCGGTTCCTGCGAGGGTGTAGGTCGGGTGAAGTTCCGGCGACTCGGCAAGGTATAGCGGTCGGAACGGGCCCGGAGCACCGAAAGGCGGTGCCCCGCACCCGAGTAGTAAAGGAACAGCAAGAAATGCCACAGGGAACTGTGAAGTGGTTCAACGCGGAGAAGGGATTTGGCTTCATCGCCCCCGAGGACGGTTCGGCCGACGTGTTTGTCCACTACACGGAGATCCAGGGAAGCGGCTTCCGCACCCTCGAAGAGAACCAGCGGGTCGAGTTCGAGGTCGGACAGAGCCCCAAGGGTCCCCAGGCCACCGGCGTCCGCGCCGTCTGAGCAGCCGTTAACGACAACCCCCCGCACGATCCGGAGTTACCGGGTTCGGTCGGGGGGTTCTCGCTGTCCACTTCCGGCGAGCCAACCTGACGAGGAAGGCGGTGCACCGTCGCCGCGCCGCGACGCGCATCATCATCGAGACGCTTACTGTCGTTGACGTGAGCCAGCTGTCCTTCTTCTCGGCGGAGTCGGTGCCGCCTGCGGTCGGCGACCTCACCGGGGTGCTGGCCGCCGCGGGCCAGATTGTCACCGTCGGCGGAGGGGCCAGGCTGTCGGTGGTCGTGGATCAGCCGTGGCGGGCTCACGCACTGGCCGAGATGATCGACGAGGCCGGTCTCGTGGCCGAAATCACCCAAACCGACGAAAACACCCCGCTGGTGCGTACCGCGGTCGACGTCAGACTGCGTCCGATCGCCGGTGACTGGACGCGCGGCGCGGTGAAGACCGTCCCCCCGGTGTGGTTGCCCGGACCGCGCGAGCTTCGCGCTTGGATACTCGCGGCCGGCACCCCGGAAGCCGACCGCTACCTGCTTGGGCTGGATCCGCACGCACCGGACACCCATTCGCCGCTGGCCTCAGCGCTGATGCGGGTCGGGATCGCGCCAACCTTGATCGGCACCCGCGGGACCCGGCCGGCGCTGCGGATCAGCGGCCGGCGCAGGCTATCGCGCCTGGTAGAAAATGTCGGGGAACCGCCCGCCGCCGTCGAGGCGTTGCCCTATTGGCCACATAATTAGCGGCAAATTAACGGACCCAAAACCGGCTATGCACGGGGGGTCGGTTTGCGTCGGCCCATCCCGGGTGCCACATTGTCAGGTGTTCGCACGGCCGAATGGAACCTGAGAACGACACCGGCTGGTCGCTGAACCTGCGCCAGCTGGACTGGCTCGGGGCCGAGACTGGCAGGGCCGAACAAGAGAAGTGGAAAGTGAGTGTAAACGCAGGTGGCTGACAGCGCTGGCCCTAGAAATGGGCGGGGCAATGGAACCACGCGTCGACTCGTCATCGTCGAGTCGCCCACTAAAGCGCGCAAATTAGCCGGCTACCTGGGCTCTAGCTATATCGTCGAGTCCTCGCGAGGCCACATCCGTGACCTGCCGCGGGCGGCGGCCGACGTGCCCGCCAAGTACAAGTCCGAGCCCTGGGCGCGGCTCGGGGTAAACGTCGACGCAGACTTCGAACCGCTCTACATCATCAGCCCAGAAAAGAAGAGCACCGTCACTGAGCTGAAGGGCCTGCTCAAAGATGTCGACGAGCTCTATCTGGCCACGGATGGTGACCGCGAGGGTGAAGCCATTGCCTGGCATCTGCTGGAAACGCTGAAGCCCAACATCCCGGTCAAGCGGATGGTGTTCCACGAGATCACCGAGCCCGCGATCCTCGAGGCCGCGGAGAATCCGCGCGACCTGGACATCGACCTGGTCGACGCGCAGGAAACCCGCCGCATCCTGGACCGGCTGTACGGCTACGAGGTCAGCCCGGTGTTATGGAAGAAGGTCGCGCCCAAGCTGTCGGCGGGCCGAGTCCAGTCGGTGGCCACCCGCATCATCGTGCAGCGCGAACGCGATCGGATGGCGTTCCGCAGCGCGGCGTACTGGGATGTGATCGCGGAGCTGGACGCCAGCGCGTCCGATCCCAACGCTGCGCCACCCACCTTTACCGCGCGACTCACCAACGTCGATGGCCTGCGGGTGGCGACCGGACGAGACTTCGACTCGTTGGGCACGGTGCGTAAGCCCGACGAGGTTGTGGTGCTTGACGAGTCGCGTGCCACCGAGCTGGCCACGGGTTTGCGCGGCGCTCAGCTGACTGTGGCATCGGTGGAGGAGAAGCCCTACACCCGTCGTCCGTACGCGCCGTTCATGACCTCGACGCTGCAGCAGGAGGCCGGCCGCAAGCTGCGGTTCTCCTCCGAGCGCACGATGAGCATTGCCCAGCGCCTCTACGAAAACGGCTACATCACTTATATGCGGACCGACTCGACCACGCTTTCGGATTCGGCGATCAACGCCGCACGCACCCAGGCCCGCCAGCTCTATGGCGAGGAGTATGTCTACCCGTCGCCGCGCCAGTACACCCGCAAGGTGAAAAACGCCCAGGAGGCGCACGAAGCGATCCGGCCCGCCGGTGACACGTTCGCCACCCCCGACGCGGTGCGCCGCGAGCTCAGCGGCGACGATTTCCGGCTCTACGAGCTGATCTGGCAACGCACGGTGGCCTCGCAGATGGCCGATGCCCGCGGCACGACGCTCAGCCTGCGGATCGCGGGTCAAGCCGGAACCCAGCAGGTGGTGTTCTCTGCCAGCGGGCGCACGATCACCTTTGCGGGCTTCCTGAAGGCCTACGTGGAAACCGTCGACGAACTGGCCGGCGGCGAAGCCGACGATGCCGAGCGCCGGCTGCCGCACCTCACCGAGGGACAGCGGCTGGACGCTACCGAGCTCACTCCCGACGGCCACTCCACCAACCCGCCGGCGCGCTACACCGAGGCATCTCTGGTCAAGGCGCTCGAAGAGCTCGGCATCGGCCGCCCGTCGACGTATTCGTCGATCATCAAAACCATCCAGGACCGCGGGTACGTGCACAAGAAGGGCAGCGCCCTGGTCCCGTCCTGGGTGGCGTTCGCCGTCACCGGCTTGCTGGAACAGCATTTCGGCCGGCTGGTCGACTACGGGTTCACCGCCGCGATGGAAGACGAGCTCGACGCGATCGCCTCGGGTAGCGAGCGTCGCACCAACTGGCTGAACAACTTTTACTTCGGCGGCGACCACGGCGTGGCGGACTCGGTGGCCCGCTCCGGTGGGCTGAAAAAGCTGGTCGGGATCAATCTCGAAGGCATCGACGCGCGAGAAGTGAACTCCATCAAGCTCTTTGACGATGCGGAGGGACGCACCATCTACGTGCGGGTGGGCAAGAACGGGCCCTACCTGGAGCGGATGGTGCTCGGCGATGACGGCGAGCCGAAACCGCAGCGGGCCAACCTCAATGACACGCTCACACCCGACGAGCTGACATTGGAAGTGGCGGAACAGCTTTTCTCCACGCCGCAAGAGGGCCGAACGCTCGGTGTCGATCCGGAGACGGGTCACGAGATCGTCGCCAAGGATGGTCGGTACGGACCATACGTCACCGAGATCCTGCCGGAGACGCCCGACGACCCCGACGGCACCGCTGGTCAGGGAGCCAAGAAGGGCAAGAAGCCCACCGGGCCCAAGCCACGTACGGGTTCGCTGTTGCGCAGCATGGATTTGCAGACCGTCACGCTGGACGACGCGCTGAAACTGCTGTCGTTGCCGCGCGTGGTCGGGGTAGACCCCGACTCCAGCGAGGAGATCACCGCGCAGAACGGGCGTTATGGCCCATACCTGAAGCGCGGCACCGATTCTCGCTCGCTGGCCACCGAAGACCAGATCTTCGAGATCACCCTCGAGGAAGCGCTGAAGATCTACGCCGAGCCGAAACGTCGTGGCCGACAGGGTGTTGCGGCGCCGCCGCTGCGCGAGCTGGGCAATGACCCGGCGTCGGGCAAGCCGATGGTGATCAAGGACGGCCGATTCGGTCCGTATGTCACCGACGGTGAGACCAACGCCAGTCTGCGTAAAGGCGACGACGTCGTGTCGATCACCGACGAGCGTGCCGCGGAACTGCTGGCCGACCGTCGGGCCCGTGGTCCGGTGAAGCGGACGGCCAAGAAAACCGCGCGCAAGAAGCCGGCGAAGAAGGCGGCCAAGCGGGCCTGACAGCCCTCGTTGCGTGTCCGCGGGTCGACATATCGCAGCTCAGAGCGCCTTAAGTTATTTTTTTCGAACTTTTTGTGTTCGGAGGGGTGATTCTCAGCCAGCTCTCAGGTACAGTGATCACCAACGTCCGTCGTGAAACGGTCATGGCGGGCACCCTGAGGAGAGTCAATGCGGTCCGCTATCCGATACTGCATCACCGCTGGTGTTGCGCTCGGTGGCATCAGCGTGATCATCGCCGCCCCGGCAGCACCACCGCTTCGTGACATCGAGGTGCCCGCGGTAGAACTCTCCGGCAACCAGCATGACAACCCGGACGTCAACAGCCCGACCGTCGCCGACTTGTTGCAGGTCATGTATGGCTTTGACAGCCCGATCGTGGTGCAGAACATCACCGAGTCCGACGCTGCGGCCGCCAATGACGGGCAGCCGTCCAATGTGCCGGGTCTCAGTGACCTGCTGAACCTTCGCGTTGATCCCTCGCTGATCCCGACGCCGGACCACTTCACGGCAGCGCCGACCAGCCCCCCGCCGCCGCCGCGCTAGCCGCTAATTCCGCTCGACAACTCCTCCGGTGCGGCAAGGTTCAGTGGCCGCGCCAGCTGAGTCGGGCCATTGCGGCCGCGCAGTGCGACAACTTCGGCGACATCCCAGCACAGGGCTTCGGCATCAAGGGCGCCGCTGACCGCCACGGCTGAGGCCAGCACGTGGCCGTCCTCGAGCTTGGCCAGCTCGGTGAGCCGTGCGGCCTCGTTGACCGGGTCACCGATCACCGTGTACTCGAACCGGGCCTGCGCGCCGATGTGGCCGGCGATGGCGCGCCCGGAGGACACCCCGATGCCGAACTCCGCCGAGCCGATCACCGGGAGCAGCTCGTCGTGCAGCTCGCGGGCCGCCGCCAGCGCGCCGCCGGAGGCGTCCGGGTGCTCGATCGGCGCGCCGAAGATCGCCAGCGCGGCGTCACCCTGGAACTTGTTGACGAAACCGCCGTGTCGGCCGACGGTGTCGACCACTACCCGGAAGAACTCGTTGAGCAGCAGCACGACCTCGGCGGGCGGTCGTGTCGCCGCGAGCTGGGTGGAGCCGACCAGGTCGACGAACAGCACCGCGACATCGCGCTCCTGACCGCCCAATTCGGTGCCGCGCTCCAGCGCCCGGCGGGCAACGTCCTCGCCCACGTAGCGGCCGAACAGGTCGCGCAGGCGTTGCCGTTCGGACAGGTCGCGGACCATGTCGTTGAAGCCGGCTTGCAGCAGCCCCAACTCGCTGGCGTCGTAAATCTGCATGTGCGCGTTGTAATTACCGCGCTGTACCTCGCCCAGCGCCCAGCGCAGCTGACGCAGCGGATCGGCGATGGACATCGCCACCAGCAGCGTGCTGGCCAGCCCGATGCCCAACGCCAGTACCGCCAGCAGCAGGATCGGGTTCAGCAGCTTCTCCGGCGACCCGTGCAGGTACTCAGCCTTGTCCGCCGCCACGGTCAGCACGATCGCCAGCAGCGGCACCCCGGTGGACAGCGCCCAGGCCAGCATCTGGCGTCCGATGACACCCGACGCCCGGATGTTCTCCGGCAGGCCGCCACGCAGCGCTGCGACGGCCACTGGCCGCAACACCCGCTCGGACTGTAGGTAGCCGATGATCGCGGTGGCGGCCGCACCGAGCGCGGTGGCGACCGCCACCACCGGAGCGGCATGCTTGGCCACCGGCCAGCTCGCGACGATGAAGACCACGCCGCCGATCAACCAAGACGCCAAGTTGATCATCGTGCGGTAGAAGGGCGTCCGCAGCGCGCGGCTGCGCGCCAGCTCGGTGGCGGCGGGGTCGGTGTCCGCCAGCAGACCGTCGCGGCGCTGCCACCTGAACACCGGCACCAGCAGGCGCACGCTGATCGAAAATCCGACGAGGAACAGGAAGACGACCGACGCGGCGAAGATCGCCAAGTTGGGGGCCGGCAGATCCTGCAGCTCGATGCGGTCTTCGGGCGGCAGCCCGTAGCGCAGGAAGCCCAGCACAAGCAGCGCGCCGATGATGTCGGCCTGCAGCTGGCTCAGCGAGAAGACCGGCCAGGGCGTGCGAGCCAGCCACTGGACGAATCCGCTGATTCGCCCAGGAAGTTCCGCCGACGCGCTCACCGTCCCACCGTATCGGTCGCTGGGGACCAAAAAGTAGCCAAAACATTCCGTGTACAGCGACTTGTGTTTCGGAGTCGTCACCGGTCAGCAGTACTGTTGCCGGTGATGTCGCGGGTATTTGCACGGCTGGTTGGCCAGGAGTCGGTCGAAGCCGACCTGGTGGGCGCCGCCGAGGCGGCCCGCGGTGATTCCACTCACACCGCCGCGATGACGCATGCCTGGCTCATCACCGGACCACCTGGCTCAGGGCGCTCGGTCGCGGCGCTGTGTTTCGCCGCCGCGTTGCAGTGCACGTCCCCCGGCGTGCCCGGCTGCGGAGAATGCCGCGCCTGTACGACAACGATGGCCGGCACGCACGCCGACGTTCGCCGGGTCATCCCGGAGGGGCTGTCCATCGGTGTCGGCGAAATGCGCGCGATCGTCCAGATCGCGTCGCGCCGCCCGAGTACGGGTCGCTGGCAGATCGTGCTGATTGAGGACGCGGACCGGCTGACCGAAGGTGCCGCGAACGCCCTGCTGAAGGTTGTCGAGGAGCCGCCGCCGTCCACGGTGTTTCTGCTGTGCGCGCCGTCGGTGGATCCCGAGGACATCGCGCTCACGCTGCGGTCTCGCTGCCGGCACATCGCCCTGGTGACACCCTCACCCGAGGCCATCGCCCAGGTGTTGATCGACGGCGACGATCTTGCGGCTGAGACCGCGAATTGGGCGGCGTCGGTCAGCGGGGGCCACGTTGGCCGGGCGCGGCGGTTGGCCACCGATCCGGAGGCTCGCGAGCGGCGGTTGCAGGCGTTGGGGCTGGCCCGCGACGCGGCCACCCGATCGAAGGCCTACGGCGCCGCCGAAGCGCTGGTGGCCGAAGCCGAAGCCGAAGCCGCGGTGCTGACCGCCGGGCGCGACGAGGCCGAAACCGAGGAGCTGCGCACCGCGCTGGGCGCGGGAGGCACCGGCAAAGGCACCGTCGGCGCGTTGCGCGGGGCCACCGGCGCGATCAAAGACCTTGAGCGACGGCAGAAGTCGCGGCAGACCCGTGCGTCGCGTGATGCCCTGGACCGCGCGCTGATCGACCTGGCGACCTACTTTCGCGACGCGCTGCTGGTGGCCGCCGACGCGACAGGCGTCCGGCGCAACCACCCCGACATGGCCGACCCCATCGCAGCGATGGCAGCGCATGTTCCCGCCGAGCGGTTGCTGCGTTGCATCGAAGCCGTGCTGGAGTGCCGCGAAGCACTGGCGGTCAACGTCAAACCCAAGTTCGCCGTCGATGCCATGGTCGCCACGATCGGCCAGGCGCTGCGCGACTGACCGGCGGCTTGGGCCGTTAACGGGCCCTGCCGTAGACTCGTCCCGCCCGTCAGGGCACGCCACCTTAGCTCAGTCGGTAGAGCGGCTCACTCGTAATGAGCAGGTCAGGAGTTCGATTCTCCTAGGTGGCTCCGTCGAACCGTGACGCCATCGAGCAGGCTCCATCGGAACTTTCTTCAGTGCACGTCGAGGCGGTTGAACGCGATCACGGTGGCGATTGCGAAGATCAGGGTTCCGGCGGCGAGCACGCCGGCCCAGGCCAGTGGTAGTCCGTGTGTGAGCTGGTTGTCGCCGACGGCGTAGAAGAACGGTGAGATGTAGCGGGCCGGGTGTAGCCAGTGGATGACCGGTGCCAGTGAGCTGATCAGGTAGCCGATTGCCGCTGCGGCGGAGGCGATGCCCAGGGCCAGACCGCGGCTGCCGCTGGCGGCGCCGATCAGCAGGGCTAGGGCGCCGAAGAACAGGCCCAGCAGGGCGACGCCGGCGGTGACGCCGAGCAGCGGGCCGGTGTCGAGACTCAGATCGAATCCGCGCCCGGCGAGCACACACAGGGCGGTGGCGATGGGTATGACCAGTGCTTGGGCGAGCAGGGCGGTGAACTTGCTGATGGCGATCGTGCGACGTGTTATCGGCAGTGTGGTGACCAGTGCGAGGGTACGGTCCTCGTCTTGGCCGGCGATGCAGGAGGCGCCGTAGCCGATGGTGGCCAGCAGCTCGATCAGGGGTACGAAGTTGGCGTAGAGGTTGGCGTTGAGCCAGCCGGGCGCGGAGGTGAGGCTGCCGACGGCGCCGAGCAGTGCCGCGACCGGGGAGCCGTTGGCGGTGATCTGATTGAGGCTGGTGTCGTTCTTGACTGAGGGAAAGAGCACGACGACGATCAGCGCATAGGCGGCGATGCCCAGTCCGTAGCCGATCGTTGCGCGGCGCCGCAGCCTCAGGTCCAACAGTGTGATGTCACCGGCCATGACTGTGCGCTTTGCCTGAGTCGCTGCGGTAGTAGTCCAGGAATAATTCCTCGAGTTCGGCTGGGCGGGAAGTCATGTCGACCGGCTCGAGGACGACCGCCGTTTGTAGCAGCGGCCCGATCGGCCCGGTGAGCGATAGCCGCACCTGCGTGGTGTTGGTGGATAACACCTGGACCCCGTCCAGGCTTTGGAAACGGGTGGGATCGACTGGGTGCGCGAAGCAGAATTCGACGGTCTTAGGGGCGCTGGCGCGCAGGTGCTCGACGGTGTCGGTGATGACGATGCGTCCGTCTTTGATGATGGCGAGTCGGTCGACGAGGCGTTGGACCTCGTCGAGGTCGTGTGAGGAGAGAAAGACTGTGCGCCCCTCGCGGGCGGTCTCGCTTACCAGCCGGGCGAATTCGTCTTGGAGCAGCGGGTCGAGCCCTGAGGTGGGTTCATCGAGGATTAGCAGTTCGGGCCGGTGCGCGAAGGCCAGCAGCAGGCCGATCTTCTGGACGTTTCCCTTGGATAGCGTGCGTACTTGGCGGTCGAGTTCGACCCCGAACCGGTCGATGAGCTCGTCACGATACCGGTTGTCGATGGGGCCGCGGATCCCAGCGAAACGGTCGAGGAGCTGGCGCCCAGTCAACCGCGGGAACAGGACGAGCTCACCCGGTAGGTAGCCGACCCGCCGATGCACTTGCACGCTGTGGCCGCACGGATCCAGACCGAACACCGCCGCGCGTCCAGCGGTCGGCCGGTATAGGCCCAACAACAGGCGGATAGTTGTGGATTTCCCGGCGCCGTTGGGACCAAGAAACCCGAACACCTCTCCGCGATCCACCGCAACGGTGACGTCGTTGATCCCGCGGCGGCGCCCGAAGCGACGGGTCAATCCCTCCGTCACAATCACTGGGCCGGTAACCGGTTTCGACCTGGTCCCACCGTCATGATCATGTGGCCGCTTCACGCTGGCAAGCGACACGTTCGCCTCCTAGGTCGTGTGATCCGCCAGTACAATATGGGATAAGAGTACCATGATGGGTATGGCAGTACCATATGAGGCGACTGGGCGGCGCAGCCAAAAGGGCCGCACCCGCGCCGCGCTAGTAACAGCGACTCGAGACCTCCTGGCGCAGGGGCTGATCCCCGCCGTCGAGGACGCCGCCCACGCCGCCAACATTTCTCGCACCACCGCCTACCGGTATTTCCCGAATCAGCGGTCCCTTCTGGCGGCGGTTCACCCGGAGATCGACGCCACCTCGCTGCTGCCCGATCCCGCGCCAACCGACCCCCAAAGCCGGCTGGACCTGGTGATGCGCGAATGCATGCGTATCACCACCAACTGGGAGCCCGAACTGCGCACCTCACTGCGGCTCTCACTCGAACCGGACAGTCCAGAGCTGCCGGTCCTGCGCCGCGGCCACGCCATCACGTGGATCGAAGACGCGCTGACGCCCCTGCGTCGCAGCCACCCCCACATCGACACGCACCGGCTGGCCATCGCGATACGCGCGGCCACCGGCATTGAATCATTCGTCTGGCTCGTCGACGTGGCCGTCATACCCCGATCGGAGGCCGCCGAAATGCTTTGCCAGACAGCACAAGCCCTCCTTACTAACGCCCTCGCCATCGGCCCAGCGAAAGCCGCAGCTGCAGAATTGGCAAGCAATTGATGACATCTGAAAATGAGTCAGCGCCGAGAGCGCCGCGAATCCTCATCGTTGGCGGTGGGATCGCGGGTCTGACACTCGCTGCGGCGTTGCGACGCCGTGACATTGAACCGACCGTCGTGGAGAAGGTGCCGCACTATGGTGACGTCGGCTACGTGATCGGGCTCTGGCCGATGGGCCGTCGCGTGCTTAATCAGCTCGACCTTGGTCGGCGGTTCGGCGAACTCACTGTCCCGGTGAACGATTACGTGATCCACGCTGATGGCGGACGACGATTGCGCCGCTTCGATTTTGGCAATCGGCTCGGAGACGACGTGCCGCGGGTCCTCAAGCGCGCAGCACTGCTAGACCTGCTGCGGTCCTACGACGAAGGTATCGAGGTGCGGATGGCGTGCGCCGTCGATGAGGTCGAGCAGACCGATCAGGTTGTGCGGGTGCGCTTCGATGACGGCGAAGCCGCCGAATACGACCTGGTGGTCGGTGCCGACGGGATCGGATCTCGACTGCGCCGGCTGGTCGCCGGCGAGGTGTCGGTGCGCTCGACTGGATTGCGGTTGTGGAGCTGGTGGGCTCCGGACATCGAAACAGATGTCGTCGACGCGGTGCACGAATTTTGGGGTGTACGACGGTTTTTTGCCTATAACCCGACCACTGGACCACTCGGCTGCGCGGCGGTGCTGCAGGCCAACGGCGCGCCAGCGAACCCGGCCGAGATGAAAACTCGCCTCGCCGGTATTGCCGGCCGCGCCGACTGGATCCTCGACAGCCTTGACGGCGTGCCACAGCTGGAGTGCTTCGACCTCGACGATCTGCGGATGGAGAACTGGGTGTTCGGCCGGATCGTGCTGATCGGTGACGCCGCAGCGGCGTTTCTCCCGTCGGCGGCTGTCGGGGCGTCGATGGCGATGGAGTCCGCGCAGGTCCTTGCCGAGGAACTGGCGGGGGTCGATTCAGCGGGCATCCCCGGCGCGCTGCAGCGGTACATGCGTCGGCTCCGCGCCCGCGTCGACACGATCCAGGGTTGGTCACGGTCGTTGGCACCCTTTATGATTCCACGGACCCGGATCGGCTACCTAACGCGCAACGCGGCCCTGCGCGTGGTGCCCAAACGTCTCGTGACCGACGAGATCACCCAGTGGTCCCACGGCGGCACGACAGGCTCCGGGTGATCAGCGGCGTAACCGTCACCGCGCCGACCACCTGCCCTCATGAAGACGTACCCCGGCCGTTCCTCAAGTGCGTCGAAATCGACGGTGTCGTCTCCAGTTTCAGTGCGAACTCATGTGGTCTAACTCAACTTCGAATCAACGCGGCAGCGCGTACCCCACCGGTCCCGCTGCGACGCAGACCGCAAGCGCGGCGGTATCTGCCCGAACCGTGATGGCATTGCCCGCGCCCGGTAGGCGGACGAAGACCCGGTTCAGCCCCGGATGCACCGGAACCTTTATTTGCCGCCCCTCGGACAGCGACATCGTCACCGAGCCGTCGCTGTTGGCGAGGTAGTTGATCTCGGCCGTCCAATCCGTCGGTAACAGTGGGCCGTCGAGATCCAGTCGCACCGGGCGGTCCGGCTGGACGAAGTACCCGCACTGCGGCACCGGTCCCGGCCGGATCGCGCGGACCCAGGTCACTTGCCCGTCGGCAAGCCGACCCGAGCTGTCCAGTACCCGCAATTGCGTTGTCGCCGAGGCGAATTCCGGGCGATCACGCACCAGCGCGAAGATATGGCTGGCCAAGTTCTCCGGCCACGCCACTCGTCCCAAGACCAGCGGATCGACCTCCTGATCAAGCATCGGCGCGCTTGAGGCCTCATGCGCGGCGGCCAAACCGCGGCGGGCGTTCTGCAGGTACGGCGTAGCGGGGTTGTCCCGCCATGAGGTCAGAAACGTCGCCGTCGAATAGCCGCTGCTCGCCACGAACGCCGCCGCCACCGCCGTCGTCACGACAGCGCGGCCCGCCGACGCGTCCAGCCAGTGCTGTGCCCGTCCGGCGACGGGACGGTTCTGGGCGCAGAACCCGACGGCGGCCAACAGTGCCAGCACCACGACGAGATCAGGGAAATAGCGCAACGTTTGGGCCAGTTCCAGGGCGGTGAACCGCGATGAGCGCATCAGGTAGATCGGCACCTGGCAGGCGACGACGTAGCCGGCCGCGGTCAGCCACACCGCCACGATGCGCTGTTTGCGGACCAGTGAGACCACGAGCGCCGCCGCGAGTGCCAGCCAGCCCAGCACTCTGACCGACAATGGCGGGGTCGCCCACGGCGAGGCCGGCGCCCAGCGGGCCCAGGCCCACGGCCCCCCGGCCAAGCCCGGCACGATCCCGTGGGTGACCGAGCGCTGCAGCAGATCCCACGTCATCGTCAGATCCGAACTCCACCGCTTCTGGTTGACCACGACGACGTAGACCACGATCCAAAAAGCGGTCAGCGCCAACGACACCGTCCACAGTCGAGCCCCGGCCCTCCACACTGTGGCCAGCGGCGCACGATCACCGTGCACGTGGCACAGCAGTGCGGCGATCGCGAACGCGACGAACGGAATCACCGCGGCCTTCTCGAAGAACAACAGCCCGCCGAGGTAAACCAGCACACCGGTCACCGCGTAGCGCTGGTGGCGGGTTCGGATCAGCAGGACAGCATCGGCGCAAACCCAGGCCAGCGCAGCCAGCATCGGCAGCGAGTTGAGCGCGGCGGCCCACCAAGCGAACCCCGGCACACCCAGCGGCGTGAAAAGTGCAAAGGTCAATGGGACGAGCAGCACCGGCCGCCAGCCCAGGATCACGTGCAGCGCGCGCAACAGCGCCAGCGATGCCAGCAGTTGCAGCACCACCAGGCTGAGGGCGGGCCCGGCCCAATTCAGCGGCGCCAGCCGGGTAATCGCGCCTGCGACCAGGAAGGCGGCCGGCATGACGTGGCCGTCGTGGTCGTCGAACAGGTAGGACGGCGAGAACAGACCGTGCGTGCCGGCCCGGCCGATCAAGATCAGGTCATCCCAATAGAAGTAGCCTCGAAACGCCAGCACCGCGCGAATCACGAGTTGCAGCAGGATCAGAACGGCGGCGGCCACCGCTACCTTCGGCACCCCGGCAGCCCATCGGTATGGTGGGCCGGTGCGCGCACTGGTCACCGGGGCAGCCGGGTTCATCGGGTCGACGCTAGTCGACCGATTGTTGAGCGACGGGCACAGCGTCGCGGGCCTGGATAACTTCGCCTCCGGGCGTGCCACCAACATCGAGCACCTGGCCGACGTGGGCGAGTTCGTCTTCGTGGACGCCGACATCGTCTCGGCCGATCTGCTGGCGATCTTCGAGGAGCACCGCCCGGAGGTGGTGTTCCATCTGGCCGCGCAGATCGATGTGCGGCACTCGGTGTCCGACCCGCAGTTCGACGCGTCGGTCAATGTGATCGGGACCGTGCGGCTCGCCGAGGCGGCCCGCCGCGCCGGGGTGCGCAAG
>Ga0335075_10007550_pt1 | contig 16731 bp, 14 predicted proteins | sample Lox_Sample_24_FD_206723 | JGI IMG/M metagenome (GOLD analysis project Ga0335075, IMG submission 206723) | Soil microbial communities from Loxahatchee National Wildlife Refuge, Florida, United States - Lox_Sample_2.4 | ecosystem: Environmental > Terrestrial > Soil > Wetlands | place: USA...
GCATGCCGTTGTCGCGGAAATACTCGCCCATGGTGCAGCCCGCGTAAGGGGCGAGGAACTGCATCGGCGCCGGGTCCGAGGCCGTGGCGGCGACGACGATGGAATAATCAAGCGCGCCGTTCTCCTCCAGAGTCTTGACCAGCTGCGCGACAGTGGAGCGTTTCTGGCCGACCGCAACGTAGATGCAGTAGAGCTTGATCTTTTCGTTGTCCGAGGCGTTGTTGGCCTTCTGATTGATGATCGTGTCGATGATCACGGCAGTCTTGCCGGTCTGGCGATCGCCGATGATGAGCTCGCGCTGGCCGCGCCCGATGGGGATCAGGGCGTCGATCGCCTTGAGCCCCGTTTGCATGGGTTCATTCACGGAGCGGCGGGGAACGATGCCCGGCGCCTTCACTTCGACGCGACGGGTTTCGGTACTGGCGATCGGGCCTTTGTCGTCGATCGGGCTGCCGAGCGCGTCGACCACCCGGCCGAGCAGCCCCTTGCCCACCGGCACATCGACGATTTCGCCGGTCCGGCTGACCGTGTCGCCTTCGCGGATCTGCCGATCGTCGCCGAAGATCACCACGCCGACATTGTCGGTCTCGAGGTTGAGCGCCATTCCCTTGAGACCCGCGCCCGGAAACTCGACCAGCTCCCCCGACATGACGTTCGTCAGCCCGAACACACGGGCGATGCCGTCGCCCACGCTCAGCACCTGGCCGGTTTCGGCGACGTTCGCCTCGGAATCGAAGTTCGCAATCTGCTTCTTCAGGATCTCCGAAATCTCGGCCGGGCGGATCTCCATCAGGCGGCTCCCTTCATGGCGTGCTGCAGGCGCTGCAGCCGTGATTTCAGGCTCGAATCGTAGAGGCGGGCGCCGATCTTGAGGACCAGCCCGCCGAGCAGCGAGGGATCGACCTCACGGACGATAGCGACGCTGCCATAACCGGCTTCGATCAGCCGGGTGCGAAGCTGGCTCACCTGGATATCGTCGAGCGGATGGGCCGAGATCACGCGCGCGGTGACGACGCCACGGCGTGCGGCGACCAGCGCCGCAAAGGCGGCCACCATCGTACGGAGATCGCGCAGCCGACGGTTCATGGCGACCACCCCCACGAAATTCTGCACGATCTTGCCGAACCGTTCACCCGAAAGGACGGCAAGCGCTGCCTTGCGTGCGACGTTGACATCGAAGGTCGGGCTTTCGAGGAGTCGTCGGAAATCGGCGCTCGCGTCGATCAGCCGGCCGAGCGCTTCCATTTCCGAGACCGCCTGGTCGAGCGCGTGCTGCTCCTCGGCGTACGCGTAGAGCGCGCTTGCGTAACGGTCGGCAACGCCGCCGCTGTGCGTGAATTGGGTCGCGTCGGATGCCACGACATTGGGTCCATCGTTGGGCCGCGGGCGACGGCCGGGAACGCTTCTGCCCGGCCTCGGGCCGGCCGCGGCCTCTAGCATGCGCCCGTGCGGCGGCGCAATACGTGGTAGCGAGCGCAGACGGTGCGCTATAGAAACGAGATCGGGTCGATATCGACCCGCACGCGCACCTGGCGCGGGACCTTGGCGCGCAGCAGCCAGGCGCGAATCAGCGGCTGGGCGGCGATCGCGCGCGGCGTCTTCAGCAGCAGCCGCCGGCGGTGCTGTCCGCGGAGCAGCGCCAGCGGGGCAGGAGCCGGGCCAAGCACGGTGATGCCGGGGCCGCTCGGGGCGGCGCGCCCGAGGGCGCTAGCCGCGGCATCGGCCGCTGCCGCGGAGGAGGCACTGACGATGAGCGCAGCCAGCCGTCCGAACGGCGGCCAGCCGCCGGGGCGGCGAAGCCCTGCTTCGGCTTGCATGAAGGCTTCAAGATCGCCGGCCGCGAGTGCCTGCATCACCGGATGTTCGGGGCAATACGTCTGAATCAGTGCGTGACCCGGTGCTTCGGCGCGCCCGGCCCGACCTGCGACCTGATGCAGGACCTGGAAGGTTCGCTCACCGGCGCGGAGGTCGCCGCCCGCCAAACCCAGGTCGGCATCGACGACGCCGACCAGTGTGAGATGGGGAAAATGCCAGCCTTTGGCGACAATCTGCGTGCCGATAATGAGATCGACCGTGCGCTCGGTAATGGCACGGCCGGCCGCTGCCGCGGCCTCCGGGCCCGGGAGCGTATCGCTCGCCATGATCAGTCGGCGGGCCGAAGGCAAGAGGCTGGCTACCTCTTCGGTAACCCGCTCGACGCCGGGGCCGATCGGCGTGAGGCTGTCCGGCGCGCCGCAGGCCGGGCAGCCGGACGGCAGGGGCACCCTGTGGCCGCAATGGTGGCACTGTAGGATCCCCTGAGCGCGATGCTCGACCAGCCAGGCAGAGCAGTTCGGGCAGGCAAGCCGGTGGCCGCAATGGCGGCAGAGGGTGAGCGGTGCATAGCCACGGCGATTGAGGTAGAGCAGCGCCTGCTCGCCGGCCTCCAGGGTGGTTGCGAGTGCCGCGACAAGCGGGGTGGAAAGAAAGCGACCCCGGTCGGGAGGTGTGGCGCGCAAATCGACGGTTTGGACCTGTGGCAGGGATGCGCCACCATGACGGCGCGGCAGCGTCACGCGGCGGTAGCGCCCCGATGCGGCGTTGCTGAGCGTCTCCAGGCTCGGGGTGGCGGAAACGAGAATTGCGGCCACTTCGGCAAGCCGTGCCCGCACCACTGCCATATCGCGCGCATGATAGATGACGCCTTCTTCCTGCTTGAATGCTGCTTCGTGCTCCTCGTCTACGACGATCAGGCCAAGTGCCGGGAACGGCAGGAAAAGCGCGGAGCGCGCGCCGACCACCACGCTTATCTCTCTGGTGGCGCAGGCGGTCCAGGTCATGCGCCGCGTGCGCTGGGATAGGTCCGAATGCCAAAGCGCGGGCGCCGCTCCGAAGCGGCGTCGGAACCGCTCGAGCCATTGTGCCGACAGCGCGATCTCCGGCAGCAGGACGAGAACCTGGCGGCCCTGCCGGAGCGCGGTCGCGACCGCTTCCAGATAGACCTCCGTCTTGCCGGCGCCCGTAACGCCATCCAGCAGGGTAACGGAGAAGCTGCCCCCGACGACGCCGGTGAGGCGGGCGGCGGCGGCTTCCTGCGCCGGGGAAAGGGACGGCCCGGGATGGTCGGGGTCGGGGGCCGCGAATGGAACTCCTGCTCGTTGCTGAGAGGCCGTTTTTTTTGGGGTCGCGGGACCAAGGCCACGGAGGCTCATTGCCAGAACTGTCCCGGGCGGGCTCAGGGTGTAAGTGGCGACCCAGTCGATGAAGCGGCGGAGTGGAGCCGTGAGCGGCGGAACCGGAAGCAGTGCCAGGAGCGGGCGAAGCCGCGCCTCGGCGATCCTGCGGCTGGCTGGTCTTGCCATGGGACTGCGCGCCAAGCTTTGAGGCGGCGCCTCGTCCGGGCGGTCCCAGACGACGCCAAGCACCTCCCGTTTGCCGAGCGGGACCCGCACGATATCGCCCGGCTGCGGACTGAACCCGTCGGGCACCGCGTAATCGAGCGCAGCGGCAAAGGGATAGGGGAGCAGGACCGGCACCCTTCGCACGTGCTTCCGCTTGCCTCCTTGCCCCTGTATGGTCGGATTTGCGATCGCTTGGCGAGACCGTCGCTGAGGCGGCCAAGGGAGGGCGGGCCCGGACATGAAGTTCAGCGTCGCCACCGTCGAGAGGGTGAAGATCAAGGCGCTCGCCGCTGGCAGCCTCCTCGACCGGGTCGCCGGCAAGCGCTCCCATGCGCGCGTAGCGACTGGCCATCGGTTCGTCTTTGCCCCGTGGACGGAGAAAGGCTCGGCCGGTTCTCTTGCGAATCCGACGAACAATGGACACTGATCGGATGAGTGCGACCCGCCGTCGCTTGGATTTGCCTCAGCCGGCGGCGGTGGCGGCCTTTCTGCGCGCCAATCCCGAGTGGCTTGCCGAAAATCCGGAACTTTACCGCACGCTCGCCCCGCCGATCCGGGTACACGGAGAGCCGCTCGCCGACCATATGGCGGCGATGCTCGAGATGGCGCGCGCGGACGCGAGTGACCTGCTGGCGGCGGGACGGGCCAGGCAAAGCCTTGGCGGACGGGTGGAGCAGGCTGTGCTGGCGCTCGTGCGCGCCGTCGATCCGTTGGCGGCAATGGCCACTGAACTGCCTGCGCTGCTCGGCGTGGACGCGGTAGCGGTCGGCATCGAGGCGGAAATTGCCGGCACGCGCGAACTGCCGAACGGCACGGTCGAGAGGCTGCTGGGCGAGGAGGATGTGCGGCTGAGGGCGACGCCGCAGCCGCGCGCAACCTCGCGCGAAACCCTGCTCCTGCATGGCGAGGCGGCCGCCCTGGCGTGCCACGAGGCGCTGGTACGGCTGCCCGGTACCGCCGTGCCTGCGCTGCTTGCGCTTGCGTGCCGCGATCCTTTTGCGGGCCCCGCCCGCGCGGTCCGTGCGCCGCTTCGCCTGTTGGCGCGGGCAATGGCCGCGGCGCTGGAGCGGGCTTGAGCGCGGAGGACGCACGGCGCGCGTTCCTCGATTGGCTTGCCGATGAGCGGCGGGCGGCGCCGCGCACGGTGGCCGCCTATGGGGCGGACCTCGCGCAGTTTCTGGTATTCCTTACCGGCCATCTCGGCGCGGAACCGGACCTCGACGCGCTGGCACGCCTCACGATCGGGGACTTCCGGGCTTGGCTGGCAGCGCTGGCCGGAGCCGGAAGCGGGGCTCGGAGCCGGGCCCGGCATCTTGCAGCGGTCCGCAGCTTTTTCCGCTACCTCGCGCGCCGCCGGGACCTTGCCAATCCGGCGCTGCAGCTTCTGCGCGCGCCGCGCCAAGGCCAGCGGCTGCCGCGGGCGCTCTCGGTCGGGGCAGCCGGGATGGTGGTGAGCGAGATCGGCGCGGAGGCGGGAAGCCCGGCCGAAGCGGCTCGCGACACGGCGCTTTTCGCGCTGCTCTATGGCAGCGGCCTGCGCATCGGCGAGGCGCTCGGCCTGTCGGTCGGGGACGCGCCATTGCCGGGTCCGGAGGATCCGCTGCGCGTGCGCGGCAAGGGCGCGAAGGAGCGGCTGGTGCCGGTGCTGCCGGCCGTGCGCCAGGCCGTCGCGGCGTGGCTCGCGCAGCATCCCGACCCGCGGCGGATGGCGCCCCTCTTCTTGGGCGTGCGCGGAAAGAGGCTTTCCGCCGGCGTTGCCGAGCGGCGCCTGCGCATATTTCGCCGCCTGCGCGGTCTTCCCGAGCATACCACGCCGCACGCGCTTCGGCATTCCTTCGCCTCCCATCTGCTTGCGGCCGGAGGCGACCTGCGTTCCATCCAGGAATTGCTTGGCCACACGAGCCTTTCGACGACCCAGGTTTATGCGGGCGTCGACGAGGCGAAGCTGCTCGCGGTCTGGAAGGCCGCGCATCCGCGTGCCGGCTAGGCGGGGTCCGGCAGGACATGCCCGATCGGCCCGATCATGCCGGCGCGGCGTCCCATGATCACGCGCACGCATCCGGCCCTTCCCGCCCGGCTCCGGATTTCGGCCGCGCCTTCGCCATCGCCACGGCCCTCAACCTGGCCTTCGTGGGATTCGAGGTCGTGGGCGCGGTTTTTGCAAATTCGACCGCATTGCTGGCCGACGCAGGACACAATCTCGGCGACGTGCTGGGGCTGGTCGGCGCCTGGGTTGCCGCCCTGCTGGCGCTTCGGCTGCCGTCGGCGCGCTACACCTACGGGCTGCGCAGCGGGACCATCCTCGCCAGCATGGCCAATGCCGCGATTCTCCTGGTCAGCATCGGTGCGATTTTGGTCGAGGCGGTGCGGCGGCTTGTTTCCCCTCTGCCGGTTGCGGCGGACTGGGTGGCTGCGATTGCGCTCGTCGGCATCGCGGTGAACGGCGGAACGGCATTTCTGTTCGCTTCCGGGCGACGAGGCGAGCTCAATGTACGGAGCGTGTTCCGCCACATGACCGGAGATGCGGTGATCTCGGCGGGCGTGGTCGTGGCGGCGCTGGCCGTCGCCGCGACCGGATGGAGCCGCATCGATCCGGTGGCGAGCATCTTGATCGTCGTGGCGATCGGATGGAGCACCTGGACCCTCTTTCGCGAATCGCTGGCGATGATGCTGGACGCGGTGCCGCCGGGGATCGAGCCCGGGGAGGTGCGCGCCTATCTCCTTGGTCTTCCGGGCGTGGTTGCCATCCACGATCTGCACATTTGGCCCATGAGCACGACCGAGACGGCCTTGACATGCCACCTGGTGATGCCGGGCATTGCGCCCGATCCGGAATTCATGGTCGAAGTCGGACGAGTGCTGGCGCGAGACTTCGGGATCGGACATCCGACGCTGCAGGTGGAATGCGCGAGCGACGTCACGTGCGTACTCGCACCCGACCGTGTCGTCTGATGGCATGGAAGCTGGGCAGCGAGTGCCGCCCCCACCATCGAGGCGGTTATTCCCGGGCGCGATGGCAATAGGCCTCGAGCCGGTAGCCGTCGGGATCGACCGCGAAGGCCGCGTAATAGTCAGGCCCGTAATCCGCACGAACGCCGGGGCGGCCGTTATCGCGCCCGCCTGCGGCGAGGGCGGCGGCATGAAAATCGTCGACGCTTTGCCGCGACGGTGCGGTGAAGCAGAAATGCAGGCCAGATCCTGCATCGGCGGGCACGGGTCGTGCGACGACGCTGATCCAGAACGCGACGCCGTCGTTGCCGTAGCCGAGTGAATCCGCTCCTTCGCTGAGACATCGGTATCCGAGCGGAGCGAATGCGGCATCGTAAAAGCGTTTGGTCGTGGCGAGATCACGAACCCCAATCGAGACATGATCGAGCATCGGGCAGTTCTCCTTCGCAAGGGATGATCCGGTCCTCCGGTTGCAAACAGAGATGGCAGGCTCCTGCTGTCGCGACTTGGGGAATATTGCTATCCGTTGTGCCATGGTGGGCGAGATTGAGAATCGCCGGCCCCGGGCGCGCGAGATCGGGCGGGGTCATGGCTGGTGCGTCAGCGACGTGATCTGCGGCCTTGGACCGGGGGATCGCCCGTTCGAGGAGCGGCACGACGCGGTCAGCATCGCCGCGGTGCTGGCCGGATCGTTTCAATACCGCTCCTCGGCCGGGCGCGCCCTGCTTTATCCGGGTGCCGTCCTGCTCGGGCGCGCCGGAAGCTCTTTCGTCTGCGCTCACGAGCATGGCCTGGGCGATCGCTGTGTTGCGTTCAGTCTTGATCCGGAATTCTTTTCCGAAATCGCCGCCTCCATTACCGGGTCGTATCGCTTCCGCTTCCCCGAGCCCATGCTGCCGGCTGCGAGCGGCTGGACGGCAGGGCTTGCCGAGGCGGAGGCGGCGGTAGCGGGCGGAATGCTTCTTGAAGAACGGGTGATCGGCGTCGTCGAGGCGATACTGACAAGGCTCTCCGGGCCGCATCCCAGGGCCGCAGCACCGGGCGCGCGCGACCGCCGGCGGATCAGCGACGCGGTTCGGCACATGGAAGGAAATTTCGACCGTCCGCTCGACCTTGCCGAGCTTGCCGGCATCGCCGGCATGAGCCGGTATCATTTTCTTCGCACCTTCCGCGGCTCTCTCGGCGTAACGCCCTACCGCCTCGTGCTCGATATGCGGATGCGCCGGGCCGCGCTCGATCTCGCGACCACGGGCGCGGCCGTGGCGGAGATCGCCTTTGCCGCCGGCTTCGGCGATCTTTCCACGTTCAACGCGCGTTTTCGCGCCCTGTTCGGAATGAGCCCGGTCGCGTTTCGTCGCGCGCGAGCGCGCGCGCCTGGCGGAATTGGGTGCGGCTTTCAGAGCCCGAGTCGATCGAGCGTGCGCGCGAGCACCCGGCTCTCGTCGTAACAGGCGAGTGCACGTGCCCGACCGGCTTGGCCCATGGCCCGACGCCGCTCGGGTGCCCCGGCGAGGGCCGCCAGCGCCGTCGCGAGGGATTGCGGATCGGCGGGCGGGACGAGCAGGCCGGTGACCCCCGGCAGCACCTGCTCGCGGGGCCCGGGAATGTTGCTTGCGACCACTGGAAGCCCGCAGAACATCGCCTCGATCAGCACCATCGGCAGGCCCTCGAAATGGCTCGGCAGCACGAAAATGTCGGAGGCCGCAAGGATCGCCGGCACGTCCTCCCGATAGCCGAGCATCTTCAAGCGACGGCCGAGCCCGGAAGCGGCGAAGAGTGGCGCGAGGTCGGCTCCGCGGTCGGAGTCGAGACGCTCGCCGACGACCCAGAGTTCGGCCTCGGGCAGTACGTGCATCGCCTGCAGGAGTTCGGCGTAACCCTTCGCCTCGACCAGCCGGGAGACAATCACAATGACGACGCGGTCGGCCGGCGTGCCGAGAGAAGCGCGGATGCGGACCCGCGCTGCCGGGTCGGGGCGGAACAGCGCCGGGTCACGGCCGTTGCCCACGGCATCAGCACGGCGGCTGATCCAGAGCCGGTGCGCCAGCGCGGCATCTTCTGCCGAAACCGTGAGATAGACGTCGGTGAAGCGCCCGCCGAGCCATTCCATGGTCAGCGTTGCAATACGAACCGGCCACCGCGCGGGTTGGCGGAACAGAAAGCCGTGGCACGTATAGGCGACCCGAGGCACGCGCGCACAGCGCGCTGCCGCGCGCGCGAGAAATCCGCTGATCGGCATGTGCGCATGCACAAGATCGGGCTTTTCGCTGCGGAATATCTGAATGAGCGCATTGAACGAGGCGAGGTGCGCGCGCGGTGAAAGGCGGCGCACGAACGGCAGTGCGACCACGCGAAACCCTTCCCCGCGGACAGCGCCGAGCAATGGGCCCTCCGGCGTGACGCCGATCACCTCGTGGCCGCGCGCCCTGGCCGCGCGCATGAGCGGGAGCAGGAACTGCCGCATTGCAAAGTCGGTGTTGGTAACCTCGATGACTTTCACCGGGCGCCGGTCCGGCCCGGCGCGCTCCGCACACCCATGCGAAGCGGCCCTATCCCACCTTGCTCACGGCCCACTTGACCTGCTGGGGACCGTCTGCGTAACCGGTCAGCACGACCTGTTCCGCGCGTCGCGCCTCGTTGTTGCCGAGATAGATGCTTTCTTCGAGGGTCATGCGCGCACCTTCGGCGCGCAGCCGCCACCCGGCGCCCGAAGGCAGCCGCAGCAAGGCTGCCTCGCCGTCCTGCTGGAGGCTCGTGGTGACACCGGGATGCAGATGGAAGCGAATCGTGAAAGCTTGTGGCACCGCCGCTTCGATCGCGTCTTCGCCCCGCACGTCCTCGCCGCTCTCCGCCATGTAGAGACGGCGGCGATGGATAGCGCCGAAAGGTTTCTCCCAGCCATTGTGGCTGGCTTCCAGCCAATGCGCGCCACTCGCCTCCTGGCGTTCCACCTCGACTTTGTCCGGCCGCCGGCGCAGCCCGTCCGGCGCAAGCTCCGAGGAGTTGACATCGGCGATCACCAGAGTGGAGTGCGCCGCGGTGGCACGTAGCGCATCGCGCCAGGCGTCCGAAGCGGCGGGCGCCGCACCGCAATTGACCACCAGCCGCTCGCGCCCGACGGAAAGCTCGACAGAAAGCGTGCCGGCGTGTGCGAACCGATCGAGCCCGCGCGGTGCCGGCGCACCGGCGTCCACGATCAGCACGCTGCGCCCGGCGGCAAGCCGGTAGAATCCCGCGTCGGTGAGCGCGGCGGGCGCCCGCCCGGTGCGGCCACCCTGCGCCAGCACGAGATCGATCAGCGCCGGGCTGTCCTCCTTGCTGCCGTTGAAGAGGGCAAGCGCGCCATCGCCGTGGCGCAGGCTTCGCAGCGCCAGCATCATGCGCTCGATGGCGGTTCCAATCGGCGCCGGCTGCGCGGCGTCGATGCTCTGCAACAGGGCGCGGATCTCGATCAGGTCCCGGAGCGCTGCGAGTTGCACGGAGGGGCTGCGTTCGGCATGGCATCCGTCGGGCAGGACCTGGCGGGCAATTTCCTGGGGCAGGAAGCGGAGTGCGCGCGTCAGCAGTGTCGCATGTTCGGGCAGCGCCACGGCGGCCGCGATCAGACCCTTGAGGGCGGTGAGGGCGCGGGCATCGAGTTCTTCGACGGGCAACGCGGCAGCGAGTGCGGTGGCATCGGCGGCCACCCGGCTCATCAGCTTTTGCCGGAAGGCATCATCGGCCGAGGCGGCGAAGAAATCATAGTGGCCAAGCCAGGCCGCGATCCGGGCGCCCACTATGTCCGGACGTTCGACGAGGGGATCGGCATGCTGGGTAGCGAGCCAGTCCGAGACGAGGGTACGGGCCCGGCCGCGCGCGGCCTCGGTGCCGAGCGCCCGAAGGTCGCGCAGCCAGGCGAACCCATGTGCGGCGGCCCGCGGCACCGGCTGGCCGTTGAACTGGTTCCAGTTGCCGGGGCGGAGCATCTGGATGGTTCCCAGGACGTCGAGTTCGCCCTTGACCAGCCGCGCGCCGCGCGCGGCGTCGCCAGGCCAAGGATCGCGCGCTGCCTGCGCAGGCGCATCGGGAACGTGCAGCGGGCGGATCTGCTGGAGGCGAATCAAGACGCGCCGCGCGCGGCGCACCCAGCGGCGCGAATCGGCCATGCTCACGCGATATCCCCTGCAAACTCAGCCGCGGCCGCCGAGCGAAGCGTCGCCACCGCCGCGGCATAATCCGGCGCCCCGAAGATCGCCGTGCCCGCCACCAGCACGTTCGCCCCGGCCGCGCGAACGGTGCCCGCGATCGCCGGCGTGACGCCACCGTCGGCGCCGATCGCGATCGGCCGGCCGGTCTCCTCGATCATCGCGCGAATGGTTGCGATCTTGCCAAGCTGCGAGGAGAGGAAGCTCTGCCCGCCGAATCCCGGGTTCACCGTCATTACAAGCACGATGTCCACGAGATCGAGCACCGGCGCAACCGCGAGGGCGGGCGTGGCCGGGTTGAGGGCAACGCCCGCTTTGCAACCGAGGGCGCGAATGGTCTGGAGCGAACGATGCAGGTTCGGCCCGGCCTCGGCATGCACGATGAGATGGTCGGCCCCCGCCTCGGAGAACTCGGCAAGGTAGGGATCCGCCGGCGCGATCATCAGATGCACGTCGAACGGCAGCCGGCAATGCGCGCGCAGCGCCCGCAGGACCAGCGGGCCGAAGCTGATGTTGGGCACGAAATGCCCGTCCATGACGTCAAGGTGCAGCCAATCGGCCGCTGCCTGCTCGACCGCCGCCACCTCCTCCTGCAACCGGGCAAAGTCCGCGGCGAGCAGGCTCGGAGCAACGATCGTCGGGGGCGGAGGCTGGGCCGGCATCAGCGATTTTTAGAGGGGCGAATCCGGGCCATACAAGCACCGATCCGGTCGGCGTCCGGTCGAAGGGCCATGATCACGGTCCTCTGCACTCTCTGCTTCGCCGGGCGCATGGGTCAAGTCCGGCAGAGCCGCGCTGCGAAGAATCCGTCCATCCCGCCGCGCTCCGGCCAGAGGCCGGGATGGCTCGCGAAGGTGCCGTCCGGCGCGCGTGCCTCGGGCATGGCCCGGAGCTCGCCGGGCGTGAAGGGAACAAACACCAACGGCAGCCGCGCGCATGCTGCGGCAATGCGCGCCGGTCCTTCCTCCGGCTGCAGCGAGCAGACCGAGTAGATCAGCCGGCCGCCTCGCATGAGGAGAGCGGCGGCTGCGCCGAGCAACCGGTCCTGCACTTCCGTGAGCGAGGCAACATCGCGCGGGGTGCGAAGCCGCGCGATGTCGGGGTGGCGGCGGATGATGCCGGTCGCGCTGCAGGGCGCGTCGAGCAGGATGGCCGGAAACCTCTCTGCCGGGTGCCACCGGGCGACATCCGCTGCCACCCACTCCGCTTCGAGGTGCAGCCTCGCAAGATTTTCACGCAGACGCCCGAGCCGCGCCTCGTCGCGATCGACGGCGACGGCGCGCGCGCCGAGCGAGGCGAGTTGCGCGGTCTTGCCGCCGGGTGCGGCGCAGAGATCGGCGACGCGCTCGTGGGACTCCGGCGCGAGCAGCCGGGCCGGCATCGAAGCTGCCACGTCCTGCACCCAGAAATCGCCGCCGGCAAAGCCCGCCAGCGCCGTAACCAAGGTCCCGGGCGGGAAGCGCACCGTGCCGGTCGGGAGAAGCGTGGCGCCCTCTGGGACCGCTGCGCCGGGCCGGAGCGTGAGATCGAGCGGCGGTTCGCGGGCGTGCGCCGCGGCGATGGCGCGGGCGTTCTGCCCCCACGTCGCCCAGAGCCAGCCGGGCGTATCGAGCCGCGGCGCGTCGAATTCGGCGAGTGCGGCCGGCCCGATCGCCGCGAGCCGCCGCAGGACCGCGTTCACGAGGCCCGCGAACGGGCCGAAACCCAGGGCGCGCGCCAGCGCGACCGCGGTGGCGACGGCGGCATAGGCCGGCAGATCGAGCAGCAGGAGTCCGGCTGCGCCGAGCCGGAGGACATGGCGGACGGGCGCGGGTGGCGCGCGCCGCAGGAACGGTTCGACCGCCGCGTCGAGGCTGCCCAGTCGGCGCAGCGTGGCGGCAGCCAACCGGTGCGCGGCGGCGCGGTCGCTCGATGGCATCGCCGGCAACAGTGCCATGCCACGTTCGAGCGGCATGCGCCGGTCGAGCACCGAACTCAGCAGCGCAAACGCGCCCTCCCGTGTCGGGTCGTCCATGGAAGAGTGCGGCAGCGCGGCTCAGCCGATGAGCAGTTCGATCGCATCGCCGACCGCGATCCCTCCACCGGCGGTCACCTCGGCGTGCACGCCAAGGTCGCGATGGCCATAAGCGGCGCTAAGCTCCGCCACCGGATCTGCGTCGCGCTCGGCGGTCGCCGGATTGACCTCGGTTGCCGGGCAGCGGGCGATCCGCTTGACGACGCGAAGACGGACGCCGCCGGCTTGCAGCTCGGCCCCCACCCAATCGAGCTCCTGCCAGGCGGGCGCGCCGCGGAAATAGATGTTGGCACGGAAGCGCATTCGGTCGCGCGGGGCTCCGACCTTGCGCTCGAGATCGGCGAGGCTGGCCAAGTTGATGAGGCTTACCACCGGGCGCCGCTGATCGGAGAAAACATGCCCGGGCACGTAATGGAAACGCGGCTGCCCGCGAGCCGCGGGACCGAGAAAGCGGACCAGGAACGCCCCGATGCGGCTCTGTCCTTCGGGCGTCAATGCGTGAGCAATGCAGGCCGACCCGTCCGGGGCGCGGATCGCGAGCTGGCCGTTGCGTGGATCGAAGCTGGCCTTGAGGCGGGCGATCGCGGCGTTCTGCATCAGGCACATGAAGTTGGTCTTGGGCAGCCAGCGCGGCGCCGCCGGATCGAAGGCGGCATCGCCCTGGGCGAGCGCGAAGGCTCGGTCCCAGGGAATGGCGCCACCCCGCTCGAGCGTGGTTTCCTCGAGTGCCTCGGCGGTCAGACCCTTCACCGGGTAGCGGTAGAGATATTCGATTCGCATGCGGCCAATGCCCCTTGAGGCGATCAAATTGCTCTACCATGTGCGGGGGCAAAGGTCCTGCTTGGGCTGCCTCCGGGGGCCGCGGTGGGCCGTCGCCTCCGTGAAGGGACAAAGCGCATGAACATCGAAAAATTCACCGAACGCTGCCGCGGCTTCCTGCAGGCCGCTGGCACCATTGCCACCCGCGAATATCATCAGCGGATCACGCCTGAGCACCTGCTCAAGGCGATGCTCGACGACGAGGAAGGCGCGGCCTCCGGGCTGATCCGCGCTGCCGGAGGCGATCCCGCTTCAGTCAAGCTTGCCGTCGAGGCCGAACTCGCGCGCCAGCCGAAGGTGCAAGGCCCCGGCGCCGGGCAGCCGCAGGTCACGCCCGAGCTGGTGCGCGTGCTTGATGCTGCCGAACGCGCGGCCGAGAAGGCGGGCGACGAATACGTGGCGCAGGACCGGTTGCTCGTCGCTTTGGCGGCCGGGGAGGGTCCGGGCGCGCGTGCGCTCCGCGCAAGCGGAGCAACCGCCGCGGCACTCGAGAAGGCGCTGGCCGAGATCCGCAAGGGGCGCAAGGTGACCAGCGCCGGGGCGGAGGCGAGCTTCGATGCGCTGAAGAAATATGCGCGCGACGTCACCGAACTCGCGCGCACCGGCAAACTCGATCCGGTGATCGGGCGCGACGAGGAGATCCGCCGGACCATCCAGGTGCTGGCGCGTCGCACCAAGAACAACCCGGTGTTGATTGGTGAGCCGGGCGTCGGCAAGACCGCGATCGTCGAGGGCCTCGCGTTGCGCATCGTCAACGGCGATGTGCCCGAGGCGCTGAAAGGCAAACGGCTGCTCGCCCTCGACCTCGGCGCGATGGTGGCCGGCTCGAAGTTCCGCGGCGAGTTCGAGGAGCGGCTCAAGGGTGTGCTGTCGGAAATCGAGGCAGCAAGCGGCGAGGTGATTCTCTTCATCGACGAGCTGCACAACCTGGTGGGCGCCGGGCGTGCCGAAGGCTCGATGGACGCTTCCAACCTGATCAAGCCGGAACTCGCTCGCGGCACCTTGCATTGCGTCGGCGCTACCACGCTCGACGAGTACCGCAAGTATATCGAGAAGGATGCCGCGCTCGCGCGCCGCTTTCAGCCCGTGTTCGTGGCCGAGCCGAGTGTCGAGGACACGATCTCGATCCTCCGCGGCATCAAGGAGAAATACGAGCTCCACCATGGCGTGCGCATCACCGACGCGGCGCTGGTGGCGGCGGCCACGCTCTCGAAGCGCTACATCAGCGACCGGTTCCTGCCCGACAAGGCGATCGACTTGGTGGACGAGGCGGCGAGCCGGCTCAGGATGCAGGTCGATTCCAAGCCCGAGGCCTTGGACGAGCTCGATCGGCGGCTGATCCAGCTCAAGATCGAGCGCGAGGCACTGAAGAAGGAGGACGATCCGGCATCGCGCGACCGGCTGGTAAAGCTCGAGAAGGAGCTTGCCGAGCTCGAGGAGAGATCGAATGCGATGGCCGCCGACTGGCAGGCGGAGAAAACCCGGTTGGCGGAGGCGCAGAAGCTCAAGGAGCGCCTCGACCAGGCGAAAAGCGAGGTCGAGGTGGCGCAGCGGCGCGGCGACCTGGCGCGCGCTTCGCAGCTCAAGTACGGAGAAATTCCCGAGCTCGAAAAGAAGCTTGCGGCGCAGCAGACTAGCGGCCGGCTGGTCAACGAGGCCGTGACCGAGGAAGGGATTGCGGCCGTGGTCTCGCGCTGGACCGGCGTGCCGGTGGACCGGATGCTGGAGGGCGAGCGCGGCAAGCTCCTGAGGATGGAGGAGGAGCTTCGGGGGCGGGTGGTCGGTCAGGAAGATGCGCTGACGGCGGTCGCCAATGCCGTGCGCCGGGCGCGCGCCGGGCTTTCGGATCCTAATCGGCCGATCGGCAGCTTCCTGTTCCTCGGCCCGACCGGAGTGGGCAAGACCGAGCTTGCCAAGGCGCTGGCGGCATTCCTGTTCGACGACGAGCGCGCGATGGTGCGCATCGACATGAGCGAGTTCATGGAAAAGCACGCGGTCGCGCGGCTGATCGGCGCACCGCCGGGCTATGTCGGATACGACGAGGGCGGGGTGCTGACCGAGGCGGTGCGCCGGCGGCCTTATCAGGTGCTGCTGTTCGACGAGGTGGAGAAGGCGCACGAGGACGTCTTCAACGTGCTGTTGCAGGTGCTTGACGATGGCCGGCTGACGGATGGACAGGGCAGGACCGTCGATTTCCGCAACACGATCATTGTCTTGACCAGCAATCTCGGCAGCGAGGTCTTGGCGGCGCAACCGGAAGGAGAGCCGCTGGCGCTCGTTGAAGGCCAGGTGATGCGCCTGGTGCGCGAGCGCTTCCGGCCGGAGTTCCTGAACCGACTCGACGAGATCATCCTTTTCCGCCGCCTGAGCCGGGCGGATATGGCGGCCATCGTCGAGATTCAGCTTGCGCGGCTCAAGGCGCTGCTGGCCGAGCGCAAGGTTGTGCTCGACCTGGATCGCACCGCGCTCGAATGGCTGGCGGAGGCGGGCTACGATCCGGTGTATGGAGCAAGGCCGCTGAGAAGAGTGATCCAGCGCGAACTGCAGAATCGGCTCGCCGGCATGCTTCTCGACGGCGTGCTCAAGGAGGGCGACAAGGCCACTGTTCGCGCGGGCCCTGAAGGGCTAGCACTCGACGTCAACGGCAGGCTCGCCGCGGCTGCATAGCGATGTGCAGGCGGCCCGCCAACCCGTTCCACCCACTCTCGGGTTGATCGGATGGCGGGGGCTACCTGCCGTCGTCACATGCACGGAGCGCATAGGATGCCAGCGCACAGGCGCAAAGGAACGCCATCGCGATCGTTGACAGGAAAGTGTCATCTCGGTAGATAGAGCCAACGCCTTGGACGGACCAGTCGGCTATGGCTGGGCCGGGGGCGTTTTGTTCTTTGACAAGCGCATGAGGAAGAAAGGGATACGTTGGCGGCGTCCCGAGGGATTCGGCGCCTCCGCCTGTGCGGAGAGAAGCCGGTCTGGTCTGGGGTGACGTCGACGCGTTCAAAGTATGTGAGCGTCGAGTGAGTATTCGGGAGCCGCGCCGCCGTTTCGGCGGGGCGGAATTCCCGATGCGTTGGGCCTGTTCGTTTCGGGGTTTCCGGGCTGCGAGGTTCGGAGATCCGGAGATGAACCTGAGAGTTTGATCCTGGCTCAGAGCGAACGCTGGCGGCATGCCTAACACATGCAAGTCGCACGGGCAGGGGCAACCCTGTCAGTGGCGGACGGGTGAGTAACGCGTAGGAATCTGTCTCCAGGTGGGGAATAACCGTGGGAAACTACGGCTAATACCGCATGATACCTTCGGGTCAAAGGCGCAAGTCGCCGGGAGAGGAGCCTGCGTCCGATTAGCTTGTTGGTGGGGTAACGGCCTACCAAGGCTGCGATCGGT
>Ga0335075_10007551_pt1 | contig 16722 bp, 15 predicted proteins | sample Lox_Sample_24_FD_206723 | JGI IMG/M metagenome (GOLD analysis project Ga0335075, IMG submission 206723) | Soil microbial communities from Loxahatchee National Wildlife Refuge, Florida, United States - Lox_Sample_2.4 | ecosystem: Environmental > Terrestrial > Soil > Wetlands | place: USA...
TGTTCCTGTGGACGGTGCTGCTCGGCCGCACCCGGTTCGGCCGGTACGTGTACGCGATCGGCGGCAATGCCGAGGCGGCCCGGCGGGCGGGCATCAGCATCGTCCGGATCCGGACGCTCGCCTTCGCACTGTGCGGACTGACCGCGGGGATCACCGGCATCATCTACGCCTCGTACCTCGGGTCGATCTCGAACAACGTCAACGGCGGCCAGAACGTGCTGAACGCCGTGGCGGCGGCCGTCATCGGCGGCACGAGCCTGTTCGGCGGGCGCGGCAAGATGCTGCACGCGCTGCTTGGCGGCCTGGTCGTCGGCGTGATCAGCAACGGCCTGCTGCTGCTCGGCCTGTCCGCGTCGGCCCAGCTGATGTGGACGGCGGTCGTGCTGCTCGTGGCGATCATCGTCGACCGCCTCACCCGGCGCGGCCAGGGCGTGACCTGACGGCGCCCATACTAAGTGTGTGACGGATAATCCCCCGGCCTCCGCGCGCCCGGTAAGGTCGAAGACCGGGCGCGCAGCCGGGGGGTTTCAGGGGGGTCGTCCCCCCAGGTCGGCACAGCCCGTCCACCGGGAGGTCCGGTTCGGGATGGCGGAGCTTGTGCCAGATCTCTCCCGAACGGGCTCGTGGCTTCTGTTCACCGACGGCATCCCGCAAAGCCAGGTCGACCTGACCGATCCCGGCTACCTGGAGTTCGAGTACGTCCGCCGCATCGGGCACATCGCCGACCTGGCGTTCCCGCCGGGCGAGCCGCTGCGCGTGCTGCACCTGGGCGGCGGCGCGCTCACGCTGCCCAGGTACATCGCGCACACCAGGCCGGGGTCGCGGCAGCTCGTCGCCGAGCTGGACGCGCCGCTCACCGACCTGGTCCGCAGGCACCTGCCGCTGCCCGCCGGGCACCGCATCCGGGTCCGGGCGGCGGACGCCAGGGAAGTGCTCGAGTCCGTCCGCGCGGCCAGCTACGACCTGGTGATCAGCGACGTGTTCGCGGGGGCCAAGACCCCGTTCCGGCTGACCACGGCGGAGTGCGCGCGCGCCGCGGCGCGCGCGCTGCGGCCCGGCGGCGTGTACACGGTCAACGTCGCCGACGGGCCGCCGCTCGAGCTGGCGCGCCGGGCAGTCGCCACCGTACGTTCTGAATACAAGGAGACCTGCATGATCGCCGAGCCGGCCGTGCTGCGCGGACGCCGGCTCGGCAACCTCGTGCTCGCCGGAAGCGACGAGCCGCTGCCGACGGCGGCGCTGCGGCGCGCGGCGGCGGGCGACCCGTTCCCGGCGCGGGTGGTGGTGGGCGACGAGCTCGGCCGTTTCGCCTCAGGGGCACCGGTGGTCACAGACTCCGCGAAAATGACCGGGAACCCCCCGCAGTCAACAAACTGGTAACACGCCCCGTTCACGTATGCCGGCGCGCTGCCTGCGTCTACTCTTACCTGCATGGACTTGCCGCCTTCAGGTTGGTACCCGGATCCGTACGGGGTGCCCGAACTGCTGCGCTGGTGGGACGGGGCGACGTGGACCCAGCACACCCACCAGGACGGCGGGACGGCCGCGGCCGACGGTTCCGAAGGCGCCGAATCGGGTGCCACGGCTGAGCAGCCGATCGTGGTGCAGCAATCGGAGGGTCAGCCTTCGGCGGTGAAGCAGACCCTCCCGCAGCCGGTGGTTGCCGTGCAGCCGACCACCGTGCAGCCAACCACGGTGCAGCCAACCACGGTGCAGCCGACCTCTGTGCAGCGCACGACCGTGCAGCCCGGCGCGCTGCAGCCTGCCACGATGCAGGTCGGCGGCGCGGCGCCCGGGGCGGTAGGCGCGGCCGGGGTGCGGCCCGCCGGGGGACCTCCCGACGCCGGAATCAACGGCACCCAGGTGCTGTTCCTCGGCGACAACGCGTGGTCCGGCCCCAACGGTCCCGGCGGCGCCGGGCCCGGGGACCCGTACGGCTACCAGCGCGCCCAGCGGCGGCGACGGATATGGCTCGCGAGCGGCCTCGCGGCCGGCACCGTGGCCGCGCTGGGGGTGATCGCGCTGGTCGTGAACGCCCTCGCCCAGACCTCGCCGCCCGCGGCGGCGACGAACACGCCGCCCGCCGCCCCGACCACGCCGGTGGCCGCGGCGACCACGCCGGCGTCCGCCAGCGCGACGGCGACAGCGGGCGGCTCGACGCTCACCGACGGCCAGTCGGGGCTGTCCTACACCCAGCTGCCCACTCCCTGGCAGCCCAACTGCCCGAGCGGCCTGAACAACCAGGGATTCACCTGGACGGCCGGCGAATCCGCAGTCGCCGGGCAGGTCAACGGGGGGCAGACCACGTGGTACGGGGCCGCCTGTTCGGGGCCGCTGCCGCAGCAATACGGGTACAACGGCGTGGCCGACCTGGACAACGTCGCGACGCAGCTGGCGAACCAGTTCAACGGCACCTACTATGCCCCGCTGAGCCACAACTTCCAGCAGGAGGTCAGCCAGCCGATCCAGGTCAGCGGGCACGCCGGCTGGGAGGTCCAGTTCCTTATCACCTACACCAACCCGCAGGGCCAGGGGCTGTCGTGGAATGACGAGCTCGGCGCGGTCGTGGTGGCCGACAGCGGCACCGGCTCGGCCCCCGCCGTGTTCTACGTGTCGATCCCGGGCAACCTCGGGGAGAGCAACGTGGACACGCTGGTCTCCTCGCTCCAGCTCACCGCCGTCACGCCGCAGCAGGGCGGCTCCCCCGCGCCCGGCGGGCAGCCCGCGACGGGCTCACCCAATCCCTAGCGACGGCGGCAACAACAGGAACGGCAACGAGGGGCCGGCCTGGATCACATCAGGGCGGCGAGTTCGGTGATGGACGATACGGACAGGTCCCACGGGTTGGTGGCGACGCCGGCGCCGGGGATGCCGGGCCCGCGCTCCAGGGGCCGGGAGATGAACGCGGCGGCCAGGCCGGCCTCGCGGGCGGCCGCGAGGTCGTGCTCGTGTGCCGCGGCCAGCATGATTTCCCCTGGCTCGAGCCCGAGCAGGGCGGCCGGCCGCAGGTACGCTTCCCTGGCTGGCTTGTAGGCCTTCGACACGTCTGAGCCGAGGATCAGGTCCCAGGGCAGCCCGCCCGCCTTCGCCATGTCCAGCAGCAGGGACGTGTTCCCGTTCGACAGCGGTCCCACGATGTAATCCCGCTTGAGCGCGGTGATCCCGGGGACGCTGTCGGGCCAGGGCGGCAGCAGGTGCCAGGCGCGGTTGAGCTCGTCAAGCGCCGCCGGGCGGAAGCGCCCCGGGTCGAGCCCGAGGTCGGTAAGCACGCCGTCGAGGTTCTCGCGGTGCAGCACGTCCAGCGGGACAAACGGCCGCTCTCCGATGCTGACCCGCCGCATCGCCGGCACGTACCGTGACCGCCAGGCATCGGCGAACGTGCCGGGGTCGAGTTCCAGGCCCTGCTCGCCGGCGAAGCGGCGGACGGCCGCGGCGACCCCCGTCCGCCAGTCGACCACCGTGCCGAACACGTCGAACAACACGGCCTTGACAGGCTGGGCGGTAGACACAGGGGTGAACGTCACTGTGCCAGCATCTCAGGCTCAGGCGGGTGATCGGTGCTCGGCGTTCGCGCGCCGGCCCCGGGCTTCGGCGGGGGTGTCCGGCGGAATCGCGGCGAGCAGCGCGCGGGTGTAGTCGTGCCGCGGGTGCTCGTAGATCTCGACGGCCGGGCCGGTCTCGACGATGCGGCCGGACGTCATCACGGCGACGCGGTCGCTCATGTGGGCGACGGCCGCCAGGTCGTGCGAGATGAACAGGTAGGTGAGCCCGAGATCGTCTTGCAGTTGCCGCAGCAGGTTCATGATCTGGGCCTGCACGGACACGTCGAGCGAGGACAACGGCTCGTCCAGGACGATCAGATCCGGCTCGCCGGCGAGGGCGCGGGCGATACCGACGCGCTGGCGCTGGCCTCCAGAGAGCTCGTGCGGATGCCGGGCGGCGGCGTCGGCCGGCAAGCCTACCTGTTCGAGGAGTTCGTGCACGCGGGCGCGCCGGGCGCTGGTGCCGTCGCGCAGCCGGTGGACCCGGATCGGCTCCTCGATCGACGAGCCGATGCTGTGTCGCGGGTCGAGCGACGACTGCGGGTCCTGGAACACCATCGCCACCTGGCGGCGCAGCGCGCGGAGGCGGCGGCGGGGCCACGAAGTCACGTCCTCGCCCAGGATGCGGACGGTTCCGGCGGACGGGTTCACCAGGCGCAGCAGCGCCAGCCCGGTGGTCGACTTGCCGCTGCCGGACTCGCCCACCAGGCCCAGCGTCTCGCCGTGCGTGATCTCGAACGAGACCCCGTCGACGGCGCGCACCTCGCGCTTGCCCGACGCGGTCCGCACCGGGAACCGGACGTGCAGATCCTCCACCGCCGCGACTACGTCGCTCATGACACACTCCCGCCGGGCACCGCGTCGGCGACGCCGGCGTAGAAGGTGCGGGCCAGGTGCCCGGGACCGACCGGGGCGAGCGGCGGCAGCTCCGTCGCGCAGCGCGCGTCGGCCCGGACCGAGCAGCGCGGGTAGAACGCGCATCCCGGCGGCGGCTGCAGCGGGCTGGGCGGCGAGCCCGGGATGGCGGCGAGCGGCGACCGGTCACCGATACGCGGGCGGGCGGCGAGCAGCGCTCGTGTGTAGGGATGAACGGGACGTTCGAAAAGCTCGTCAACCGGCGCCTGTTCGACGATGCGGCCGCCGTACATCACGGCGACCGTGTCGGCCAGGCCCGCGACCACGCTCAGGTCGTGGGTGATCCAGATGACGGAGGTGCCCAGCTTCGCCTGCAACTGAGTGACCAGGTCGATCACCTGGGCCTGGATAGTGACATCGAGGGCGGTCGTGGCCTCGTCGGCGATGATCAGCTCCGGTTCGCAGGCGAGCGCCATCGCGATCATCACGCGCTGCTGCATGCCGCCGGAGAAGTGATGCGGGTAGGAGTCGACCCGCTGCTCCGGCTCCGGGATGCCGACCTGGTCGAGCAGCTCGATGCTGCGGCGGCGGGCGTCGGCCCGCGATCGCCCCTGCAGGAGCTGGTACGCCTCCCCGATCTGGCGGCCGACGGTCATCAACGGGTTGAGGGACGAGAGCGGGTCCTGGAAGACGAAGCCGACGTGCCGCCCCCGGAAGGCCCGCAGCTGCCGGTCCCGCATGGTCCGCAGGTCGGTGCCGAGCAGCCGCACCGAGCCGTCGACGTCCACCCCGGGTGGCGTCAGGCCGGTCGCGGCCAGCATCGTCATGCTCTTGCCGCTGCCGGACTCGCCGACGATCGCGAGCGTCCGGCCTGGATCGACGGTGAGGTCAACTCCGTTGACGATCGACGCGAGACCACGCCGCGTGCGCACGCTGACCCGCAGGTCGCGGACGGAGAACACCGGTTCGGTCATGGCCGGGCCGCCGCTTCGAGCTGGGTGCGCCGCCGCGGGTCCAGTACGTCCCGCAACGCGTCACCGACCAGGTTGAACGACAGCACGGTCAGCACGATGGCGAGTCCGGGGAAGACCGCCATCCACCACGCCTGCTGCATGAATCCCTGCGCCTCGTACAACATGCCGCCCCACGACGGCTGCGGCGGCTGCACGCCGAGTCCGAGGAACGAAAGCGCGGCTTCGGTCAGGATGGCGAAGCCGAGCGACAGCGAGGTCTGCACGATCACGGGACCCGCCACGTTAGGCAGGATGTGCCGGGTGATGATCTCGCGGTCGGGTACCCCGATCGAGACCGCCGCGCGCACGTACACGTCCTCCCGGACGCTCAGCACGCTCGCCCGGGTGATGCGCGCGAATATCGGCGTGTAGACAACCGCGATCGCGATCATCGCGTTGCCGATGCCCGCCCCGAGCACGGCCACGATCGCGATCGCGAGCAGCATGACCGGGAAAGCGAACAGGATATCCATGCAGCGCATGATGAACGAGTCGGCGAATCGTCCGTAGTAGCCCGCGAGCAGGCCGAGCAGCACACCCGCCACGAGCGCGAAGCCGACGCTGACGACGGATACCTCGAGTGACGGCTGAGCGGCGATGATCACGCGGCTGAGCACGTCCCGGCCCAGTTCGTCCGTGCCGAACCAGTGCAGGCCGCTTGGTCCCTGCAGCATGTGGGGGACGTCCACGTCGTTCTCGCCGCTGGGCGCGATCAGCGTGCCGAACAGCGCCAGAACCACCATCAGGCCGATCCAGACCAGGCCGCCGAGCGCCAGCGGCCGGCGCAGCAGCACCCGCGCGACGTCGCGGGCCGACGCGGCGGACGGCCGGCCGGCCGGCGCGTTGCCGGCCGCGACCGCCACCGGTTCGCTGAATTCAGTGGGTGAAGTCGTCATCGCAGCGAGATCCTCGGGTCGACGACCGCGTAGAGCAGGTCCACGAGCAGGTTGACGACGATGAAGATCGCCGCGATCAAGAGCACCGTTCCCTGCAGCACCGGGTAGTCCCGCTGCTCGACCGCCTGATAGGTGAGCAGGCCGAGGCCCGGCCAGGCGAAGAGGACCTCGACGACGATGACGCCGCCGAGCAGCGATGCGAGCTGGATGCCCACCACGGTGAGCACCGGCACGAAGGCGTTGCGCATCACGTGCCGGCGCAAGACGATCCTCGCCGGGATGCCCTTGGCGGCGGCGGTGCGCACGTAGTCGCGGCCAAGTTCATCCAGCACGGCTGTGCGGATGAACCGCGTCAGGATCGACGCCGCCACGAGCCCCACCGCCAGGGCCGGGAGCAGCACATGCCGCCCCCACTCGAGGGGATTGGCGGTGAGCGAGACGTATCCGGAAGGCGGCAGGCTGCCAGCCGTCCCGGTGAACGCGAGGATCAGCAGGGTCCCTATGAAGAAGTCGGGCACCGAGACGCCCAGCTGGCTGATGACGCGCGCCCCGCTGTCCACCCAGGTGTCGTGGCGCACCGCGGCGAGCACGCCGAGCGGGAGCGCGATCACCACGCCGATGATCATCCCGGTGATCGCGAGCGACAGCGTCGCCGGCAGCCGCTGGAAGAGGATCTGGGTCACCGGCTGCCCGGTCTGGAAGCTCACTCCCAGGTCGCCGGTGACCGCGTGGCCGAGGTAGCTGAAGTACTGCACGACCAGGGGCTTGTCGAGGCCCGCGCGCTGACGGAGCGCCGCGTAAATGGCCGGGTTGAACCTGATGCCGAGAGCGGTGCGCACGGGGTCGCCTGGCACCAGGTGGATCAGGGTGAAGACGACGAGGGTGACGCCGAGCAGCACGATCACCAACTGCGCGACGCGCCGCCCGACGATCCAGAGCATCTAACCCGTGTCCCTTCGTGGTGAAATCAGCTGAGCCACGCGTCGTTGAACCGCACGGCCCGGTCCGGCCGCACGGTGTATCCGTGCAGGTCGCTGCTGTACGCCTGGATCACGTCGGGGTTGTACAAGTAGATGTAGCTCGCCTGGTCCACGATGATCTTCGCGGCCTGGTCGTAGAGACTCTTGCGGGCCGCGAAGGCCGTCGTGGTCTGCGCCTGGTTAAGGAGCTGGTCGACCGTCGGGTTGTTGAACTTCTGGAAGTTGAAGCTCCCGCCCGTGATCTGCTGCGCGTAGTAGTAGTCGGAGGGGTCGAGGTTGCCGAGCCAGCCGAGAATGAACGAGTCGAAGTCGCCGTTCTCCTCCTGGCTGAGCCAGGTGGCGAAGTCCAGGGTCTGGATCTTCACCGTGATGCCGAGCGGCTGGAGTTCGGAGGCGATCACCTGGGCGGCGGTGACGGTCTGCGGGTACTCGTTCGTGACCATCATGTTCATGGTCAGGTTCTTCACGCCGGCCGCGGCCAGCAGGCTCTTCGCCTTGCTCAGGTCGGGGGTGTAAGGCGAGTAGTCGTAGTACCACTGGCTGGTCTTCGGGATGGCGGTCTCGTTGGCCACCGCGTTGCCGAAGGTCGCGGCCTGGACGATGGCACCGGGGTTGATGGCGTAGGCGATCGCCTGCCGGACGCGGACGTCGTTGTAGGGCTTACGCGCCTCGTTCAGGGTCATGTACCAGTAGTCGGTGCTCGGCACTGACTTCACCGTGAAGCCGCTGGCGGACTTCTGCAGCGACTGCACCTGCTGCGGCGGCAGGTTGTCGGTCCACTGCACTTCGCCGCCCTCGAGGTCCTGCAGCGCGACGGTCGGGTTGGAGACGAACGTGTACTTGATCGTCTTGATCTTCGGCGCACCGCCCCAGTAGTGCGGGTTGGCCGCGAGCGTGATCGACAAGCCGTGGTCCCACGAGACCACCTGGTACGGGCCGGTGCCCACCGGGTGCTGCCCGATCTGGCCGGACTCGACGTTCTTCTTCTCCACGATCGCGACGCCCATGAAGCCGCCGATAGCGTTGAGCAGGTCCGGCGTCGGCTGCTTGAGGTTGATGACGACCTTGTGGGCGCCGTCGGCCGTCACCGATTTGACCTCGGCGAACCGGTACGCGTTCGGCAGCTTCTGGTCGATGATCCGGTCGTAGGAGTAGACGACGTCGGCCGATGTGAACGGCGTGCCGTCCTGCCACGTCGTGTTGCGCAGCGTGAAGGTCCAGGTCAGCTGGTTCGGGCTGGTCGTCCAGCTGGTGGCCAGCGCCGGCTCCATCTGCAGGCTGGCATTGGGCTCCACCAGCGTGTCGAAGACGTTCTCGAGCACCTCGAAGCTGTTGTAGTCCGAGGTCTTCTGCGGGTCGAGCTGGTCGGGCTCGCCGCTGATCGCGACGGAGAGGGTGCTGCCGCTGCCGGAGGCGCCACCGGACGTGCCGCCAGCGCTTGACGTGCCGCCAACGTTCACGCTCCCGCCACCGGAACAGGCGGCGAGGGCAACCGTGAGGGCTCCGAGCCCGACTATCCAGCGCATCCGCATCTGCTCAGTCCTCCGTCCGGCCCTTCATTATATTGAAGACGAGCCGCATTATGCACACATACCCTCATAGCGCGTCAAGTCCCACTTACCGGAAAGACGGCGGTCAAACCTCCGGCACGAGTCAGAACGAGGGCGGCGTGACCGCGCCGATGATCACCGAGACGGCGTCGGTGGCGTTGACCCAGTAGTGGGGCACGGACGAGTCGTAGGTGATCGAGTCGCCCTCGGCCAGTTCGTACCGCCGCCCGCCGATCCCGATCTGCAGCGTGCCGCTCAGCAGGTGCACGCACTCCTCGCCGACGTGCTGGAACGGCTGGTCCCGATTGTCGAAACCGGGCGGGATCTGGCTGCGCAGTACCTCGAGTGCGCCGCCGAGGCCGGGTGTCAGCAGCTCATAGACCAGGCCGGGCTCGGTCGGCAGGCGCAGGCGCTTGCGCCGGTCGGCGCGCACCACCATGTGGCCGGTCTCCGGGCCCTGCAGGAATTGGCCGAGGGGCACCTGAAGGGCGGCGGCGAGCCGCCTGAGCGTGAGGAACGACGGGTTGCCGCGGCCCCGCTCAAGCTGGCTGATGGACCCGGCACTCACGCCGGCCGCGGCCGCGAGCGCCTCGACGCTCAAGTGCGCGGCGACCCGGGTGTCGCGCAGCACCCGGCCGAGCACGACCACGTCCTCACCGCCCGGCCCGGGCGCGGACAGGGCCCCGTCGCTCATCGCCACCCCCCGTCGCAGTGTCGCACGGTCTTCACCTTAATGAAGGTAGCGCGTGAGTTCAAAACGGGAGTGGCCGTGCACGGGAGTGGCTCAGGTTGCCGAATAGCTGAGCTCGGCGGAGCCGTCGGGGAAGACCCGGGGCTGGCGCCGCAACTGCAGGCGGGGCCGTGCGGTCCCGTGTGGCCACAGCGGGATGCCGTCGCCCAGCAGGATCGGCAAGACGACCACCTCGAGGCTGTCGAGCGCTCCCTGCTGAGAGAAGGCCTGGATCGTGCGGGGACCGCCGACCAGGTGCACGTCACCGCCGGAGCGGCGGGCCCGCAGCCGCTGGACCAGCCCGGCCACGTCAGCGGAGGCGACGACGCCATCGGGTGCGCCGGCTGGCAGCGGGCCGGAGGTCAGGACAAAGACCTGCATGTCGCCCCACGGCCACTGCGGGGCGCCCACGGCGGGCACGAACGTGTGCCTGCCCATAACGACCGCGTCGCAGCCGTCGATGAATTCCGGGTAGCCGTGGGACTCGCCGGGAACGAATCCTTCGGCCATGATCAGTGACGGCAGGCCGTCGGTGGTCGCGACGTAGCCGTCGACGCTCATGCCCATCCGGGCCTTGATACGCACGGTTGCTCCTTCGATAGGCGGGTGAGTGCTTCCTACAAGGAGGTCGGCGCCGCCGCCCTGTTCTCGACACACCGCGGGACGAGTGGTTGTCGTGGTGGCGGGCAGCGATGGATCATGAAGATGTTCTCCTCGCCAGCCCTGCCGGATCCCGGCCCGTTGCCGGCGTCGGTACCCGTCCCTCATGGCACCCCGCCCCCTGACATGGAGCTGATCGCCGTGCCGACCGGGGTTAACAACCGGGTCGCCGCGTACGCCTATCGCGGTGGCTCGGTCTTCGACCGCAGGGACTTCTATATCGGCGCGGCGCTCATTAAGCACTCCCAGGGTGACTTGCTCGTCGACACCGGTTTCGGCCGTGACATCGCCAGGCAGTTCTCCACCATGCCGCGCTACTTTCAGGCCATCACCAGATACGAGTTGTGGAAGCCGGCCGTCGGCCAGCTGGAAGCGGCCGGCTACGACTTCGGCCGGCTGAAGGCGATCCTGCTGACCCACGCGCACTGGGACCACATGAGCGGGATGCCTGACTTCCCTGGCGTGCCGGTCATGGTCACGGCGCGCGACAAGGCGTTCTACGACAGACCGCAGGCCCTCGGGCGCCTCGGTCCGCCGAGCTTCGGTCCCCCATTCACCGAGACCCCGTTCAACTGGCACGTCTTCGACTTCGAAGCAGGACCGTACCTCGGCTTCCCCCGCAGCCACGACGTCTACGGCGACGGGTCCGTCGTCTGCGTGCCCGCCCCGGGGCACACGCCGGGCAGCATCGTCATCTTCGTCACGCTCCCGCGGAACGTCCGGTACGCCCTCGTCGGCGACCTGGTATGGCAGCGCGAAGGGCTGACACGGCGCCTCGAGCGGCCCTGGCTGACGAAGCTCCTGGGTGACATCGACCCCGAAGGAACCCGCCAGAACCTGCTCAAGATGGTCTCGGTGATGCAGCGCATCCCCGAGATGATCGTCGTCCCGTCCCACGACCAGCGGGCTTACGCCGAGATGGCCAGGCTCCCGAACGTCACGACCAAGGGCCTGCTGCTCTTACCCCTCCTGGCCGAGGACGGCCATGATCTCCAGCTGGAGCTGTGTGTGGCCTTGCAGGTCGATGCTCAGCGTGTGCCGGGCGGGCCGGCTGGCCTCGTCCGGGAACATCTCGACCCAGTACTTGTCGACGACCGGGCGGATCGCCCGGTCCCGGACGAAGACCGTGCACTTCACGACGTCCTCGGGAGTGCCGCCGGCCGCCGCGAGCACCCGCCGGACGTTGGCGAAGGCCATCGCCACCTGCTCGTCCGTGCCCTCGGGAACCGCCCCGGTCTCCGGGTCCACAGGGCTGATGCCCCCGGAGACCAGCAGGTTCCCCACCACCGCGGCCTGCGGGATCGGCGCGCTGTGCCGCAGGCCCGGTACCTCGATCGATCGACGTGCCATCTCGTCCCTTCCGGTTCCGGGCTAGGAGTTCACGGGGAAGCCGAGGTTCACGCCGCCGTGGCTGGGGTCGGGCCAGCGTGAGGTGACGACCTTGCCGCGGGTGTAGAAGTGCACGCCTTCGGTGCCGTAGGCGTGCGTGTCGCCGAACAGCGACGACTTCCACCCGCCGAACGAGTAGTACGCCATCGGCACCGGGATCGGCACGTTGACGCCCACCATGCCGATCTCGGCCTCGGACACGAACCGGCGCGCCGCTCCCCCGTCGCAGGTGAAGACCGCCACGCCGTTGCCGTACGGGCTGCCGTTCACGAGCTGGACCGCGGCCTCGTACGACGGCACCCGCAGCATCGACAGCACCGGGCCGAAGATCTCGTCGGTGTAGCAGCTCATCTGCGGGGTGACGTGATCAAGCACGCTGGGCCCGAGCCAGAACCCGCCCGCCTCGCCGCCGCTGACCGGGTGCCGCCGGCCGTCGACCGCCAGCGTCGCGCCCTGGCCGACGCCCCCGTCCAGGTAGGAGGCGACCTTGTCCCGGTGCGGCCCGGTCACCAGCGGGCCCATCTCGGACCGCTCGTCGGTGCCGGGTCCCACGATCAGCTTGCCAACCCGGTCCTTGATCTTCGCCATCAGCTCATCGCCGATCGGGTCGACCGCGACCAGGGCGGAGATCGCCATGCACCGCTCCCCCGCCGAGCCGAACCCGGCCGACACCGCCGCGTCCGCGGCCAGGTCCAGGTCCGCGTCGGGCAGCACGACCATGTGGTTCTTCGCGCCGCCGAGCGCCTGCACCCGCTTGCCGTGCGCGGTGCCGGTCTCGTAGACGTACCGGGCGATCGGCGTGGACCCGACGAAGCTGACCGCGCTGATGCCGGGATGCTCCAGGATCGCGTCGACCGCGACCTTGTCGCCCTGCACCACGTTGAACACGCCATCGGGCAGCCCGGCGGCGGCCCACAGCCGGGCCAGCAGCAGCGACGCCGACGGGTCCTTCTCCGACGGCTTGAGTACGAACGTGTTCCCGCAGGCGATCGCGACCGGGAACATCCACATCGGCACCATCGCCGGGAAGTTAAACGGCGTGATCCCCGCCACCACGCCCACCGGCTGCCGCAGTGAGTAGGAGTCGACGTTGCTGGACACGTTCTCCGAGAAGCCGCCCTTCAGCAGGTGCGGGATGCCGCAGGCGAACTCCACCACCTCCAGCCCGCGGGCGACCTCCCCGGCGGCGTCGGAGGCGACCTTGCCGTGCTCGGCGGTGATCAGCTCCCCCAACTCCCTGGCGTGCTGCCGGACCAGCTCGCGGAACGCGAACATGATCGTGGCTCGCTTGGCCAGCGAGACGGTGCGCCAGGTGGCGAACGCCTCGGCCGCGGTCGCCACCGCCTCATCGACGTCGGCGCTGGTCGCGAAGTCGACGTGCCCGGCGACCTGGCCGGTGGCCGGGTCGTAGACGTCGCCGTGCCGCTCCGCCTCCCCCGTCCAGGGCTTGCCGCCGATCCAGTGCGTGCAGTGCTTGCCAGCTCGCTCTTCGCTCGCCTGCTTCACGCGCTCACCGCCGCTCCGTCGACGGCACGCAGCGCGTCGGTGAGCAGGCTCAGCCCGTCACGCGCGTCGGCCTCGCTGATCGTCAGCGGCGGCGCCATCCGCAGCGTGGCGCCGTACAGGCCGCCCTTGCCGATCAGCAGCCCGCGCTCCCGCGCCGCCTCGAGCACCTTGCCCGCCAGCGCCGGGGACGGCTTCTTCGTCGCGGGGTCGACGAGGTCGACGGCGAACATCAGCCCCCGGCCCCGCACCTCTCCGACCGCGGCCAGCGGCTCGGCGGCCTCCCGCAGCCCGCTGATGATGATCTCGCCGGTGACGGCGGCGTTCTTCTGCAGGTCGTGGGACAGCACGTAGTCCAGGGTGGCGTTGGCCGCAGTCGTGGCGACCGGGTTGCCGCCGAACGTGGAAATGCCGTTACCGCGGATCGAGTCGAGCAGGTCGCCGCGGCCCACGACGCCGCCGATGGCGAAGCCGTTGGCCAGTCCCTTGGCGAACGTCATCATGTCCGGTACGACGCCGTGCGCCTGGATGCCCCAGAAGTGGGCGCCGGTGCGGCCCCAGCCGGTCTGCACCTCGTCGGAGATGAGCAGGATGCCGTGCTCGTCGAGGACCTCCTTGTAGGCCTTGAACAGGCCGTCAGGCGCCATCGTGAACCCGCCGACGCCCTGGACCGGCTCGGCGATCAGCGCGCCGACGTCGGCCGGGTGGATCCCGGCCCCCAGCAGCGCGCGCAGGTCCTCGGTGCAGGCGTCGATCAACGCCGCGTCCGACAGGTCGCGGTACTGCGGCAGCTGCCGGTCCGCGCCATGCAGGTAATGGGTGCCGAACGGATCGTTGCTACTCGCCTTCCATCCCGCGTTGCCGGTGATGGCGACGGTGCCGAATGTCCGGCCGTGGTAGCTGCCCCGCATCGCCAGCACCTGGTTGGCCTTCCGGGCGGTCAGCGCGGCCGCGAGCGCGGTCTCGTTGGCCTCCGACCCGGAGTTGGTGAAGAACACCTTCGCGTTCGGGATGCCGGAGAGCCTGGCGATCTTCTCCGCGAGCTCGACCTGACTGCGGATCAGGTACAGCGTGGAAGTGTGCACCACGCCGGTGGAGATCTGCCGCTCGACCGCCTCCCGCACCTCGGCGACGTCGTAGCCGAGCATGTTGGTCAGGATTCCGGCGAAGAAGTCGAGGTAGCTTTTCCCCGTGGCGTCGGTGACGTGGCAGCCTTTGCCGCTGACGATCTCGATCGGCTGGTCGTAGTAGAGGCCAGCCCAGTTGGGGATGACCGCGCGGTGGCGGGCGAGAAGATCAGACATAGCCCTAGTCTGCCCCGTTCGCTGACCTCCTTATCCCACTTATCCCACGCCCCAGAGCTTCGCGAACTGGCCCTCGAACGAAGTGGTGCCGAACCAGGCACCCGACGCCTGGTCGGCGGTGGTGATCTGGATGGTGCCGATGTTCTGCTTGGTGAACAGCCGGGTCGGGATGGTCTCGTTTACCGGGGCGGTCTTGGTCGCCATCCGCAGGATCTCGTCGGTGAGCGCCCACCCTTCGTACGCCTCGTCCACGACGACGACGGCCTTGACGAGCGTGCCGCTCTTCAGCAGGCCAAGCCCGTCCACGGTGCCGGCCGCGACCGACAGCGAGACGCTGGAGGACTTGCCGGACTGCTGGATGCCCTGGATTGTCGGCTGGAGGCTGTCTTCGAATTCGGTGTAGTAGTAGGTGGCATCGGGGTGGGTCTGGAGGTTGGAGCTGGTGGCGGCGGCCTCCAGGGTGGTGGTGGACGCGCTGATGTGCTCGACCGTCATCACGCAGTCCGGACAGGACTTCTTGTAGATCGCCAGGGAGTCGGTCACCTGCGCGATCGACGAGGGATTGTCGATCTCCTCCGCGATGATCCCGTTGGCCTTGCCGCCGGAGTCCGCGATCGTCCACCAGGCGATCTGGTCCGCCTGGTCCTGCGCGCCGGGCAGGTAGCTGACCTGGTCGGTGTTCGGTGTATCGGCGGGCTGGGGAACCTGGTCGGCGACGAGGACTGGCACGCCCCTGGCCACGGCTGCGTTAAGGGCGCTGTACGCCATGCCGTAGGGGATGGCATCCAGCACGATGCCGGCCGCCCGGGCGCCCGTCGCCTGCTGGACGCACGCGGCGACGGCCGTCGGCTGGGCCTGGCCATCGCAGACCTGGAGCTTGAGCCCGGCCGCGGCAAGCGCCTGCTTCATGGTCTGGGCGGCGACCACGAAGGTCGGCGTGTCCTGGATGATCGGTATGTAGTAGACCGTCTTGCCCTTGAGCTTGGACACGCCCGGCACGCTCGTCGTGGGGACCGGGTAACTGCTCGTGGTCGCCTCGAGCTTGGCGACGGTCTGCTGGGCGAGGGCCACGCCGCCGGCCGCGGTGCTGGTCGCCGGCGGAGCGGTTCCCGCCGAGCCGCTGCTGGTGCCCGGGGCCGCCGAGCTCGAGCCCAAGCTGCAGGCCGCGAGCAGTGCCGCCGTGGCGATCGCCGTCCCCAGCGCCAGCCATTGCCTCGATCTGAGCGTCATCGCTGTTCCTCCCGCCGTTCTCCCCGCCGTTGGGGCTAGATCGGTCTTATAGATCGATCTAGCGGTGACTGTAGACCGCGGGTTTCCGGCACAGGAACCGGCGGGCCGGAATGCTAAGGTTGCGGTTTTCGGTCGATGTCAGCGTCGGCAGCCGCGGTCATCGCGTGGCGTACGCTGGGCCGGTGAGCCGGTCCGGGGCGTGGCGATGAGCGAGAAGCGGGTGACGCTGCGGGACGTGGCCGCGGCGGCCGGGGTATCGCGCGCCACCGCGGGGTTCGTGCTCAGCGACAACCCAGTCATCTCGATCTCCGCGGCGACGCGCCAGCGGGTCCGCGAGACGGCCGCGGGCCTCGGCTACGTGCCGCATTCGATCGCGCGGGCGCTGCGCGAGGGATCGTCCCGGATCATCGTGCTGAGCATCGACTCCGGCTACGACGGGAACTACCTGCGCAGCTTCACCCGGGGGCTGGACGAGGAGCTGGCCGCGCACGACTATGTCCTGCTCGTCCGGCACGGTCACTCCGCCCCCGGTTCACAGCAGCGGCTCATCGAGGCGATCGCGCCGCGCGCGGTGCTGCGGATGCCGGACTACCTGGCGCCGGGGCACGAACTCGACGACGGCGGCTGGGACGGCGGCCTCGCCGGGAACGTCGAAGTGCAGCTGCGCTACCTCGCGGACCACGGCCACTCCGGGATCGCGATCGCGATCCCGGACGGCGACCCGCCGCTCGGCCCGGTCCGGCTGCGGTTCGCCGGCGAGGCGGCGAGCCGGATCGGGCTGCCCCAGCCGTCGGCCATCACCGTGCCGGGGGACCGGGCAGACGGCGCCGGCGCGCTCCGGGTGTTCCTCGGCGCCCACGCGGACGTGACGGCGTTCGCCGCGTTCGATGACGACGTGGCGCTGCGCATCCTGGCCGCCGCGCGGGACATCGGCCGGAGCGTACCGGGCGACCTGGCCGTCATCGGGTTCGACGACACCGACTACGGCGCCCTGTTCACGCCGACCCTGACCACCGTGCACATCGACGCCGAGGATCACGGGCGCCGGACGGCCCGCTCGATCCTGGGGC
>Ga0335075_10007552_pt1 | contig 16721 bp, 14 predicted proteins | sample Lox_Sample_24_FD_206723 | JGI IMG/M metagenome (GOLD analysis project Ga0335075, IMG submission 206723) | Soil microbial communities from Loxahatchee National Wildlife Refuge, Florida, United States - Lox_Sample_2.4 | ecosystem: Environmental > Terrestrial > Soil > Wetlands | place: USA...
TTTGCAGTCCGAAAGGGTGGTGCGTCCGAAAGGGTGGTGGGGCATGGTAATCACAAGCTAGCCTCCTAAACAACCAATCTAGAAGCCGGTTTCATCCATGGTATATGAATCGTCTTGTATAATCCCATACTTTATTAAAAACCCTTGAAAATCCATGAAATGCAGCTTAATTGTAGCAGTAAGATGTGCAACTTTCCGCTTTGCAGAAAGAGATTTTGTACAGATAGATTTGTACTATTGCTTGTTCGGTGCGAACCAGTTTTTAGACCAGTTACGACTTAAAATTCGATTTGAACCACTCGCTCGAAGAATTGAATTGCCAGCTTGTTGAATTGTACGCAGATTAGGTTCCATACTAATATATATAAGGAAATTGACATATGCTTTCAATGCACCTTCCTGTGTCTCATCTAAAGCCTTATTGTGGCTACTACGAGTGTTGCTAGCAGCGCGTCCATAGGGGCGTCAATAAAAGAGGTCATAGGAACCACAAACTTGTAGGCTACTACAGACAATTTTACACCAGGATTGGTTTTAGTGTAATTAATAGCATTAGCAATGCGATCCTCTGTATCAGCATTGAATTTAGCCATAGTGGTAGTGATATACAACAATTACAAGTCAAGTAGTAGGATTCACAGTCGCGTTTTTAGTGTTTTGCTATGTTTTTACTATGTCCCCCCCGGAACAGTTGTTAGTCCACTTAGTATCGACATGGGTTTTTACGCTAAGACTAGGGTTTAGACAAGGGCTCTCAGCCAATCAATTTATAGAGGATTCGAGCACTTTCTACCAATTCTGTAAGGATTCTATGAATTGCCGGCAGAATATTTGAAGGCACACAATTGCATGCACTGTAGTTTACATTGTATACTGTAGTTTTTGAAAATGTCTTGTGAGCGACAACCTGACTATTTAGAATTATTCCTTGATCCTCAATTCCGGTACCTACCTTTAGAGATCCCAGATTCTAAGGAATTATCTCCAAATACAACAACTTTAAGCATTCAAAGTCCTAAAGAATGCCCACCTAAGACAAAAGAATGCTTACCTGAAACGACAAGAGACGACCGAATCCGTATTCAAACAGCCCTTTTATTTAATATCCCACACGACCAAATCTGCAAAGTGCTTAAAGTTACTCCTCGACAAATTCAATATGCTTGTACATATAGGCTTACACCTCAAAAATCAAAGACAGGGCGTAAGCCTCTTATTCGAACTCTACAACGTCGTCGACTTGAAGAATGGCTTTTTAGCTCTCCATCTTATCATTGTATACCATGGAAACGTATTCTAAAGCTTGCAGAAGAGTTTTAAAGCTATAGAGAACAACGCCGGGTTTCAAAGCGAAAAGGATTTTCTAATAATCTAGAAGTTTGTTCTAAGCAGTTAGCTTTTGCAGAAGATGGAATAACTTGGACAAAAGAAATAGTTTTAAATATATGCTTCTCTAACGAAGTTTGGGCTACAGGTAGAGCACATACAACTTCTTAGGTTACTATGAAGATTGATGGATCAGACCGCTTCTTTCTAGAAAATCTTTAATATAAATACTTAAAACTACCAGGCTGGTTATTTCACGGAACAATCTATTAAGGCAAAAAAGGACTAGTAATATTTTGGGAAAAGGAATAGGGAAGCATGAACTCGGATAAATACAACGAACATATACTCCCTGCTATTTAAGAGCTAATAGAGGCACATCCTGAGCTTACATTTATACAAGATAATGCTCCTTCACATCGATCTAAAAAGACAGCTTAAAACTTGAGAAGACGAGGGATTAAGTATAAAAAGTGGCCACGATACTCACCAGATTTGAATCTCATTGAGCATGTCTGGGACTGGATGAAAGACTACATCGAAGAGCATTATTATAAAACTAGGTATGATCCAGCAAGCATATCATTTGAAGAACTACGACGAATTGTTTGGGAAGCATGGGAAGCTGTTCCAGAATCATTTATTGAAGACCTAGTTAATAGTTGGTGGAGAAGGTGTCAAGTAGTAATTGATGCTTGTGGAGGCCCTACAAAATACTAAATAAAGCTCTATTTACTCAATTAGGAAGGCGGTAAATTGTGCGGTGAACCCATGTCGATACTAAGTGAACTAACAACTGTTCCGGGGGGAACATAGTAGTGTATTGCTACGCCCCACCAATCGCTTCGCTCCTAGTGGGGGTGGAATGGCAAATGGAACCCTACGGATAAAGCTAGGCGAGCTGGCTAGCTGAGAAGCGGACAGCTGTTAGATCGTGAGGAGGCTGTAGCCTGTTGTTTCAATTGGTGGATCTCGTCACCAAAAATAAACTACCCTCCCATGAATTTTCTTTTGCAGGGGACCCTGGTATTACCGTAAACGGGTTAGGTCAGGAATAATCCGTAGATGCCGCTTTTGGTGTTGTTTACTAGTAAATAAACACAACTACTATAGTAACAGCCTCATCGGCGACGTTGTTATCACAGCGCCAATGAGGAAGTCTGTAGAAATGCCTCGAAATTTCGAAGGTCCTCTGCGCGAGCGCTTTTCTATGGAATTCTATGATGAAGAAGAGCAAGGAAACGCATATAAATAAGGCCTGTGTCCCTCCATCTTTGCACTCCATCATTCTCATCTTTAGAATCGCATAATAGCACGCACACAACCTTCAACTATGTCTAACCACGTTGGACCATCCTCCCAAATCATACCTGCCTCCTTAGAGCTCCTAACACTAGAGCAGGTGCTCTTTGGAGTCGTCTGGGATATTAACACTCCAGCTAACTCTTCCTTTGAGATTCCTGACACTTATAAAGAACCTAATTTGAACCTCTAGGATCTTTATGCTTCTATAATAGCAGACTCCTATCAAGCCTCTTAGAATTCTATGGAGAATTAAGCGTCTCTTTGGTCAACTCTTCCTCTACGTCTTCAAACCCCTAAAAGCGAGAATATCACTCTTATTAGAGGGCCAGATACCCTCTCCCAGACTTGGGAGATTCCATTAAATGGGTAGGAATTGCTGCAGCTTTTCGAGGAGAATCAGGAAAGTTCTTAAAGCTCTAGCAATATATTGCAAGGTTCCTAGCTTCCCCTTACACCTATTAAGGGAGATATATAAAGGTGTTTAAGAGACGATCGCATTCGGGTACGAGTTCTACTTAAATTCGGTATCTAATACAAACGAATTGCAGAATTCCTTGGCCTTACCCTTCATCAAGTTTATTATGCAGCTACACATCGCTTGACTCCTTAACACTACCGCGCTGGCCGGCTGCCTTTGCTTAATTCTCCTCGCTGACAATAGCTTATAGAGTGGATCTGCAAGTCGCCTTCCTATCGCCTTACAAAGTAGGTGGATATCCTTAGAGCTCTTAACTTAGGAATTTCTTATAGAGAAGATGCCGTTACAACTGCGTTAAGGATTGAAGGTCAAGGCAGATATGTTTCTAAGCGGCGACCTCCTCTTTCAGCAAAAAACTGAGAAGAGCGAAGGGAGCTGGCTTTTGAAACTGTGGATTGGACACTTAAACACTGGGAAAAGATATTATAGTCTAATAAGATGTAGGTAACTGGTAGAGTATACACACGTAACAATGGGTTACTTGCAGGAAGGATAAGCGTATTTTACTAAGCATAATTACTCCTTATCTACAAAAGAAACGTGGTTGGACATTTTAGGCTTGTTCTGCAGGAAGGAAAAAGGGTCCTAGGATCTTTTGGAATCCAGCATGGGGGAGAATGACTGCTAAATCATAATAAGAGCATATAATCCTTGTGGTACATACATGGATACAAGAGAACAACTCTGAGGGCTAGATTTTTATGCAAGACAATGCCCCTTGTCATTCTGCTCGCTCTACTATTGCAGAACTACGAAGGCGTGGAATTAACAATATGAAATGGCCAGCTTTTTCACCTGACTTTAACCCTATTGAGCACGTCTGGAATTGGATGAAGGATTACATCCAAAGCAACTACCCTAGGGATTCGACTCCAGCCCAGCTTCAAGAACAGGTTCTAGAAGCCTGGAATGCAATACTAGAGGACTTCCTTTTGAACTTGGTGCACAGCATGCCACGGAGAATGCATCACGTTTTTATGACAGGTGGTGGATGGACACGGTACTAACAAGAGTGAGTGATATAGTGATTTTTGGTGTTTTTATAGCAGCGTATAATTAGTCCTAATCAAGTAGTTAAACAATATTTAACTATTCCTACATAAGTATACGTACCAAACTGGCAGGGATCTAGGTAACTGAAAATTCATAGGGGGATAGTTTAATGTTGATTTTGAATATTATTTGTTTACAGCCCTAGATAGAGATAAACATATCAAAATATTAGGCGTGAGGAAAATTGCTTAAATTCGTTCTTCGGACTAGGTGGCGTTAAGAGAGAGTGACTCGCTCTAGCTTAAGTTTCCATTGCGCTGGCGTTCGAAGGACACTGGGCAGGGTGAACGCTAGCAGGAGTCACACGGGCTACCATGACGCTGGCGTTTCCATTGCGTTGTTTAAGGGATGCTGATGTGAGGCGCGCGCAGTGGTGGTGGGTTGAGAGAAACTAGTCCATAAGACGCTGGCGCGTGGAGGGACTGTACTCATAACCATCTCATAACATTGCAGATAAAATGCAATTTTCTCTTATAGTTAACGTTGAGAACGCACCACCTTGTCATATGTCGGGCAGGAACACACCTATGTAGTACGATAGCAATGTAATTGCTGTTATTACATTAAATTTAGAGGTCGCTCTTCGTAGTCCAGCGTACCTGATATTTGTCCCTATTTTTGGATAAGTTGCAAAGCGGATCGAAAATCAGCTCCCCTAGCAATCATTGCGCTTCCACTTTTTTGTTTCTAGCCCTCCATGCCGCCTTGTCCAGTTCCTGAATGCGACGCCAACCATCGACCATTGACATGATATCCGCTGCCGTCTTGTCAGGACCCAAAGCGAATTGCTCCTCCCTACACCTTATTTCGTTGCCATCCAGATTTTCATAGGACCTGCCATTATTTAGACCTTTGGCGAGTTCAGATTCGCGCTTATTCTTGGACTCAGCCGAACCACGACCAGCACCACGACCAGCACCACGACCAGCGCCACGGCCAGCACGGCTACCACGACCTCTACCACTATTACCACCGCTGTGATGTGAATCGGGATTCGAGAAGTTTTTGGAATCCTTCCCTTCAGGATCCTCTCCATTATCCTTCTCGTCGTTTTCGTCATCTTTTGCATCATCATCTTTAGACTCACGCTGACGTTTCTGCCCACTTTTTCCAGCCATTACTTCCGGATCGCTCCGATTCCACAACGTGACTAATCTTTGAATCTGCTCCAAAACTGTCGCCGGAATACCTGTATGAACCATACTGCCGTGACCGTCACATCTTTCGACACTTGGGCCTGGATAAAAGCAGCCTGCAACAGCTTTGAGAATTAGGGCTTGTGGACAGCCGATGAAGTGTTTGGGAAACTGAGACCAGTCTAGGAATCTTTGGTTCATGAAAGAAGGCTCGAGTACATAGGGTTGGCAGAGCATGTCTTTGCGGTCGATCTACCATGCGTAAAAGCGCGAAATATCAGCATGACGGAAGATTAGAGGAGTGAACGAAAAGGTACCTGTAGCATAGCTCGACTTTGCCGAACACCGCGTTTGGCAGCGGCAATTCGTGCGGCATAATCATTATTTTCGAAATTGATGAAAAGATCCAAGTTTTGCGGGAGCAGGACCCAGGCAGGGTAGTTGCAGTCGTACGCCGAATGGCAATTCCTGCAAAGAAGTATGAGGTTGTCGGCGTGTGCGGGGTAGAAAAACTCTGGCAATACTCCATGCCCTTTCCAAACCTCCAACTGTACATTGTCAACGCTGTCTCGACTAACAGGACAAAGTCAAGAACAAGACTAATAAATAGAAAGGAAGAACAGACCCATTCAAGTGGAACGCCGGCGTTGATATTGTGAGCCACCTCTAAAATCGGCGACCACCCCATACAACAAAGCCAACACATCCGGCCATCTCGAGCGGTTACCACGTTCTTCGTGGTTTCGGTAGCTTTACGGAAACTAGACGCTTGTACTGAAGGAATATATGATTGCTTTGCTTTGGATGATGCTTCAGAGACCGGTATCGAATCGGAAGGGGTGGCTTCCATTATTCGAGTGGTCAGGACTTGGAAAATGGAGACAAAGTTTAGTCGATCAATGCGAGAGGCAAGAAGTTAGATAGAGTGGATTGGAGAGGAACGAAGTTGCTGTTGTGATGGAGGTGAGCTCCTATGCCCAGGTATCAAACAAGTAACAGTCATCGATGGAAAGGCCAAGGTAGTTCTTGTAATCAGTTGCACGTTTTATAACTAACATTCTAAAGCACAAAACATTGCTTGGATACTCTAGGAATTCCTTGTTGTATATGTACCTTCTTGCCATAGAGCCCAATACCACTATTGTAGTCTTCTGCAATCGTTAGATGCTTCAACTAGTGCCCAACTGGTATGAGAACCAGCCCCTAAGGAACTGCTGCTCTAGTGATACAGAAGGCTCACTAACTACTACATCCACATCTTGAAATGCCACTGCTAGCGATGTCTCATGAGCCACTACTAATCTGACCTTGGTCTTCCCAGCCTTGGCGGCATAAAACTTATACTCGCCCAAAGCAGATCCATTAGCAACCTGCAAAACAATATTCCAATGCTCTATCTCAGATCGTTTCCACCAATGGAGGTTCTTAGCCTCCTTCAACTTGATTATGAATTCCTCTCCTGCGGTAACGTTTATGGGATTTGGCGTTTGGAGAGCTATATGAGGCTTCATTTCGCTCTCAGGATTGACTGCATGCTCCACAATATGCTTATCAATGATTTGGGCGATACGGTGGGTCAACTGAGTCGGGCCTTTAGTGAGAGCCGGATCTGGTTCACGAATATTAGAGGAGAAACAATCATAGAAGAACCACACGAACCAGTGAGAAAAGAGCTAGAGACCTTTCCAAATATTGTATTGCGGACCCAGAATACTTCGCATAAGGTGCGCAAGGAATAGGACCCAATCTTAGCAGGCCAGCTTCCCTTAGATAGATCGCCTTCGAACGAGCGTAGGCACCCTTTCATCTTGGCTTCGGCGGCTAGTGGCGTGGTAAATCGCGTGATCTGGACATAGACCTTATTTTCTCCCCCGCTGTTCCCAGATTTGTCCACAATATACTGAACGTTACACTCTGTGGTCCTCACATTCGCAAAGGAATCGGAAATTCGGATGTCGGGGCCAAAAATGGGCGTAAGCAAGTCCTTGAGTGCTACTGCATCCAAAGGGGCATTTGAGCTTTGCAGCGAAGTCAACTTGCCCGCTGCAGGAGTTGCACACTTATTGAAGATCTCGTTAGCTCTTTCTTGGACGATGTCCATACTCCCCTCCTGCTGGATATTCATCATAGGATGCTGTGGCGCCATGATACCTAGCTAGCAATAAGCCTTAGGAAAAGATAGAAGAGTATGTGTAGCTTCTCAGAAAGAAAGTGAAGTTGAATGTCGATCACGAGGATGTAGAGGACAATGGACACAGGCGACAATTTGAGATTTTATAGTGTCATGGGTCTAGATTAATCCGCTAGCATTAATTGCGCCCTTAGCGGGCTTGGCGTACCCAGTGTGCATAAAGTTTAACGCCTCAATTAACACGGCCGTTGTAGGCGTAGCGCCTCATTACCCGCGCAATTCTAGATCGTTTTGATTCATCTTAAAAATTCTACTTTCTATCTGCCTATCAAATATCTAATAATTTTAACGATAGGGTTGAATTGTTACGTGTTCGCAAAGCCTGCCGTGAGCTTTCGCTTCGACCTAGCGGTCCCTTTCTTCTTGAGCATACTGTCGACAAACTTCGGCCTGTAGGGTATGCTTAGCCTTTGCAGCTTTCTTGTTGGCTGCAGCCTGGGCTTCTTGATTAGCTATTCTCTTCTTTCGGTCTGTTCGTTAGCTTCTTTTTGGACCTGAATTCGTCTAGCAGCTTGTATGTACAAAGGACTAAAAGTTGAGGACCTACGTCTTCTCCGCTCAATAAATTGAGCCTTTTGCCCTGCTACGCTTCTTGTACTTGATATTATCAATAGCCTCATGAAGGCTATTAATCACTTCTTAGTTGGTTCCTACCTGTTTATGATTGCAGGTCCAGAGCGAATCTTAACGCTCACGTTTAAAAGATTTTTTTTAGCTACAATAAACATTCTAGCATATGCTAATAAGAGTTGCCCTAACCCTAAATTCGTAATTATGCTAAGAGTACTGCTATATGCATAACTGTCCTGCGACAATCAAGGAGTTGTGCTTGGCGTAATAAATATCATTACCAACACGCTTCCTTCTCAGCTAGTTAACATGCTTCCTTCTCAGTTAGTCAACACGCTTCCTTCTCAGTTAGTCAACACGCTTCCTTCTTAGTTAGTCGCGTTTTACTTCTTCTTAGAAGGCTTCACTTTAAAGCTATCTTACCAGATCAGCAAGCATGGCCCTCATATTCTCTGTCGACGCCATTAACGTCCCTACAGCATTTACTTTCGGTCGCGTACCTATTAGTACTGGTTTCAACGAGGACTGGCAAATCATTGATCGAAGCCGTATATGGCCCAGCCTCACTCCTTATCCTCCTAATACGAATTCGTCTTGGTTTCCTATAGCATTCCATCGTCAGAATCACAACTTTTTTCTTATGTTCAGTGGCAGATTTCCATTTAGTCAAGCCTGGAAAACTCCTGGGTCGGCATACAGAGTAACAGGCACTTTAGGACCTGTCGTGATACAGAGCGCACTAGTGAATCCTCCAGCTGTTGGTGATGCAGTGATCGCAGTGGGATTTACTTTTACTGGGGCAACCGTACCTACAGTTGCAGCACCATTCAAATGCGCTGGAGACTGGACATGGACTATCACCCATATTCCCCCTCCCGGTGAGTATGAATTCTCATCTATAAACGTTCTGTGATCAAATACTAATGTTCTATGATGGCAGGCGGCCCGCTGACTCCCCCAGTAACCAGTGCAACCCAGACCCGCATTGAAGCCTATTTCTTTGAAGGCTCGCCCGCCATCCCAGGGGGCATCAATGTCGCTGAGCTATTACGACTCATAGTACTAGACCTGGCACAGGTCAATGCTATTGGTCTAGCTGGAGACCCTGTCGCACATTATGCACGACACATAGCTGATACCATGTGGAGATATGGAGGACCAGCCACCGGTGGTCGACAGGCCCTCCAATACGATTGTCGACGGATACCCGGCGGCGTTCCCGCGTACGGGGTAACAGGTTCTGGCGGCAGCTTCGACTTGGGCTTCTTTTTGGCGAGAAAGTATCCAACCTGCAATTGCTACGATCTTGCGGCAATTATCCAAGTGTGTTGTCAAGCATTGGGCAATAGGCCGGATCTAGCTCCTTTGCCTGGTCAACCACCTGAGTTTCCGGTAAGTCTTGTTTTCACGCTAGCATTGCTTGAAAATAGATGCCAGAGAGCTTGTCTTGCACCACTATTTTCCTTCCCTGAAGCTTACTATAGCCACTTAGTTTATCCCCACGTATTGGTATTATCGGCAACCCTTTGGCTACATCCCCTCTGGACCCCTTTTTGGCTGGGTGAACTTTCTAGACTGCAATAGCCCCTTCTGGAAAGGTATTCCGCGTGCTCCTTATAGGAGTAATTTGGTAAGACGCTACGTGAATCCAATGGACCGGAGAAGGACATTCTTCAACAATCACGTTTGGATAGAATTCATCGACTCGTGGGGGCAGCTACGGGTCTTAGATATCACTCACGGACTGCAAATTGGACCCGGGGCGTACACGATCTCAGCAGGGCTGGATGATCAGGCTAACTATTTAACAAATGCAACGAACCAAGGGTACCGCACAAATAACTTAGGCCCTGCAATGCAATACATCTGTAAGTGCACCTGGCAAAGTGCGTCACTGCAGTTCTAACCAACGTCCCTATCTATAGACACTGGTGTAACGGCGATAACGGTTTGAATTGCGGAAAGGGAAGGTGGCCTCCTGCCTCAGCTATAGGGACGACTCGGCTCGTGTATACTGCACGCGTATTAGGGAGTTAGGTGGTCACGTAAGCGGGAAATCGAGTAGATCCACAATCAATGATTATAGGTGTCGTCCGCTTGAGAGTTTACCAATTTATAATCCTTAGCTCTGAACCCCGTCGCTTCTCCACTCACTCACACAGTCGTTTGTCAAAGTGTCTGGGTATGCTTGGGGTTTGGATTACTTAACCCCTGTGTATTTGTACAAACATGCCCTTCTTATCCCTGTCGAGGATGATGACCTGTGGAGACATGCATCCTCAACCTATCTAAGCCAGCTTCCGCCTGAACCAATTCGATCATTTTCTCTGCAACTATTGGTTCTAGATCCGTCTTCTTGTATGCGTCGTCAGAGAGCAATGGCTTGTACGGCTTGTAATCGATATTTTGAGCATTACAGGTGGCTAGAGCGCGAACAGATCCTGCCTCTGCTAGCCATATCACGTCACCGTTCGAATCGGTCTCCGAATCTTCGTTCCAGTCATATTCGCGCGACTCGTTAGTGGACAGATCAACAGGCTTGGATATCATGACCTTGGCATTTTGTGATCCTAACGTCACGAATGTGAGACGATCCAATGAAGGATCTGGGTCAGAGTGCCATCTTGAACATCCAAGTGGCATAAGGGCGAGGCATTTAGCAGATGTATGCGCTATTCCTCTAGCATCTACTGGTTCGAAGACTTGGGGTATGTGGAATCCGTAGGGCGGTAACTGACCAAGCGATCTGTAGGCAGATCTGGACGTGACTGTTGTAAACTCGAAGTCCTGCAGCTGAAGCATGAAAGTGGTGAAGACTTCCTCGGGGTTGGAATAATCTGTCATCTCAAATCTCAGGCAGAAGTCCATCCAGTTGGTATGTTTTGCAGGTATATAGACTTTGCCCTTTGTTTTATGCTTGCCGTGATTGTCGCGACGTTTTCGTGGATCCTGTCCTGGATATAGAATTGGCGGCGGCCTATGTTGTGCTACAGGCTCTGCAAATGTCTGCTAACTAGTACATTAGCTTAACGTGTCTGTTAAACAGTATCTAGGTTATATAGAACTATGACATACATGTGAGTAGAAGCGTAAAGTACTGCTAAGAGGACATTGTTTCTGCTTCGAGATTGGTGACTATAGATAGGTATTAGTGAAGTGGAAAACTAAACGATCCGTCCTGAGCTCGCAAGACGTACGAAGGATTGCCAAGGGCTATTTGATAGGACAGACGACAAGATGCTTCTCCCTGCAATTGTACCTGGCTCGAGAAGACGCGCGAGCCGTCGAGCAGAGCCACTAGCCTTTAAGATTTGACCTCTCAATATTGAAGTGGCCATATTCTTTGTTGGGTTATCAAAATAAAGCGTGAATGAGCAGTAGCGTGCTGGCATTCGGTAGCAGCCACGCCTTTTGATTAGGAGCTTGCTCCTTACTATTCCTTAAATTCTTTATTTTCCTAGGGGGAGACCCCCCTTTCGCTGCGCTGGCTTTTTCTATATTTAAAAGCATAAGCCATAATACATCGCATATGACAAAAGAAGCGAAAATAGTAAGGAGCAAGTTCTTTTTAGTTCAGAATCTTTTATCATGGGGGCCAGCCCCCATACCCCCAGCCTGCGGCGCTCTATCAGTTAGTATTTGTATAAAATTACAGGTGGCTTAGTAAGAATCCGGAGCATTCCGGGTCACGTTACATTAACTTTTTAGGTCACCTGACTCCATTTGAGCCGTAAATACATCGCACGTGACGAAAGAAGCGAAAATAGTAAGGAGCAAGCTCCTAATAAATAGCAGAATCCGGAAAGGGAGCGAAGCTGTGCTCATCGAGGTTCTAGCTAGCTAAGATTATATTGATTACTACAACACAAATCACGAATCACAAAAATCTAATGCCCGAATCTAAACCCCCCCCCCCCAAAAGAAAAAAAACCGCGCAGCGCGGCAAAAAGCCGGAGAAAAACGACAAACCCAGGCACTAAAACCGCCCCTCAATCCTACAGGAGAATCATTTCTTAGGAGAATTTTTGGTGACGAATGGGTCCGAATCATCGTCCAAGCCAGCCGCGCCAGCTTTTCGCTTTTCAGGTGTCGATACAACCTTCCATCCATCCTCGATCAATCCGTCGACTGCGTCGGCGAAGCACAATAAGCGGTCACTGTTGTACAGAGACTGGATGTCAGACCAGTGCATGAACCCGGCGACTTCTCCAGTGGTTTCTCCCTGAGGAAGCTGCTTGTGTAGTGGTGTAGCCGAACCAGCTAAAGAAGGCGTTCCTGGGCCTTTGCCAGACGGTGTTCTCTGCTTGGGAGTCGAAACCTGGGGCGAGGATCCTTGGCCAGCAGGAGTTTCGTTACGCGGCGTTGGCGTCTTCCCTTGTGCTCCGGTCTGAGTGCCATCCGGAAGCTCGTCTTCTTGAGCGCGAATGATCGCCGCACCGCAAACCCCTTCCCGGATTTTCGGCTGCCTGTTGATCTCCGGCGCGGAAGTCGAATATATGCCTTGAACAAGCTCGACATATATTCCAGGCCCAGGGAGTGCGCTCGGGTCACCAAACAAGTCTTTGCCTCTCTTGTTAGCTCTGTAGACTCTCCTACCATTGCTAGCGAGTTGCTGTGGTCCGGTCACAAAGCTATCGATCCAGAATGATTCGTTGACTGTCCTCAAATCGTTACTGTGTAAAAGACTAGAGGCAGAACCATTCAGATCCAGGAATCGGTTGCTAAATGGTTTATCCACTTTTGCGATTCCAATGTCACTGGATCCTATTCGTTCCATGACCATTCCAACGACCGTTCCGTCTACCCAGTCGCCTTGCTTTACGGTGTAGTCCTCATGGCCAAGTTTGACATCGGATTCAAGCTGCTTGTCCCAGCAGTGGATGGCCACTGTCAATCCGATCTTCTGTTGTTTCTGAACTTGAATACCTGCGCTGATCAACGTATTATTTTTGGACGACAGCATCGCACCAGGATAGAAGCACCCGTGGGTCTTTACATAGTCTGTGTCATCGTACTGGCCATCGAACTTTGTTGGATTCGGTTCCTTCAAACGCTTCAGCTCTTGGCCGTGAATTGGACCATTGTGGTATCTCAGGGCCACCTCCGTCTTTGAAATCGCACGCGGTAAAGAATCCAAACGCTTCTTATGTTGCTCATCGTTGATCTCCTTGAATTCCACGACGATTCGATCGTTGACGTAAGAGATTGCAAGAGCTTCTGGAAAGTGCTGATTCATAATGGTCGACAGGGTTTTAGCTTTCGGGATGACGAAAACCTTAAGATCGGCGAGCAGGTTCTGCTCTAGCGATATCCATCGCTTGTCCTCACTACGGCCCATGTCTCCAAGGTCCATATCCTACGGGCAAAATTAGTATGGGGCTTTCTGGTATACATGGGAGATAGGAGCTAAATCTCACCTGTGGATACTTGTCTTTTCCCTGTACAAGCCAAACGGCAACAAGGCCTGCAATCATGAAAGGCCGCTCAGAGGGTGGCGGTACTGTATCCTTGCACCACACAACCAGATATGGCAATCTTTCTGAAACCGACTGGGCTTGGTAGTACTTCTCGAGGTATTCACTTAATATGTTGAGCCAAGCGGCATCTATGCGGCGAAATGTCCCTTGGTCATCGACGTATGAGAACTCTTCAAAGTCAAGAGCTGCTGTCTTTGGGTTACGCATCGTGAGATTCAGACCTTGTAGCTCTTTCTGGAGTGGCGGACTACTAGCACTGCTGCTGTGAGATTGACTACGCTGTTTTTGCTGTTCTGGCGTTAGTCCTGATCTCCACTTCTGTGGGCTAAACGAAGGGCGCTTCCTCCGCGTCACCGCTCGAAGCGTAGGTTCTGTAGTGACCCATGAACGAGGTGAAGGCTTCGAAGCAAACATGTCGACGTACTAAGAGCGATGTGATATGGAGATGTCAGAATGAAAATATTTGTCAAGGGTGGGTGCATAAGGCTCGGAGTTGCTGCCTATAGTGGCTAGGGCTAAGCTAATGCACGTGCCCACTGCCCACAGTCACAAACGGAACCTTAAGCGAGTGAAAGTGCAGCTAAAAACAGCGGGAAGCGACTGCCAAATCTAAGGGGTTAAATCACCAATACGCAATTAATAGTAGTTATAATATTGTGTCGCCAGATGCGCTTGTGAACACAATTCTTCTTTAAACGTAGCTGATTATAGATTTCACAGCTATCTTCGTCTTGTTGGTACAGTTCTTTCTCTTTCTTATCGTACTTGTTCTGCTTGGCAAAGATGGCCTTGATTTGTTAGTGTTGCTGTCTGTGTGAACGCAATTTGTGCACAGCTATCGATACAGGTTCATTTCATTTTCACTTAGCCCTTACATATCCATTCTTTCTATTCTTGTTGCCATTAGAGCTTTACAACTAAGATATTGTATTGCGTTCGAGTGTGTGAGGGTAATCTACTACGTGCTCATTTCTGTGACCTAGAAGCACCCTTTAACGCAGAATTAAGAATTGCTATTTTGTTACTCATAGAAGGCTAAGACGACCAATCTTCTTTCGTCTTAGTTTAATTTGTTCTTTAAACTGAAAAAAATACTTATAAATATTTGCATGCTTGTGAATGCAATTGGCAGGGCCTACTTTGACAGCAGGATCTCTTCTGTAATACCTTGCTACTATCATATTGTTACAGCGCTTATTTGATCTCATTTCGCTTACAGCCGCTCTTTATACTTTAAGGCCTTCAGCCCCAAACCCCTTTTCTTTTTTAGTTTGATATCTTTTGCTAATACAAGTCTTCTGTTGCCCTACTCAAGATCTGTCTCTGTGACACATATCTAATAACGAAATATTCGACTCAACATGCGTTCGGAATATGTGCTAACATTAAATATTTAGTATGTTGTTGTCTTAAAAGTGTCTAAAGCTGTATATGGACTTACTGCTATAAATGTTGCTAAAGCTAATAAATCTTTAGAAATTCAAACTGCTAACCACATATTATCTAGAGTCTCTAACTACGCATAGAACCATATATACCACAAATTTTGGCTTTTAGCATCAAAAAATAGATTTTCTTAGTGTACGCACTTGCTTGTAAATGCAATTAGAAGCAACAGATTTAAAAGCGTTATTGCATCTACACTAATATTATAACAAGGCAAAAGGAGCAGCAGAAGATAAGGATGAAACTGTAACTGTAATAGGTATGTAACAAGGCGCTAAAGATGGTACCGGTGTTGAATTCAGCAGCAGAATTAATGCCCCTACCTTAGCTGTCGCCTAGATCTTTGAATCTTAACTGTGCTGAGTTGACACTGCTGCTGCTTCTTAGGAGAGGTCGCGAGAGAACAGTAGAGGTTGTAGTGTGTAAACTCAGAGGCTCTTGAGTAGACGACGTCGAGAACTCTAGCAATGCTCGTGTATCCTCCTCTTAGCTGTGCTGCTGCGACAAAGACCCACTACCCTGATCGCCAACACACACACTAGGTTCCTCATGCAAGCTAGGGTAACTGCAGCGAGGGCCCAATCGCCTCGCAAAAACCCTCGCGGTCCTCAGCTATGCCGAGGCCGAACGGCTCAAAGGAGGGTCTAGGGACCCTAGGTAGGAGGGATCGAGCGGCGCATGAATTAGCCCGAGTGAGGAAACCGGGGACGGGCGACAGAAAGTTGGAAAAGGACGCAGAGGGAAGAGGGAGGAGGGCGGTATTTATGGTCGTCGAGAAAGCAGCGCCTGCACCTTCCCGATCGGGCGGGCGCTAAACCCACTTCCCGTAGCTGTCAAGTACCAGTGCGACGTTGTTCACGCTGTCGAGCGTATGTGGATGTTCTTTCCCTAACACTCAAGTGCCTGTCTTTGCAATTGTCCTGACTCCTTATACTTCCCCTGGCTGTTAAGCACAAGTGAAAGGGCGTTCATGCTGTCGAGTGTCAAGGGATGCTCTCTGCCTAGCACCTTGTCGTTTAACTCGAGTGTCTGCTGATGCATCTGCGCTGCCTCCTCGTACCTCCCTTGGCTGTCGAGCACATCTGTGAGGTTTTTCATACTGGCAAGCGTTTCGGGATGCTCTCTGCCCAGTATCTTCTCTATTTATTCGAGTGTCTGCCGATGTATCTGCTCTGCCTTTTCGTACTTCCATTAGTTATTGAGTACAAGTGCGAGGCAGTTCATGCTGGCAGGCGTTGAGGGATGCTCTTTGCTTAACACCTTTTCTCTCAACGCAAGTGTCTGTCGATACATTTGCTCAGCTTCGTCGTACTTTCCCTAGTTAGAGAGTATAAGTGCGAGGTTGTTCATGCTGTTGAGTGTGTTGGGATGCTCTTTGCCTAATACCTTCTCCGTCAACTCAAGTGTCTGCCGATGCATCTGTTCTGCCTCCTCGTACTTCCCCTAATGCCGAATCACTTCTGCGAGGTTGTTCATACTGGCAAGCGTGTCGGGATGCTCTTTGCCCGGCACCTTCTCCGTCAACTCGAGTGTCTGCCGATGCATCTGCTCTGCATCCTCGTACTTCCCCTAATGCCGAAGCACTTCTGCGAGGTTATCCATGCTGCCAAGTGTGTCTGGGCTCCTTGGATCTATAGCTTGGAAAATTTTGAAAGCTTCAGTAGCTAATTCCCTTGCCTCTTAATATTTACTAAGCGCCAATAGGACTCTTGCGAGGTGGGCTTGGCATCTCACAGTGT
>Ga0335075_10007553_pt1 | contig 16719 bp, 18 predicted proteins | sample Lox_Sample_24_FD_206723 | JGI IMG/M metagenome (GOLD analysis project Ga0335075, IMG submission 206723) | Soil microbial communities from Loxahatchee National Wildlife Refuge, Florida, United States - Lox_Sample_2.4 | ecosystem: Environmental > Terrestrial > Soil > Wetlands | place: USA...
GGGCATTCGCTTGTCTGGTCATCCTGTTCCCGCCCGGGAACTGGGCCTTCCTCACGGTCGGCTTACAGGGCGCGCTGCGCCCGGACCCGGATGGGGGTTCACGCGATTCACCCGTCCGGCCTGCCCCTCGCCTGTGGCCCCCGGATGGAACGGCGGCCCTTGGGCTTTCCCCTGTGCTCCGCACCCCGCCGTTACCGGCAGCGCACGACAGGGCGGGACCGAGCGTGAGCACACGCCCGGAACTACGCGACCGACATAATCGGCCCTCCAATCCGCGAGTTCACTCGCAAGGTGCGACCTCGTGTCGCAACGGCATGACAGTGCGTTAAGCATTGAGCGACTGAGGATCGGCCGACGCCCACGGTGTCCGCCACTACGGTTGCAGCATGAGCAGCGCACGGGGCGCCATCAGTGTTCGCCTGGCCATGAGTGTCGACGGCTACATTGCCGACCACGACGGTGGCTTCGACTGGATCGTTGCAGTGCCCAGCCCCAGACTCGACACCGGACACCAGTTGCCCTTCGATGACTTCCTTGAAGACGTCGACATCGTCGTCATGGGGCGCCGCTGCTACGAGCAAGGACAATCCGAGGACTACGTGGCGCTCGGCAAACGGGTAATGGTTGCCACCTCGAACGCTGCTAGCCGCCGCGGCACCTCGCCGGGCATCGAGTTCTGCGATGACCCGGTCAACGCGGTGACGGCAGCACGTAAGCAAGGCCATCACTGCTTCCTTTTCGGGGGTGGGCTGTTGGTGCACTCCTTCCTAGTCGCCGACGCCGTCGACGTGCTCACTGTAGGGATTGTTCCGGTGCTGCTTGGAGGCGGGCGATCCCTTTTCCCCGGCGAGCACCCCACCATCAATCTCCGCCTCACCGACTACGCCATCGCAGATGGGAAAGTCCGGCTGGTGTACCAGCGCCGCTGACCGAACCTTCCGGCTTGACGTCAGGCACCGCCCCGGTATCAGCGTTCGGAGTACCGGACCGGCCGAGTGGTATAAGTAGCGGCCGCTAATTGAAGGGGTTGACTTCAGGTGAGTGACAAGGCGGCGCGCACGAGGTCAGCGTTAGACCTGGCGGCAGAACCGTCGGGCAGGAGAGGTGAGTCTTCGAACCCAACCCGTGTGTCATGGCCACGTCGGAGTGCGTCCTGCACTAACGGCCATGTCCAGGCTCCTGCCCCGTGAGTCAGCCGGGGTGCAGCACATCCGATCGAGTCGAGTGCCTCATTGAGCTGACCCGAAAGAATGAGCGGGTCGCCCTGGCGGAAGTACGGTTCACCTGGATCCAACTCGATGCTGACACGCTGGACGTGATGGACGAATCCTGAGTCGACGAAGCGCTCGATCTCGGAGAGGTCCCATAGACCCACGTCGATGCCGATGCCCGACGATCTCATGGCCTCCATGACCTGATCGAAGCCCTCCTCGCTCAGATTGACCGTGCGCAATCCACGTCTTCCCAGTCCGAGATCATCTCGATGCGGGAGTGGAGGTCCGGGACGATCCATGCCCCGGTTGTCAGGCCGATCTCCACGTCAATACCGCACTGATCCGCGAGTCCCCGGACCGCGCTGGCGGTTCGGTTCACGTCGCGCGGCATCAAGGACTCGTTGCCTTGCCTGTCGCGTGTATGCAGGTGCACACCGCGGGCCCCGACCTCGAAGCACGATCGCAGGTCGTCGATGAGCTCCTCGAGTGATACGGGCAGCCGCGGGTGAAAATCCTTGCCGTACGGACCGTTCGGCGTGACCTGCAGCATCGCCATGTCGTTCATCTTGCCGCTTGCCAAGCCACGCGCCTGGAACTGACGCACAGGTGGGCTGAGGCCGCAATGGCCGGGAGCCAGGCCTCGTGCGAAACCATATAGCGGAATCTGTCCGATCAGCTGCCGAGGCCTACAAATCCGCTATCGAGAGAACCACGCCAACCGCATAGCCAGCCAGCCCGCTACCGTTCGCTCCGGTTGGGCGCGGCGCGGGCAGCTGCTGGAGTGCCCATGCTCATCTCCGGCCTGCGGGCCATGATCTGTGATCCGCTCTCCGCGTTCGGCGCAGCGCCAGCCGAACGTGCCGACCTCCGGCCGGGACTCGGCGAGCGGGGCGGATGTTAACGGCCGGATTGAATACCTCGGCATGATCAATGGCAACGTAGTTGTGCACCGGTGGCGGGCACCCCAGCTGTTCTCGGTGGCGCCGATGAGCCCGCACGGCACGCAGCTGCGTCCCTGCAGTTACTCGGCCCAGCCATCCCGTCACGGGCTCAGCGCTGTTTGTACGCCAGTAAGCTCGGAACCCCGTTGTCGATGAAGGTTCCCGCGATTTTAGCCGCCGTTCGGAGACCCGCCGCTTTGGGGACCAACTTGCGAAGGAGGCGGGCCATGTCAAGACTTACCCTGCGCGAAGCGTTTGAATACCTATGCCAGCAGCACCAGTACAACTACGACTGTCTCGGCGGTCAACCCTACGATGACGGCTGGAAGCTGAAGGTCTCCACGGGTTCGAGTGGGCGGCGCTCCTTACACCGACGGATCGCGACCAGGCCGACTCACGCGCAGCCGCTCGCCGTCGCGATTAGTACGATCAGGGAGAGCCGCATGACGTCGACCACGGTCGTCCCGTCGCTGTTTTCGTACCTCATCCCCAGATTCCCGCTCTCAGCCGACTCCCAGTCGATCCGCAGTGTCGCGCGTCATCATTCGGTTCCCGCCTGATCAGTCTTGGAGAATGCGGCCATCATCGAAGACGCACACCTCGTAGATGCTGCTGAAAACAGCCGTTCACGCTTGTGGTCCGGGGATAGAGCGGGAGAGTCACTCCGAGCCGGCTGCGGCCATCGCTGCGGCCAGGGGCTCGAGATCGGTGGTGAGCTGGTCGAGCTCGGCGGCGGTCAGGATGTCGTAGGGCGGTGCCGCGAGGTCGTCGGTGCGGGCCTCGATCCGCTCCCTGGTCTTGCGTCCAGTGCCGGTGATCCGGCCGGCGTCGTCGATGAAGCCACGGTCGCGCATCCTGTCGGCCACGGCGGCCAGCGTCGCGGCGGGGAGGTGGTGGAGCCGGCCGAACTTCTCCGCCGGCATGCCCTGGTACACCGCAGACAGCGCGTGGGACTCGAGCCCGCCGATGCCCTCCGAGACCAGGGCGGCGACGTGACCGTCGCCGCGGTGCTCGCGAAGCAGGTTGGCCGAGTGCCAAAGACGGGCGACGGGTTCGCCGGGGATAGGCAGCGTTCGCAGGCCTGCGTACATGGGGCGGCCCTCGGTCGGGGCACTCGTGGCCGCCTTGGTGGCGAGGCCAGCGGCCCGGCTGACGCCCGGGGAGTCAGCTAGGTCAGCGAGGATCCGTCTCACGGCGGCGGCGCACCCCCGCTCGCGCGCCGCCAGGACCGCCTCGGGAGTGGCAATCTCCCAGACGTGCGGGATGTGCCGGGCGACCTCGCCGTCGGCGAAGTTGTAGAAGATCGCGTGCACCACCTCGGCCGGGCACTGGCCCAGCGGGGCGGCACGCCCGGCGAAGTAGGTATCCCAGTAGTTCCGGTAACCGAGCGCCATGACCTCGGCGGTCGGCTCCGGGGCGGCGTACGGGACCATCGCGATCGGCTCGGTAAGCCCGTAGAAGCGGCGGGCCAGGGTCCCTGATGGCTTCGTCTCGGTCATCTCGATCATCTCCGGTGATCATGGTCCCGCTGTGGGCGGGACGCCGTCACCTCTTCCACGAACACAGGTGACGCAATCCGACACCCGCCTGATTACTCTCGGGACCGGATCAAGTGCTGCCGCCGCAAACCCAAGCGGCTGCCCGTGAACTCATCCGTCAACTCCCGGACATCGGCATGTGAGCGAGTCGCGGCTAGCGCCAATCGCGCGCAGATCACGCGTCCGCGTGCAGGGCAGTCGGCGCGTGTTCCGTGGATCTCGACCATGAATGTCCCGGTTGCGCAGGCTTTTCGGGGCCAAACGCAGACGACGTAGTAAGTAGACGGAACACAGCAAGGGACACCGGGGGTGTCATGTCACATTCACCATGCAGGCTCGCCTCGTGTGAGCTACCCGCGATGAGCAGCGCCCGAGACATCTGATGGCTGAGGTACAGCGGAGTGGGCACGGGCCCCGGCGCAAGATCGGGGCCACCAAGTGTGACTGCCAGCCGGGCAAAGTCGGTCGGTGCCAAACGACTCATGGCCTGGCAGCGCCGCTGCGATCAGGGCGCGCTGCCGAGTTCCAGTTGCGTGTGCTGGTACAGGTTGTTGAGTACGACCTTCGTGACAGCGTCGCGCTTGAGCACTATGACGATGCGCTCGGCGGCGGGTCCGCTGCCCTCGTCACGCACCTGGGCGATGCCGCCGACGGTCCCCTCCTTGACAAGGTAAGCGATCTTCTCCGCAAGGTCCTCGGGGTTGACCTGGGACGGCAGCTCAGTCACGACCAGACAGCTGCGGCCGCGTTCGTCTTCCTCCACAGTCAGGACCGCATGCACAGTGGTCTCTCATCGATAGGACGTGTCAGCGTCTCGATACTAGCTCCACTAGCTGGACGGCCGTCAGCCTGACGTCACGTCCCAAGCTTCGCATGCTGGACCAGCACAGAGACCGAGCCTACGCAGCACTCTCGGGCCAGCCAAGATCCCTGAACTGCCCTGAGCCTGTCGTACTCGGTCTGGAGAGCTGCGTTCATGAATGCCGGGTCGGCGGGAGGAAGCTCACCCGATGGTCGCCAGCGCAGGACGCCACCCCGGCGACAGGGCTAGAGATTGGCCGGACGCAGCACCTGACCGGAAGGATCAGCGTCGCGGGCGCTTCGGTAGCTGTGCCGAGACGGGCGTGCGATTAGGGTGACCGCTGTGGACCGGTCTGCGGTGGTCAGCGCGGCGGGAGCGATGCACGGGTTTCCAGCTGCCCTGACCAGCTTCGTGGGCCGGGCCAGGGCGGTGGATGAGATCGCCGGCCTTGTGAGTGAGTGCCGTCTGGTGACGGTGACTGGGCCCGGCGGGGTCGGGAAGACCCGGCTGGCCGGCGAGGTCGCCAGAATTGTGGCCGGCTCGTTCGCTGACGGAGTGTGGCTGGCGGAGTTGGCGGAGGTGCGGGACCCGGCGCAGGTGGCAGCCGTGGTGGCGGCTTCGCTGGGGATCCGGGAGCTGCCGTCGGTGGCGGCAGCCGATGCGCTCGCGAGCGCGCTGGCTCGGCGGCAGATGCTGCTGGTGCTGGATAACTGTGAGCACGTGATCGGCGCGGCGGCGGAACTATGCGGCAGGCTGCTGCTCGGCGCCGATGATGTGCGGGTGCTGGCGACTAGCCGGGAGCCGCTGCGGATAGCCGGCGAGTCACGGTACCGGCTGGGACCGCTGACGCTGCCCGGCCCAGACAGTCCGGCGGATGCTGACGGGTCGGAGGCGGTGGCGCTGTTCGCGGACCGGGCCCGCCGGGCCGACGCGAGCTTCGCACTGGACGACGAGACGACGCCGGTGGTGGCCCGGCTGGTGGCGCGACTGGACGGGATGCCTCTGGCGATTGAGCTGGCGGCGGCGCGGGCCGAGGTGCTGGGCGTGGCGCAGTTGCTGGACCGGATCGATGACCGGTTCGCGCTGCTGGCGGTAGGTGACCGGCTCGCGGCCGCCCGGCAGCGCTCGCTGGCGGCCACTGTGGAGTGGAGTTACCGGCTGCTGGATGAGCCGGAGCAGCGGGTGTTGCGCGCGGTGTCGGTGTTCCCTGGGCCGTTCACGCTGGAGGGGGCCGAGGCGGTCGCGGGGGCTGGCGCCGGGCCGGCCGTACTGCACCTGGTGGATTGCTCGCTGCTGGTCCCGCCGCGGACAGGCCCCGATGGCCGGTCCCGGTACGTGATGCTGGAGACGCTGCGGGCTTTCGGGGCGGGGCTGCTGGCCGAGGCCGGGGAGGCTGACGCTGTTGGCGCTGCGCTAGCCGGGTACGCGGTGCGGGTCGCCGAGGAAGCCACGGAAGGGCTGACCGCTGGCACCGGCGAGGTCGCTGCTGCCCGCTGGCTGGATGCCGAGGACGCCACCATGCGCCGGGTCCTGGACTGGGCCCTGGAACACGACGGGGTCTTGGGTCACGTTGGCGCCATCGCACTGAGGCTGACGGCCGCGCTGGCGTGGTGGTGGCAGGTCCGTGGCCGCCTGGCAGGACAGGTGCCGCTGCTGCGGGCCGCTGTCGACCGGGCCGCCGCGGGCAGCGAGCCGTGGTGCGCCGCTCACACCTGGCTCGGTCAGGCTGCGCTGGATTCGGCCGATCCGGCCGGGGCGCTGCGCCACTTCACTGCGGCCCGCGATGCCATCGGGGAACTCGGGCCGGTCCCCCTGCTGGCGAGGTGCCTGAGCGGCCGGTCGGCGGCGCTGCTCGGCATGGGAAGGATCGCCGATGCAGCCGGCGATGCCCGCCGATCCCTGGCTCTAGCCAGAGAACGTGATCACCCCGATGTCGAGGCACTGGCACTGGCGGTCCTCAGCCTGGTCGCCTGCGTCGGCGGCGACGCAGTCGGCGCCGTACAGCTAGCAAGGCAGGCGGAGCGCATCTCGGCCGGCCAGCACGGCCCGACAGCCAGGGCGTGCGGCCACACCCTGACGACCGTACTTATAGAGGTTGGCGACCTGGCTGCTGCCGAGCGGACGTGCGCAGCCGGACTGGCCAGCGCCCGGGACGCGGGCGACCAGTGGAGCCTGGGGAACCTGCTGGAGAAGATGGTGGTTCTCGACCTCGCCTCAGGCCGTTACGCGGGCGCCGCCTTGCACCTGCGGGAGGCTCTCCAGACCGCTCTGCAGACCGGCGTACGCAGAAGGGTGATCGAGGACGTGGACTGCTGCGGTTACCTGTGCGCCCGGACCGGACGCACCGCCGAGGCTGTCACGCTATGGGCCGCGGTGGCCGCGCCAGAGCGCGAAGGATTCTCGGCCCCCACACATCCAGAACTGCCCGAGGGCTGGTTCCAGCGGCAGCAAGCCCTGCGCGAAGCCCGGCAGGAGCTCGGACCGGCCAAGACGCAGGCGGCCGAGGAACGCGGCGCGGTGATGAGCCTGGCCACCGCAGCCGAGTACGTTCTGATGCTTACCGCCATGGCCCCGCCGCCAGCCGCGGCACCAGGCGCGCAAGCGCTCAGCCCTCGGGAACGGGAGCTGGTCACCCTAGTCGCTCGGGGGCACACCGACGCGCAGATCGCCGCCCAGATGTACATCAGCGTGCGTACGGTCAGCTCGCACCTGGACCGCATCCGGGACAAGACCGGATGCCGGCGCCGCGCCGACCTCACCCGCCTGGCCCTCAGCGCCGGCCTGGTCTAACCCAGCCATGACCGTGCGCAGCCTGCCGGGCCGGGCAGCCGCTCGCTACTCGGCGGTGTGACTGATACCTCTCCCCGGCCACGGCTGTGCAGCAATAGGGGTGAAACGACCCCTGCCGCAGACCCGGTCAGGCGGGCGAACCTGTAGCTCCGGGAAGCTTTGACAAGCAATGGCTCAGGAGGTAACGATCATGACCGTGGATTCTTTCGCCGGGAAGCTCGCAGTAGTGACCGGCGGGGGCTCGGGGATCGGCCGTGAGCTGGTCCGCCAGCTCGCGGCGCAGGGCTGCTCGGTCGCCGCGTGCGACCTGAATCCGGACTCCGTCGCGGTCACCGCGGCCACGGCGTGGGCGGCCGCACCAGCCGGCGTCCTGGTCACCAGCCATGTCTGCGACGTGTCCGACGAGGCGCAGGTCCTGCGGTTCCGCGACGAGCTACTCGAACAGCACGCCATCGATCACGTCGACCTGGTCTTCAGCAACGCGGGCATCTTCGCCGGCGCCAGCTTCGTCGAGGACTCGCGGGAGGAGTGGGAGCGCACCTTCGCCATCAACTGGGGTGGTGTCTATCTCTGCGCCCGCACGTTCCTGCCGCTGCTCATCGCCAGCGGCGACGGCGTCCTAGTCAACACCAGCAGCGTCGCCGGTTTCTGGGCCACGGCCGGCCCTGGCGCGCCGCCGATCACCGCTTACAGCACGTCGAACTTTGCCATCAAGGGCTTCTCCGAAGCACTCATCGAAGACCTGCGCACCAACGCTCCGCAGGTACGGGTCGTGCTGGTCATGCCCGGCATGGTGAACACCGAAATCGCCGAAAACTCCCGCCGCGCCCTCGGCCTGCCCGAGTGGGAGCAGCTAAGCGACGCCGAACTGCTGGAGCAGATCCCCGAGGCCGGGCGGGCTGTGCTCGTCGCGACGGGCCTTCTTGCCGACGACTTCTCGGCCGATGAACTGCGCCAGGCGATCCCGAGACTGAAGGACGAATTCCGGGACAAGGGGTTCACCGCAGCGCAGGCAGCGACCATCATCCTGGACGGGGTGCGATCCGGGGCCTGGCGGATCCTCGTCGGCGAGGAAGCCAAGATGCTCGACGAGCAAATCCGCGCGAACCCTGAGGCTCCCTTCAACTACGACCACTACGCGGAGATGTACGGCCCCCTGATAGCACAAGCACAAGCGGAAGCGTCAGGAGCACCGCAGCCCTAGCCGCCGAAGCATCTTGACGTTTCCGGTGATCAACATCTGCTACTCCTATTGCCGATCGAGACAGAGAGAGCCCGTAGGGCGGCTAGCGCTGCTCAAGGGCGGCGACATGTCCGTGCAGCGCGCGCTCGGCGCGGTCCTCGGGCTGGACAGGACCACCACCGCCGCCCTGCTCCGGCACCTGGAAGACGCCGGACTGGTCTCCCGCCGCCGCGACCCGGCCAACAGGCGCGCCTACAAGCTGACCCTCACCGCGGAAGGCGAGAAGCGCCGCGCGGCAGCCGCCGACGTCCTGCACGCCTGTAACTCGGAGACGCGAGCCGGACAGCCGAGCTCCGGCAGCGTCATCTTGCTGTCATCATCGACGGTCTGCGTGGCGGCCACCACACGCCGCTACCCGGCGACCCGCCCACCTGGGAAGAGCAGACACAGCGCTGGATCACCAGCTAGCCGATTGCGGGTCCGGTGTGCGCTGACCGGCGAAAGAACCCGGAGATACTGCCGGAGGGCTATGGGCTGGTTGCGAGTTAGCCCTTGAGGGCGACCAGGAAAGCGAGGGCGGTGCGCTTAAGGCCGATGCCGTTCTCGACCAGTGGTCTGAGGTGATCGACGAAAGCTGTTGCTTCTTGCTGGCTCAGCGCGCGGTCCAATGCCTCTTCGAAGGTAGGGACTAGCGGGTTACCCGAAGTACGCATGAACCGATCCCAGGGCGCAGGTTCCTTACTGGTACGCACGGTGACCCGAAGCTCGAGCCGAACCTCAGGGAAGCCAGCCTCCTGCGCAATACGCACTAGATCACGGTCATCGAAGTCCACCATGGGATCCTCACCGGGCGGCTGAATCGCGGCGTAGACGGCCTTGACTTTCTCCGCCAGATCGCGGACTGGTGTGACGTCATAACCGGAGAACAGGTCCGGGTCTGCCAGCGACATCAGCACGTTGATGGGCTCGAACAGGCTGATCCGCCCACGGGGGCGCAGGACGCGGTGGAACTCTTTGAGCGCGGTGAGCTTGTCTTTGACGTAGATCAGAACTGACCTGGTGGTCACGACATCTGCAGACGCTGCCGGTATGCGGCTGAGGTCATCAGCGGGGGCCAGCACGAAGCTGCACCGGTCGAGCACGTCCTCGGCAGCAGCAATCTTGCGGCATTGATCCAGCAGGTCCTGGGAGATGTCGGAGAAGATCACGTGCCCGGTGGCGCCAATGCGCTCCAGCGCGCCGAATCCGACGAGCCCGTCGCCGGTGCCGACATCCAGCAGTGTCTCTCCCGGAACGAGCTGCGCCTTGTTCAGCACGGCATCACGGACCGGGTAGAGGACCTCGATCAGATCTCTTTCGCGATAGGCAGCATCGCCACCGAATCGCACATCCATTAACCAGCGATGCCAGCGGTCGGTGCTGTCCGTCATACCGCAACATGCTTGCACACCGATCGCCGGCGCAGCTATCGCTACAGACGGCGAGGGTGGCGGGTCACGTTGACGGAGAACGACCTGGTTGCCAGGCCCTTGCCACCCTGCCACACCTCGAACCCGGCCTGCACAGTGATCAGGTACCACGATTTGCTCAGGTAGCCGCGGCTCACTGCGTTGGCTGCCAGGGGCCGCAGGTCCAGGTTGCTGACCGAGCGTGCGTGGGAGGTCATCGTGTAGGTGACGGTGCCGTAGCTACCGGCCCGTGCGCCGTACCACACGTTGTAGGTGCGGCCGCCGATGCTGACGTTACTGGCGACCTCCGAGCCGTACGGCTGCTTGGGGCCGTGGTGGTTCAGCCAGATCATCAGCTCGGCGCCATTGGCCTTGCGCCTGGTGGTGGGGGTCTTGTTGAACCAGATGTCGTAGGCAACGTTGTAAATGCTGCTGCCGCCTGGCTGGGCGGTCCGCCAGCTCGTAGTCACCGTACCGGCGCGGATCTTAGACACCCGGATCGGCAAGCCGCTGCGGGACGTGCACGCACCGTAGAAGCAGCCCTTGTAGATGTCCGGGTAGCCGCCGGGCGCGCTGTCTCCGCCGTTCGCGATCGAGGAGTTCGCCACTTTGAATTCGGCGTTGCCGTTGGTGGTGATGCACTCGGGGGCGTCTGAGCCCCACTCGTTGTTGTCGACCATGTAGGCGCCGCGGCTGACTGAAGCGGTCTTCGAGTGGCACAGCTTCGTGGTCTTAGCGGCTCCGGAACTGGCACCAGGCAGGCTCACGGCCAGGATGCCACCGGCCAGAATCAGCCCAGCGAGTAGTGCGAAGAGGCGTGTGGGGGGCGTCATTCTGGCCTTTCGGGATGGCGGGCCAGCCGTGCCTGCGCGGGGGGCGCTGGTCCCTCATCATGCGGGTAAGTCGTGAGCTTAATAACAATCTAGGTCGAAATCGCGGTACGTGCGACTGGCTCTCGCACGAGCCGGTCCGCAAACATGGCAGCGGCTTGCGGCGTGTTGCAATCCGGCGAGCTCAGGGATCGGGGCTGAATTGCGGCTCAGTGCCGCTCCGCAGGCGTCTCTGCGCGCGGGATGCCAGGGCTTTCTCGAGTGCTGTCAAGCTGCCTGGCACGGTTGGCACGAGTCCAGGTTCTGACCATGGCTGGCAGTGGCCGGGGCAGCCGAGTCGTTATGTAGATACTCACCCCGTGGACCTTCAGGAGCTGGTCGCGCAGCACCTCCAGCGGCACCGTCGACTGGCAGGCACGCGAGCCAGTAGCCGCCGCGGGCGGTGGTGAGGTCGGCCACATTCTTGACCGGCAGTCGCGTGAGCGCACTCAGCTCGGGATGACGAGGGGAACCGGAGCAATCTCGCCGCGCTCGGCAGCCAGCACTACCTGACCAACCGGGGACAGTCGCGCTTCGGTGTAGCGCGGGCACCAGGCCGACACCGCTGCGCTGTCCCATACTCACCGCTTCTTGAACCGCTTGCGCAGCGCCCAGGCATCAGCGGCGCTCGCGACAAGAACCCGTACCTCAGCTACGGCCACATAGCCTGCATTCTGGTGCAGCGACTCCCAGTCACAACGGCCGCGTTCCAGCATGCAGTCCACCCGGCCGTACGAGGAAAAGACCGTTGCGACCGACACTTCACGCAGCCGGCGCACCGCGGGGACGGCGTGTGGCCGGACCGCCCGGCCGGACAGCGCCTCGTACAGCCGGCGCATGTTCGACTCGCCCGGCTCGATCACCACGTCCACATCACCGACGCTCACGTGCTCGCCGCGTAGCCAACAGAGCGGCGCTGCCCACCAGCAGGCCCGACACGCGCTCCGCCGCCAGAACCGCGGCCGCCAGCACGACGGTCGGAAACTCCGGGCGGGCGAGCGCCGCCTCGCCGACACCCGGTGCCTCCCCGTTCACGGAAGGCACTCTAGCCGCGCCACCGAGCGGCCCCGCCGCCATACTTCCGGTGACCCGACGGCTGCGGCGCGCCGTTACGGAAGAGCGCTGACTATTGCGTCGCTTATGGCAGTGGCATTGTCAACGGTCCATTGCACTTGTGCGATTATCCCTGTTGCGGCGTGGCCGGCCTGCGCTCGCTTGGCGATCATCTGCAGGCCGCGCCCATATAGGAAGACTGCCAGCGCGCCTGCCGTCTCTGCCGGGACGGCGATCGTGCTGGCGTAACCGCGGACGAATGCTGTGAGCCTGGCCAGGTCCATGTCGCTGGCGTCCTGCCTGGGGCGTCCGCTGCGCCATAGACCGTAGCCGATATCGGCCAGCGGCACCTCGATGTGGGCCCGCTCGAAGTCGATCACGCCGACGGGCCTGGGTGGGATGCCGTCGGCGATGACGTTGTGGTTGGTGAAATCGCCGTGGATGACCAGCCGATTGTCCGCCGGATGGCCAAGGCTATCGAGGTCGGCCGACAGCCGCGCCGCCAGGTGGCGGATCATAGCGGCTTGCTCGGGGTCCGGGCACGCTTCAGCGAGCTGCCCGGACAGCAAGATGGCCGGCACGTCGGCGATGGGTATCACGCCGGGCCGCTGTCCGGCCACGCGGACGCGGCGGGCGGCAGCATGGTAACGGGCCAGCAGGACGCCGACCTCGCCCATCGTCGGCTGGCTGTCCCAGCCGACCTCGCGGCCGGGCAGATAGGAGACCAATTCCCACAGCAAACCGCCCGTCGCCGTCCAGGACCGGCCGCTAAATGCCGGAAGCGGCTGCGGCGAGGGAAAGCCGGCGTCGGCGAGCCCGCTCAAGAAGGCATGCAACCAGTCCACATCACGCAGCAGGCGAGCGCGGGTCGCGGCAGCTTCCGGAAACGGCCTGCACCGCAGCACGCCGCGGATCCCGTGCCAGTCGGCCAGCACCGCCCGGGCTTCCCAGGCCGGAATCGACCCAGGAGCTACGGAAAGCCCGGCCTCCCGCAAATACCCAGGGATGCCGGCGACGACATCGTCACCCATTCACCGATGGTCGCATCAAAAGCAGCCTGAGCTGCGGACCGGTGCCGGGCCTGCTGATGCGGCGAGCAAGACGGCGGGGGTCGTGCCGGCCAGCCGCGCGCAGTCGCGGCAAACGTGGGCCTGGTCAAAGTACCCGCATTCGGCCGCGGCGAAGGCCAGCGTGACCCGCGGGCTCGAGCGCGCCAGCCAGGCGCGGAGCCGCTGGAATCGCAGGATGGTTTGCAGGGTCTTGGGCGAGAGGCCGACGTGGTCGTGAAAGCACCGGCGGAGCTGACGGCTGCTCAACCCCGCATGGCGGGTGGCATCGGCGACGGTGGCGTTTGGCTGTCCGAGCTGGGCTACCGCGGCGAGGACTCGTCGGTCGGGGCCGGCCGAGCGTGCGAGGCGGGCGACGACTGTCTCGGTCAGGACGGCGCGGCCGGCGGCCGGGGTCGCCGCTTGGGCTAGTGCGGTTTGGAGGCCATGCGTGGCCGCCGGGTCCCACAGGTCGGCAAGGTCGGCGACGCCAGGCAGTTCGCCTACCGGCGCGCCCAGGACCGACGCCGCCCAGCCGGGCCGGATCCGGATTCCGATGACCAGCGTGGTTTCGCCAACCTGGTGGCGCACCTGCCGGGCTGCGGGGCGCACAGCCCGAACATGCTGCCCGTCCCAGACCAGATCCAGGCACCCGTCAGGCAGCAACCGCATACGTCGGGGCTGGCCGGGCACGCCCTGCCAGGTGCACGCCACCGGGCGCGTCACGGCCGGCGCAGGCCGGTACTCACAGTAGGCAGAGATCACCGGGATCAGACCCGGCCGGGGCAGGACAGCAACTGGCTGGAGGGGGACCGCCATGGGTCCCAGTATCTGCCCGCGCCGGGCACATTGAGATGGCCGGTTTGTCCAAGACATCGGCGCGGCCCGGGCTCAGGCTGAGTTTTCATGGCAGCCAGTACCCTGGCCGGCAGCAAGGGCGCGGTCAGTTTCCGGACAACTACGACCGCGGCGTATCTGGCCCCGGCCGAGTACGTCGATAGCGATCACCGGCTGGTCACCGCAGCGGCGCGGGAGTTGTGTGCGCACGCTCGGTCACGGAGGGATGCGGCGCAGGCCGTCTACTACTTTGTCCGCGACCTGCCGTATGAAGGCGGTGACTTTGAGGACCTGGAAATTTACCGGGCCAGCAGCGTGCTAGCAGCCGGGCACGGCTACTGCGTCGGGAAGGCGGCACTGTGCGCGGCGCTGGCCCGCGCTACCGGAATCCCTGCCCGGCTTGGCTTTGCCGACGTCCGCAACCACCTTGCCTCGCCGCGGCTGCTGGCGGCGATGGCCACCGACGTGTTCGCCTGGCACGGCTACGCCCAGCTGCTCCTGCACGGCCGCTGGGTCAGCGTCAGCCCCACGTTCGACACCGCTACCTGCCAGCGGGCCGGCGTCCCGCCGCTGGACTTCGACGGCGAGCACGACGCCTTGCTGCAGTCCTTCGACGGCAGCGGCGCGACGATGCGCTACCTCAAGCGGCATGGCCTGTTCCACGACGTCCCGGCACGATTCCTGGCCGCCGAGATGTTGCGGCTGTACCCGTTCGCGCGCGACCACGGCATCACCCGGTTCCTGGCGGCCGACAGGGCCCGTCCTGATGACTGAGGCATCCGGTGGCCGGCTGCGGCCGGGCCCAGCCAACAGCATGACCGACGTGGGGCTCCAGGTCGGCCACGCCAGCCGACAGGGCGATGGCTGGCTGACCGGCACCACCGTGATCGTGCCCCAGGGTGACGGGGCCGCGGCCAGCGTGGATGTGCGCGGCGGCGGGCCCGGCACCAGGGAAACCGATCAGCTCGACCCGCGGAACTCAGCGGAACGAGTCCACGCGATCGTGCTCGGCGGCGGAAGCGCCTTCGGGCTCGCGGCAGCCGACGGCGTCATGGGCAGGCTTGCCCGCGCCGGACGCGGCAAACAGGTCGGCCCCGCACCGGGCAACGTGGTGCCGATCGTGCCCGCGGCCATCGTATTCGACCTGGGCCGCGGCGGTGACTTCTCCTGCCGCCCCGGCGCCGAGTTCGGCGCGGCTGCCTATGACGCCGCCATCGCAAGTAGCGAGGCTGGCCCGGTCGACGGCGAAGACAGCATCGTCACGGCAAGCGGCAACGCGACCGGAACTGTCGGTGCCGCCACCGGCGCGGTGGCCGGCGGCCTCAAGGGCGGCGTCGGCATGGCCAGCGTCGTCCTGGAGAACGGCAGAACCGTCGCCGCGATAGCCGTGGTCAACTGCGCCGGCTCCGTCCTGCACCCGGCAACCGGCAACTTGTACGGTGCCGCGTTCGGCCTGCCAGGCGAATTCGACTGGCTCGCACCGCCGCAGCCCGCCGACCTCGCCCAAGGCGCGCGGTTCCTCAGCCCACCACGGCACGCTCCGGCCCACGCGCTCAACACGACCATCGGGGTCATCGCCACAGACCTAGCGCTGACCAAGGCTCAGTGCGCCAAGATGGCCAGCGTCGGACACGACGGGCTGGCCCGTGCAGTCCGGCCCGCCCACTCCATGTTCGACGGCGACACCATCTTCGGCCTGTCCACCAGCGGGATGGCTGGCCACGAAGGCGGCGCAAGCAACAGCACGGCGAGCGCCGACGGACGGTCATCGTCGCTGATCTTCCATCAGCTACTGGCTGCCGCGGCCGACTGCTTCACCCGTGCGATCGTCCATGGCGTGCTGTCGGCCACCACAGCTAGCACTCCCGCCGGGCACTGGCCCGCATACCTCGACGTCTTCACATCCGCAGACCCGGCGGCGCTGCGGTAGAGCCGATGATGCACGAGTAAGCGTGCCTGGAGGCGTTCGCGCGACAGGCAGCAACGCCCCCATTGCCGCCAGCGCGACTGGGCCAACGTCCCCATTTGCCGCCAGCGCGACTGGGCCAACGCCCCCATTGCCGCCAGCGCGACTGGGCCTAGGTCCACCATCGGATGTGGGTGCAGGCCCATAGCATCTCGTCCCGGCGCGGGCCATGATTGTTACCGGGTAGACACGAGCCTGCACGTGACTTGTGCGCGGTCCGCGAGGGTGCCTAACGGTCCGCGGCTGAGGAATGGTGCGCCGGGCAATGATCCACCCGCACGCGGAAGGCGACGAGGTGAAGGAGCATACCCGCTGGCCGCATACTGGCTGTGATGCTAGAACTGCCGGCCCCACGGTGTCGTTCCCTAAGATCTCATGGGAGAGGAAATAGCACGTGGACAATACGAACGAGTTCTGGGCGAATGCTAGCGTGGTTGCTGTTTCTCCGGTGGCTTTCGCCGTTGGATTCGCCAAAGGTGCCTTTGACGCCTCGACTGATAAGGGGCCTTTCAACGAAGGGTTCAATGCGGGAGCAGGACCAATTATGAGAGGGGCCAAAAAATTTGGCGCTGAGCATGGGACGACTATAACGAAGGGATTGATTACTGGCGCTGCTGGCACGCTCGGCGCCCGCATCGTGCGCGGGGTGTTCAAATCCTGAAGCCTGCAGAATTGGTAGCTGGCGGGAGATAACGCGTGCCGATTAGCCGTCGTCGTCTGTGAGTGCTGGTATACGCGGCTGCTAGCAGGCCAGTATGACGGCGGCGGTCGGGGGATGGGTGCGCTTCAGCTTGAGCCGAGAACGATGTCCTTCAGCTCCGCCAAGGTTCCGATTCGGTAGTGCGCCTGCGAGAAGTCGTGTGACTTCGTGAACTCGTTGTAGACGATGGCGCAGTCGATGCCGGCTGCTACCGCCGAGCGCAGCCCTCTGGACGAGTCCTCGACGACCAGGGCCTGTTCCTTAGGGGCTCCGAACCGGTTCAGAGCCGTCAGGTAGGGCTCCGGGTCTGGCTTGGCACGCGTGTAGTCGTC
>Ga0335075_10007554_pt1 | contig 16719 bp, 13 predicted proteins | sample Lox_Sample_24_FD_206723 | JGI IMG/M metagenome (GOLD analysis project Ga0335075, IMG submission 206723) | Soil microbial communities from Loxahatchee National Wildlife Refuge, Florida, United States - Lox_Sample_2.4 | ecosystem: Environmental > Terrestrial > Soil > Wetlands | place: USA...
CTGCAGGAACCCCGAAACTCACCCACGCGAGTGTAGGCCCGTAGTACGGCTTCTTGAACCACGTCCTCGGTATCCTCCTGATTGCGAAGCATTCTGAATACTATCCGGTGCACTGAAGGCATGCATCTATTGCTCAACTCAGCAAAGGCTCGACTATCTGAAGATCTCGCTCCCGCGAGCAACTCTTCTTCAGACGCCTGTTCGTAATTCAGGATTGGAATGTTCGCGGGAGTCTGGGCAGCATGATTGTGCTGCGGGGTTACAGCAGTCTCGATCGAAGAGATCGCAGCTTCTCCTGGTTTTGAATTTCCTCCGACGCGCTCCCGCCCCGTAAACGCGATCTGCTCCAAGGCGAGGGCAGGTTGCGCACAGTGATCTCCTGGCCAGGAGACATACGAATCGGTGGGGTCGCTGGTGTGCCCCAATGGTGAACGAGTACTGTCTCGCTCCATCGCAGAATGTGTATGTTCCATGTTGAGAACTCCCTCTCGCCTGAAGTTTGGGTTTCTCGCAATACCGCTTTAGCAACTTGCTTGCCAAACGTAACTTGCGGTTATGTTGGACCAACATCAGAACTCAATTGGGCTTTCCGTATCTAAGCGCATTCCCTGACGCATCTTGGTCAGCGATAGCACGTACCGCAATGCTCATGCCGTGCACAGCGCAACCATCCGTTACGCTTCGGCTTCCTAAAGACCTTTCTTCCCTTTCGTCGGGATGTCACATTACGCCGGTCGAGAACTAACTGGCATGTCAGCACATTGACACAGCAATTATTGACATCAGTGTCGAGGTATTAACTGTGTAGCGAGGATCGATACTTCGCAATCGCTCGGCCGCTCACAATGAGAACGCTAGCGTGGCCTTCGCGGAGTCAAAATAGATTGGAACGGGAATTGCACAAGCCGGAGGGATGTCTGAGTTGAGTAGGTACGAACTCTCAGAGGAACTCATTCACGCATGGGTTCTCTGCGAGCCTGATTCGGAAACGGCTCTCAGTCTGAATGGAGGACTGCGATGACACTATCCACGATGCTCGTTCGGGAAACTTTCGAAAATGAGTTTGTCATCGAAATGCTGCTTACTTCGGGCGGCACGGAGCCGGTACGAGCAACCTTTGACAATAAGTTGTTGCGGACGGTCGCACTCGATTTGCAAAAAGACACCGTGATCAAACAGGATTTTGACCTGAGATTTCAAATTCGGTGCTTTCTCCCAAACTAAGAGACAAAGCGCTTGAAAGCGAGCACATCGACCTATGGCTAAGAAAGTTGCGGATCTCCTCGTGGAGGTTCTTGCTCAAGCAGGAGTGCAGAGGATCTATGGCGTCTCGGGTGATTCGTTGAACGGAATCACCGACTCGCTGCGAACGCGGCAGGACATCGAATGGGTTCACGTGCGGCATGAGGAGACGGCAGCCTTTGCCGCCGGCGCGGAGGCCCATCTTACCGGTAAACTGGCCGTTTGTGCCGGCAGTTGCGGACCAGGAAATTTGCATTTGATCAATGGCCTCTACGATTGTCATCGCAGCCGCGTTCCGGTCCTGGCTATCGCCGCGCAGATTCCCAGCGCCGAAATCGGCAGCGGGTATTTTCAGGAGACTCATCCAGAACATCTGTTCGCGGAGTGCAGCCACTATTGCGAGTTAGTGTCGCAACCGGAGCAGATGCCTCGTGTACTGGAGCTTGCCATACAGGCTGCACTCTCGAAGCGTGGCGTCGCAGTCATTGCGCTACCCGGCGATGTGGCATTGCGAGATGCCGTGGAACAGACCCCGCGACTGCGGTTTCCTGAGCCAAGACCTTCGGTGTGCCCTTCTGAGGAGGAGATCAGCGATCTCGCGGACTTGCTGAACCACTCGGAAAAGATAACGATCCTTGGAGGCGCGGGCTGCGCGGGAGCGCATGACGAGCTCATCCAGCTTGCGGCCAAACTTCAGGCGCCCATCGTACACGCGATGCGCGGGAAGGAGTTCATCGAGTACGACAACCCGTTCGACGTGGGTATGACAGGTCTACTCGGATTCTCTTCCGGCTATCAGGCGATGATGAATTGCGAGACGCTGCTGATGCTCGGCACCGATTTCCCTTATCAACAGTTCTTTCCAAAAAACGCCACGATTGTGCAGATCGACCTTCGCGGCGAGCAGCTCGGACGCCGCAGCAGAGTTGACCTTGGTCTTGTGGGGGATATAAAAACAACGCTCCGAACACTGCTACCAAAACTGGAGCAAAATCGGTACGAGGCGCATTTGAGCGAGTCGCTGGATCAATACCGCAAAGCACGTAAAGGCCTGGACGACCTGGCGACGGGGAATTTCGGTGAGGAACCGATCCATCCTCAGTACGTGGCGCGATTGCTCGATCAGCTCGCTTCTGACGACGCGGTTTTCACCTGCGATGTGGGAACACCGACGATCTGGGCTGCGCGGTATCTCACGATGAACGGCAAACGCAGGATACTGGGATCTTTTAACCATGGTTCGATGGCGAATGCTCTGCCGCAGGCCATTGGCGCCCAAATGAGTCATCCCGGCCGCCAGGTGATTTCGATGTCGGGTGATGGCGGTTTCGCGATGCTCATGGGAGATCTGCTCACGCTGAGGCAACACGAACTACCGGTGAAGTTGATTGTCTTCAGGAACGATTCGCTCGCCTTTGTGGAACTGGAGATGAAGGCAGCCGGCATCCTCGACTTTGGAACACACCTGCACAATCCGGATTTTGTAACGATCGCCGAGGGTGCAGGACTTCTCGGTCTCCGAGCAGAAACTCCAGAACAGGTGGAGGTCATGCTCAGGCACGCGCTCCGGTATGATGGCCCCGCATTAGTCGAAATACCAGTTTCCCGACAAGAACTCTCCATGCCGCCGACCATCACGTTAGAGCAAGCGAAGGGCTTCAGCCTCTTCATGATGAAGGCTGTTCTCAGCGGGCGCGGTGACGAAATCATCGACCTGGCGCTAGTCAATCTATTCCGCTGACAAGCCTTAGCCGCAAAGAAAGGAGAGATACGCACATGGCTACAGCGCTCTCTGTCACTCCAAAGGGGGAGCCCGACATTCCTCGCGGAATGGATCTGCTCAACCGGCAACGTCTGAACAAAGGCACGGCTTTCACGATGGAGGAGCGCACAGAATTTGGCCTGCACGGGCTTCTTCCTCCAATTGTCGAAACCCTTGACGAGCAGGTCGTCCGCGCCTATGGAGCCTACCAGAGAAAGAATGACGACCTGGAGCGGCATATCTACTTGCGCGCCCTGCAGGATACAAACGAAGTTCTCTTCTATCGGCTTCTTCTCGACCACATCGAAGAGATGACGCCTATTGTTTACACTCCCACGGTTGCATTGGCGTGTGAACAGTTCAGCCACATCTACCGGCGGCCGCGTGGACTCTTCATCTCTTATCCTCTCCGCGACTCTATTGCCCAGTTGCTGCGCAATCGGCCCAACAAAGACGTTGACGTGATCGTCGTGACAGACGGCGAGCGCATTTTGGGCATCGGCGATCAGGGCGCAGGCGGGCTCGGTATTCCCATCGGCAAGCTTTCCCTGTACACACTGATTGGCGGAATTCGTCCGGAACGGACATTACCGGTATTTCTGGATGTGGGAACGAATAACGCGGAGAGACTGAACGATCCCGAGTACCTCGGGTGGCGCCATGAACGAATCACCGGGGAGGCCTACCTCGATTTCGTAGACCAGTTTGTGCAAGCGGTGAAGAACGAAATGCCTGGCACATGCTTGCAGTGGGAGGATTTCGCGACACCTCATGCCCGCCCCATACTCAGACATTATCGCGATCAGTTGTTAACCTTCAACGACGATATTCAAGGCACGTCGGCCGTCGCCCTGGGTGCTGTTCTTGGTGCGGTGACTGTGACCGGAAAGAACCTAAAGGAGCAGCAGATTGTCATGCTGGGTGCTGGCTCAGCCGGCATCGGCGTCGCGGACGGGTTGCGCCTGGCAATGAAAGGAGAAGGGCTGTCTGAAGACGAGGCTCATAGCCGATTCTGGATCGTAGACAAAGATGGGCTTCTACACTCGGGCCGAAAAGACCTGACTCCCGAGCAGAGTGTTTACGCTCAGCCGGAGAGTCGCATTTCCGGATGGCCGCGCTCATCCGATGGAAACATCGGTCTTTTAGACGTCATAGGCAAGATTGATGCGACAATCTTAATCGGCCTATCAACAGTTGGTGGGGCGTTTTCAGAATCGATTGTTCGTAAAATGGCGCGCAAGGTCGAGCGGCCCATTATCTTCCCGCTCTCAAATCCCACCTCGAGATCCGAAGCCAACGCAGAGGACTTGATCCGCTGGACCGGCGGTCGCGCACTCGTGGCAACCGGTTCTCCTTTTTCGCCAATCAACTACGGTGGGCGAGGAATTCAAATTGCACAGTGCAACAATATCTATATCTTCCCGGCCATGGGACTCGGAGTTGTCGCCTCCGGCGCTCGCCGCGTCACAGAACCAATGCTGCTTTCGGCAGCCCGGACCCTTGCCGGCCATTCTCCGGCTCTCAAAGATCCCTTTGCATCGTTGCTTCCGCCCCTGACGGAACTTAGGAGAGTGGCAGTGGAGATCGCAGTCGCGGTTGGCATTGAGGCACAGAAGGATGGCCTCGCGCCAATGACCAGCGAAGACGAATTACGCCGGCGAGTGTTCGAAACTCAGTGGACGCCCGCATACGCGGCATTGACTGGCAACCGGATGAAAGCAGGAACGCAGGCGTAATGCTTCCACATCGTTATCGAAGGAGAGGAGAAATATAGTGATTATTGGCCGCAAAAAGACGTTTGTTGCAAAGCTCATTCCGAGCGCTGGTCCAATCCTGGGAATCATCATGATGGTCGCTTCCGCAGCGCAGGCGCCGACCGCGAGCTTCAAGGTACCGGTGGACACCGCACTCCGGATTCGTTTAGACGACACGATGACGAGCGTCGATTCCGAGGTTGGTGATCCATTCAGCGCAACGGTAGTTGACGAGAGCGACTACCAGAACGCACGTGTGCACGGGCACATCACGGCAATTGAGATGTCCGGAAAGGTCAAAGGTCGTACCAGCATGATGCTTCGCTTCGACCGCCTAGTTATGCCCGATGGCCGTCGTGCGCAGATTGATGCCGAAATCGTTGAGCTTTACCACGCTCCCTCCGGTGAGAAGGTAGACGTGGAGGGCGCAATCGAGTCCGGTGGTAGGGGCCGAACAAGTGTCTCTCATACGGCGATCGGGGCAGGAGCCGGTGCGTTGCTTGGAGGCATCTTCGGCGGCGGTAAAGGAGCTGGGATCGGATCTATAGTCGGTGGCGCCGGCGGCTTGGGGACAACTGCGTTCCGCGGACACCAGAAGATTACATTGAGTAGCGGGCAGGAAATGCTCATCCGTATTACGGGCCGCTGACCTTCGAATAAGAGGCATCTTAAGGATGTGTTCAGACTTTAAGGTGCGGTCGGCGACTCTGACATGCCCTTCGCCGTTGGTGGATTGGCGCTTCTTCTGTTGAGTCTTTAGCTGGCCACCGTCTGAGCAGGATGAAGTTGCCCGCTTGCCTCAGAGCATGGGGCCGCTCCGGGAGAAGTTAATAGGTCCATTAAGGAAGGCATAAAGCGCTATGCATCACAAAATTCATGACGAGTTTCGCATCGAGGAGGACGCCCTCGGAACCGTCCAGGTTCCGGCCGAGCGCTTGTGGGGCGCGCAGACACAGCGCTCGCGTCTGAATTTTCCGATTGGCGTCGAGCGCTTTCGCTGGGGCCGCCCGGTCATTCGAGCCTTCGGCATCCTGAAGAAGTGTGCAGCCCTGGCCAACGGAGAATTGGGCCAGCTTCCCGAGGAAAAAGCCGACCTGATCGTGCGTGCTGCTCAGGAAGTGATCGATGGCAGATGGGATGACGAGTTCCCATTGGTTGTCTTCCAGACCGGTTCCGGCACACAGACCAACATGAATGCCAACGAGGTGATCGCGAATCGCGCGATCCAGCTTGCCGGCGGCATAGTCGGTTCAAAAAAGCCCATTCACCCGAATGACGATGTGAATCACAGTCAGTCCTCGAACGACACCTTCCCTACCGCGATGCACATTGCCACCGTCGAAACGATCGAGAATGAACTGTTTCCTTCGGTCAGCTGCCTGCGTGACGTGCTGGCCTTGAAATCGCAACAGTACCTCAGTGTTGTTATGGTGGGCCGTACGCACCTTCAGGACGCGACCCCGCTCACCCTCGGCCAATTGATCTCCGGCTGGGTAGCGCAACTGGACGAGTCCCTCGATGGCATTCGCCGAACGCTCCCCGGAGTCTATGCACTAGCTATCGGCGGCACGGCAGTCGGCACAGGGCTCAATGCACATGCACGTTTCGGCGAAATAGCGGCCCGGCGAATCGCTGAAGAAACCGGTAAGCCGTTTGTCGAAGCTCCCAACAAATTTGCGGCTCTGTCGGCACACGACGGTATGGTCGGCGTGAGCGGAGCGCTTCGCACACTTGCCGGGGCATTGATGAAGATCGGCAATGATGTGCGCTGGTATGCCTGTGGTCCGCGTGCCGGGATCGGCGAACTCAAGATTCCAGAGAACGAACCTGGTTCCTCTATCATGCCGGGGAAAATCAATCCCACTCAGTGCGAAGCGCTGACGATGGTTGCTGTTCAGGTGTTTGGCAAGGACCACGCCGTGGCATTCGCGGGATCACAGGGCAACTTCCAACTCAACGTATATAAGCCGGTCATGCTCCACAACGTTTTGACCTCGATCGAACTCCTCGCCGATGCGTCGCGCTCTTTTTGCGATCGCTGCGCTATCGGCATCGAGCCGAATGAAAAACGCATCAAGGAGCACCTGGACAATTCCCTGATGTTGGTGACAGCCCTCAATCCGCATATTGGATATGAGAAGGCAGCGAAGATCTCATTGACCGCATATCATGAAGATCTTAGCTTGCGTGAGGCGGCTGTGAAGCTCGGGTTCGTCACTGCGGAGCAGTTTGATGCGTGGGTTCGTCCGGAGGAGATGACTCGACCACTCGAATGAAATCCCTGATGTTCACGAGAGGCAGCATCTCAACGCGATGTCTCGGACAGTACTTCCCTTTTTCTATCCGTGCTGAACATTTCGCGGTCAAGCGCGGTTAAAATCGAGTCAACCTGGCTGCATAGAGGAAGCAGGCTGCGCAGAGCGGGCAGACAGCCACTTTGCTCCTCGGGGCAGCATTCCTGAATACTCTTCTCGAGCGACGAAAGCGGAGGTTCAATACTCTGCTGATTTTGTGCGTCTCTACCTGACAGGCGGTCAGCCATGCTCTCCAGTCGCCCCGCAAGTCGTATATCAAATGCCTGCTGAGCACCCTGAATCGGTTCGGGCACCTCAAATCCTGGAAACCGAAGGCGATATTTCAGTAGAGCGATCCGCAAAATGAAAACAACCCTGAGTTGTAACTGCCAGCGTAGTATTTGGGAACTTACTGAGAGCGAGTGCTCGCGGCCAGGGCCGAATTCAAGCATCACTCCGTCGGCTTGCTGGCGCAATCGATCGAAATTTGCATTGATGGTTTCACGCAATGAATCGATTTCACCGCTGGCCTCATTAGGGCTTTGAGAAATTGGCGCCCGCATCATTTTTGCCAATAGCCGAAGCGTGGAAACAAACGTGCGCTCCATTTCCACAGCGGCCGACGCTCCCCACAGCTGGTCGAATACCAGCCACATCGCTGAAAGACCGAGCAGGATCCCGGCCACGCGATCTCGTGCGACGGCAAGAGAAATCTGGAATTTGAACTCCTCGAGATTAATCAAATAAAAGGCAAGAGCGATTTGCACTCCAAAATAGGAAAGGCGTGGGCCCGAGACCGCGATCCACGCCGCAGGAACCGTGACAGCCAGAAACAAGATTAAAAAGCCGGCAATGGAATCGATCGCCGGCAATACAAACACCTGTGCACCGAAGCCAAGGATCACTCCACCTGCCAACGCACCCGCGAAGCGCAGAAATTGCCGCTGGCGTGATGCGCCGACCGTGGTCAAGGCAGTTACGAGGCAGGTCGTGACCGCAGTGCTGATTCCTGGCCACGTGACCATGTTATAGGCCAAATAGCAGAGACTAGCGGCCAGACCACCCCGGATTCCGAACTGCACATGAGCGGGATTCGAAAACGCATCTGGAACAAAAAAGCTTGTCGCCGGCTCTAGCTTAACCGGTGGCGGGTGATAGCCTCCCTGATTGGATCCGCTCATCACCTCGGCGATCACAGATACTGTCTCTCGCATCTCCAGAAACAGAGGGGGTATTCCAGGGGGCGCAGAACTGTCCGGGAGCTCATACTCTGGCAACGGCCGGCCGTCGAACATGACGTTCGACAGACTCTCGATTCTATCTGCGAGCTGGCTGAACCGGTGGCGAACTTCATTCGAATTTTGTACAGAAAAGAAGGGCATGTTTGCCCCAAGATCAACTAGTCTTCCGACCAACGCGATGATGGCGCCCTGTTGCTGGTTCGTTTCCGGAGAATAGTTAGAACGCAGAAGATCGCGCCGCATTCTTGAGGTACCAAGGGTCGCGAGTTGCGTTATGCGCCGTTCGCAGGTTTCATCCTTGACTCCTCGCGCCAGGGAGCGAAGCAGAGAGGCTGTGCAGTGCAGACGTTCCATCAGGGCGCCAGAGATCTGATCTACGGGATGGAGCCGGATGTAGATCAGCTCGACCGCGGCGACAATGATGTTGGCGAGGGAGAGAGAACCAATTGCCCAGAGCGTGCCAACAACTTTTTGCTCGGCCCGGAGTTCACTGTCCCAGAGGGTGAGGGTGATCACGACGAGATAACCAAAGCGAGCCGCCGCCAGGTGATTTGCCATTGCACTGAGCAAGAAAAATATCAAAAAGAGGCTTGCCAGTACCCACACCACTCGTACCACGGGTTCACTTGAGAACAAGATTGCGCCAATCAGCACGTATGCTGCCGCAATGGCGAATCCCACTATCGTGATCTTCACGGCCTTCAGAGTCGCGGCCGGATTTTCCCGCGAGGTGGTCAGCGCATACATTGCGGCAAAGGCTCCATAAGGAATCTTGAATGTCATGTCGACGATCATGACAATGCTCGCGGCGACCACCATGCGGGCGACCAGAGCGCCACGCCCCGGATAGGGAGCTAGTTCATCCTGCAAGAAATTGCGAAGCCATGCCACCGTACTCGGCGGCCCGGTGGCGAATGATGCAGCTGTAACCATATTCAGTGCCCATCCACAGTCACGACGGCGGTTTCGCCCACGCGAAAGACATCTGGGGTAGGATTTTCAACTCGCACCCGTACCGGATACCTTGCGGCCAGGTGCACCCAGTTCAGCGTCCTTTGAACGTCAGGGAGCCCAGGGCCTAAGCGGCCGACCACGTCAGCATCGGGAGTGACTCCGAAGCTGATGCTGTCGACTGTCCCCTGGAAGTGCTCCTCCGGCCTTGACATGATGTAAATGTGCGCATGCATGCCTGGATGAATGTGACGCAGCTGCCCCTCACGGAAATTTGCCAGTGCCCACCACGTGCGTGCATCGATTAGGGTAAATACCTGTTGGCCGACATGAACGTACTGCCCTTCGGCAATTGTCAGATTCGTAACGCGCGCATCATACGGTGCATAGACCTTGCAATTGTCGAGGTTGTATTGCGCATTTTTCACCTCTGCTGCGCGTTCGCCACGCTGGCTGACGAGTGGATCGAGCGTAAGCACTGAATGCTGCGCCTCTTGATGCTGAGCGCGACTTTCCTCAAGCGTAGACTTTGCGCGCAAATATTGCGCTTCGGCTGACTTCAGCTCCGCATTTGCAGCCGTCAGTTGCGATTCCGCCTGTTTCAGCGCCTGTGCCTGCGCAGCCTCAGACGCACGGGCGCGATCAACCTGGTCTGCCGTAACAAACTGCTTTTCCAACAATGGCTCCAGGCGATGTAGGTTGCTGCTGGCATAGGTCCATTCCGCCTTCATTCGGGCAACGCCTTCTTCGGCGTTGGATATGTCAGCGCGTGCTTGATCCACAATGGCAGCCCAACGATAAACGTCCGCGTCCGCTGTCTGGATGCCAGCTTCCGCAACAGAGACCCCGCTCACCTGTGAGGCAATCCGGCGTCGCTCATCCCCTATCTCACCTTCCAAAGCCAGTTGAGCAGACTCTGCCTTCTCGAGTGCGTACTGATACGGACGCGGATCAATTACGAAGAGCAGGTCGCCTTTTTTTACAAATTGATTGTCGTGAACCTTGAGTTCAACGATTGGCCCTTCAACCTGCGGCGCCATCCCAATCATATTTGCGAATATTTCCGCGTCGTCTGTGCGTGGATAATGGCTGGCACGCCAGGCGACGACCAGCCCAAGCAGGAAGGCTAAAGAAAACACCCCATAGCTGATCCAGCGCTCCATCGGCCGATGAGTCGTTTGTCCGAGATCGAACTTTGTCATCTCCGCTCCTCACCGATCAAAAGAAGGCTAACCAGATCGCAAACGTAAAGACGGCCGCAAGGCACGGAAATGCGACAAAGGGAAACAGAAGGCGGATCCGATAATGAAGCAATAGCCAGCGAGCGAGAACGGTGAGCATGACGCCAAGCGCAATGCAGAGAAGCCACGCTGGAAACAACGAACCCATGACGTCAATCGCAGGCGCCTGCGAACAGCCGGTGCCTATCAGCACGATGCTTGTTGCCAGAGGAACTCGCCATGTGTGTGTTTTGCGAATCATGGCCGTGGTCCCGTGGCGGCGGGTTCAATCGCTTCGCCGGTTTGGAATGCAAACGCTGCCAGCGCAGTTAAGACCTGCGTGCGTGCTAGCACATCGGCAGACCGGGCCTGCGCGAGAGTTCTTTGCGCATCCGTAACATCCAACAGATTGCGAACTCCATAGTGATACGACTGCAGCGCGGCGCTATAGGACTGATCGGCAGCATCAAGGAGAGCCGTGGCAGCCTCCCGTTGACGAAAAGCAGTCTTCAAGTTCGAATATGCCGCCCAGACCCCGTTTTCAATCTCATCGCGGGTTGCCGCAGCCTGCGCCTCTGCTGCACGGGCATCATCCTTCGCTTCGGCTACCCTGTGCTTGCGAGCCCCGCCGTCAAAAATCGTCCAGTCCAGACTGAAAGTCAGTTGGCCATCAAGACCCGCCGTGTGGCCCCAAGGTTGGGTCTGCTGCGCACCATAGAGCGACTGCGGATCGGGGTACACATGTGTCTCGATAACCGGAAAGTATGCCGATCGCGCTTCTTTCAACCGCGCATTTGCGGAGCGGATTACGGCAACTCGCTGCATCAGATCGGGACGATGCTGTAAGGCGCGGTCAACCGCTTCATCCACTGAGACCTCCATCGAATCGGGAATAGAAATCTGGCCGACGGTCTGCACTGGAATCGAATGAAGAGGCGATGCCCCGAGCGCCGTTGCCAAATCTCCGCGAGCAATGTCTTCGGTGCCCAGTGCAGCCTGCAAGTCATAGTCTGCGCGTGCCACAGCACTCCGTGCCTCCAGTACATCGGGCAAAGTAGCTAGTCCATTTTTGAGAGAAGCTTCCGCTGCCTCAAACACAGCCTGAGCATTGGCTAGGTTGGCACGTGCTGCCGCCTCCTGTCCGATAGCATTCAGCAATTGATAGTAAGCGGATTCCACCTCATAAATTAGCTGGCGAAGTGCATCATTGAAGGCAAAGTCGGCGGCCAGTAGTTCTGCCTTTGCCGTGTCGATCCGGCCGGCTCGTCCGCCAAAGTCAAGAATTGTGTAGTTCAGATCCAACGCCGTATCGAATGACTGAAGGGTCTGACGGTAATACCTTGTATCGAGGTACGCCTGTTCCCTGGCTGTCTGCGAGAGCGCGATGGCAGCCAGCGTCGGATAGAGTTCGCTGCGTGCTACCCCCAGAGCATCAGCACGCCCTCGAGCCTTTTCCCATGCCAGATGTGTCTCTGGATTGTGCGCGAGAGCAAAGTCAATCAACTCTGCGAGGGAATAACTTTTCGCTGCGCTCAAAGTATATTCCGGGGGCAACTCATGTCCTGCCTCTCTCTCCACGGACTTTTCCTCCGCCGAGTGCCAAGGCACATTCGGAGCTACGGGCGGATTCTGTGCCTGAAGCCGATGTGGTAATGAAAAGGTCATTGCTCCCATGGTTAGCAGTAGCAGCTTGCCGCAATTACCGGCGACAACCAGATGCAATGAACGGAGGGTACGATCTGGTCCTCTCATGTGTTATCGTCCGGTCCCCGTTGAGATATTGCCGAAAACGACAAACAGAGGAGCACGTATCTTGCCACTCGCAGAGCGACCCTAATTTGTCAAAGCAGGAAGTTATCGACGGAGGCTTGTTGTCCATGCAAGTTGCCGGCTTTTCGTCTTGCGGCCAGTAACGTTGGGCCGTCGGAAGAACCCGTCATGTGCACGAGAGTTCGCGGACATCGTGATAAGGTAATTCGCCCACTTTGGAGATGGTTCATATCAGCAGTGTCGGCTCCGGTCATGGAGATGAATCTCTACGAATGGCGGTGCCGAGCCCACCAAGACAAAGGAAAGTCAGCTCGACGCCGGCTCACATCCCTCCGGTTCCGGCATCGTGTTCTTCTCCACATGTAAAAGCTGATTGTGTGCGCGCTGAGGTGTGTCGCTGGGAGCGCTTCGGAGAATGACTATCACTCTAAGAAGCAACGCTATCCAGCAAATCACGATGACCTGCCAGTCCAACCCCATATTCTTCTCCACTGAAAACCATCTCAGTCGACTCGTTGCACGACGGCGGCCATTTCCAAATCGCCGAGCAAATACACTCGCCTATCATCCGGCTTTCCAACTTGAGTTCAGCAACTAGAAAGCGAGTCGAATTGAAAGAATGCCGGGGCGGCTTCGAACGCACCCTACGTATCCGCAATAGTTTGTGCTGATCGGCATGTCTGTCATCCAACAATGACTCCGCATTGGAGTGCTTCCCGTGGTGCGCATTCCTTGCGCAAGGAGCAACAGTCCTGTTTACGGTTAGCGAGCCAAAGTTTGGCTGCCCGTCAACGAAATGACGCCCGCAGTCATAGCGTTGACTCTTGGGCGCGATAGCGGGCCTTTTCTGACAACGAGATACAAAATCACAGTGAATTCTTCAATATGGCACACCATGTGCAACCTCCAGCTCAAACAAAGCTCTCGACGTAAGGCTCAAACGCGACGGGAGATCAGATCGAGTCACGGGCCAAACGGTGTGCAGGCATATCGAACGCGCGAACAACCGCGGCAGGGAGACAAAACGGGTATCAGGGAAATAGGCAAACGCTACAGGCTGATTGTGTTGAGGAACCGCTCTCAGGCTGATTGCGAGTGAGCAAGCCCTCGCTGCAGTTTCTCAGATCCCGAAACGGAAAGAATATTGACACTATGTGCGTTCGTTGGAAATCCGAGCTTTTCCTTGTGTCTGAGCTCATATTGGTATGCGGCTTGGCAACATTGCGTGTATTGGGGCAATGTGCGGGAATCGCCAACACTCCAACGGCGGCCGCGAATTGCGCCGCCCATACCGCCGCACGGGACGGTGCCGCGAGCATCGATCCGGACCATCCTTATACGCTCGCAGAGTTGATCGATATCGCCGAACAGAATAACCCGCGCACGCGCATCCTGTGGGAGCGTGCCAAGCAGCAGGCTGAAGTGCTCGGAATAGAGAAGAGCGCCTACTTCCCAGTGCTAGCCGGCCTCGCCGCTTTCGGAGATACGCGCACGATTATCCCCTTCCCCAAACCTCTCGCGCCTCGAGGCTATTCCACCGTCGAACTGCCGCTTGTACAGCCGGAGATCACACTCCAATATCTGATCTTCGATTTCGGTAAGCGCGAAGGCAGAGTCGACGAAGCCGCCGCGCAAAAGATCGCTGCCGGCGCATACTTCATCGCGGCAAATCAGCAAGTCGCCTTTCGTACAGCAGCTGCATATTATGGGCTGCTTACTGCACAGGAACGCCTCGAAGCAGCCAAGGAGACGCTCAAGACCGCGCAGACAACGCAGGATGCCGCGGAAGATCGAATGAACAACGGTCGCGCGACTATGCCTGATGTGCTGAACGCCCGAGCCGAGACAGCACAATCGCTCTTTGATCTCGAATCGGCCGATGGCGATGAAAAGATCGCGCGCGTCGCGCTTACTGAAGCTGTCGGGGCTGATCCCTCCCCGAACATTCTGATCGACGGGCAAAAGAACACGCCCCTGCCCCAGGCCCTGACCCTCTCCATCGATTCCCTTATCGATCGGGCCATCGCTGACCGACCCGACCTGCAGGCCCAAGCCGCAGAAATCCGCGCCACCAATGATTTGATCCGGCAGGCCAAGTCCGCCTACCTCCCTCAGATCGGCCTCACTGCCTCCGCGGCGCAAACGAGCATCTGGCCTACGGCGGACTTTGGCACCTTCGGCAATGCCAGTGAGCCCACCTGGTCCGTCGCGCTGGGCGTCGAATGGCGGCTCTGGGATGGTGGCGCAAGAAAGAATGCGGTAGCTATTGCCCAGTCTAAGCGGCGCGAGGCCCAGGACGAGATGACCGAACTGCGGGATGAGGCCACCCGCGAAGTATGGACCGCATACATTTCTTTTCGGACCGCAATGAGAAAAGAGCAGGCTGCAGAGGCCCTTCTCGATTCGGCAAGTACCTCGTACTCCGCTTCACTGGATGCATATCAATACGGCGTCAAAAATCTCGTGGATGTACTGACAGCAGAAAAGCAACTGGCGCAGGCCAGGCTGTCCGGCGTCTCTGCCCGCTCGCAGCTATTCCTCGAGGCAGTCGATCTGGAGTTTGTGACCGGCAACCTGTTGCGGAACCAGCCCCCGGCAACAACTCCACAAAGCATGGATAGTCAGAAATGAAGATGACCTCAGTGAGTTTCATACCCTTTGCCGCTAGTCTGTTCCTGACCGGATGTGGACGTGCTCCGGCTATCAACATCATTGGTTCATTCTTTCCTGCCTGGATGGTCTGCCTGACAGCGGCCGTGATCCTGGCATTCGCAGCCCGCATTGTTCTGCTTCGCTTTCGGCTTGAGACCGAAGTAGGGCCGCTGGCGCTCTTCTATCCGTGTGTCGTCATTTTGATGACATGTCTGCTTTGGTTGATCTTCTTCCATTGAGAGGCGCACAAATGGATCCAGTTGCCGAAAATTTTGATCGCAAGCGATGGGGCCGGAGAATCGGTATCGCAGTTATCGTAGCCTCCGCGTCGGCATTGTTGCTTGTAATCCTGGAAACAGACCGCAACCCCCGCACGGACGACGCGAGCGTTCGGGCGAACTTCATCGAGATCGCTCCAGATGTCGCTGGGCGGGTGGTGGAGTTGCCTGTAAAGGACAATACCCTTGTTAAAAAGGGCGGTCTCCTCTTTGTGATCGATCCTCGCCCCTACGAATACGCTCTGCAACAGGCGCTCGCGGATCAGGCCATTCTGGAGGAACAGATCATTGACGAAAGACGCAAGATAGCCTCACAACTAAGTGCCGAGCAGGCCGCTCGCGCGGGCCTTCAGAGTTCCAGGACAGGTATAAAGACTGCAGGCAGCAGCATTGATATGGCCAAGGCTGCAGTAGCACGTGCGGACGCCGCAACCTCCGCAGCCGAGGCGCAGCTCAAGTACGCCACCAATGACCGCGACCGCATTCAACCTCTTCTCAAAAAGAAATATGTGACTGTCGACCAGGTTGATCAGGCGAACACTGCAGTCCGCGTGGCACAGGGAAACTTCGACGCAGCCCAGGCTGCTCTAGCCCAGTCACAAGCAGAGTACACCGAGGCAATCCTACGCCAGGAACAGGCGACTTCAGTTGCTTCTGAATCTGCCGCCCAAGTAGACCAGGCCGAACACGCGGTCGATCGTATCGAAACATTGCTTGCGCAGCGCCAGGCCAAGGCCGCCAGAGTCCTCGATGCACGGCTCAATCTTGAGTACTGCCGCGTGGTCGCTCCGTTCGATGCCTATGTCACAAACATGAATATCTCGGAAGGAGCCTATGCTCACCCCGGCACCCCGCTGTTCACTCTCATCGACACGCGCAATTGGTGGGTCGTTGCGAACTATCGGGAATCCAAGCTCAAGAACATCGGTCTCGGCACTCATGTCGATGTCTATCTCATGGGTCATCCCGACCGCCGGTTCAACGGTGTCGTCGAAAGCATTGGCTATGGTGTTTTCCCCGAGGACGGAGCGGTAGCGAACGGACTGCCCAATATAGAGCGCACCCTGAATTGGGTTCATCTCTCAACGAGATTCCCAGTCCGGGTTCGGGTCCAGGACCCGGATCCAGCGCTCTTCAGGATGGGCGAAACAGCAGTGACGGTAGTGAGATAAGCGCAAATGGAGAAGCCAACCGTCTCGACCCTTGCGCCGCCTCTGGCTCCCTTCATTTTGCCTTACCCCGCGGGCTCCCTGAAGGCGTGGTCGGGGAGGATCTGGCAGGACCTACAGCCCACACCTGGGCGCTTGAGCAACTCGCTAAGAATCGTGCTCGCCACAATCATCACGTTGCTCGTCGTGCTTGTTCTGCAGGTGCCCTACGCCTCGGTTGCTTTATATTTCGTGTTCTTTGTGGGACGCGAAAGTCCTGCCGTCTCTCTGCGCTCACTCTTGATGCTCGTTCCCATCGTAGCCGCAGTCGCAACAGAACTTGCTATTGTCATTTTGACGGACAACAACCCGATGGCGCGAGTCCTGGGCATGGCCGCGGTGAGCTT
>Ga0335075_10007555_pt1 | contig 16718 bp, 12 predicted proteins | sample Lox_Sample_24_FD_206723 | JGI IMG/M metagenome (GOLD analysis project Ga0335075, IMG submission 206723) | Soil microbial communities from Loxahatchee National Wildlife Refuge, Florida, United States - Lox_Sample_2.4 | ecosystem: Environmental > Terrestrial > Soil > Wetlands | place: USA...
CCGACATCCCGCACACGTCGATTTACGGTGTTTACTCCTGGAAGCATCTTTCGGTTTCGCATCCGTTTCGTCAGGCATTTTGCCGGTCAGTACTTCATCCTGCTTCAACTTGGTAAGATACAAGCTGGTGGGCACCGTGACATATGATCCACGAGGACGAGGCTGTGCAAGCTCCACCACGTAATCGCGATGAAATGGGACGAGATCCCGTCGTTGGAGATGACACTTTTTACGGGCGTGGGGAACGCTTGACTCGTGGGCATCTTAACAGGAAGCTAGTTAACAATTGGGACAGGTTTAGTTATAGTTCGACGCTTTTCGCCCTCTCGTATCGCTAAAACGATTTACCCGCATCCCCGTCCGCCCACTCGGCTCCTGATAAAAGGAAACATTGCCGGCAGAGTGGTTCTTAGTTACGCGGAACGTTTTCCGAATGACAAATTTCAATTGAGACATTATTGTGGTTGAATTCCCATCAACGATGGGAACTCGTGACCAAAAATAAGTATCCCATGCCGTCTGCGAAGTGCTGACAGCGAGAAGGCGTGCATCAACTAGAGCCCAGAAAGTTACGGACTACCTTGACGAAGGCTTCCGATTGCTCGACCATAGGTAAATGACCAGCTCCCGCAATTCCAACGAATGAGGCTTGCGGAATGGCTTGGGCAAATTTTGCCATAGCCTCGGGGAGCCCTCCATCGCATTCACCAACAACGTACAAGCCTGGTATTTGTATACCCTTGACCTTCTCAGTAAGATTGAAGTCACACAGCGCAGCCACACAGTCGACGAATCCGTCTACTGATGCACAGATAATCATGCGCCGGACATCCGAAACGGGCCGTTGTCTGTGATTCGAGCGATGCGGCGCTGAACCATCTCTCGACTGTTCGGTGGGCCAACTTGGACCAGCCACCCTCCGACCGCGCGAGGGAGATGCGTGCCACCCACGCTTTGCTATTGTTATCGGATGATGCGACGTTGCAGTCACAGGCAATGTATTTATCCAACCGCGAGGGATATCTTATTGCGAAATTCATGCAAGTAACCCCTCCCAAAGAAACTCCAACCGCAGCAAAACACCTCTGCACGCCCAAAGAATCCAACAGCCCGGCGAGATCATCGGCAAGAACGTCAACGTCGACCGGCTCGTTCGAAGACGATTCATACCCTCGTGTGTTGTATCGCAAAACCGGAAATCCGGGAAAAGCACGAATCAATTCGTCAATCGTGGGGTCCCAGACGTGTAGATCTGTCAACAACGAATTAGAAAAGACAACCAACGGCGCATGTGAATCTTTGCATCCATCCATGCGCCACGAAGTTGCACCAGTTGTAGGTCTGCTCACATGGTTAAAGCCGTGCAATGGTTTAGGTTTCTGGTAATCTTGAGCTCTGAATGCATGGGAAAAGTCGAACAACTTGTTGTCTTTCCCTTCTATAACTTCATTCACGATCTTCAGCCGCCACGGTCTCGATTTCGCATATTGGTGTTCTGGTCCGTCCAGACCATTGTCGCTTTCGAATTCGTGTAGTGCGAGAAGTTCTTTCACACCCTTTTGCCCACCGTCGCCCGAAGCAAGTCGAAAGCGGCGGCTACGGATCCAACCGGGAATTCTGGAGAGGTCGTCGATATGCTCCTGTATTTATTTGTGGGCACATCTCCACCCCGCGCAGGGTAAGACACGACTTACCTCTTCATACCACCTGTCAACCTCGTCTACTCGATCGTCCCTGACATACATTGTCACAGCAAGAAGTATCGGTGCAGGCGATTTGTCAACGCCACGACTTGAGAAGTTTGTGTAGATACGTCGGTCCAGGTACCCCATGCGCTTAAGGACATGGTGTTCTCTTTCTGAGCGCTTCTCTCGCAGCCTCGTGTATTGTGGTTCTGTCAAGCCCGACACCTTCTTCAAGTCATAGCAGGCCAGCCAGACAGGCCGCTCCAGATCTCTTGACTTGTATCGAAAACCATTCGCGAAGTTGTCGAGCTTGAGACGGGCTGGACCGTGCTCGGTATTGTACCAGTGGTGGTATTCGTCAATGGGGAGGGAGTCACTGGGCTGAGATAGCACGCAGAAGAACCCTGGGCCTTTGTAGGCTGACAACCGTTCTAGTGGCATCGTTGGTGTTTGCTACATTGGCCGGGGAGAGGGAAATCGGGCCTACATATGTATCCTCATGGTTCATTGCCACAATAGACTATCTACCCCGGTGCGGGATGCCTCGGGCGGCAGCGATGCGCTCAGCTTCCACCTAATGGAACAAAATCTCCACAGGGACTGCCCACGTCCATAGCATTTCCTACACCTCTTCGCTCACTCGCCTGATCTTGCTCTGCAGTACTGTGTCCTGGTTAAAGTTGCCCCCTTGACTCAGCTTTTCAGCTCCTCGCTAACTAGAGTGGCCCCCCGGGCAGCTCGGCCCGATGTCATCCCGCAGTGGTGCGAGGAGTAAGGGCGCCGCCAGGCTGAGGATTTGGCAAGCCACCAACTCAGCACTTTCTGAATCGAATGAGGTCCTGATTTGTATAAGGGGATGTCTGGCCTACCAACGGCTCGACCAGCACCCTCCATCGTCCAAGCCTCGGGCTCCGGCAGAGGACACCAACAACTCTCCTCATGGAGAAGTCAGAGGAAGCCTATATCGACCACTCTCCGCCGAACAGCGTATCTCCAGAACGTGGTCGAGACCTGGAGGGTGTCTATCTTGCTCGGACCGATTCTGGGGAAGCGCTCAATCCCCAGCCATCAAATGACCCGGAAGATCCATTAAATTGGCCGTTAAGCCTCAAAGCAAGCCTCCCCCCTTCTTCTGCTCTGTTCGATCGTACAAAAGGCACTGACAATTGCTAGATTGGCATCTTAATCCAAGTCGGCCTTTTGGCAGCTCTTCCTGGTCTCAATGTAGCAGCCATCAATCCAGCCCTTCTTCAGATTTCGAATGAACTCCACGTTAGCAAGATCAACGCGTCATATCAAACGTATGAACTGAAGCTTCAGACAACATGGATTCTTTCTGACAAAGTCTCCTCAGGACAATCTGCATCGCCATCAATGGCGTTGCTCCTTGGCTATGGATACCGTTGGCCAACAAATATGGTCGACGGCCCATCTATCTATTTACCACTCTTTTGGGCTTCGCATCAATCCTTGGAGCTGCGTACGCAAAGACTTGGGCCCAGCTGCTGGTCGCGCGCGTGTTCAATGGATTCTTCCCTATCGCTTTTGCTCTAGGGGCGGTAACCGTCGCCGACCTTTTCTTCTTCCACCAAAGAGGTCGCGCCATGGGCATCTACACCGTGACCATGGTCAACGGCAATCACCTAGCACCAATCGTCGGCGGCCTAGTCGGCCAATACCTAGGCTGGCGGTGGATTTTCAAACTGGCAGCCATCTTCGACGGCGTCATTTTGGTCACAATTTTCTTCTGCATGCCAGAGACTTTGTATGTTCGCCATAACAAGCCTCGCATTAACTCGAACACTCGCAGAGGGTATATAACAAAGGCGATATACATGAAAGGGCTGCGTCTGTGGTCAACTCATCCAGAGCTGAAGCTGCGGGCAAACCAGTTTGTCCTTCCTAGCATCAAGATGGCCAGGTATCCTTCCGTGATATTTCCCGCTATCTACTATGCAACTCAATACGGCTTCGCGTCGATTCTACCAGCTGTCACTGTGACCGTGATATTTACCGAATTCTTCAAATGGAATACCCTTGATATCGGGCTAGGCTATGGCCTTGCCTTGACAATTGGAGGCTCATTGGGCGAACTAGCCGCTGGGTGGGTGGTCGACTACATCGTCAAGCGAGAGCGCAGGAAACTCGGCGGCCAAGACCCGGAACCCGAAGCACGCCTGAAAGCTATCTGGACGGGAGAGATTTTGGTGCCCGCTGGCCTCCTCATCTACGGCTTCTGCCTGCAGTATCGCACAGTCTGGATCGCACCGCTCCTCGGCATGGGCATTGCCGCGTTCGGCGTTCAGGTCATCACTACCACCATCTACACCTACACAATTGATTGCTACAGACCCGAAGGAAGCGAAGTTGCTCAACTCATCAACTTCTTCCGACAAGAATTTGGCATGACCTTTGCCTTTTACGCCCTGAGGCTTGCCGAGAGGATTGGTTACCAGTTTACATTCCTGTTCTTTGCGATTTGTGGTGGAGTCCTCGCGTTCATACCGATACTTGGTCTGATGTGGAAAGGTCGGGAATGGAGAGAAAGACTGGGTAGGCCGCAAAATGTTAACGTGTTCGACAGCAAATTGCGAGGAGAAGTTCTGGATGCGGAAGGGTTCGAAGTAGATAGATGACTGTCCTTCGCGCAGTGACGTCTACTACGTAATCTATGCCGAATTTCCTCCTCTGTTCTCCTAGAGATCGGTTGCTTCGCAGGAGCCCGATGAATCGTGGGTCATGTTCAAAATTTAGCCCCATGGCGACCTGCGACACGTGTACCGGCGCCACGGCTCGCGGGCTTCCACGACCCGGCACCAGTCTAGCTGCATAAGCTGACTCTCAATGATTTACACTGTGGATCCAAATCTCGCTTCCAGATCAAAGGTGCCTCTAACCTTTAAATGCCTTAATCATCCGCCCTGTAGGGCGATCGTTCAGAAGTCTGCACGGCCGTACATGCATTTCATCTCATGACGAAACGGAGCCCCTCCCCCCCAAGACACATGCAATAACCACACTCGCAAGCATTGAACGTGTACTCTATACAATCTCAATCGGTAAGGACCGGCCCAATTGCTCCGTAAATAGAATGCGGCAGACACACGACAGCGACGAGGCCGCTATCAAGCGACCCTGTTCTTTTCCCTCTCATTTCACGGTCTGCTTACTTTCCTTGGGTGCTTTCGTCGTTTTCGATCTTCGAACGTGCCTCTGCACTTATCACTGCTTGCCTCGTATCTTCCCCAAAAATGTCTCCAACCCCCAAAACAGCGGCTGAGAAGGCTCGCTGCTCGTGCAAGCCGGCCTTGATTCCGATTGGCCATCCTCCAATCACCGATGTAAGATCTGCGACACGAAAGAACTTTCTTTTTGTTCGGCGCATGCTCCCTCCAAAGAGCTCAACGCATGTCACTGTAAAGTCACGACTGGCACAAAGTGCGCGAACCAATAGTGTAGACCATGCATTGAACTACGTCCTGCCCATCTATCTTTCTATCCTGTTGCCCACAGTTGATGAGCAACAAGAATTGAATTGTGATAAGCAGGTTTTATATGGGCGTGCGGATCTGTGTCGAACTTCAGACATCATCAGAGAGGGGTCTCCTTTACACCGACACTGCACCCGGCAGGTACGCTCCACAACCGGCAAAACAGTTAATCGGACCAGTGTGGGAGCTCTGCAATTCAGCGAGCGTATCCCTTGAGGCACTTGTGAAAAAGGTACGATGTCTCTAAATATTATCCTCGACAAGCCCGGGCCCTATTGCCCGGGCGCGACTATCACTGGTCACGTTGAGTTGAGGTCCTCGTCTGACGAGGCCATTGCGTACATCGATATCAACTTTACCGGTCGCTGCAAAGTCAAGATTCGCAAGCATGACCACTACACTACGGTCAGCTACAGGTCACGAGGATACTATTTCTCTCAGCATTTGTCTCTGTATGCAGAAGGAAAGTACAAACACAAAGCTGGGACGTATAAGTGGCCTTTCACTTTCACCATTCCCGACGAGGCGTCACGACAACCGGTTTTGGGCCCAGTAAATACTGGTAAGACTCCGACCAGTTGGCGGCCTCAGCGTCAACTCAGTGCAACAGGAGTACTGCGCCCTGGTGTCGGCCACGAATTGGAGAGTGATATGTTCACTGTCAAACCACCATTCAGGGCCAGCGCACTAAACGCGTTCCAAACACATCCTCTGCCCGACAGCTTTGCATATGCCCACAGTGGCTTTCCAGCTGACTTCGAGGGCCGAGTTGAGTACACTCTTGTGGCGACCCTAACCCGGCCCTCGGGTAGCATTCTCTTCTCGCCCAAAAATTTGGAATCCTCGACCACCATCCTTTTGAAATCCTTTCGCTCACGAACAATCCCCGATCCTGTTCAGAGTCTCCAGAGGCAGCAATCAACTCATACGATATCTACTCTTCGCCTTCTCCCGTCCAATATGGATCGCAAACTCACCTTCCTCGAAAAGACGAGATCGGTTCTGAATTCCTCCACAATTCCAACATGTTCGTTTCAGGTAGTCGTTGCAACACCTCGCTATCTATCCCCAGCTACAAACTCTTCTGACACGCTTCCATTCGCAATGACCGTCTCGAGACTCAAGCTCCCTCAATCTGACAAGGCCGATGCACATTCTGACAACATCCCCACGCCTGTAGTCAAATTGACCACATTCTCTCTGTGGGTGCGGGCTCGCACTCTACTTCGTGACAATGCAAAGGCAGCGATCGACCAAACTATTGATTACGAAGATCGGGTCTTCCATGTTCCACGTACTGGACTCGAAATTGAAATTCCCGTACTTGAAGCTGGCACCCAGCGCAATTCGCTGATGATGTCGGAGCCGTCATCTCCGATCACGGAAAATAGGGACTCGAAGTTACCAGACCGCAAAGATCCAGCACCGTCGTCAAAATTAGATCTTGGGAAATTGCTTAACCTTCAATTGGAGCGAGATGTCCTCCCCCCGGACTTTTCAACTTACAACATATACCGCTCGTACACGCTTGGCTACAAGCTGAAACTAGAAGCTCTAGGCGAAAGCATCGATGTCAGTCAGGACGGGATTAAGGTTCGTGTTCTCCAAGAGTTGGCACCTCCGGGATCACCATCATCGCCACTCATTGGACGGTCAAATGCACTTGGTGCTCTGCCGACAACACCGTCGGATAGCAATCCGCATGGCGATAGACCATTCCCTCCTGAGCCGCCGCCTGATGCAAGTGTTGGAGAGGATCAGTTGCCTCAGTATCAACATCACGCCCCGGAAGGGCCTCTTCCAGCTTTCGAACAATAGCCAGTATTGAGAAAGGTGCTCAGACTTGCCAATCATAAGTCGACGTGTGTTGATTATGTCCCTTAATGCTAAAAGGACGTGGGTCAGAGACAGGTGCCATCCCCAAAGCTCACAATGCTTTCTACTGTGGGGGATTATGCAATGCGCTTTGCCGGAGGTTTGGCTTGATTGTGGAAACATCAAATTGGCACTTCCTCCAGGTTTAGTTCCGAAGATTGGGTTCTCAAGGAAATCGAGACGTATAAGCGACCAAACAAGGCCCTGCAGAATGAAGGTCAATACACTGGATAGCTAGGGTATCCCGCGGCACCATTTAATATCCCACCAGTTTCTTCGCCAAGCATTGATGTCGACCCCTTTGCAGATTTGAAGCCAACAATGCCACCATGGCAAGCTCGTGCTCACACTTCGGCCTACCCAACAATGGTGCTAATGAGGTCACCGAGATCTACAACGCCGTCTAGTGCATCGGTCAGAAGACGCAGGTCGACTATCGCTTCATATTTGCTAACATGATGCGAGAACCCGGAGGTTTGAGTTCCGCATTAAGACCACTAATAACGGCGTTGTCAACCCCGGCCTGATGCAAGGCCACGATGGAGCACATACATGCAACGACGAAAGCACCATTCGGACGCCCTAGCCTACTTCAAATACTTACGGCATGATTCAGGACGATAACGGAGGGACTGGGTAGAGAGACGGTCTTGCGAGGTTTCTCAACAAGCCTGACGCGGCCGATATCTCGGCTTACTGCAAGGAGCCCGTATTTACAATTCTGGCTCTATCCACAAGAGCGGGGATCTGGGGTTGCGCCAGGCGCAACGTTGTGCTACGCGCTGGACAATGCGAATAAGTTGACGGGTTGGGTTAATGCCAGATCAACGTGCATGCTCTGAGACACACAGGTTAAGACTTTTGTTTTCATTTCGTTAGTGCAATTTTGAAAGATCTTTCCCACCGCTTCCTGCGAAGTTTTGGTACGCGTTTGCCCTTGAAGAATTGTGTTAGATTAGGTATTAGAAGAAGTTCTTATCGCCTACAAAATCCCTTACTCCTAGTTCTCTCTCTTGTGATCAATGAGATAAGTAGAGTTACTTTCAAGCGTGAGACGAATACCACAAGGAAATATTAATGATGCGGCAACTCCATCTCTTGACTAAGGAGAAAGACTCGGAATAAGCCACAAATCAACATTCTGCGCTCACATTGTAGCCAGAGTGAAGCTGATGGCTTCAACACTCCTCCATTTCCCTGTGCTCCCTGGCTTTGAAGCATGCCAAGAGTACTGGAACAGCCCACAGTGCACTCTTGAGTAATTCCATCATCGAAACCTTAGTCTCTAGACTTTGTCCGAGACACCACACGAGCAGCCAGATATCTGTGCCGAGGATCAGAATACCCGAAATGGTTAACAATGTAAATGAAGCTATTGAAGTCAACTCCGGCCTCGAACAAGAGATAGGGTCTGTCTACATGACCGATTGAGGATCTAAGGGATGTCGCTCGTATAACCCGCCGCTGAGCTCCTTCGCGAACAAGGCCCAAAAGACTACGAATAGGACCAGGCATAAATGTATGAGCCAGAAAAGGAGAGTATCAAAGCAGTGGCAAAGGGAACTGGACGGGATGGAGCGAGTTTGATGCCATTCGTAGACTCCATATCTTCGGGAAGAGACTAAGCTGATTATTTTCCAAGACTAGCGAGCAGAGATTGCCCGACAGGTAACTGGTGCGAAGGAAGGGGTTTAAGAAAGTTTAGCTAGAAAATAGCCCCTAGCTATGAATCATTCTAGAGCTATTTCGGCAAGGACAATGGCCAGAAGGGAAGTGTCTTGCGCCAGGCCGATTCGTCAACACAGGCCGTTCTGGTCGGAAACCTGCTCTGGTGCCATATAGGCGTGGAGAGGAAATAGGCTGCCTTTCCAAAACCTAGCTCTAAGCTGGCCCAAGTAGAAACTGGCCAGGAAATTGGTTGGATTCCTGTGCAGTGCTAGCTCTTTCGATGCTGGTCTGCTGTTGCAGGTTGCAGATTCCAGGTTCCAGGTTGCCCTTACATTTGCTCGCGCTGTGTTAGTTGAGGCATAGATTCTTGATACGACCTACATCAGACTTCTGCTCTGCTGCTGGCCCTTGTTGAAGTGGAGACGAGGTTTGAAGTGGAGCGACAAAGGTTGAAGCATTGTTTGCAAGAACGTTAATCAAGATCTAAATCTTCTGAGTAAAGACGGTCTTAGCACGCGCCTCAATGCTAGGCGCTTAGATCAACAATTTGTTCCTTTCTCGCGCAAGCTTTGCCTTCACACAGTAGTACTCACCGACGCCAGAAACTTACATAATGCGTGAATCTAGAGCGATAAAGCCGATTACATAGGTAAAAGATGGGTCCTCGTGCGGAACCCTGTTCCGCTTCAACAGGTCCTTGGGATCTGTGTCGCGGGGTCGATAACAGCCAGCGGATTGTGATCTGCTTGGATAAAAGCTGACACCTTGCAGCCAAAAATTCTTGCATGATCCCTTGCAGCCGCGTTATCAGAAAACACAATGTCATCAAGTGAAATCCCTCCAACGACCATCCGTGTCGCCGTCACCCAAGCTGAGCCAGAATGGCTCGACCTCCCCAAGTCCGTCACGAAGACATGTAAGCTCATCGAGGAAGCTGCAAAAGGCGGAGCACAACTCGTGGCCTTTCCAGAATGCTGGATCCCAGGATATCCAGCGTGGATCTGGTGAGCAATGTTGCACATTCGTTATACTACGTATTCCCACCAGACATACAGCAGCCATTACTAGCTAGCAGCTAAAAACAATACGACCCAGGGCCCGCATCGTCGACTTCGTCCTCAATCCAAAATACATCAAAAACTCACTCAAGGTTGACTCCCCTGAGATGGAGACTATCCGCAAAGCTGCGGCAGACTACAAAATCAATGTCCTCCTTGGCTTCGCTGAGAATGACGGTAACTCTGTCTATATCGCACAATGCCTCATCGATCGGGAGGGCGAGATCAAGATGCGCCGACGTAAAGTCAAGCCTACACACATGGAGCGAACGGTCTTTGGAGATGGGAGCGGGAACAGTTTGAAAAATGTGGTGCAAGTGAACGGAGTCGGACGCGTTGGGGCTCTGTCATGCTGGGAGCATACGCAACCACTACTGAAGTATCACACTTATTTGCAGAGAGAGGAGATACATGTCGCGGCATGGCCACCACTAGACCCACATCCTGGAGGCCCCGCATTGTGGAGTATGTCGAAAGAAGGTAAGTACAACATGTGAGGGTGCCAAGTGCGTGTCACCAACCAGATTATAGGTTGCCAGAGTTTATCCCAAACCTATGCCGTTGAGTCGGCGGCTTTCGTGCTTCACTGCACGTCAGTGTTCACGCAAAAGGGTATTGATGCAATGAACACCGCCGGTGGTGCCCTATTCAACACTCCTGGAGGGGGTCACTCGGCGGTCTTCGGCCCAGATGGAAGAAGACTGACAAAGGAGGTTGATTCGCAGACGGAACAGATGCTTTATGCTGACCTTGACATGGACTTGATACTTGCAGCGAGATGTTTCATTGATGCGTGCGGCCACTATAGCAGGCCTGATCTACTTTGGTTGGGTGTAGATGATCGGGAGAAGCGTCATCGCGTGAGGGACAGCATGGAAGAGAACGAGAAGGAGAGTAAGACAGAGCTTGTTGAGGCAGAGAAGGCAAGAAAGCCATGACAGGATCCGAGTGTTCGTAATTGTGGCAGCTAATTCTCTAGTGTCTTTGATGGGGTTGAACTGATCTCAACTTACTAATGCACCGACTAATTGCAACGTCTATAAATCTGTCATTGCGCTCAATAGACCTGCTAACCAGCGGGTATGGATAACAGGCATGGTTGCGGGGAAGACGAACCTCCAAAATTTGGAGGAGGATCTTACTACTCCGTCCTCCGCGGAAAAGAACTTCTTCAGCAACTGCTTCTGGACCGCCGGCTGTAGATATTTGCCAATGTCCCAAGTACCAGCACCCAATCACCGTGGTTTTTCCAGGGATGTGGACATGTGAGGTTGAGCAGTGGGATATTAATCATCAGTGGACAGGCATCGAAACAGGTGGTCGAGGTGGCAAATCACAAATGGCGCTGACGAGGTCTGGTGGAACTTGGGGCCGCTCCGCGGCAAAACCCAAAACGCGGGGAATCTTCCTGACCTCGGGGACAAGTGCCATCCAAAAACGCCTCTGCTATCGGCAAGTTCCATTATTTCTGCCCCCTAGGTTCTCACGCTTAAAGGGAAGCGTTTAGCCTAACTTTGAGATATGCCTCCTTTATTGCAATTTACAGGTGGATGAAAGGAGTTGGCCGAGTCTGTTTTCCAGCATCTATCCAGACTAAACGAAAGGAATAAGGTGAAACCTTGTTCAAGTTGAAGAATACCGTTTGAGAAATCGAGAGCCTGTTGAGCGTCACTTCCGCGGACCGGAATGGGAGCGGTAGAAGAGGAAAAGAATCCGCGCAAAGTGCGACGAATATCTAGAGCCTGCGACTACTGTCACCACCGCAGCATTCGATGCAGAGCAAGCTCAGAAGGCGATGGCAACAGATGCCAAAACTGCGTCGATTTCGAGCAACCCTGCACCTATGACAGACCAATCAAGCGCAGAGGTGCCAAGGTCCGGGTACGCTCCACGTCTGCAGCCGCCGTAGACACCGACCACAACGGCATCAACTATGCGCCAGCCAGCGCGCCAAACGGCTGGGGGAGCGTCAACGCTATAAGCTCGCGGCCCGACATGGGTCACCTGGATGGGAACAATTCGGCTGAATGGCGCGCTCCGTATATCGCCAGTCAGGCTGTAATAATGGACCTTGTGGAGATCTACTTTGAAGTGGTCTACCCAATGTAAGCTCACCTTTCCTACTCCTTTTTCCTGAGCAGATTAACTCATGGATCACAAGATTTCCCATCTTCCACCGACCAACTTTCCTGCGGAAAGTCTCGCGTGGAGAGTTCAACTCGGATCGCTTCTTGTTCTCGGCTGTGATGGCCGTTTGCGCATTAGCATCTGCGAGAGCTCGGGATGGATCCGTCTATTCGGCGAGATGGAATGTCGCACAATTAAGAGACCCTCCCTCGGAGGTATTCTACGAAGCTGCCAGAGACTCGATATCGGTCAAAAATACCCTAAGCAACATCACAGCTCGCGACCACAACTGCATGCGAGCTTGCGCCATATTGGCCATTACCAATATTCAGTTTGGTCAAATGCGGCTTTTCCACCAAAATTTAGCCCGATATCATGCTATCGTAGCCATGGATGGACTACACGACGAGGCTAACTGGCCGAAAGATATCGGAATAGTCGAGATAGAGGAGCGCAGACGCCTGGTAGGCAAATATGGCTCTTTCTAGCATCATCATCATCCTAGCGGCCTTCAGTTGAGCTGATCTTATTCAACTCTCATCCATGTTGTTTCCCTACCTTGTCCATGCTACTACTTTACATCCCTACAAACTCGTGCTTCCTTAGTTTGCATTCATGTTAAGGCTAACGGCATTGCCAGTTCTGGTCCGTGTACACGCTTGACGTCTACTCAGCAGTGGTCTGGTCGGGTATCATCCGCTACAGGGAAGCTCAATGCGACGTGCTCTACCCCACAGAAATGGACGATGATATGTTCGACGACAATGGATTCGCTTCCGTTTCAGATAATTCTCCACCAGTCATTGGACCAAGCCCTAGTTGCCTGATGGGCCCCGTACGTGAAACGAGCTGGCTCTACGGCTGGAACTTCACCACAGATCTCTACCGAATCCTTGAGCACGCCGTGGACAATTTCCGCACACGCAGGGCCAGACTGCAGAAGAAGACATTCTTGTCCGAAATCTTTGGTGACCGCAACCTCGTTTCTCAATCCGCTGTCGCAGACAGTGTAATGAACATGTACGCAAACTTACCACAGCGCTTCAAGGAAACTCCGCCAATCACATTCGACATGAAAGAGGACAGATTCGGCTTCCAAGCCGCCAACATAGTCGCCACTGTCCAGCTCCTGCGAATGGTGCTCTTCGCCGCTCGCGGCGCTACCGTCGGTGAACGGTGTCAAGTTGCCCGTGAAGTTGTTGACGCCTTCGTGAACATCCCCGTCGGCTACCTCAACGCCATCAGCTCACCGCTCCTCCACCACCTCGCCGGCATTGGCTCGATCCTCGGCTCCGTCTTCGAAGAACCCCTCTCCGAGTCCGAGTACCTCCAAGTCCGTTCCGTCCTGTTGACCATGGCCCAACTGCTCGCCAACCTCGACCTGGGTCTGCACTCCACCGCCGGCGCCAGTGAACGGCTGAGGGCGCACGTGGCACGCATCGACGAGTATATGGCAACACAGCGTACAGGCTCGGACCCCAATGAACTGGAAACTGTAAATTTTCACCGCCCTGCCCGAAGCAGCAGCGCATCCGGCTCATACAGCCAAGACCCGATGAAATTGCAGCGCATTAACAGCGCCCCGGCCCTAGACTATTCCACTGCCGCTCAGCAGAGTTCTCAGTTCCAGCTGCCCGCGGAGCTGCTGGAGGAGTGGCCGTGGGTGTTTGATTTTACGCAGGCCATAGAGTGAGTGAGCAGAGATGTGGTATGTAACGGTCTAGAAAAGACGAAACCAAAAAGGGGAGGAAGATGGAACGCTGGGAAATTGAGACCCCCTGACTGCCGGCATTTTTGAGAAGGCCAGCCTCTTTTTGGAAGGCATTTTGGGCAAATGCAGACATCAGCGGCGGCAGGAAGTCCATTTAGAACGGAGAAATGTAGGAACAAAATGCGGACGTAGGACGGTGTAGGCAGGAGAGAGAGCGAGTCCCCAAAAGCATGGGCTGGTTCGAACGTCGACCCAACATTGTCTGAGACACAGACTGGTGCTGAGAAGGGAGCTTGGAAAGGGTACCTAACGGAAAGTCGCTACCGAGGAAGGAGCAATCCAGGCGGGAGGATATATGGGGAGGATGAGGAGCGAACATATAGTGAATTTCATTAACTTCTGTATGTGACAGTATCACGAGGGTTCTGGGTTTTGCGTTACCAATAATCTTTTGTTGGATATGGCGCCTGGAGTAGCAGACTTATATGGTAGATAGTATTTCACGGTCTACCTGGACTATATCGGTAGCTCTTTGCCATGGATACTAAGAACCTTTGGTTGAAGATGGCCGAATGCATAGTATTGGCATAGAGATCATGCGCTTGTCCGACGGACACACTCTTCCTATTCGTCCGGCACTCGAGATTCGTCTTCATTGCGAATAGCCTCTTCCACAGCATCTAGTAAAGACACACCGCCCTCCGGTGAACTGCTGTTACGGTCGACGGGAGGGCCATCTGTCTCTTCCGTCTTCAGATCCACCTTAGCGAACGTGGTATTCTTTTGCTTTTGAGTCAGATTAACCAGTGGAGTCTCGTCATTGAACAGACGAAGCAATAGCGCCTTGCGTTCCTCCTTGGGCAACATCAGGTTTAGTGAGTACAGGCTCTTCCATAACGGGAACACCATTCTCTCGCTAAATGGACGTCAGCCAGGTCTGGGAGTAATGACGCTGTATACATACCTGAGGCCGTCTTCTTCGTCAGTCGGCTCGACTCGCAGTACGCAGCAGCCCATGCCAATATCTCGAACCTGCTCACCGATCTCACCCAAATTTTTCCAATCGTCTCCATGAAACCTTGGGAACATCTCAATCAGCAGTTTCCTCAGGGTCTGTCTCTTGGTAAGCTTGACAATCCGTTCCAGACCAACCCAGGCCTCCAGTATAGCCAGCCCATCAGTCTGAATTCGCCATGGACATATTTCCGGACTAGGCACATCCTGCTTGACGAACATCTTAATGCCGCTATGCACGAATTTCATGCCTTTGCCTTCATTCTCTTGCAAGATGGATTTCGCAAGCTCAGTCGTGTAGTAAATGTTCTTCGTCGCCGTCCCTGCCGCATTTCGCACCATAAATCTGTCGCGCGGGAATCGAGGTGATATGTTGTAGAATTTCCGAATGATCTCAAGCTCCTCCATATCAGGGTCTAAATATTTGAAGGGCTCTTCGAATGGTTGTCCGTTCTTGCGTTTTGTCTTGTAGGGTGTTTCCGACTGTGGATGTACATTTGGTCGCGCGGTGGACGAGATAGTGGGTGACGTGCTTGATGTCTCTGCAGCCTCAAGGTTGACACTTGGAGCATCAAGCTTAGCTAGAGATGCATTCTCTTCAACCTCTTCATCCTCTTTTGCCTCCCTATCAACTACCATGGAAGATTCTTCTACTGCGTTACTGTGCTCCTCAGCCGGCATCGTTGGTGAATCAGCAGCTGTATAGGCCATGCCATTCTCTTCAACCTTGGTCAATTTCTTGCTGAGCGTCAACTCATCCTCGTCCTCACGCTTGCGCTTGAGTGGAGACGTGGCTGTCTTGGAAGCCGCCGGCTGGGCCCCATTTGACTGCACAGTGCTCATAGCCCCGTTCGCTGTGGTTGGTGCAGATGTGGAATCTTTAGTCACGTCAATTTCTTCTACTTTTGCGTCCTGTGCTGACACCTTCGGCTTATCTTCCGCTCGAGCCTTGATCTCGGTCCGCTTCTCAAGGATAGCAATGAAGAAAGCGCCAGTGTCTTGCTGGTATGGATATACTCGCATGCACCGCTCCAGTGGGAGGTCGTTTTGAGGTGGAAACATGCTTTCCACGATCCTGCTAATGCCTTCATCGCCGTAAAGAGCACGATGATCCTCGACTTCTCGATAGCTGTGCCACACTCTTCCAGCCTTGTCCATGACCTTCCAAGACCGTAGGCCGGGATATCTTTTCAGAGCAGGCAGGAGGTTGCTAGTGTCGAGAATCCGCACAATTTCTTGGCCACCACACCGGTCGATCGCATGTGCAAGAACAGCTTCATCTTCGACTGGGTTCATACTGCAGGTAGAGTAGACGACTCGGCCGCCCACTTTAAGCATTTGCAATGCACGCACCAGAATGCGGACCTGCGTTATGTGAAGGCCAAGAGCATTGCTAGGAGTCCAGTTCCGCCAAATTTCAATGTTCTTCCTCGACGTGCCATCACCTGAACAGGGTACGTCGGCCAGGATGCGATCAAATTTGAGGTACCTGTTTGGGACAGCCTTTCCGTCCTCAGAGGGCTCCGAAGGCAATTTGATGGACGGATATATTGTCGCGTCGTGGTTCGTGACGATGATATTTGGTGAGCTCAATCTCTTCATCTGGTGTACCAACATGTGAGCACGCTTGTAGTCGACGTCGTTTGCGATGAGCAGGCCAGTTGGCCTTCCATCGTCTGCGTAATCTTCTCCGGTTGGTCTGTCAAGCCCATTTGCTAGGTCTGCTGCCACTTCGCGCGTGCGCTCCTCTTCACCTGCATGTACCATTTCAATCAGTTGGGCAGACTTGCTGCCAGGTGCAGCACATAGATCCAGAACCGTCATTCCAGGTTTGATGTCCATAACCAACGGAGGTATCATGCTCACTACCTCTTGGCGACTTATGTTTCCCACATCGGATTCCGCGACAAGGAATTTCTGGAAGGATGCGAAAGGAGGGAAGCGGCGAATGACATTTTTCGGCGTGGTCATAAACCAAGCCAGCTGGTCTGGATACCATGGTACTGCCTGCGGTGTCTCAACGATTTGACCTTCGTATGTGATGGATGTGATTTTGGGAATGTAGTGATCTTTCAGTCGTTGTTGAACC